>Ga0116123_1000889_pt1:10000-19309 | contig 19309 bp, 8 predicted proteins | sample June2015DPH_13_1_3_FD_89727 | JGI IMG/M metagenome (GOLD analysis project Ga0116123, IMG submission 89727) | Peatland microbial communities from SPRUCE experiment site at the Marcell Experimental Forest, Minnesota, USA - June2015DPH_13_100 | ecosystem: Environmental > Terrestrial >... | reverse complement strand
TGGGGTCTACACCAAAGATTGGGGAGGGGGCACGGTTGAGGGTTGGGTTGGTGAGTGGAGGGTTAGCCGCACTGGGCGATGACGCGGAGGCGGTAGTTCTGGAAGGAGCGGAAGCCGTAGGCTCTACGCTGGATGAGTTTCATTTTGCGGTGGAAGCCCTCGGTGATGCCGTTGTTGCGGGAGAAGCGCCACATGCGCACGATCTCCTCGGTCCACTCGGAGAGCGCCTTGGCGAGGGTGCGAGCGAGTTCCAGGCCGCTGGCCTTGAGGGTGTCGATCAGGCCGAACAGTTCGCGGATATGGCGGCGACAGGCCGCCTTGGGTTGGTGCTTGAGTGAGAGCAGCCCGCAGAGCTGTTCCTTGAGGGCGTAGACGCCCGCCAGGGCCGGATGCGCGGCAAAGAGTCGTGCCAGACGCTCGCGCTGGAGCGGATCGAGCCGATCGCCCCGCGTGCGCACCAGGGCGAGCCAGCCCCGGTTCCAGCCGAGCGCCGGGCACAGGTGGCGGGCGAGTTTGAGCAGGTGCTGCCCGACGAGGCGGATGGCGTGGAAGCGGTCGGCGACGATGGCGGCGCGAGGAAACCAGCGCCGGATCATCGCCCGGTAGGCGTTGGACAGGTCGATGCAGACCACCCGCACGCGTTCCCGGCCGCGGAGCGTGCGCAGGTACATGGCCAGCTCCGCTTCGCTGCGGCCGGGGCTGATGTCGAAGACGCGGTGGTTCTTCAGGTCGCAGAAGGTCGTCGCGAAGCGCTGGCCGCGGTGCAAGGTGTGTTCATCGATCCCGAGCACCCGGGGACACTCCAGGCTCAGGCGCTCCCGGGCCTGCCGCTCAGTAAACTCGGCGTAGATGCGCCCCACCGTCGCCTGGCCCAGACCCTCACGCCGCGCCAGCGTGGCCGCGCAGATCCCGTCGTGATGGCGTTCAAACATCGCCCGACGCCACGGCTCCGAGCTGCGCCGGCCGGGCCGGATGCCCGGCAGGGGCTGCACGAAGCTTTTGGCACACTCCTCACAGCGGTAGCGCCGGCACCGAATCACCAGTTGGCTCGGATGCCCAAAACAGTCCAAGTGGCGCACCCGGCGTTCATACAGGCCCTTGCTGCGGAGCCGGACGGCTCCGCAGCAAGGGCAGGCGCGAGGTGCCTGCAGCACCTCGAGGTAAACGTGCATCTCAGTGTTGCTCTCCACCCGGACGATGCGGTATCCAGGAAGCGTTAGGTTAATCATCATCGGGGACACGGTGGCTCATTTGCCCGTGTCCCCAATCTTTGATGAAGAGCCTGGGATTGTCGAAAACACAAGCCGATCCAGGTCCGGCTCACTGCCGCATCCCCAAGACCACCTTGGCGAGCATGCGCCGGCGCGCCCAGGGCCCCTTTTTCTTGGCCGCGATCTCGGCATAGAGATCCTCGTCCGTCTCCGGGGGAATGGTTTCCGGGACTCTCCTGCTCAGGTGAACGGCCTGGGACGGACACGTGGAGACGCACAGACCGCAGCCAATGCACCGGCTCGAGTTGATCCTCGCCGGGCCTTGGGAACGGGGCAGCGTGACCGCGTTGACCTGGCAGCGGGAGACACATTTTCCGCAGTGCGCACACACCGCACCGTCGACTTCCGCGCGAAAGTTACTGGTCCAAAAGTCGACCGGGTGCGGTAGCGACTTCTGCAGCGATAGCATCCCGCAGCAACAGCCGCAGCACGAGCAGACAAACTCCGGATGCCGGGCGTTTGCGGGTTGCAGAACGAGGCCATCGGCCTCGTTTTGGCGGAGAATCGCCAGCACCTCGTCGCGCGTTACTTCGCGCCCATGACCCCGGCGTAGGATCATGGCGGCCATGTCGTGGAATCCGAGGCAGGTCTCGAGGCGGGAGGTTTGTTTGCACGGTTTGCTTTTGAGGGCCATGCGCTGGCGGCAGACGCATTTGAGGACGACAAAAGGACCGCGCGACTCCTCGACGAGGGCCCGGATTTGATCGTAGGTGGCGACGTTGTGCTCCACCGGGATGCTCTGGTTGATGGGAATCGTCCGCATCTGCGGCGGGCTGGCGGCCAGAAGCGATGCTCCAAAGCCCAGGGTTTTCGTATACGCGTCGAAAGCAGCCAGGAAATCCGGAGTGGGATCGCCGTCCTGCGCTTCGTACATGCCGACGATCACCGGCAAGACATACCAGTGGCCGACACCGCCCCTTGCTTTCCACCCGATGGCACCCCTTCTGAACATGCTGTCGAGCAGCCGTCCGGTTTGCTCGGCCGAAAACTCGGGGGACGCCCGTTCGACGATCACATCCGTGGGGGTCGGTTGATAGGAAAGGTGCCGGGCCACCTTTGCCTCCTCGGGCGTGAACATCCGCCTGAGAACGCGCAGATCGGCACGTGACCAAACCGCCGGAAATCCCACCGGCTGTTGGTCGAGATGCTGCTGCAAGAGACGGTAGATTCGGGCCTGATCGGTCACCAGCGGCCTCCTTTCGGGGGTTGGTTCTGCGTTCTTTGGTGCGAAGCCCATAACAACAACCCGAAAGGACCGCGAGGCCATTCTGGTTTCAGGAACGGGTTCTGGTCCCACGATCCCGCCCGAATCCGTTGTCGGCAAGTCGGGCCGCCTCCGGGTCCTGGGAAAAACCGCCGGCGCGGCGCACTTTTCACAGGCCGCACCTTGCGCCTTGCCGCGGGCGGGTTTTCGGCGACACTCGCCGCATGGTCAAGATCACCGGAGAATATCAGGGCGATTTGCATTGCGTGGCCACGCACGGCCCGTCGGGCCGCACGCTGGACACCGATGCGCCCGTCGACAACCAGGGCCGCGGCGAGACGTTTTCCCCGACCGACCTGATGGCCGCCGCCCTCGGCACCTGCCTTCTCACCACCCTGGGCCTCGCCGCCCGGCGCCTTGGCCTCGACCTCAAGGGCGCCCGCTTTGAGGTGAGCAAGGAGATGTCGGCCGACGCCCCCCGGCGCATCGTGCGCCTGGCGACGCACGTCTGGCTGCCCGTGTCGCACGATGTCGACCGGGACGACATGCTGGAACGCGCCGCGCGCACCTGCCCCGTGCACAAGAGCCTCTACCCGTCGATCGACGTCCCCATCGTCCTTCACTGGCAGGAGTGAAAGGCAAATGACAGCGGCTACCGGCATTTAATCCGTGCCGGTAAACCGATAGACGGTGTTGAAGATCAGTTGGATTTTTCCGATCCGCACGCGGACCTTGATCTTGCCGTGGCCGGCGTTGGTACCGTCGGGGATGGCGCGGCCCTCGATGCGGCGTTCCGCCCCGGCGAGGTTGTTCGCGTGTCCCGTGAAGTTGACCGTCTCGCCGCGCAGGAGCTGGCGCAAATTTTCGTCGGAGAACCCGATCGAGATATGACCGCGCTCGTTGTAAAAGAAGAAGGGGAACACCTTCGCCGAGTAGTCGGCCGAGTAGATGCCGGCGCGCCGCGTGAAGGGCGGCATGGTGAGGCTGACGCTGCCAATGTAGATCGACGTTTTCGTCGGCTCGATCGTCACCTGGGCATAGCGTCCGCCGAGCGGAACATCGTTCGGCGGCATGGGTTCAGGCGCCGGACCGTCATCCGCGGCAATGCCGGCGGAAATTAGGGCAACGAAGGCAAGCGCATGAACGGCACGGCGATGCACGCGCCCACTGTGCGGGACTGATTCCGCCGGGCAATCCATCTTTCTAATTGCCCCCTGCCGCGCCCGGAGGATGATCTGGCGCGCATATGGCTACGAAAATTCATGCCACGTGGGGCGGACGTTTTTCCAGGAAACCCTCCGCGCTCATGTTGAAGTTCAGCGAGTCGGTGTCGTTCGACCGGCGCCTCGCCTCCTTTGACATTCAAGGCAGCAAGGCCCACGCGGCCATGCTCGCGCACGTCGGGCTGATCTCCAAAAAGGACCGTGACGCCATTGGCGCGGGGCTGGATAAAATCGGGCACGAGATCGAGGCGGGCAGGTTCCGTTGGAACACCCGGCTGGAAGACGTGCACATGAATATCGAGCAGGCGCTGACGAAGCGCGTGCCCGCCGCCGCCAGACTTCACACCGCCCGCAGCCGCAACGACCAGGTGGCCACGGACATGCGGCTCTTTTTCAAACATGCGTGCGCGGTCCTGCAGGCGAAGCTCCACGGAGCCGGACGCGCGCTGCTGGCCGTGGCCGAGGCGAATCGCGACGTGCTCATTCCCGGCTACACCCACCTCCAGCGGGCGCAGCCGGTGCCGCTGGCGCATCACCTGCTGGCGTGGCTGGAGATGATCGAGCGCGACCATCGGCGCTTGGCCGAGGTGGCCGACCACGCCAACTGGTGCCCGCTGGGATCCGGCGCCGTCGCCGGCACCTCGCTGCCCATCGACCGCGAATTCACCGCCAAGGCGCTCGGTTTTGTCGACCGGCGCGGCCGGCCGCGGGTGACGCAAAACTCCATGGATGCCGTGGCCGACCGCGACGTGTTCATCGAGTTCGCCGCCGCCTGCGCGCTCACCGGCGTGCACCTCTCGCGCATCGCCGAGGATCTCATTCTCTGGGCGAGCGCGGAGTTTGGCTTTGTCGCATTGCCGGACGCGTTCTGCACCGGTTCGTCGCTCATGCCGCAGAAGAAGAATCCCGACGCTTGCGAGCTGCTGCGCGGCAAGGCCGCGCGCCTGCAGGGAAACCTGCACACGCTGCTGACGCTCGTGAAGGGCCTGCCGCTCACCTACAACCGCGACCTGCAGGAGGACAAACCGCCGGTCTTCGACAGTTTCGACCAGACCGCACTCTGTCTCGATGTGCTCGCCGGCATGCTAGCGGGCCTGAAGGTGAAAGCCGGGCGCTGCGCCGCCGCCGTGGCCGATCCCGCGCTGCTTGCCACCGACCTCGCTGATTATCTCGTGCGCAAGGGCGTGGTGTTTCGCGAAGCGCACCAGGCCGTCGGCACCGTCGTCCGGCTGGCCGAGCAAAATTCCGTCCGCCTCGACCGTCTGACGCTCGCACAGGTCAGATCCGTCCACCCGGCCTTCGCCTCCGACTGGACCGGCGTGTTCAACCTGCGCCGCGTCATGGCGAAGCGGAGGGGGACAGGCATGCCCGGCCCGATCCAGCTCCGGCGCCAGTTGGCGCGCTGGCGCAAGGCGCTTGGTTGATTAGCGGTGTCTTCCGGAGTCATGCCCACCATCCGCATCCTGCCCGACCGGGTCGCCAACCAAATCGCGGCCGGCGAGGTCATCGAGCGGCCTGCCGCCGTGGTCAAGGAGCTGGTCGAGAACAGCCTCGACGCCGGCGCCACGCGCATCGAGGTGGAATTCCGCAACGGCGGGCGCGCCTTCATCCGGGTCGAGGACAACGGCACCGGGATGACACGCGACGACGCGCTGCTGTCGCTGGAGCGCCACGCCACGAGCAAAATCACCGAGGCGGCCGATCTCGACCGGCTCACGACTTTCGGCTTTCGGGGCGAGGCGCTGCCCTCCATTGCGAGCGTGTCGCGCTTTGAGCTGCAGACGCGCTGCCCGGGTGACGAGGCGGGCACGGAGATTCTTGTCAACGGCGGCAAGTTCGTGCACGTCCGCGACTGCGGCCGGCCGGTGGGCACGCGCCTGGTGGTCTCGCACCTCTTCAACTCCGTGCCGGCGCGGCGCAAGTTTCTCAAGAGCGACGCCACCGAGAGTGTGCACATCATCCACTGCGTGCGGCTGTATGCGCTCGCCTGCCCGCTGGCGGCGTTCACCCTGATCGAGGACGGGCGCGTGATCTTCCGCTCGCCGGAATGCGCCACGACGGCCGAGCGCGTGGCGGAGATTTTCGGCCGGCAGATCGCGGAGGCGCTGCTGGTCATCGAGGCGACGGAGGCCGGGCTGCGGTTGCGCGGGCTCGTCGGCCGGCCCGGGGTGGGGCGGGCCACGCGACACGAGATGATCACTTATGTGAACCAGCGGCCGGTCGACAGCCGCACGCTCAGCTACGCCCTCATCGAGAGCTACCATGAGGCGATCCCGAAGGGACGCTATCCCCTGGCGTTTCTCTTCCTGGAGATCGATCCCGCAGCGGTCGACGTGAACGTGCATCCGGCGAAGCGGGAGGTGCGCTTCCGCAACGAGGCGCAGGTGCGCGCCTTCGTCATCCGCGCGGTTCTCGAACGGCTGAGAGAACTCGCCATTACGCCAGCCGCAGGGCCGGTCTTGGCAAAGCCCCAGGAGGGGAAGCAAAGTTGGGAAGCACCGGTTGCGCCGGCCGGCACGCCCTCGCCGGCGGAATCCCGAATCGCTGCGCCGTTCCCCGTTTTTCGGCCATTGACCGCACCGGGGCAGACGGTGGCGCCGGCAGCGGCCGTTCCCCCGGCCATTCCACCCGCACCTGCCCGGCCGCAAAACGAGGCGCCCAAGGCAAAACTCGGCTGGCGTTATGTGGGTCTCGCCCACGGGGTCTATGCGCTGTTCGAGACCGACGCGGGCCTCGTGCTGCTCGACCGCCGGGCGGCGCACGAACGAATTTGGTACGAGCGCCTCCGCGAACAGTTCACCGCCGGACGGGTGGGCACCCAGCGCCTGCTGCTGCCCGTCCCCGTCGAGCTCGATGCCATCACGACCGCCCTGCTCCTCGACCGGCTGGCGTTCCTCAACGGCCATGGCTTTGAAATCGCCGAGTTTGGCCGCAATTTCTTCCGCGTTGAAGGCGTGCCCGAATGGATGGATCCCGCCGATGCTGAATCATTCCTGCGCGACCTGCTGGGCGCATTGCGCGAGGGTCTCCTGATGGCGAAAGATGTCGACCTCGCGCGGGACGAGCTGGCGCGACTGGCCGCGGTCCGGGCGGTGCGCCTGCCCGAGGGCGCCAGCGAACCGGAAATGCACTCGCTGGTCACCCAGCTTTTTTCCTGTCGGCAACCCTTGACCAATCCCTCCGGCCGGCCGACTTTTATTGAGTTAAGCCATGGTGAACTCGCGCGACGTTTTCAAAAATAACCGGCCAGACGTTCGCGGGTCGAGCCATGGCACCATGCCCGCTGCATCAATTTAATCACCCATTTTCATGCCTACCACTGCGACCAGGAAATCCGGAAAAAAAACACCGGGGGCAAAATCCCGCGCAACACCCACCACGGTTGTTGCCGGCCCCGAGGCGTTCAAACAGGCCATCCTGCACCATCTGAAGCACACCCTCGCGCGCGATCCCGGCACGGCCACCGTCGGCAATTGGTGGATTTCCACCGCCATGGCCGTGCGCGATTGCATTCTTGAACGCTTCATCGCCACCCAGGGCGTGCACAACGACGGCAACGTACGCCGGGTCTACTACCTCTCGATGGAATATCTCATCGGCCGTTTGCTGGAGAACAACCTCTATAACACCGGCCTTTACGACGATGCGGTCGCCGCCGTCCGCGAGCTGGGGCTTGATTTTACCGCCCTGCGCGACGCCGAGGAGGACATGGGGCTGGGCAACGGCGGCCTCGGCCGCCTCGCTGCCTGTTTTCTCGACTCGCTCGCCACGCACGACTTTCCCGCCATCGGTTACGGCATCCATTACGAGTACGGCCTCTTCAAGCAGGAATTTGTCAACGGCTACCAAGTCGAGCATCCCGATAACTGGATCATCTTCGGCGATCCGTGGGAAATCGTCCGTCCCGAATACACCCAGCGCGTGCAGCTCTACGGACAGGTCGAGCACGTCTTCGACGATCGCGGCAACTCGCGGCCCCGCTGGGTCGACACCAAGACAGTCCTCGGCGTGCCTTACGACATACCCATCGTCGGCTACGGCACGAAGACGGTGAACTTTCTCCGCCTCTGGGGCTCGAAGGCCACGGAGGAGTTCGACCTCGCCACCTTCAATCAAGGCGGCTACATCGAGGCCGTCCGCGAGAAGGCGGTCGGGGAGAGCGTTTCGAAGGTCCTTTATCCTAACGACAAAACCGAGAACGGCAAGGAGCTGCGCCTCGTACAGCAGTATTTCTTCGTCGCCTGCTCGCTGCGCGACATCATCCGCCGCCATCGCAAGCAGCCCGGCAATTCGTGGGATAACTTCCCCGAGAAGGTCGCGATCCAACTCAACGACACCCATCCCGCCATCGCCATTGTCGATCTGCTGCGCATCCTGGTCGACGAGGAGGATCTGCCCTGGGATAAAGCCTGGCAGATTGTCACACGGACCTTCGGCTATACCAACCACACGCTGCTCCCGGAGGCGCTGGAGCGGTGGAGTGTACCGCTCTTCCAGCGCGTCCTACCCCGCCACCTCCAACTCATCTTTGACATCAACGTGTATCTGATGGAGGCGTGCGAACGCCAGTGGCCCGGCGACAACCAGAAGAAGCGCGCCTGTTCCTTGATCGAGGAGAATGGCGACAAGATGGTGCGAATGGCGCACCTTTCTGTGGTCGGCTCTCATGCCGTCAACGGCGTCGCCGCCCTGCACACCGAGCTCCTCAAGCGCAATCTTTTCCCTGATTTCAACGAACTCTACCCGGGCAAATTCAACAACAAGACCAACGGCATCACGCCGCGGCGATGGCTTCTCCAGTGCAATCCGCGTCTCGCCCGGTTCATTACGGACCACCTCGGCCCCGCGTGGGGGCGCGATCTTGATCAGCTCCGCAAGCTCGAGAAGTGGGCCGGCGACCCGGGTTTTCAGCGCGAGTTCATGGCCATCAAGCAGGCCAACAAGCAGGACCTCGCCGCGGTGATCCGCGCCGAGTGCCATGGGCTTGAAGTCTCGCCCGACGCCATCTTCGACGTGCAGATCAAACGCTTGCACGAGTACAAGCGCCAGCACCTGAACCTGCTGCACATCCTCGCGCTCTACCGCCGGTTACTGCAGAACCCCGGCCATGAGATTGTACCGCGTGTCTTCATCTTCGCCGCCAAGGCCGCGCCCGGCTATGATGTGGCCAAGAACATCATCAAGGCCATCAATTCCGTCGGCGCCCGCATCAACGCGGATTCCCGCATCAACGGCAGACTCAAGGTGGTTTTCCTGCCCAATTATCGTGTGTCGCTCGCGGAGAAGATCATTCCCGCGGCCGACGTTTCCGAGCAGATATCCATGGCCGGCAAGGAGGCCTCGGGCACGGGCAACATGAAGCTCGCCCTGAACGGCGCGCTCACCGTCGGCACGCTCGATGGCGCCAACATCGAGATCCGCGAGGAGGTGGGCGATGAAAACATCTTTATCTTCGGCCAAACGCTGGAGAAGGTCGAGGAGCTGCACCGCCAGGGATACAATCCATGGGATTGGTATAACCGCGACGAGGAACTGCACGCGGTGGTCGACTGGCTTGGCTCGAACTACTTCACGCCCAACGAGCCGCCCGGCGTGCTCACCCCCGTGCATC
>Ga0116123_1000889_pt1:0-2500 | contig 19309 bp, 8 predicted proteins | sample June2015DPH_13_1_3_FD_89727 | JGI IMG/M metagenome (GOLD analysis project Ga0116123, IMG submission 89727) | Peatland microbial communities from SPRUCE experiment site at the Marcell Experimental Forest, Minnesota, USA - June2015DPH_13_100 | ecosystem: Environmental > Terrestrial > Soil >... | reverse complement strand
GCCCGCTTTTAACAGTTTCAACGGGTCGACTTTCACCTCGTTGAGCAATGACTGGTATCAGAATGTGCGCATCGACGACGTTTTCAGCCTGCAACTCAACAGCCAGTGGACGCCGGACTTTCGGACGGATGCCGCCGTGCAGTTCAGCAAATACAACGGCACGGCCAAACCCTATGGAGCACCCTTCGCGAATATCTATATCAACGGCGTGACCGGCACGAACGCGCTCACGGGACTGACCGTTGCCAACGGTCAGATGACTATCGGCACCAGCTACTCCTATCAGTACAACAATCTCTACACGAAGAATTATCACGGCCAGCTTTACGGTGAGTATTCTTGGGGCAGTAATACGTTCAAGTTTGGCGGAGATACTGACAAGAACCAGTACGACGACAAATACGTCCAATACTACTACGGCCTTTGGGCGTTCGCCACTCCGGCCGCGTTTGCGGCGGGCACCCCGGAATATCTCCGGTATCAGCAGGCCGCCCCGGGTTACTCCATCCCGCAGGGTAACGCGGAATATTCCATGACCGACTTCGGCCTGCTGGTCCAGGATACCTACCGGCCGAGCAAGGACCTCACGTACGTCTTTGGGCTGCGTTTCGACGATCCCTGGTTCCCGGTCCGTCCGGTGTTCAACGGGAATTTCTACAACGCCTTTGGCTTCCGCAACAACACGACCGCAAGCGGTAATTATACGATCGCGCCGCGGTTGGGCGTTAACTACACCTTCCCGAAATCGGTGCTGCCCGGACTGCTGGGTGGGCGCAAGACGCAGATCCGCGGCGGCCTCGGCCTTTTCCAGGGAACGAATCCCGCCGTGTGGGTGGCCAATTCCTATCAGACCGCGGGTGTGCTGAATACCGTTTCATACGGCGCCTCGAACAGCAGCTCGACCAATGCCCCGCTCACGCAGCTGCCCCAGCCGGCCTTCAACCCCGCTCCCCTCTACGTGCAGTCGCTGCCGCCTCCCGCTGCGCCGACGGCGATCATTAATGTCACCGATCCGGGTTTCAAGACACCGACGTCATGGAAGGGCAATATCGCCATCGATCATACCCTGCCCCAGTATGACCTTGTGGCCACGGCCGAAGCCAACTTCATCGTGGTGGACAAGGGCATCAACTACCAGTCCCTCAACTTGAACCCGGTTGGGACCCTGCCGGACGGGCGCATCCGGTATAGCGGCAACATTCATACGAACTTTGCCACGGTCCTCGATCTGGTGAACACGAACAAAGGTGGGTCGCAGGCGTACACCTTCGGCGTGCGGCGCCCGATGAAGGACCATTGGGAGTTCTCCGCCTACTACACGCACACCCACGCCACCGAGGTCCAGGCTTTGACCTCCTCAGTCGCCACGTCGAACTTCAACTACCGGTCGGTCATCAACCCCAATGATAATGTGGCCCATAACTCCGCCTATAACATCCCCAACCGGCTGGTCGTGTCGGCTACCCGGGAGTTCAACTTCTTCAACCGGACGGATGCGATGACCTCGTTCACCGCGGTCTACCGTCTGCAGACCGGGCACGCCTATAGCTGGGTCTTCGGCGGTGCGCAACCCACCGGCTACAACAACCAGGTGAACGGCGATGATTATACCGGTGCCCATTGCGCCTTCTATATACCGAGTGGTCCCAATGACCCCTTGGTCGATTGGGGGACCCCCACCACCACGAATCGCGATGCGTTCTTCGCCTGGCTCGCCGGCACGGACATGGCGAAACACATGGGGCGGATCGCCATGCCGAACAGCTCCTACAACCCCGAACAGCAGACGGTCGACCTGCGCGTTGAACAGCAAATCCCACTGCCGTACGCGCACCGGGTCAAGATGACCATCTACCTCGACTGTATAAACTTCGCCAATCTCCTCAATTCGCACTGGGGCGCGATCAGCGGTCTCGATTTTGGCACGGGCACCAGTGGCTATCTTCGCTGGACGGGTGTGAGCGCGTCGTACAACTCCGCGACCAACCAGTACAACTATACTTGGAATCCCAGCTACGTCAGCAGCCAGCCGGCCTTCACCGACCTCGCGCGCTGGCAGGTGCAGGTCGGCGCGAAACTGGAGTTCTGAGCTGATCATCTGACGGTAATTTCTCCTCCCTCAAGGCGGCTGCGATTTCGCAGCCGCCTTTTTTATTCAACTGACAATGTAGGAGCTGACAATGTAGGAGCCTGCTTGCAGGCGATCGCTCCTCTGATCCTCCTTCGCTAAGGCTACGGAGGACAGGTCGCGAGCACCTGTCCGCCGAAGTCCCGCGCTTGCGGGACGAAGGCGGAAGCTCGCTCCTACAACTGAACCCGGTCAGGCCACCAGCTTCGCCAGCGCGCGGCGGACGAGTGTGTGGGCCAGCGGCACCTTGTAGGCGTTGTGGGCGAGGGGTTCGGCGTCGCGCATGACGAGATCGGCTGCTTTCGCCGCCACCTCATCGGTCAGTGCCTTGCCCTCCAGAAAGGCGTTGGCTTCTTCAACCTGCCATGGAAT
>Ga0116123_1000875_pt1 | contig 19601 bp, 17 predicted proteins | sample June2015DPH_13_1_3_FD_89727 | JGI IMG/M metagenome (GOLD analysis project Ga0116123, IMG submission 89727) | Peatland microbial communities from SPRUCE experiment site at the Marcell Experimental Forest, Minnesota, USA - June2015DPH_13_100 | ecosystem: Environmental > Terrestrial > Soil >... | reverse complement strand
TCGCGCGCGGCGCGTTCGACGAGCTGCGCGCTCAGTGCGAAGAGCTCGGAGGACGCCTCGCTGGGCGGGTCATCGGATGTGAATTCGCCTATATCATCACCCCTGTTTGGGAGCGTGTGTTCGAAAGCCCCTGCCCTTCGAACGGGTCGCTCAATTGATCCACGGAGAAGAAAAACAATTCTATTTGAGAGCTGCTCGCGCGAGTATAAAAAAGTTTGCTCCTTGGTCGGGCGCAGCTGCGGGAAACGTCGGGCAGCTTAGAGTCGAGGTCCGTCGCAGCCATCGTGATTTCCGCACAACCCCGAGCTCGTCACCACCTGTATGTAAGAGAAGCTTAGTAAACCGCTGTCGCTAGCCGCTGAAGTCTCCTAGGCCGGCTGCGATAAACGTCAGTCGGTCGCGGAATTGTTGAGGATCGAAGACTCGTCGAGCATCCACCACGGCGGGTCGCCCGACGTAGATTTTCAACCGATGGAGGTCTTTGTGTGACCTTCAAGCGTAGTTGAACCGGTAGCCTGCGTGGCTTTTGACAACAGTGGGAAAAAACAAGCCGTTTATATCGCAGTTGCCTATGTTGTCGTGCCCTGTTTCCCTAAACTTGGGATACCTTGGAGTGATAATCTCACAAAATTCTTTGTACCTATAGTTAAATTCGTCCGTGGTCTCGTTCAGTTAATTTTTTGTGTGCTATCAGCCTGAAGAACTCATTGCCTCTAAATATTGGGTCGCATTTAATCTCCTCCACTGTGCCCGGAATGGTCGCCCATTTCTTTTCTTTAAAAACGACGGGAAAACTTAGCTGGTCGCGTTCCGAATACCGTGTGATTTCAATCCACCACTTTTCAAAGGCTTCATTGGCTTCGGGGGTGTTCTTTCTGATAAAGGCCGTGAGTTCGCACAGCCCACCGTGTTCGGGGTGGGTGTTTTTTTTGTATTCCGTTATCTGTTCTGTGATTTCTCCGGAGTCACCTTTCTGCAAATGAATGCAGGCGTCGGCCTCCTCATAAATGCAATCCCTGCGCGGGTGGGTAAAGAAAGCAAAATCCTTATCGCCCATCAGCTTGACCAGTTTGTGCGGGTCTTGCTTGAGGGTGATATTACCGTCCACCCAAACTATGTAAGGCGTGTCGACGTATGTGTGGGATAAAACCTTGTGTATCTTGGCGTTCATTACGGGCTTGGCGAATTTGTCGCATACATCACGGGTTTTCCAGGGTGGGTGCTTAACTTTCTCGTCCACAAAGGCGATATATTCAACGCCCTTGTACTCCGGTTGAGGCAACAGCTTGTCTTTCCCGCCAGCAATGGCCGTAATGACAGAAATATCTTTTTTGTCGTTCATTTCAAATAGATCTTCGTAAAGAGGCAGGAATTGCTCTATCGTCCAGTTTTTTAGGGCTTCTAGCTTGGCCGCTTTGCACATTTAGTTTCTCTTGGGCATTTTCTAAGCTAGCTTAAATATTTGACAAATTGGGCGGAATTTCGAGGTATAGTCTGTTTTGTCGTGCTCGACGCTCTTCGCATAAACAATCGCACTGCACACGCAAGGGATCTCTGGCATAGCGGCTTCCATCCACTTGATGTTTGACTTACAGCTGGCACTCTGTCTTTGGTTGTTGCTCGCTTTCTCTCGCCTCAACGTTAGCTCAACTGAAGTAGTTTAATCTCACTTTATTGGCCAGACTGGTTAGCCACACTCGTTATATGGAACCACTAGTATGCCACGACAAGTATGTTTGCAGAGCGTTTGTCATTTCAATTTCTGGCTTCCACCCAAGTAAACGCTGCGCCTTTGTAATGTCAGCCCACGTGCTACGGGCCTCCCCTCTCTGCGGATCTGAATTTCGCACGCGTGCCTTCGTTCCTATTAGGTTCTCTAAGTTCTTTATGAGTTCATTTACGCTCATTGTTTGCCCACCTGCAATATTGAAAACCTCGCCTCCGCACTCACTCAGAGCTGCGAGTGTGAATGCTTCGATAACATCACCGATATAGGTAAAGTCTCTCAACTGCTCTCCATCTCCATACATATGAATTTCGCTATCGTGTAATATAGCATCGACAAAGCGGTGTATTGCCATGTCAGGACGCTGCCGTGGCCCGTAAACAGAGAAGCAGCGCAAGGAGACGGTTGGGATATCATAGTCTCTCCAGTAGAGGTAGCACAAGTTCTCCGCAGCGAGTTTTGAAACGCCATATGGAGAAACTGGCCTCAGATAAGAGTCTTCCTTCATTGGTAGCGGCGCATCCCCATACACAGAAGAAGACGATGCATAGACAAAACTATTGAGTTCTTTGCCTCGATAATACTCGAGCAGTCGCTGTGTTGTTTGTACGTTGTTCTTGAGGTAAGTCGCGAAATTTACGCCCCAGGAATCCCTGACCCCTGGCTGCCCGGCTAAATGAAAAACGTTATTTACTGGAGGGAAATCGGTTATTTCAAGGATATTTCGATTGATAAACGTAAACCGCTTGTGTATTAGAGCCTGTGATAAATTCGCCAGTTTTCGATCCTCAGAGTAATAGTCGGTAAGACAATCGACGCCCACCACATCGTCGCCCCTCGCCAGCAACCTTTCGACGAGATGCGAACCAATAAATCCCGCACAGCCTGTAACCAGAACTCTTGACATCCAATGTCATCCCCGCATGCTAAGTACGCAACGCTAAACTTCGGCAATCCTCAATCTTGCTTTTGTCGCCCCTTGGGACAAATTTGTCTTTGAAAAAACATTGATAGGCACGACAATACCGTTTTAGTTTTCTGCTCGTTTCCAAGAGACACAGTAATCTTTTTTAACGTTTTCGTGGCGTGGCAAAGTCTAATCCTATTCAAGGATGTGCTGACAGAATTGGCAAACGCAACCGTACGGCCAGTCCCTTCTTAGGTTTGATATGAAGCATCTAACGTACGTATTTACCGTCCTAGTCAAGCATATTTCGTTTCCTTTTACGAGTTTGGCAACCAACCCGTTGAACAGCGAGTAAGCAAATGCTAGTGCAAATTGCCAGCGTGCTAAGCTTTCGGTGAGAAAATAGAAATTTGAAAAGAACAAGGCCATATCCCGCTCGTGACAATTCTTAACGCGTTTGGCATTGGTAATACAGCCTAAACTTGCTGGACGATGCTTTTTGAGATTTGTAGGCATCGAGTCATCCCTGATTGCACCTTCGTGCGAGCTCTTCACACTTGCTGCGTTTTGCTCTGGCGTTTGTGTGCTTGGTGCGCCTCGTCTAAACCGCGCATCTCTTGTCGCTTTTTTTCTCGGAAAGTTTGGATGCATGGCCTCAGCTGCGCCGACAAGCGTGATGACGAAGTTCGCTTGCTGTGCCCTGTGAGCATAATCATAGTCTTCTAAACCGACAAAGAAGTTGCATGCGTCATAGTACCCGATCGAGTCCATGACTCTCTTTGAAACTAGCGTACCGTGCGTTCCAAAGGCGTCCAAAAAAGTTTTTCTTGCATCGCTTGTATGTTAACGTTAACCAAGGTTGGTCTATATCGACAACTTTTGGACACAGAATATCGCCGTTGTTGAAGTTCTTAACCAGTTCTGCCAGACAGAAGTCAGTTACAACCCCGTCCTGATCTAAAAGCCATACCCAGTCGAAACTATTCTCGTGCGCAATCCTCATTGCGTGACAAAAGCCGCCTGCTGAACCTATGTTGGTTTTATTTTTATGATAGTGCGCAAATGGGTATTGTTCAAAATGAGCGTTGAATATTTTTCTATTTTCTGCTGCATGCCAGTCAGTAGAGTTATCAATGATGATGAGCCCGTTTAGTGCAGGCCCTTGATTCGTAAGCGACGAGAGCAGGCGCGCGAGTTCTTTTGGATCGTTATAGGCGACTGTAGCTGCGCAAACTTGCATGCTCATCTTTTGCACCCGTTAAATTTTAGAAGTGACTGCGATTTATACTTTTATAAACTAGAGTCGGGAGCTTATCTAGCAGGGGGGCGAGCAACGGTTATGACTAGGGCTCGGAGCTAAATATGCAAAAAAGTAAGTCATAAATGGAGAGAGATGAAAACAGTAGATGTGTCTAAATTGGAGCGGACAAGGACATGAGCTCTTCGCAGTGTAAGCAAGCCCTGATCCATAGAAAGCTGTCCAGCCATGATTGAGGATGACTTCACATTCTATGAACCCGACAACTCCCTGAAGAAAGGGTACCGATCGCTGTTTAGCGAGATATTCAGCGAATTCAGCAAAAACAGATGGTTGATCTTTCAGCTGTTTAAAAAGGAGTTTGTCGCACTAAAGCAATCGTTTATAGGTGTTTTTTGGGCGCCTGTATTGCCACTCGTAACCGTGGGACAATGTTCGTGCTAAACGGGGCAGGGGTATTGAACGTCGGCGCAATGAGCGTTCCCTACCCCCTTTACGCAATTCTCGGTACGGCGTTGTGGGGACCGTTCGCAACGGGTGTCGTCGCAAGTTCGAATTCGCTTGTGGCAGCTGGACCAATGATTACGAAAATAAACTTTTCAAAAAAGTCTCTTGTAATCGCCTCGATGGGACAGGCGTTGCTCGCATTTATCATTCAACTGTGCCTACTGCTCGTCCTATTTTTGTATTATCGCGTGACGCCAAGTCCTGCCATTCTTATGCTCCCGCTACTAATCGTGCCCCTTATGTTGTTAACGCTAGGGCTCGGCTTCGTATTGTCGATTCTGAACGGTGTCGTTCGAGATGTTGCCAACGTGCTGCCATTACTCGTGACATTTTTGCTGTTCCTCACACAGGTCTTATATGCGAAGCCAATGACAGGCGTTCTTGCTACACTTTCACGCTATAACGTGCTGTATTACCTGGTTTCAGTGCCGCGGGATCTCGTTTTGTTTGGAACATCTAGCTTTTTCAAGGGCTTTTTTCTTTCGAGCGTAGTAGCATTCTTTGTCTTCCTGCTGTTTTTGGCTGTGTTCCATCTCACAGAAACGCGAGTTGCAGAGAGGGTCTAGATGCAGGATGTCGAGATTGCCCTAAGTCACGTGTCTAAGAAATACTGCAAGTCGTTGAAGCGATCCATGCGATATGGCGTAACAGACATCTGCAGAAATACCTGCGGTTTAAGCTCGAGAAGTCACTTGTTACGAAAAGACGAATTCTGGGCGTTGAAAGACGTCTCCTTCGAGGTCACACAAGGCGAGGCGCTGGGACTGATTGGCGCCAACGGTTCCGGCAAGTCGACCGTGCTGAAGCTGCTTAATGGCATATTTTGGCCAGACATCGGCAAAGTGGCGGTAAGGGGCAAAGTCGGCGCACTGATAGAAGTCGGCGCGGGGTTTCATCCCATGCTCACGGGGAGAGAGAACGTCTATTTGAATGGCGCTATCTTGGGGATGACAAAAGCTGAAGTCAACGAGAAGTTTGACGACATCGTTGAATTTGCCGAAATTGGCGACTTCCTTGACACGCCCGTGAAATACTATTCGTCAGGCATGTTTGTCAAACTCGGTTTTGCGGTTGCTGCGCATTGCGATCCAGACGTGCTGCTCGTTGATGAAGTGCTTGCCGTCGGCGACATAGCCTTCAGGCGGAAGTGCTTTAAGCGGCTAAAGGAGCTCAGAGATGAAAACGTGACGTGGATTATAGTTTCGCACGACGTCGGCACGATCCAAGCGAATACTGATCGCGTGGTGTTGTTGAATCAAGGAGAGATGGCGTACGTTGGCAGTCCGGAGGACGCTGTAAGTGAGTACCTCTACTCATTGTCGCTCAAGAAGGTGGTACCAGATCGTACCGTTGCTCGCGGAGCTAGCCCCCCTGACGCAGGACATCGCACGGCAGACTTTGAAGTGGATCGTGTCGTGCTTTTAGACAAAAACGGACACGAAAGAGAGGTTTTTACTACTGGCGAGGCACTTGCCGTGAGAATTGAATTCACTGCCAAGAAGAAAATTGTAGCTCCCATGTTTGTAGTCACGTTTTTCAACGGCGACAACGAAATCTGCAGTGAAAGCGTTAGTACATTTGACGGCGTCAGAATTGACAAACTCGAGGGCCATGGAAGCGTCACGTTCAAGACGGATTCACTCCCGCTGTATTCGGGTATTTACAGGCTCTATCTGACCGTTAGAGACGTGAGTTTCGGACCAATAGCTGAAATAGCACATGCAGCTTACGTAAACGTGCAAGGTGGAAAGCACTTCACCGCAGGCACATTCTACATGCAGCATTCTTGGGATGTAGAGCTAGAAGAAGAGGCATTGGGACAATCTGCCTATGTAACGTAATCGGTGGAGCGCTTTGGGAGCGGTAATTTAGCAAACGCCCCCCGGTGATTTCATCTAGAGGGCCTTCAATGTTACGGAAGGCGACTGCGTTTCAGGTCACGACTTTCTAGCATTGCAAACGCCTTCGGAGCGACCGAGCCTGCAGACTGCAATTGGGCCCCCTCAGAAAATACGTTACTATTTGAAGTTAAAGGTTTCAACACTTCGGCTTTCGATTTTTCCATTGCAGCGACGCTTCGGGATCTTTCCGTATAGGGGGCCTGTCGTTTATACCAACTGTTGCGTCTTGCGGTGCGGCGCAGTCTCATATATGAGTTTGACTAACAAAGATGCTGGGCAGTTAAACACACTTGATTGGGCCGCCATCTTAACCCGAGGACGTTCTACACGTGCTATCATCGAAAACCCGCTTGATCGACCTGCCGAAAATAGAGGATCCAAGAGGGAACCTCACATTTATCGAAGAGTGCAACCAAATACCGTTCAAAATCAAACGAGTGTATTACGTGTATGACATCCCAGGAGGAGAGACCAGAGGGGGACACGCACACAAAAAGCAGCGCGAGTTTGTCGTTGCAGCTAGCGGAAGTTTCGATGTCGTTGTGGACGATGGAACCGAGAAGGGACGCCATCACTTAGATAGATCTTACTATGGTTTGTACGTGCCAGAGCTAGTATGGCGTGAACTCGACAATTTCTCCACCGGTTCGGTTTGTCTCGTGCTTGCTTCAGATCTTTTTGATGAAGCAGATTACATTCGGGATTATGCAACGTTCAGAGAAGCGGCCAAGAGGTCAAAGCGTTGAGCGGAAATGACACAAACGATGTCGACCCTAGCGCGATTATCGCTTCAACGGCACGAATTTTAGGTCAGGTCACGCTTGGCCGAGGGGCTCTGATTCATGATTTCGTTACGCTCTATCCTCGTGTCAGTATCGGTCCCGATGTCGAGGTCTTCGAAGGGGCAGTTGTCGGTAAACCTCCGAAAGGTACAAAGGCGCTCGCTCGAAAGGTCTCTTCTGAGGCAAAGCCAACAATCATCGACCGAGATTGTGTCGTTTCTTCACAAGCGATCATTTACACCGACGTGCACGTTGGAGGAGGGACGCTCGTAGGAGATGGGGCCCTGATACGCGAGCAGTGCCGAATTGGACGTCAATGCGTTATCGGTTGTGGCGTGATAGTGGGGTATAACACCTCTGTTGGCGATTTTTCGAGGATCATGGACGGCGCGCAAATTGCTGGAAACACGATAATCGGGTCGCACGTTTTCGTCAGCGTGTCTGTAGCGACGAGCAACGATAGCACGTTCGGCGCTGAGGGCTATGACGCCCGTTTTGTTCGTGGTCAAGTCATTGAAGACGACGTGTGCGTTGGCGCTGGAGCTAACATACTCCCCGGGGTAAGACTGGGCACCGGCTCTGTGGTGGGGGCGGGAGCAGTTGTGACAAGAGATGTGCCACCCAAGAAATTAGTGACGGGCATTCCTGCGCGAATCGTGAGAGACGTGCCATAAGCTTGGCGTATCACATCAGTTCTTGTTGCGGAGTGCAAATAATCGCTTAAATTACAATTCGCACATTGTGAGAGATTATAATAAGCTGCGTGGATTGATGCGCCGGTTCTCGCTCTTGGAAGCTCTGCGTATTTTTTTGCCTCCTAAAGAAGACACGTGTATGATCCGCCACTACGTTTGTTGACGCTTCAATCTCATCTCCAAAATTACAGATTTCGTTGTGCGCTCTTGCAGGACGAATCGATTATCATAACCGACTAAGCTCCGTGCTGCACGTCCTGTTCGTGTCAAGCACTTGCGCCTTACGGCAAATTGAGTCAAAACAACGTGATGCAAAATGCACGTCGCAGTTGTTCTAGGGGCTTGTCGTCGCTTTGCATAACCGCGAGCTTGCAGGTTTTGTGGTACGTCTGTAATAAAACACCCGCAACCTTGTAACTCGTGTCCGTTGGGAGCCTGGAATAGAATCATTCATCAGCCGAACTCGCTTTTTGCTGCGTCCGCAGTTGAACATACCAAAATCTATTAGAGGTTCAATACCTGAATAGCACCAGCACGACCACGATCGCTGGCACGTGAGACCCGTGAAAATAACACGCTTGATCATTCGACTACAATTGCAGTCGCGGTCTCTCCGATAGAGAAACGTAGGCTGGTGCTACAAATGGCGGCAAGAACGATGGTGCCTTTCATCGATTTGCGCAGGGAATACGAGGAGGTGCGGTCGGATGTAGCCTCAGCAATCTCACGAGTTCTCGATAGCGGGTGGTTTGTCTTAGGCAACGAAGTCACTCAATTTGAACAAGCCTTTGCGGACTATGTCGCAACTAAGTATGCAGTAGGCGTAAACTCTGGCTCTGATGCTCTTTTTTTAGCATTGAAAGCGCTGGGAATCGGGAGAACTGATGAGGTGATCACTGTCTCTCACACGGTGGTATCGACAGCTGACGCTATCGTAAGATGTGGAGCCAAGCCAGTTTTTGTAGACATAACTCCAGACACCTACTGTATTGATGTTGCACGAATCGAAGAACGTATCACTGAAAGAACCAAAGCCATTTTGCCGGTTCACATTTACGGGCACCCCGCGGAACTGGATCGAATCACTAAGCTCGCGAAACAATATGACCTTTTCGTGGTGGAAGACGCGTGTCAAGCACACGGGGCAGAGTACAAAGGAAAGAAGGTAGGCAGCTTCGGGGACGCAGGGTGCTTCAGTTTCTATCCTACGAAGAATCTCGGCTCGTATGGCGACGGCGGCATGGTTGTCACAGATAACAAAGACCTCGCAAAGAAAGTGGAGCTGCTCAGAAACTATGGGCAATCTCGCAAGTATTATCACGACGAAGTGGCGGTCAACAGCCGCTTGGATGAACTGCAGGCGGCAGTGTTAGGGGTAAAACTATCACACCTCAACGAGTGGAACGAACGGAGAAGAAGGCTGGCCGGACTCTATGTCGAGCTGCTGGACGGGACAAACGTCACACTGCCGGTTGAAAAAGGTTATGCGAAGCACGTGTACCACTTGTTCGTCGTTCGGTTGCCCCAAAGAGATGTGTGCCAGCGCTCCCTTCAAAAAGCTGGTATCCAGACGCAGATTCACTATCCGATACCCGTTCACAAACAGAAAGCCTACGCATGGGTCGCAAATGCGACGAAACTTGAAGAAACCGAAGTGGCGTGCGACCAGATACTCTCTTTGCCGCTTTATCCTTGCTTGACTCGTGATGAAGTTGCTGAAGTCGCCGGGGTGATGAAGCGTGCCTGTTGTTAGTGTGGTCATGACCTCCTACAATCACGAGCGGTTCATATCAGAAGCCATAGCAAGTGTCTTGCGGCAGGATTTTGACGACCTTGAGCTGATCATTGTCGACGACGCTTCGGCCGACGCATCGAGAGAGATTATTGAGCGTTATAAAGCCGATGATTCGAGAATCAGGGTATTGCTCCACGACCGTAACTTTGGCATCGCGCGGACGATAAACGACGGCAATGATCTGGCGAGAGGCAAATACCTAGGCTGCATCGCATCGGACGACGTTTGGATGCGGGACAAGCTCAGCAAGCAACTTGCCGTCCTAGAATTTAATGAGGACCTCATCGTTTGGACAGAGGGCGAGGTTATAGATGGGAGAGGACAACCCGTGGGCAAGAGCTACAGTGAATTGATCGGCAGCGTCTCGGAAAAGAAAAACGGGGATGTTTTCCCGCAACTCTTGGAGCGGACTCACATTTTCGACTCGACTATCCTTTATAAAAGGGTAAATCAGGGGGACATTCGATACGATGAAAGTTTGAGATATGCCAACGATTGGAAATTCGTACTAGACTTAGCAGCGAAGTATGAGTTTTGTTATATAGCAGAGCCCTTAGCCCAGTATCGATTGCACGGGCAAAATTTCTACGGTGCCCAAAGGCCTGAAGGCCAAGAAGGGCGGCTTTGTATGCAGGAAAACATCTTCATTCGAGAGAATGCGTTGAGACAATATAACTATCGAATGTCTGCGAAAGCTAAAGCAATTGTGCTTGAGAGATTAGGTTTTCTCTATTACGAGCTGGGGCAATATGAAAAAGCGCAGCGATCTTTTTTGCGGGCGTTTATATATAGTCCCTTGCGCAGGTCAAATCTGCGGTACCCGCGACGTTTTTTCCAGTTCATACAAAACGCATCGGGTCGTGAGACTCTAGAACGCAAGTAAGTTGTAGCGAAATAAGGTAATGGTGCCCGTAACTAGTTGCAAGGGTTAATCGACACTCGGAAATTTTCGAGAACTATCTCAAGTTTGGTGCTCTCCGGCTACACCGCTATTGTATTTTTGCATATAGGCCATTCGAGCTCCACGCCTAGCTGGCTTAAATTCTCGCGGACTTTGTTTATCCATACAACTGCTAGTTGTTTTTGCCATCTGTGGTCATCTTTGACGTCTAGAATGATGCCGATTTGATTCGCTGAGTCATTAGCTTTCTGGCTCAGTTCTGTTCCAAAACCAGTGGATTCGAAAATTTCTAGCCAGTTTCGAGAAGTTTCAGTTGTTTGGGGATGGTTGTTCAACCGAAAGTCGTGTTTAGACAAACCAAGCTCCTGCGCGTAATGATACACGTAACGCTTTGCAAAAAGCACGTCTAACGCGGACAGGTTTAGATTCCTCAACAAGTGCACAATGCTAGGCGTTGAATACGCGAGGACTATATCCATGTCAAAAAGCTTCTTAGCTTGGTGTTGAATTTTGTGATCTTGGCCAGTAATAAACCCCCCTCCAAGCGTCTCATCAAACAACCTTGTTCGGATTTCACTGACATTGATGCTTTCAGATGCTTCGGTGCTTCGCGACGGGCCTCCATTCTGCCTTTGAGCGACTCGCAAAGCCAAACGACTCTCGGAATCGTAAAAATATTCGACAAGCTCCTCCAGGGTTCCAGGCGTTTCAAAGCGTTGCTTGAGCTCATAGCTGTACAGTCGCTTGAGTGCCGCATCAAGGATCCTTTTGGCCGGTCGGTACCGTTGATACCCTTTGACGCCTTTCAACATTTTGACATATGAGTCTGAAAGCAAGAAGCGATGGATGGCCCCATGTGTTGACAAATTGTGGAAGTACAGTGTGTCTAAATTCTGTCCCGACCACAATCTCTTTTTCCGACCACGCAGAGTTTCAAACATTTTTTTGAAGTTTATGCTAAGGTGTGCAGCGAACGGCATTGATCGAATGACGTCATCAAGATAAGCTAGATTGATCTCGTCCAAATCTACCTCGACAAACTCGTGGTCGACCTGCAATTTCTTCGCGATGCGTTCCGATCTAGTAACATCGGGCACATTGAACGCGATAGCTGGGGAGAAACGATACGTGACAGCTGTCACGTCTTTAGTTTGTTTGACTAACGAGAGCAAAACAGACGAATCGACACCGCCGCTATGCGAGACGACCTCTTCGAACGAAGGATTGAGTGCAATGACAGAAGCTACCAGGTGATTGAGTGCGTTTTTGAACGCGTCATATGTAACTTTTTCACCCAAAAAGTGCTTTAGATAGCTATCAGTTGTGATCGTGCTATTCACGTTGTATTGTAACGCCTCACCCGGCGGTAATCGATAAATCTCTTTGAAGGTCGTCTTGCCCTTCCGACAAAAGCCGTGCTTGATGAAATACAGGGCCTCAGACGGATCATAATCTAGCTGCCCCTTAGCTCGCGCGAGTTCAAAAAAGTCCGTGGAGACAAGGAGTTCCTTATCCGTTTCTGTGTAGTTTAGCTCCTCTACAGCACCGATGTCGCTTGCCGCGAACTCTAGCACTCCGTCTCGCACCGATAAGCCGGCATATCGTCCATTGAGCCTTGGCAGATATTTAGGGAGATTGCCTACGACGTCGTGAAGCCCTACATCGCGCTCAATGGTGTAGTCGCTCCGCACGAGGCCATCGATGTTTCCTGCGAAATAGAATGTTCGACCGCCGCTGCTTATCTTGTGCTCAACACCTCGGATATTTATGAGCGTCCCATCATCTCGTTGCACAGCAGCATACATCGAGCTTATTTACGCAACTTCTTACTTATAATTCCATGACTCGCTGAGCGAAACCGTTTTGTAAAGAAAGTATTGCCTAGGAAGTCGCAAAGCGGTCACGCGACGTTGCCAGTGGCACTTAGATTGAGTGATATCAAAGCGGAAGACGATTCGACCGCTAAGCTTGAATTGATTCCTTGTGTATCACAACAAGCTTCATGGTTGAAACGCGCATCGCCCGTTCTTCGTGCCGCTTGAAAGCACGGAATAGAAAGACACCGAAGCGCGCGGCAACGATCTCGATTCGCTTAATTGACACAATCTACTACCGACGTCTGAAATCTAAGGCGGTGGTGTGAGCTAAGCTTTCTTTGATGCCGCTGTGGGATTTTCTGCTCTTTTTCTTGGTTTTCCAATTATGATGTTGCTGATTGGCAGGCGATAGAGGGCCTGCACAGTTAAATAACTCGATATGAGCGTCAGCACGAACAAAACAGGATACAAGATGAGGTTATGTGCACTCAATCCTAGCGTGAACAGCACTAATGTGAACGTTCCGACAAAAAACCAATGGACGAGGAATATTCCGAACGAGTCTTCACCGATCTTCTCTAGATGCGACAAAAAGAATCCACGTGGTTCCTGCCACGTCGTGCTGATTCTCAGGTAGAACAGGATGAGAACTAGACAATAAAACGGCCCCGTAACCACGCTAAGCAAGGTGTAATAGGGGGGCGCAGGACTCGATAATACGGCGTGATAGTATACGATAGAGTAGTAGATCGTCGAGGCGAGAACCATCAACGAGATGCTCTTTAAGCTAAATGTCGCTACCCTCTGCTTCATTGCTTCATAGTGCCGGGCAATGAAGAAGCCAAGGACGAAATAAAAAACGTAAGATAAAAATAAAATGCTTAGATATGAACCAACGAGCTGGGAGGAAAACGCCGCTGTTAGTGAGACATAACTGATTTGCGCCAGTAAAAGGAATGATAGGATGTAGATTTGACTATTTTGCCTCGTCGTGCGGGCGTACATCTTTTCGAGGAGAGGGTAAAGCAAGTACAGCTGTATTAGTACGGGGACAAACCACAGAAACTGATACCCGACAATCAGCACTTCCAAGTACGTGCTCGCAAGTGTAACGACGCTTTGATTCGATCCGTGGACGGTCGGTAGGTGAAGAATAAAGGTGTAGACCGTCGGAACGACGTAATAAACAGCGAAGTAAAACGTTGACCAGACTAAATACGGAGGCACGACTGCGTTAAATCTCCTTTTATAAAACGCAGAAAGTGAAAAACCGTTATTGTATTTGTTGTACAGAACAACGCCCGATATGAAGATAAAATGCGGGACGCCAAAGGACGTAAATGCCCTTAGCGCTACGGTTATCCATAGAGGATTGGGCGCTAGTGCGCCGACCCCGACCACGTGGAATGTGACGATCTCGATGATAGCAATGGCCCGGAAATAGTGAATCCCCTGTAGCCACCCGCCTGAATCCTCCATGCAATAAAAAACCACGGCTGCCCTTCTATTTGAAGTGTTTGAAATCTTCGGTGAGCCTCAGTCACGCAGTTCCTCTTGAGGATGTTGTAAAACACTGCATCCCTGCAGATCGAGGCATAATGCGTAACCGTCCTTCAAATGTGTCGGTGAGATTTGGCGTCGTAATCCTCAACGCACTTACTCCCCCCAGAAAAGACGTCTCTTTTAGTCAGTGAATGACTCGTTAGAGTCACAGGCTAACCTCTCTAAAACACTCACGCTTAATGCATTCAGACCCTCATTGTGCGTGCAGCAGGAGGTGAACACGCATTCTGCTTGTTTCGGCGCTTCGATACGATAGCTAATAGTCACCATCTGCGTGAACGTTCAACCAATGGCGGACACAAGGCTATTTTGATAAAATAGTTATTGGGAGGGGTATCAACCTTCGTTTGGCCCTGGCTAATCATTGTGGCTCTATAGTCTGCGGAGTGTCCTTTTTGAGTGCCTCAGAGAAAAAAACGACGAACACGCTAAAAATGTCGCACGGCTTACGTCGGAGGGATAGCCACTATCCCGCTGTCAGAAATTATGCTCCGCCGAAATGGCAGACAGCTTGACAGATGAGCTCTGGACTCGTTCGTTTATTCTCATCTCAGGAAACGAGAATCGCTGCAACCTGGCGACCTTAAATCGTTCTGCCGGCGTATTGAGGGAGCGATCAAATCTGATGCGACGCGCACTGAGGCTCACGGTTTGAGTGTGTGGGATTGTTACCATCTCGCGCGATTGAACCAAGAGCGGAGATTCAGGCCAAAGTGCCGGTTAAACTGATGCAAGCTTGCTTCGTAAACTTCTTTTCACCATGGTCCCACGCCGTCTGGTGAATTCAAATGCGTTCCTTCCAAACAACGTGGAGAACGCTAGAAGAAAGGTCTCGGGGTTTTTCTCATCAAGCCTGAATGCTTTTAACAACTGCGCTCTGCAGCGGAGGAACTCGCCTGCGTCGGCAAAAAGGAGCGCAATCGATCTATAATGCTTTGCCAAACCGCGTTTTCCGATAAACCGTAGCATGTCCTCCCGATTCTTTTCAACGACGTACAGATAGCCTAAAGCGCTTCTGAGTTTGTTTCGGGTGACCGAATCGGGCTCCCCGAAATGAATGATCACGCACGGATCCTCAACAGTAATGAATTCATAATATCTTGCAAGAGATATGCACGTGTCCCAATCCCCGCTCGCGATAGCGCGTTCATCCAAAAACCCGATCTTGCTGAAACACTCCCTTGGCACAAGCAAACAAGAGTAAGTCGGTCCGTGAGCGGCGAGCATTTCAGAAAACACATATCCGTTGTACTTCTTGAGGTGCTCCTCAGCCGGTGCGTTATTCGCGATCTTCCACAGCCCTGTGAGGGCAACACACTTCGCGGGGGCGTCTTGAAGTGCTCGCAGCTGTAATTCTAGTTTCAGAGGAGTCCACTCATCATCCGAATCCAAGAATGCAACGTAATCGCCGCGCGCATTTTTTATTCCGTTATTGCGCGCCGCTTGGTGTCCCCTATTTTTGTCGTAGCGAAGATACTTCACTTTTGGGTGTTGCGCGAGGGGCCTTAATGCCTCAAAGGTCTCATCGGTGGAGCCGTCATCCACGATCAATATTTCAAAATCCTGGTAGGTTTGGTTGAGAACGCTTTCGACGCTCCTTCGAATGGTTCGAGCTCTGTTGTACGTAGGGATGATTACACTTACTCTTACCAAGCTAACCACTTCAGGTGCGTGAAACTGCGCTGCGTTTTGCCTACATAACTAGCTTGCTCTCGATTCATTCGCTTCTTGCTTACGTTATTGCGTATTGAATGTATGCTTCGTGAAGGCCAGCAACTTAAAAACTGGCAAAAACCTTTCTTCTTCGTAGACGTATTTCGGGGCGAGGGAGATGCTTGAACTGCTGACAGAAGAAGGCTAAAACGACAGACATCGAAGCTAATTCAATAGCTGTCTTCAAGAAGCTCCGTATTTGGAATTCTTGAAGCGGATCACATTTGTTTTGTTGAAGCGCTTGGTATCCGCCAGTCAGTGCGCGCACCAGCGCGTCATCGTTCGCGGCTCACGTGGCTTCACGTGCGAACCCCCTGAAACTTGTCGGCCAGGGAACACAGTCACGCCGTTTAGGAAAGACCTTAAGCACTATAAGAAAAACAGCTTAAACGCCTCAGCACACGTCTCGAGCAGAAGGTTCACTCTATGCAGCAGCCAGTGGGCGCGAAGAAGGGCGAAATCGAATTTAGAAAGAAGCTCTACGAGCAGGAAGTGCTGGGAGAAAAGAAGTTCGATGACGAATTCAGTGGCGAAAAGCTCTTAGAAATTGTTCGCAATAGAGTCGCCAAGACCTACGATCAAATAGGGAGGCTGCAAGAACGGGGTATTACAACCTCTCCTTACGTCGAGATAGGCGCAGAGCGATGTCAACGTTCGCTCGCAATGGAAAATGAACTAGGCTGTCATGGCGCCGCGACTGATATCTCCTTCTATTCGTTAAAGAGTTGTGATTATTACGGGGGAGTCCTTCATTACGATCGTGCCCCGCTCAGGATTTGCTGTGACGCGTACAACTTACCGTTTCTGAGCAATTCTGTTCCGTTCTTATTCTGCTATGAAGCGCTCCACCATTTTCCAGATCCGGCGCCCGTCGCCCGACAAGTGTATCGCGTTCTCGCGCCAGGCGGATGCTTTTTTTTTGACGAGGAACCGCTTGGCGGCAAAATGCGTTTTGACTTATATAAGGTAGGCAAGATTCACTCACCGGAGAATCTCGCAAAGAGCAAGATAAGAACTCTCTCTGATGCTTTGTTTGGCAATCCGAGTTGTAACGAAGCTGAATACGGCATCATCGAAAATCACAGATTATCGCTTGGCTCGTGGAGAAGCGCGCTAAGCACCTTTGACAAGAACGAAGTTTTCGTAAAAACTTTGAAATCGCTAAAAAGAAATCCGCTTGAGACTGATTTGTTCGACGAAAAAAGTTACCTCAAACGAGTCGCCCGGCATTTGTTTGGCGGTGGCGTGTCGGGATGCTGTTTTAAGGCGGGAAACGCCAAGAACATGAATCTTGGCATAGAAGACGTTATTGTGTGTCCGGAGTGCCTAAGCAGTAACGCTGAAACAAAACTCGGCCGAAGAAAGGGCGTCTTCTGCTGTCGCAAGTGTGGTGAAAACTATCCCATTGTTGACGGAGTTGTTTTTCTTTTTTCTCGTGCAACGTTGAATGAGCTTTATCCTGAAATGCTAGATCGAATTCAGTCAGCTTTCCCGCAGGAATCTGCTTCACAGTGTTTTGGCGCCGGGGCGAAATAGTCACAAGTAGGGCCAATACTGGGCTACACCGAAGCTTCTGCCGTTGCAGTTGGCAAGCTAGCTGCGGTTAGAGCCTCGCACACATGGTTGATGAACAGGGGCTTTAAGCGAGAGCGTAAGAAAGATGCTAAATGGGCGCTGAACAGGAAGCATCGATAACCCTATAAGAGCTCTGCGGTTGATAGCTGCGCATGTGGTGACTCGTCGAAAAGAACCGGTCGCCTTTGGGAGGGAAATGTCTGTTAATTCTTGCCGTTTGTGCGCGCCGCGGTACCCGCCGGTGGCGCAGGGCAGGTCACAAGATACAGCAGGCATAGGACGAAAAGAGTGAAAGGAGCGCGACTAGTTCAGCGAAACACGGAGATATCGTGAGAATTGCTGTCGCAGCGGATGTCTTCTCTGCGATTGAACTCGGAACGGGCCTCGAACGATATACCCGTGAGCTTATCGCAGGACTCAGCAAGACATACGACACTGAGCTGATCGGCTGGGAGAGGTCAAGCGCGTTGCGCGAGTTGGCCGTTCATACCGTGCTCATGCCTAGAGAACTCTTGAAGCGTGAGAGCAGTGTCGATCTTTTTCACGCCTTTGCGCCAGTTGATGCGCTGTGCTTTCCTTTGCTTCGAAAGCCTACTGTGGTATCGTACCACGATCTCGCCACTCTGCTGTACAAAAAAGGAAACAGTTGGCACGTCCGACTGACCGCGCCGTACTTTTACAAGGTTGGGAAGTACTGCAGCAGAGTGCTGGCTGCATCTATCCAAACCAGACAAGAATTAATCGACTATTTGCACTTCCCGCCCGAAAAGATACGGGTCGTCAATTTGGGAGTCGCGGAGAAATTTGTTCCGCAAGCAAGGGACGAGCGAACGCCGCTCGTTATCGGTTTCATAGGGAAACTCGATGCGAGGAAACGAGTCGATTACCTCATTATGGCATTTCATTATCTGAAAAAACGCTATCCCGCACTTAGGGTGACGCTGAGGATTTGCAGTCAAGGCGGGTCCGAGTATGGGACGCTTATCAAGCTTGTGGAGGGTCTCGGCTTAACCTCAGCAATAGAGTTTCATGGGGGCATCCCCGAGGAAGCAATAGTTGATTTTTACAACTCATTAGATGTGCTCGCGGTTCCAAGCGAGTGGGAGGGTTTTGGTTTACCCATTTTGGAAGCACAGCGATGCGGCGTACCGGTGGTAATACGCGCCGACGCGCACATTCCTGATGAGGTCCGTATGTGCTGCGCTAAGGCGACTAGCGAGCAGAACATGGCCGAGATCTTCTATCGGATTTTAAGCGAGGATTCGCTGCGACAACGCATTATCCACGCAGCATCGGAATATAGTAAGTGCTTCACCTGGGAAAAAACTGTGCATGAGACTTTGAAAGTGTACGATGAATTGATATGATGCAGCTAAAGCTAATTGTCAGCATTGGCGGCAGTCTGCGTGAAGATGGGCCGGGGCTCTTCGTTATCGCCCCTGCTGTTTGATCGGTTCTTCAGCTCACTTCTCACCAGATGCGAGGGAGAACGCTTCTCATCATCGAACGTTCTTCCTTTGAAAAAAAGCCAGAGAGGAAAATCGCTGCGGTGTAGACTGCTGCAGCGCAGACAACTGCCAGTACTATGCTCAGCCGGGCGATGTAAATCGCAGCTAATGCTGTCAGAGCGCCGCTACCGACCAGCTTAACTCCGCCATACAATGAGAATCGGTCACGAAAAATGCTTCTTGCATACCATAGAAGGAACGTGAAGTTGAAGAATTCCGTTGCCACCATCGCAGTGCTTGCCCCAATGTAGCTCCATCTGGGGATTAAGAAGAGATTCAGTCCTATGTTGAGTACCATAGAAACAAAAACGATTGCAGCAACGACTCGTTGCCTATTCGTCGCATTCAGTACGGTGCTATGAGCCCAATTCAGGTAGGCGAAGAAGATGCCCCATATAAGAATTTGCAAAGCGGCAGTCGATGCTGCGTACCCTTCGCCGTAGACGAGTGACACGATTTTACCAGCAAGAAGCATCGTAACAATTGTGATTGGGAATATAATCGCCAACATAAGTTTAAACGAACTTCCGTAGGCGGATCCAAGTGCGCTTCTAGACGTCAGCCACAGTCGAGACATCACCGGGTAGACTGCGGCAAAATATAGATTTGGGAGAAAACTGAGCGCGTATACGAGCCGGTACGCGGCGTTGTACCAACCGACCGCAATATCGCCCTTCATAAAGAACAATATGATGGAATCTATGTAGAAATACACCGTTATGAACATCGCCGACAAGCCAAAAGGGAGCGCCTCCTTCAGCAAGTCACGCTGGAAATCTTTATTGATTTGGGGGCGCGGCACCACAAACTTGCTAACGCACGCTGCAAATGCATAGACAAGAACAGCCGCGGCAGCAACGGCGTAGATCACTGCAAACCCAGTAACCCCAAAATGTTGATGTATTCCGATCAATGCTCCAGCTACCATAAGAACGCTGTTGAGTGTGATGCCT
>Ga0116123_1000863_pt1 | contig 19777 bp, 17 predicted proteins | sample June2015DPH_13_1_3_FD_89727 | JGI IMG/M metagenome (GOLD analysis project Ga0116123, IMG submission 89727) | Peatland microbial communities from SPRUCE experiment site at the Marcell Experimental Forest, Minnesota, USA - June2015DPH_13_100 | ecosystem: Environmental > Terrestrial > Soil >... | reverse complement strand
GTCGCAGGTCTGTACAAACATGGAAGGATATCAGGTGAGGTTTATGGCACAGACTACTGGAAGTACTGCGGCTGTGCTTGGGGCTTTAACCTTTCATTATAGAATGGAAAACGAGAAAGATTAAAAGTATGCACATTAGAAACATTCAAAATGAAGAAGAGTTTCAAGCAGTGCTGGCCGCGGCAAAGGCTGATAAAAACCATCGGCCACTTATGCCTACGCAAGTTATTCGCAGAGACAATAAAGAGGGCGAGATTCTTGGCTGTTTGTCAATTCTTCCCAGTGTATTGTTTTGGTTGCATTCTGAAAAAGTCACAGCGAGAGAATCAAAGCAAACAAATGAATTTGTTGAAGGACATTTATCTGCTATCGGCAATAGGGGGTTGTTAGTTCCTTGCACAGTGGATTCTCCTTTGCGCCCTTTTTTAACTCGCGTTGGCTATATAGATGTGGCTAATGCGCAACTGTATGCTAAAAGTCTAATCATTCACTAAATAAAAATATGGGACTCTTTGGATCAACGGATGTCGGTAGTCAAGCGACGGCTCAAAATGCACAACAGCAGCAGCAAGTAAATCAGGCTGTTGGAAATATCAATAGTGCATTTTCAGGATTCACTCCTAAGTTTTATCAACAGCGAGGACAAGCGTATGAAGATGCCGCATTGCCACAAGTTGGTCAACAGTTTCAACAGACTAATCAAGAAACGCAAGAGGCGTTGGCGAATAGGGGATTGGGTAAATCTGGCGCGGCTGATCAAGCAAATGCGAGTTTGCAGCAACAGCTTGCAGGAAGTACGAATCAAGTTGCAAATCAGGCACAGCAGGCACAGCAAAGTCTTCAAGAGCAGGTTGCAAATGAACAGAGTAGTTTAATAGGCCAAGCACAGTCGGCTGCAAATCCTGCGACAGTTGCGGGGCAAGCTATTGCACAAGCGGGGAGTTTACAAGCTCCTAGTGTGTTGGCTCCGATTGGAAATATGTTTCAACAATGGGCTAATACTTGGCTTGCTGGAAAGTTAAATAATGCGTATAGCACGCCTGTGACACAAGGTGGTACGGTGCTTCCTACTGGTGCCGCGACGGGGGCGAATTCAATAATGAGTTTAAGTAATCAAGGCGGTGATGGGGGTGGAGGAAGTAGCAGCGGTGGGGGCAATTACAATGTTAATAGATAAGTAAAAGTAAATAAATAAAAACAATTTTAACAATTAAAAAAGCGAGGTATCTATGGGTATGGGAGGTGGGGCACAAATGGTCGGTAGTGGAATAAGCAATATCTTTTCCACAATAGCAAATGCGGAAGACGTCGCAGCGATGAACAAAGCCGCGGCGAATATCATCGCACAGGAACAAGGCGCTGCTAAACAAGGGGGAGATATATTCCAACAGAGTTTGGATAAAAGCACACCTCAAGCTGCGGAGAGTCAGATTAAACAAGGACAAGACCAAGCTTTGAATGAAGATAATAGGTTGCAGGGACAGTTGTCATTGCAAGATATTATCGGTGGGGGAGGAGGAAGTAAACCTAATGTTACAAGTGGCGCCGCGGGGGCTAAGATTGCCGCTGGGACTCAAGCAGGGGCTAAGAACCAAGGGTATACGAATTATTCCTTGCAACAGTATTTAAAGGATGTAACTGCAAATAGTGCTTTAGGATTGAATAATGCACGTGCACAAGGTATTGCAAGCACCCTCGGCCCGATGGAAGAACAAGCGAGTCAAACAGGTAATGAACTTGCGGGGATTGGACAGACAATTGGAGCTGCTTTAGGTGCAGGAGGCGCTGCTGCGTCAATGTATAATGGAGCGAATACCTCGGCGGTGGGGTCGCAACAACAGTTGTATCAAAATGTACCTTTTTCTACGATAGCGGCTAATACACCGGATGCAGCTGATCAGTTCTTGGGAGGAAATCCTTTTACAAATCTTTTGCAAACGTGGGGCCAGAGTGGAGTGGGTACGCAATAAACCGTTTAACAAATATAAAGCAATAAGTAAACAAGCAACCAAAATAAATATATGCCACTAATTGGTTATTCTCCCTGGCAAGACATTGGTAGATTTGGTCAAGGTCTTGGGGATACTTTATCTCAAGCGTTGATTCAATTGCCGAGACTCCGTGCGGAGATTCAAATGCAGAAAGACAAAGCGGGAAGAGATGCGGCGGAGTTTCCTTTACAGCTTGCATTATTGCAAGGACAGGTAGATGAGCAAAAGTCGTTGAGTAAACTACACGAAGCACAAGTGGGGCAGGTACCTATTTTGGCTAAACAGAAACAGGATATTTTAAAACAAAGGGAAGAAAATACCCAGCGTCGCATGAATCAAACTGATATTGGACTTGGGTTGAAAGAAGATGCTAGTGAGGAAAAGAAGTATGAGTTTGATGCAAAGAAAACTGCCGGGGAGAAAAAAGCTGCAACGCCGAAGATGATGAGTCCTGCGAGTCAAATGGAGTTGCAAAGGGCGTTGCAAGGAATTGTGGATAGTAGTGTGAAGAATCAATTACCAAATCCTGAAAGTGATATGGCGAAGGTAAAAGTCGATCCTAGTATTCAACAACAGATTTTTAATACGATGAACCAGGCGGCTACAAATGGAGTGCCTAATAGTGCGACGCTTGCAGGGTTCCAACATCTTATGGATGTTTTAAAAGTAAGTCCAAATATCAGTACACATTCGGTAACGAATTCTCCCGGAGGTTGGTTTAGCAAACCTGATGTTAGTCAGGTGCCTGTTACAAATAGTTTCACGGCAATGCTTCCTCCAATAATGGTTGATTCACAAGAGGCTCATAGTGCTTTGCCGAAGGGTACGAGATACGTTGATTCTCAAGGGAATGTTGCGGTTAAACAATAACAGATAAATAAATAAATAAATGTATGCCATTCATTGCACCTGAGACTGAGTTAATTCAATCCGCTAGTGGGAAAAGCACCGGGGGATTTGTCGCTCCAAAGGAGGATATCATTCAACCCGCAGGGGCTTTGCAATCAGGGAGTAGGAATCTAAAACAGATTCCGACTGGATTGCAGATAAGCCCTCTTGACAAATTCATAGCGGCTATGGTACCGACGTTGACAGGAGCTGAGCAAGTTACAAAGGAATTGAGTGACCCGTATAATATTCCTGGGCATACGATAAATGCGGCAGTAGGAAGAAGTGTAGTACCTGAAGTTGTAGGAACTAAGTTTAGCGAGGGTCAGCCAAAGCCACAGACAATTGGAGAGGGATTACAAAGCCTTCCGAGTCACTTTGCGGATATGCTGACTGATCCTAAGACTCTTGCACAGCTTCCTGCAATTGGTGGGGGAGAGATTGCTAAGTTATTAATGGGATTAGGCCTAGCAATGGGAGGTACGCAAGCTGCCAGTGAGGCAGCGGCACCGGATAAAACTCTGGGAGAAAGAACTGTAAGTACTGCGGATGCGATTCTAGCCGCGTTGGGGGCGAAGAGTTTAGTCAAGCCTAAGCCTAAGATGGGAAGTGAGTTAAATGTCGGGGATGTAAACGCAAAGACCACAGCTAGTGATGTGGATCAAATACAAGGAAGAGTCCCACCGGAAAGACAGATAGGTCCGGGAGTTAGATTTGAAGGCGGAAATGAATCAGTGCCGATGGCGGATGTTAGTCAAATGAGTCCTTTTGAAAAGTTGAAGTTCGAACAAGAGGCACAGAAGCGGAGTGAGATGGCCCACGCACAGAAGGAGGATATTGAAAAGAAAGTGAGACAGATGCCTGAGGGGGAAAGGTATCCGATTATTGGTGAAAGAGGTGTGAATGCCCCCTTTGAGTTGAGCAAGGAGGAGTTAAGTAGTTTGCAACAGAGATTGCAGGCGAGACAGATTGTAAAGCCGACTAGTGAGTTGGAGAGTAAACCTATTGAAAATGTAGAAGGTGGGAAGATTTCATTCGGGAGTCCTGCGAAGGCAGAGGCAATTCCGAGTGCAAGGCAAGCAACACAAATACAACCGCAGCAACCGCAGCAACCGCAACAAGTAAAAGAAGGAGTACAAAATGCCGTTCAAATCGAAGAAACAAAAGGGGTTCCTGTTCGCGAATCATCCGGAAATAGCGAAACGTTGGGCGAAGGAAACCGAGGCGAAACATTCCAAGGGCGGGAAGGCAGTCAAAGGAATGAGCTATCACAACAAACCGGAGGGACTGAAGGAGGTGGCGAAAAGGGCGTGGCAGAGAAAACACAAAAGGGACGAGGAAAAGGAGGGGGAGAGGAAGTAGGATTGTGGCAGCAGTTACATGGGGGATTAGAAATCACGAAGGAAAATCTCGAAGACCTTGGAAAGCTTGAAGGAACCTCACATAAAAAACTAACTCCCGAAAGTGGTTCTATCTTAATGGAACCCGTCGTTAACGGCACGAAAAAACTTGTTGATCAAGTTTCTCAATGGGCCTCCCGTCGTCCCGCGATTGATCAAATAAAACGTACAAAAGACGCTACGATAAACATCGCAAGAAACAAAGCCAATGAAATAACCAACGATGTAAAAGGCCCTGCATTGCGTGATTTCGGTTTAAAGGATCCTCAACGGATTTTAAAAGCCGCCGGGCTATCTCCTGTTTATCGTCGGGCAAAAACCGCTTACGATAATCTCTCAGGGGCTATTGGACTAATGAGAGAGAGTGGATTAGATAGGAAAGTTCTTGAAAAGCAATTGGATGAAGTTAAAAGTAAAGCTCCTGAAAGTAAAGATAAAGAAGCATTCATTCGTTACGCTCAAGAGGCTTTAAACAACTGGGATAAATACTCAAAGCATGTTGAGAAATACGGCAAAGCTTTAGATCAAGAAGTAAAGTGGGAAAGAGACTCAGGACATCATATAAATTATGTGCCGAATTATATGATGCACCTCGCGGATGATACAAGTGACATGACGAGCTTTACTCAAAAAAGGAATTTTGCAACGCTTGCGGATAGGTTAATTGCGGGGAAAAAGGCGGGGAGTTTTGACTCTTTGGAATTGCTCAGAAGCCGTTTGCAAAAAGGCCAACAGCTTTATGTGCAGAGTAAAGTGTTTGATAAGTTAATGGAAGGAATGAAAGACCCTGATTCGGGAGAAAATATATTAAAGAAATGGAAAGAAGGTCAGGAAATACCCAAAGGCTATGTGGTGGTAGATGTCGCAGGAACAAAGCGACTTGTGAAAGAGGGGTATAAGTCTATTGTCACTGCGATTTACGATCCTAGTATTTTCACCAGGGGTCAAATCGGTCCTATGTTGATGGAAGCTAGAGGTGTGCAAAAACACGTCAAGCTGTTGTTTGATACCGTTCACATGGCCCGTATTGGAAGAAGGGGCTTGGAAGCAACCGCTGGAGATGTCGTAAAAGGAAAGCTTCCTGAAATTACTAAAGGATTACTTATTCGTGATAGAAGTCCTGAAGAAATACAAGTTATTGCGAAAGAAGAAGGTTGGACAAAGGAAGAAACAAATGAAGCGTTAAGAAGAAAGAGGGTTAGTAATTTACTAACAACTGAAGGGTTTAATACTGGTCGTACGACAGATGCGTTCAATCAACATTGGGCAGAAAAGCTTCCGGCTACGGGGGATTTTACAAGGTATCTTTTTGACGTCTTTCAAGCGGGGTTGATGGAAGATGTTGGATATAAGGCTTATGATGTTTATAGAAAACAATGGCCGAAATTGAGTGAAAGAGAAGTTGCAAGAAAAGTGAGCCATGATATAAATGTGGCCTTTGGTAATTTAGGTAAACAAGGTTTATTGACTCGTGCCAGTTATCGTGACCTGGCGCAGCTGTTTTTCCTTGCACCGAATTGGACAGAAGGTGAAGCGAGGTTTGAAGCAGGCGCGGTGAAGGGAGCGGTGAAGGGAGTTTATGATACTGCTAGAACTTTAAAAGAGGAAGGAGTTCTCAGGCCACAGTTCAATATGCAGTCGAGAATGATGGGCACGGGGGTTGTTGCTTATCTTACATTGAATGCTTTGATTAATGAAGCGACCACGGGAAGTCCAATGCGTAAGGAAGAAGGGCACGAGCTTGATAGTAAGATTGGAGATTTCTATCTTGACCCTACAGCGAGTAGCTTTGAACTTACTCATGGATTTGAAAAGGCTCTTGTGAGAGATGCTCTCGGAGGTAAGGTTGATGATGTTGATTCAGTTAGCGAGGCGTTTAAAGATGTACTTGGAGGACATCTAAGTGCAGGTATGCAACCCGTTGCTTCGTGGATTACGGAGAAGAAGTATGGATTAACTGGACCTATGGAAAAAAAGGAAGGACAGGTTGGAAGGTTGATTAAAGGCGAAGTGTTTCCAAGTCCTATTGGAGCGCAGGGCGTGGCTGATTATACAAAAGGCAAAGGCGGAACACAAGAAGAAAGACAGTTGTTAAATAATCTAATAGGCCCTGTGGATACAGCACCTAGTGAAAGACAACAGACGATGCAACTTGCAAGGAAGTGGAAGAAGGCTAATGGAGTGAAGGAGGATGAAGGAAGTTTTCCGGAGAGTGATTATTTTGATTTGAATAACGCCCTAAGAAGGGGCGATATGAAAGTTGCTAAGGAGCAAATTGAAAGGTTAAAAGAAGAAGGGGGAAAGAATGATAAACAGCTTGAGAAGTATTATGAAACCTATGCGAAGTATAGGTTCACGGGAAGTAAGGAAAGAGAGGAGGAGTTTTATAGTTCTTTGAATGAAGAACAAAAAAATGTTTATGACAAGGCTAAGGGGTCTAATCAGGAAGTTAGTAATAGGTTCTTTCAAATAATGGGAACGAGTCCTGAGGAGGTGAAGGAAGTGCAGAAGAAAAAAGGTAATAAAAAAGGAAGGAGTAGTATTTTTAACTAATGAACATCAATGCAAAAGTAATTGAACATGATAAACACCGTTATCCTACAGTGGGTGATTGGTGGGTCGATGATAAGAATGTCTTGCAAATTCGCAGTTCACGTTTGAGCGATGCAAGATATGAACAGCTTATTATCTTACACGAGTTGATCGAGGCGTTGTTGTGTCTTCAAGACGGAGTGGATGAAGAAGCGGTTACACAATTCGATATTGAGTTTGAAGCAAAGCGTCTCCCTGGGAATGTAGAAGAGCCGGGAGATTGTGTTCTTGCACCTTATTATAAACAGCATCAAATTGCTATGCAGTATGAAAAGCAATTAGCTGAAACTCTTGGGGTCAATTGGGAAGCGTATGAAAAGGAGATTGAAAGTTTATGAAGAAAGATGAAGAAGAAAAAGAAGAAGAAAAAGAAGAAGAAGAAAAATCAAACATGGGGGGAATCACCGAGGGGGAACTCCGGACGAAGACGGTGTGTGTAGTAGACAATGGGCTGTTCATAAGCTTTGCACGGAAGATCGCCTCGGGGTTCAAAAAGGTTTATTACTACACACCATATCAATCCGCTTTTGTACAGTCGCGCCAGCTCGTTATAGGGAGTGGGTTCGATGAGATAGAACGTATCCTGGACCCGCAAAGCAGGGAAGATGAAGTTGATCTCTGGGTCTTTCTTGATCTGTATCAGAGTGACTGGCAAGAACGGTTGAGAAGCCAAGGCAAACGTGTATGGGGTGCCGGCTTCGGTGAGGAAATGGAACTTCATAGATGGGAGTTTAAAGAATGGTTAAAAAAGCAAGGAATGGACGTCCAGCCGATGGAACATATTTTTGGTTTTGAAAAACTAAGAAACCACCTTAAGAAGGTGGAAAATAAATATGTAAAAACTTCATTCACCCGTGGGGATTTTGAAACCTTCCGACACGAGACCTATGCTCTCAGTGAACCCAGGCTCGATGATTTGGAACATCATTTGGGAATTGTCAAAGACGATTATGAATTTATTGTTGAGGATGAAATCCCTGACGCTGTTGAGGTTGGTTACGACGGCTTCACGGTGAGAGGTCAATTCCCCAAGTTGGGAATGATGGCGTATGAAGTTAAGGACTGTGGAATGATCGGTTGTGTTAAAACTTATGACGAACTCGCAGAGCCAGTTAAGAAAGTGAACGCTGGCCTGGTCGCGGCATTCCGTGCGGATAATTACTGCGGCTTTTTCTGTAGTGAAATACGTTACACCAAGGATAAGAAAGCGTACTTCATTGATCCTTGTTGCAGATTGGGCACGCCGAGTAACGAGTTGTTGCAGGAGCTGTTTGATAATTGGCCTCAAGTTCTGTGGGACGGGGCCGGTGGTGTTTGTACCACACCAAGGAAAAAGTTCGAGTTCGGTTGTATGGCTGTTATTCATAGTGAGTTTGCGGTTGAAAATACACAGAGTATTAGTTATCCAAAAGAAATTGATGAGTATGTAAAATTAAGATTTCACGTCCGTAGAAACGGGAAGGACTACGTGGCACCACAAACCATAGGTTTGCCTGATTTGGGTGTTGTCGTGGGTGTGGGGAATTCATTACTTGAAGCAATAAACTTGTGTAAGAAACGAGCTGCAATGATAAAAGGTTTTGGGATTGAAGTTTCACTGGGGAGTATTGATAAGGCTTTGGATACAATTAGGGAGGGGGAAAAAATGGGGGTTAAGTTTACGGATAAACCCTTGCCTACGCTTGGGGAATTGAAGAAGGGGTAGGGATAGGAGGAGGAGTTAAAGTTAAAGTTGAATTTGACTTTGCCGCTTTCTGTTTTTCTAAAAGCTCCCCGTACTTTTCAGGCAGCCATAAAATATGATCGCGTTCGATTAAACGATCAGTTTCTTTCAGCCATTCTATTGTAGAAAGAACTTCCATTCGAGACATATTATTTTCAAGAAACTTCTTCACCTCCTTGGTGGAGATTTTTCCGTTTAATTTTTTAATGTGTTCCAAAAGGGCTTGTTGATGTTGGGCGAGTTCGTTACGACCGCTGGCGAGGAAGAGTTTAGGCATGGTTATTTCAGCGAGTTCCAAATGTGCCATTGCTTCTTCTATTGAGTCCTTGCGGATGATTAAACGTGGAGAGTATTCACTCATTTCTATGAGCATCGCGAGTTTTAAAACGAATTCTGGTTTCGATTTTAAGTAGCCGAGAATGGGAGAGTCAGAGGGGATGACGCGTTCGCGATACCATTTAGAATAGAAGTCGCGAGCGTCGGGTTCGTATTGAAAACCCCCTACTATTGTGGAGATTTTACGAAGGTGTTCTATACAACGTTTGCGAGCAAGGGCCATGTCTTGTAAGACTTCGGGAAAGGGAATACGTTTGCCTTCGTCTTCTGCCAAGATGAACATTACACGACGTGCGAATCCTCCGGAGATTATATTGAGTTTTAGGTTTTGAATAATCCACTCGGGGGTTTCACATGCAAGGATGTTTATACAGGGGTTCATTATTACTTCTAATCCGCGTTTAATAGTTCCTGCATCGAACATTTTTTTATCCCATATGTCGGTGAGGAAGTTAATCATCATACTTGGGGAGATGCCCATGAAGTTCTTTAGTTCGTTTACAAATAAGGCAAGGGGGCGGTGAGAGACTTGAGTACCATGTTCGTCGGTATATACACGTTCGTAATCGTCAGCGGCCATGTTCTTTACAATGTCTTGACAAGTCCACATCGCAGCGCCAATGGGAAGAGTGGGGAGAGCTTCTACAACCATATCGTAGGCTATGTTTTTTGCAGTGGTTTTTTTATCCCCCTGGGGACCGACGAGGCAGGTATAGAGTTGTGGAGTTATTGTGAAGTAGCCATTGCGGAGGTATACACGTTTTTGCAACGCACAAGCAAGGCAAGAAAAGCCTGACCAAAAATGCCAGTTCTTTGGACATTCGTTACCGGAGGTGTAGTGAATATAGTCGGAAAGGAATGAGGGCATATTAGTATTAGTAAAGCTCTTCGGCTATTAGGCGTTTGTCGGTTCTTGATAATCTGGATGTGATGATAATACCGGCTGCTCGAAAGTTATAGGTCTTTTCACAACTTGGGCAGAAGTATCGTGGGCTAGAGTATATAGGATTTGGATTTGCAATTATTCTAGTAGAATAATAGCCGCAACAAATCGGCCTTCGCTGTTCAAACCAATCGTATTCTTCTTTTGAAAGGTGCATATCTATTTTAGATTTTAGCTTTTTTAAATTCAAATATTTCCAACCTTGGATTCTTCATCAAATGCCCAGTTTGTTCCATAATTCCCGTCAAAAGGTATTGTTATTATTTGACCCGCGATTTCGACGGGATTATTAAAGTAGGATTTAATCTTACCAACTGCCCAGGAAAGGTCTTCTTTGGGGAATTGTCCGATAAGCGCATCATGGACTTGATGTAGGGGTTGGATTTTGAGTTTTGTTTTATCTCCATCTTGAATTCTGTTTTCTTTATCATACCAAAGGCTCCTTGCTGCCATGTTTGTTGCGTACGTTGTATATACTTGAGGGAGATGTGCAAGTATTTCTCCGAGGATGTCTGTCGATCGACCGAAGAATCTTCTAGTGAATCCATTGGACGCGGATAGGATACGCTTAGGACATACTTCCCTCGTCCCCCAGTTGTGAAATTTCTGAATATCATAACCGAGCATCACGGCTTGCCTGAAGTTTGTTACTTCACTCCTACTTAACCATACCTTTCCTTCGCTCTGTTTGCCTATTTGATCAGAAAGTAAATCAACACCCATGAGATAACAAACGCCCCAAATGCCAACTTTGCAAGCAAAATAATCCCAGTCGTCTTTCTTAACCTCCTTGAGAAGAGACTTAATCTCGTCTCTTTGCTTTCCGATAAGGGAATGATTCCCGTGGCGTAGCATGTAACAAATTCGACTCGCTGGCTTGATTCCGAAGCGTAGGTCTTCCAACATTGTTGGGCTTCCATATTTGTTGAGAATAGCCCCAATAGTCCAACCATCCGACCCTTTAAGATCACATTGGAATAAAAAGTATCCCTCGTCGGCAATGAATAAGTCACGCATACCTTTGTGTATAGGATGACCAGGGGGCCGAAGGGAATTAGCGTCAGGTATTGTTTGCAAGTTATATCCCGAACCGGTCGGCGATGTGTAGCAAGAAATTCTCCCAGTTGTCGTACCGACTGGATTGTAACCCGCGCGGATTCTTCCATCAGGGTCGGCAAAGATGTGAAGCATTTGACTCCGAGTGCGCATGATTCCAATGTCAATGGCCAAGGCAACGGCGGGGTGAGGAGTCTTGGATTTTTGGATTTGTAAAAGAGCATCATAATCGGTGGTGATTGAGCGAACCTTTGTTTCGGGATTTGTATTATATTGTATAGGAAGTTTTAAAACATCGTAAAGAAAGTGTTTAAAGTCCTTTCCTTTGATATTCATCGACCAGCCTATTGTAGAATTAAGGTATCCAATTTCCTCGGGGGTAAACTCACGTTGAGTTTCTGCAACTTCTTCGATAAGGAGTTTGATTGTTGGATAAGCTTCCTCAAAGTCTTTCTTTGGCTGACCGGGGTTCTTTTTATAACAAATTTCAGATTGTATTTTGGAAAGGAGTATTTCAAATCTTGAAGCAGAGCGTGTTTCAGATCTTGAAGGGTGTTCTTTAAGGTCGAGTAAAAGTTTTTCGACTCCAACTCCTGCAAGCAGGTCAAGCTCCCTTTGTAGGAGATGAATATGGTGATCGACTTCTTGAAGGCGTTGCGTGGCTTTTTGTGTGTCGTATTTGATTCCACGCAGTTCAATGTAGCGGAAGATTTGCAGAAGGGAGTGGTTGAATTCATAATGTTTTTTAGACGTGGGAGTTAGGAGTTTTGTAAGTTGGTCATTGCATTCGAAAGTAACGGCGGAGTCCTTACAACAATATGTATAGTGAATGTGGTAGTCAGAAGCCTTACGTTCAGATTTGTAGTAAGGTTCTTTTGTGAGAAGAGATGTTTGAAAGGCCAGGCTTTTTTCAAGCTCACAGTATTGTTCCCAAAATTTTAACATCGTGTCATCGACAATGTTAGATACGAAGCAAGAGTATCCGTATTCAAGAACGAAAGCGTCATAGAGACAGTTTTGAAGAATCTTTTTAACCTTGGGGGAGGCGAGAATAGCGGAGAGTGCTTTCCATATACGAAGTTCTTCTTCTAAAGAAGACCAGTAGGAAGAGCCGTCAAGCTTTGCGAGGGGTACAATAAAGGAGTATGAAGACGAAGAAGCGAATGAGATGCAAGACATACAGTCAAGTCCGCCTTCGATGTCGCAAGAAACGGTTTCGGAGTTTTCGATAAAATTATAAAGACGAGAAACGATCATATCGACGTCGTAGTCGATATGAAGGTCTCGAATAGGGAGGTGAAGTTCTGGGGAGGTCGATTCGTTAAAAGCACGCTTGATGTCCATGCGTAAGATAGGCATCCATTTATATTGACGCAGACAAGCGGCTGGGTGGTAAGTGGCGATGCATTTGTAGTTTGCGAAGACTCCAGACCCGATGAAAAAAGAACCCCGCCAGTTTCCGATTTTATCCTCGCCGTTTTTTGCGAAGTAAAGCGCGGAACGACCGAGAAGAAGAATACAGTTGGGTTGAAAGGCGTCTAAGTCCTTTTTTAATTCCGCAAGGCCGTGGGCGAATTCAGGACCGGTTTTGGAAAATAATTCTATCTTATTGCCCGGTGGTCGGTATTGGCAGACGCTGGCTATTAGACAGGCGGCACGGGGGACGTTGAGTTGGGAAAGGATATTGTCAAGAACACGACCAGAGGCGCCAATAAAAGGTTTGCGTTGGTCACATTCTTCTTCACCAGGGGCTTCACCGACAATGGCGAGACGAAAAGAAAAGCCCAGGGCTGTTGGGGAGAGGTTTGGAACAGGGCCGCCGATAGCGAGGGAGTTGGGAAAGGGAGGAGTGATCATTCTTTTTTTTTCTTTTTATTTTTCTTTTTATTTTTATAAGTTGAGTTTTTCAATAAGCGTATCTTTTATGCGTTCGCTGAGCTCGTCAAATTCTATTTCACGAGTAAAGTTTCCCCCATTTATGTATTTTGTAATGCGCATGATTGAAGAATCACGTATTATTATACAATAGAGGTCGCCTCCTATGGGGATGTTATATTCATAGGACTGACCCGGGAGGAGGGAGTGATCGGAGTGGGAATGAGAGTAAATCATGCAAAGGAAAAATTAGGGTTGAATTTTAAATAATGCCGTTTCACGTTTTCAATCAACGCATTATAATGAGCAGAGTCTTTTTCACATCCAATGAAGTTTCTTTTCAAACGGATTAATGAAATGATATTACTTCCCCGTCCTGCGAAAGGTTCAAGAATTGTTTGCCCTTCCATTGTAACTGCTTTAATCAAATGCTCCCACACGGCGAAGGGCTTGACAAAAGGATGGCCGAGTTCTTGTTTGTATTCATCGTGCATCGCGATGATGTGAGCGTTCTCGCCGGGAATTATCATCGTGGCGTTGCCTTTGCGGCATACCATTGCGATTTCGGTGGTCTTTGTGAAGTTTTGATTCCCGGATTGGTTTAAACAGCGATGAGATTTTAACCAGACGATAGGCCAGCGTTGAACCTTAAAGCCGGCTTGTATCGCGCAATTGTAAAGAATAGTCCAAAGCATTTGGTCGGCCCAGATTATGCAAAAGGAGTTATCTTTTAAACAAGTATAAGCAGCGGGAAAAAACTGCGAGAGGAGAAGTAAATTTCCTTCGACGGTATGCTCGGCTTCGACACTTGCGATGTTTTCCATTCCAGTGTTTTGCTGGTCGAGATTCGCCATGTCTATTCCATAAGGGGGGTCGGTGATTATGTGGTCGAAGGTCAAGGGGTTGTTTTGCATGAAGTTTATGCAGTCCACATTGAATAGCTTTGAGGAAAGTGGAATTGTTAAATTGAGTTTTGACTGAGAAGACTTTAAATCGTGATAGGCTTCAAAGTCTTCAGGAGGGTTGAGGGGGTTTAAAAGGTATAAAGTACGTGCTTCGTCTTTTGTGAGATTCGCGTAACCTCCACGGGCTTTTTCACGAAGCTGAATTATGGTGGGAAATAAAGTGGAGGTGGAGGTGGGTTCATTCGTTGAAGAGGTGGAAGTGGAAAGGGAAGATTCTTCGGTGTCGAACAGACCTTCAAGACCTGTTATTTCTTCTTCGTTTTTGTCTTGGGGGAAGATTGTGGGTGATGTGTTTATAATAGTGCCATTAGCCGAAGCCATACGCTTAGCGAGTTCGGTATTAATGTTGTCTTCTTCTTCTTGCATACGCAGGCGATACGCATCGGTTAAAGAAGTGCAATTCCAGTATTTTGCCTTAGGGGAAACTGATTGATCAGGAAGCATCTCTGCACGGAGCTTTGCTGCGATTGTTCGCGCGTAGTTCACAGTGCATGTAGTGTTCATTCCTAAGAGATTCGCGGTTTCTTTTTCCCCCCATTGGTTACTTTCAAGTGCGGCCTGACGCTTTTTGATTTTATGAATGGTGTCGATGGCGAGCACGCGCTCTTGCCAAGACATGTTTTTGCGCTTAATATTTTCTTCAATTTCCAACTCGTGGAGTTTGTCTTCAGGAAGTTCACTTCCAAGAACAAAGCCTGGATGTAGAGGGTCACAGACCGACCCGTGGTAGAGGAATTCGTGGCCGAGTTCCTTAAGAAAACTAAGACGCCTACCTCCTGCGAGAAGACGATAGGTATTGTCCGCTTGAAGCGTGAGTACGATGGGTTGGATGGTGCCGTTTTCATGTAGGGATTCCTTTAAGCCGTCGCTGTTTGAGTGGTCGATGCGAAGGCGGTTTGAAACGATTATTGACGCTATTGTTATTTTAGTGGTTATTTGCGATTCCATATTTTTGTAATTATATAGGTTAAAAGGATTAAAACTATTGAAACGATTGGGAGGTATTTTAAAATACGTATGCAAGTGGTGAGCATACTAAGATTTGTATCAGTTCAAGAGTTTGAATCTTTTTAAGATTCCCACTTAGAAGGAGATGAAGCTTCTAAGTGGGAATTTGTTACTGCTTATTGCTTATTGCTTATTGCTTATTAGGTTTAACCCTCAAGGACAATTTCCTTAACTTCGTTACGTTCGGGGAAGTCCGTTGTTTCGGAAGCAACAGCGACCTTGATGGTGAGAGGCTTGTCGACAACACAAGAAGGAGAGTCCTTTGTGGACTTGCGAATGTCTTCGACCAGCTCGCGAAGTTGCAACGACCCATTGCCCGTGGCGACGGCGAAGCGAGCAACTGCTTTCTTAATCATCTTCGCGGTCATTTTACCCGTGGGAGTAATTAGAATGTGTTGAGTGAATTGGACTTCTCCCGCTTCAACCTGTTCGCCTTTCACAGTGGTTTCGCCCTTCGCATTAGCGTAGGCGATTTTGATGAGTTGCGAACTGGGATCCTTCTTTCCGGGGACGATTTCAGCGGACTTCACGATTACTTGATACTTGGCCGCCGGAAGAATCGGATAGGATTGGTCGACTTCATCACCAGTGCCGGCCAGGGGGTCCGTATCTTCTTCGGTACCAGGGACGCCGGTGTCGATTGAATTGCCGTTGCCCGAGGTTTCGTCAGTGGGATGGAGAAGACCGCTTGCCACAAGACCGTAGATGTAGTTAGTTTTCATTTTTACTTTTGTTTTTGTTTTTACTTTTGTTTTTGTTTTTGTTTTTACTTTTGTTTTCTTTGTTTTCTTTGTTTTCTTTGTTTTCTTTGTTTTGACATATACGATGTCAGCGTCGAACCCCTAATGCGGGGTTAAATTCGGTTTAATTTAAATGGGCTTATCCTTGTGTTCACCAACGAGACCTTGGGCGACTTGCATGTCAGTATTTTCAATAAGATGTGAAACGTGAAAATAAACACAAAGATATACTAGGTCTTCCTTAGACCATTTGTTGAACTCGTCACGAAACATAGCTGCGACAAGATCGGCAGTGGCGTCACGTTTATAATGTTCAGGAGTTGGACAAGCCTGTAGAATTGCTTCGATTTGTTGAGTAACACGATTGATTATAGGAGTTACACGTTGAATTACCTTTTCTCCATCGGTGGGTTCTTTTTCCCGAAGCAAACCTTTGCGTTTTAAAGTATCACGAATGGCGGACGCATAAAGGGGGTTTTTACTAAAAGGGATGTTTTGTGAGTCTTTCATTTTTTTTATTGTTTATTTTATTTTTAATGTTTATTGTTTATTACTTAAACAGTGTTAATTGTTTACTTGCGCGGGTGATTCCCGTATAAAGCCATCTTTTATTATCCCAGACTTTTGGTGGCATACATTCAAACCATAAGGCTACATTGTTCCATTCACTGCCTTGTGACTTATGACAGGTGATTGCGTAGCCGTAGTCGAAATGTGCGAGATAAGGAGGACAGAATTCGCCTTGTTGAAGTTGACGGAGAAAAGGGGCTTTCCAGATTTTTATATTAGGAAGTTGTGTGTTTATCTCGTCAACAAGCTGACACATGAAGTAGTCTTCGTGTTCGACAACGGATTTAACGAAGCAAATGAGTCCGTTGTAAATACCGAAACGGAGGTTGTTTTTCAAACAAATTAGTTTTTCTTCTGGGAGTATTGTACAGGGAGAAAAGCCTTTTAGTTGACGTATTGAAGCGTTAAAAGAATTACGTGTGGCATTTTTCGCACAAATAACTTGTGAAACGGAAGAAAAGAACTTCGTGTCGACACGCTTGCTTCGTATGGAAAGCTCGGGAGTTTCTTTACAAGAAGGCAAAATTCCTGTAGAGCGTATTTGATGTGCGAGAGTAATAATGGGAGACTTTTCTGCCTGTCGGTGAATCTTTGATAAACAAAAATCCTGTTCGTGCATTAAATTAGGATTGTCTCCAACGGGTTCAAGCTGTCCAGGGTCTCCTACGCAAAGGATTTTGTGTTTAAAAGAAAGGAGGTCTTCCCAGAGGTCTGTGGAAATCATTGACGCTTCGTCGATTATTATAAGACGAGGTTGAAGAGGAATGGAGGCACGTTTTGTGAAAGTGTAATTGCCTTTATTGTCGCATTCGCAGTTGTAGATGTTTGAATGAATAGTCCCGGCGGGGACATTTTTCCTACACAGGACTGAGCAAGCCTTTCCGGTGAAAGCCATTACTACGCAACGTTCGTTAAGGTCGTCAAGGCGCTCGATTAATGTGCGAATGATGGTTGTTTTCCCAGTGCCGGCGTAACCACCAAGTTTAAATACTTGACGGGGGGATTTAAAAAGCCATGAGAGAATTAAGTCAATGGCTTGGTTTTGCTCATCGGTTAGGATGATTTGAGAAGGTAAAGGCGAAGGCGAAGGCGAAGGTATAGGTGTAGGCAAATCTTCCAAAGAATCAGTTATTTCGTTCATAAATTTTCTTTTCCTTTTAGTTGTTCTTCAATAATCGGTTTAAGCTCAACGGGGGAATAAGACGGGCCTTTAACCCACTTGCCGTCTTCACGTTTGTGTCCGTCAATGAATTTGGACATATTCGAACGATGAACTTCATCCCAACCGGGCTGTAAGCGCATTCCAAGGGCGTTTGCGGTTCCGATTGTAACCACGAGGAGGTCAATAATTGCATCGTAGGCTTCAACGAGGTCATTGTCCTTTAGCGCGAGTCGAAGCTCGGTGAGTTCCTCGTAAATGAGGTTTACGCGGAGTTGCTTAACGTCCTCGGAAGGCATTGTGGGCTTGTCAGGCTGAAGTTGGTCGGCTTTTTGCATGAACTGTTGTACGTCATGCTGTAAATAGTCGAGATAAAAAACCGAACGTGTGTAGTATACTTCATTCTCTTTAAAATTACTAAAAAATTCAAATGTCAACATAAATTTGTCTCCAATTTTCAATAGTTGCGGGGTTGTTAAATGTAAACTCCTTCCCAGCAAGATGCTGGCAACGAGAACCACAGTTCGCTGTATCTTTTGTTATAAATGTGAGTTTCAAACTTCCATCTTTATCACGAAAAGCGTGAGCGATGGCGTCTGCATAAGAACAGGTTATGTTTTTAACCTTTCCAGTGAGGTCGAGATCAGCCGCGGCTGTTTCTTTTGAATTAATAGTAAGCATCTTATCTTTCACATGGCCGATGAAGATGACATACTGAGCGAGTTGGCGAAGGCGGTTGAAGTATTCGTACCATATATTACGCAGGTGTAAATAGCCACCGCCTTGCGCAAGTTCCAATACAGAAGAACCTGAGAAGTTCTTTCCGATAATAGTAGCTTTATATCGACGAGTGGCTTCTTGCTCACACCAGACTTCGAGTTCGTCCAAAGTATCGACGACGATGAATTTATAAGGTTTGTTATTTTTCTTCACAAATTCTTCAAAGGCCGTGATTTGAAGGATATTTTCCAAGATCGCTTTTGTACCTTGGAAGTATGAAGAACCGTGTTCAATATCCAGAAGGATATAAGAGGGCAGGGCTGCACAAATTTGAGTCTTACCAATTTTTGGTGGGCCATAAAGAATTAAGGTTTTAGGCGAGATATCAGTCACAGGAATGATAACGCCCGGAAGGGGAAAGTTCATATCTTTTTTAGGCTTTAACCTTGGAAGAATCTTTCAAGGGTTTCAAGGGGGTCCATTCGTTTGTAGTGAACTTATCGCTGTTAAGTTCGCTTTCGCGCTGAGAAGTAGGGAGGCAGCAAACGTCGTAGTAGGGACATTTGCCATACATTGTACATGCTTTTTTCTTCTGGGGCATGTATTGTTTGTCAACACAGTGGAAGAAAAACTCTTCAATTAATGCAATGGTGTTTAAACGCCATTCTTCCAACTGCCCGGGTTTGATGTATTCTTTATGACGAAGAAAAGACTCATCCCACCATTTGTCCCAACCGCCGGCAGGTTTTAAAGGTTTATTTTTCGTACGAATACCGTTTATGAGAAAAAACGAAGGTTCATGGCCGGTGATTTTTTGTAATGCCCAGCAGTAACCTTCGAATTGCGGAGCTACGCGGTGGAGTTCGATAAAAGTATTGCCAAGCATTCCAGAGGTTTTATGGTCGACAATACCGAGTTGGTTGTCCCAGAGAACTACGAGGTCGATGCGGCCTGTGTAGACTATGGGAATTACTTGTTCGAAGCGAGAACCGTCAATATCGGTGAGAGTCGCGCGATGAACATAGAGAGGAACGGAAAAAGAAAGTTCCGCCATCGGATGTTGGTCTATATCGCAAATGAGACGAAAGGGTTCTACATTGTATCTTTTGAGATATTCGGTGATTGTTTCATCGGCGAACTCAACAGAACGCCAGTCTTCTTCGCTACAGGGATTTTTTCCAAAGTAGTCTTGGAGTACGTGGGTGAGTTCTTGCCGTTGCGAAGGAGAGGGAGAGGAGTTGTTCCATTGAACGTAGCGATATTCCAAGGCTGTGTGAATAGCGGTGCCGTAGTTTAGTGCATTGCGTTCACCTGAGGGGATGCGACGTTGCATGTAGCGGTATTGAGCCTTACGGGGACAGGAGATGAAGTCTTCGAGAAAGGAGTTGTCGATTAGTAAGGCCCCCTTTGTTAGGGGGAGTTGGGGTTGGGGTTGAGGTTGCATATTTTAGTATTCCTTTCCGAGAAAACGAAGGATTTTTTGGAAAATGGATAGACGGCGGAAGAAGTTGTTTCCAGAGAGAACGCCGGGAGGGTTGTTTATTTGTTTGACTATACGAACGGTCTTGCCAGCCCAAGGGTCACCTTTGCATTCACATTTAAAGATGTGTTTGTCAAGGGTAAAATTGTCAGGTTCAGGTTTGCCATTAATTATAAATGGCTCGCAGTACTGCAAATCACCTTTTTTGATTTCTTCATCGAGTTGAAGCATTCTTAGGCTTCTTAGATTAGTATAGAGGTCTTTTGTTTTCATTTTTTTTTGTTTTTTTTTGTTTTTTTGTTTTGTTTTGTTTTTTTGTTTTTTTGTTTTT
>Ga0116123_1000844_pt1 | contig 20123 bp, 17 predicted proteins | sample June2015DPH_13_1_3_FD_89727 | JGI IMG/M metagenome (GOLD analysis project Ga0116123, IMG submission 89727) | Peatland microbial communities from SPRUCE experiment site at the Marcell Experimental Forest, Minnesota, USA - June2015DPH_13_100 | ecosystem: Environmental > Terrestrial > Soil >... | reverse complement strand
GCGTTCGGAACTGGAGAAACTTGGGGAATACGATTGCATCGTGATTGTCACCGATCACTCCGACTACGATTACCGCCGTATCGTCGGCGAAGCCCAGTTGGTGGTCGATACCCGCAACGCGACCAAGGGCATTGTTAGCCCTAAGGTCGTGCGCTGCTAAATGGTTCCAGAGTCCAACTGCTCCCTGCCCGAATGGAGTGAGTAAAACCCTCATCTTAGAATGTAAAATCTTTTCTCTATCCCTACTGGCTCGGGGTAAACTCTCGGCGGCTCGCGCGCAAATGATTGACCTTGAACTAGTTACACTTACAATTTCCGGGCAAAAAACGGCCTTTGCCGTGCACATTTTTGCTGTGGGGTAGTAGACTTAGGCGTGTGGCCTCTGGCTCTCCAGAGGTATCCATTTTTCGCAAGACGGAAACTTTCAAGCCCGAAGGGGTGTTCCAACATTGGTCGAGTAGACGCGGTCATGGGATATTCTGCATCTCAACAGACTCTCTTCTCTTTGCTCCCGAAGACGAGAACTCCTTGGACGGAGTTCGTTTTCAGCACTGGAACACAGGCCTGCCTAATTGCGTTTCTGTTGTGGTTGCGCCTGCTGCATCCCGCAATTCTCGCCGCTCCCGAGCACACTTTCCGTTCGATTCAGCTGGTGAGCACGCCAGTGCCGGTCAATCATCAGCCACAGCCGTTACGGCAGCTGCCAAAGCCCGTCTTCGTCGCGAATCTTGATCCACCGGCCAATGCCCTGCGTCTTCCCGCGCCACAGCCGAAAGCAGCGAAAGTGGAAGACGCTACCGCTCCCACGGTCAGCGTCGCGCCGAAGAAATTAGATCCGCTCCCTCTGAACTCAGCGCCGGTGATTCCTAAAGTTGTGAGGACGAATACATTTTCCACCGGCAGCTCCGCTGCGCCCACCCTCGCGCGCGCACCATCACGAGTGCAGACTGGAGGCTTCGGCGATCCGAATGGAATTCCCGCCAAGGCCAATCAAGGAAAGGCCGTCAACATCGCAGCGATGGGATCCTTTGACCTACCATCCGGTGGAGGCTATGGCAACGGTAGCGGAGGAACCAAAGGGGTGCCCGGCGTGGTCGCTAGTGCCGGCTTTGGCGGTGGCACGGCCATTGGCGATAGTCGGCGGCACAATTCGGTATCGCAGAGTACGGTCCAACAAGGTGGCTTCGGCGACGCCGATGTTCCCGCTCCCCCCACCGCGCACTCTCACTCGGCAGAGGCTGCGGCTGGTCCCGCAGTGCCTGCGGAAATCATTTTCAAGCCAACACCGGTCTATACTCAGGAAGCTCGCAGTCTGCGGATTGAAGGCGAGGTTCTCCTGGAGGTAGTTCTGGAGGCGTCGGGTAGTATGCGGGTAGTGCGCGTTGTGCGCGGACTGGGCCACGGCCTGGACGACAACGCCGTCAAGGCAGCCGAACAGATTCGCTTTAAGCCGGCGACGAGGGATGGCCAACCATCCGATTCCACCGTCGTCTTGCACATTATTTTTCAGTTGGCATAACTTGCTCCCCCAGAAGGTTTTTATGCGTATTTTGCAGGTAGGTCTTCTTTCGTTGTGGTTGATGTTGGTGTCTTGTCTCCCGGCACTTTCTCAGGACTCCTCGTCCTCCTCGTCTCAAGGCGCCGCTAATGACACAACCGGACAAAGCGGGGGAACACTTTCCGCACCGGCTCCCGCGTCTTTCAATGAAGTGATGGACCGCGTGATCCAGAAAGAGCATTTCTTCCTGGCACAAATGCGCCACATGCGTCCCATGGTCGAGACCTATCTTCAGGATCTCAAGACCGACAGCAACGGAAATGCCATACCCGTCAAAGACCAGTATTTTCTCGGCCGTCTCGACATGAGCGACGGTCCCGAAGACACCTCATTCGTGGGACAGGCTGGCTTCGGCCGCCGCATGCTCAACCGGCTCACGGGTCTCTACGCGATGCAATTCCTCCCTCTCGGTTTCGCGCAGATGGTCGTCCTCGATACCGATTTCCAAAAGAAGTATTACGATTTCACCTTTGTCCGCCGCGAGTTTCTTGGAGAGGTACGCTGCCTCGTGATCGATGTTCAACCCAGGGAAAATGCGCCACCGGGACGATTCCTGGGACGCATCTGGGTTGAGGACCAGGATTACAATGTCGTCCGTTTCAATGGAACTTACTTCCCTCACCCGAAGAACGGCTACTACCTGCACTTCGACAGTTGGCGCCTGAACATGCGCTCCGGGGCGTGGTTGCCCGCTTACATTTACAGCGAAGAGTCGGACATGAAGACGTCTATCGGCCGGCCTTTGCGCTTCCGGGCGCAAACCCGTCTTTGGGGATATGACTTAAAAGGCTTAAACAAGAATGCGGAGTTTACCCAAATTTTGGTGGACTCTCCACAGTCGGTAAAAGATCAGAGCGACGCCGCCGCAGATGCGACTCCCGTAGTCGCCCAGCGGATGTGGGAACGGCAGGCTGAAGACAATGCTGTGGAGCGTCTTCAGAAAATCGGCTTGCTCGCCCCTTCTGGCGAAGTGGATAAAATCCTGATGACCGTGGTCAACAATCTGTTAGTGACCAATAACATCGATCTGCAGTCGGACGTCCGCTGCCGCGTCCTGCTCACTTCTCCTCTGGAGTCGTTCACTATTGGGCACACGATCGTCGTTAGCCGTGGCCTGCTGGATGTACTCCCGGACGAGGCCTCGCTGGCTATGGTCTTGGCCCATGAACTCAGCCACATTGTTCTGGGACATCAGTTCGATACCAAGCTGGCCTTCAACGACCGCTTGTTTTTTCCTGATGAAGATTCGTTTCAGCGCCTCGATTTCAAACGGCGCTCGAGCGACGAAGACGCCGCGGATGCCAAGGCTTTGGAATTGCTGAAGAATTCTCCCTACAAAGACAAACTGGGGAGTGCGGGGTTGTTCTTGAAGGCGTTGCAACAAAGCGCGCCGGAATTGCCCAACCTGATTCGCCCGCACTTGGGCAACAGCATGGCGAGCAACAAGAGCATTCGGATGTCGGTCCTATTGGCTTCCGCCCCGGAGCTGGAACCGCAACGCACCGATCAGATCGCGGCGCTTCCTCTCGGCGGGCGCATCAAGCTTGATCCCTGGACAGATCAAGTGGAGCTGGCGAAAGCAAAACCGGTCGCCCTGGCCTCGGCTCGGGAGAAGATGCCTTTCGAAATCACGCCATTCTTCCCCTACCTCACCCGATACCCAACTCCCGGCAGCGAGAAGGTTGCGCTGACCGCGCCAGCCCAGAAGTGAAGGGCGCGCCCAATGACATTGTTGCTTTGAACTTGTGGCGAAGATCGAGTAACGCGCCGGGCGGCGCGCTCGAGGACACATATCAGTCCAATTTGCGACTATTGGATGGAGCTGCCAACCTGCGAGAATACATTGTTAGCGTTCGAGCCGATGAGCCGGATCGTGCCGACCACGATCACCAGAATTACAGCCAGCATCACTGCGTATTCCGCGATATCCTGACCACTCTCATCTTTATAAAGATTTTGCCAAACGTTTTGTAGGATAGCCACGGGCTCCGTCTCCTTAAAGTCTTGCGTATCCATCCCTCTTCCTCAACCGGGGGGGGAATCACATAACATTGAAAGCTTTTCGACCGGGTCAGTTCCTGTCCGGAGGCTGGTCTTAACTCAAATGATAGGTTCCGAGACGCAGCGCGCCAATGGCCCGTAAGTGCCATGCGCTACAGGCCCATTAGAATCTCCTAAATCCTTCTCACGCAATGCTTTTCAAGGGGAGCGACTGATTGACGGCAAACAGCGCTAACTCCAACCGGGTGGATACGCCCAATTTGTCGAAAATGTTGCTCAGATGGTGTTTGACCGTGTCTTCGCTGATCTTGAAGTATTCTGCGATCTCCTTGTTCGAATATCCAGCCACAACCGCAGCCACGATTTCCAACTCGCGCGGGGTAAGCCCAAATTTCTTCTGCCGCGCTTCGTCACTGGACGACTGAACCAGCGTCCGCAAGTATTGCACCAGGTTTGAGACGCTCTCCCGCCCCACCCAGTACTCGCCTGACATGACGGTCTGGATCGCCTTCAGCAGCAGTTGCGTCGCGGAGTCTTTCAGCACCACTCCCCGCGCGCCCAACTGCAAAGCCTCCACGATCTGACTCTTTTCCGCCGCAGCCGTCAGCAGAATCACACGCACGGGCGTCGAGTTCACTCCCAACCCCAAGTCTCGCAAGGCTTCGAGTCCCGGGTGCTTCGGCATAGCGAGATCCAATAATAGGATGTCAGGCTTCAACTGCCGCGCCAGTTTCACCGCTTCGGCGCCGTCCGAGGCCTCCCCCAATACTTTCAAGTTCGGTTCCGCTTCTAGCAGCCGGCGCAGACCATCGCGGAATATCGGATGGTCGTCGGCAATCACAATGCGAACCTGCTGTGGCTTTTTAAAATTCATCAGAAACTTCTCCACTCCTCGGAACTTTAATTTCCAGGCGTGTTCCTGTACCGGGATTTGATTCTACAGTGAGTGAGCTCGCAATTAAACGCACCCGTTCTTTAATAATCATCGGCCCCTTGCCCATCTGCTCCAACTCCTCTTGTGAGAACCGCCCAGAAAAGCTAAAGCCTTTACCGTCATCCTCCATCGTTAGGCTCCACTGGGTGGGACTGGAACCCAGCCGCACCAGAGCATGACGGGCCCCGCTGTGCTTGCGCACATTGACCAGGCCCTCCTGAACGATCCGTAAGAGTTCCCGGCAAATCTTGTCCGGCATCTCCAGCTTCTCAATGTCAGTCACAAAACGGGCGGAAATTCCTGTCTCCCTTTCAAACCGCTCTACTGAGTCGGTCACCACGCTCAAAAACCTTCGCGAATCCACATCGATGGACTTCATCTGCTGCATCAGCTCGCGCAGCTTTAGAACCTCCTCGCGCAGCAAGCCTTGAATGCGGCCCAACTCGCCGCTCACCACTTCCGGAGTAGTCTCAGCCTGACGCTTAAGAACATCCACCTGCATCTCCACGGCGATCAGCGACTGCACTGCTCCATCATGTAATTCTCTGGCGAAGCGCGCGCGCTCCGCCGCCCCTGCCCTTCGCCGCAGCCGGTGCAGCAGATAAACGTTATAAACAGCCGGCCCCACCTGGCGGAGCACATCTAGCAGGAAGCGCAGCTCTTCTTGCGTGTCCCCCTTCCATGAAGGTTCAAACACGAAGACTCGTCCCCGCCATTCGCCTCCGAAGACGAAAGAAATTGCAATCAGAGACCGAAAGGGCTGCCGCTCCTTCAGTTCGACCAGAGCCTCTGTTTGCGGCGCCGGCACTTGGTTACCCTCGCCATCCAGGGCAACCACAGACCAGCGTTGGCCTTCGTTGGTCGCATAACAAACCTCACCGGGGAAATCTTCCAAGTAAATTTTCGCGTCTCGCGGACGCGAGTCCAACCACTTGAATTCGGAGAGCTCCCCGTTGACATTGCGCAACTCGGCCAGAAATCTTCTCTGGCTGTGGATCTCCTGCGCGGCAATCACCAGCTGCGCCGCGCCGTACATGCTGACGATTTCACGGCTGATCTGCTGCAGGGTCCCCGTCAGCCCTGCGTCCACCCGCACCTTCGCCAGCATGCGGGTTACCCAGGCTTTTTCCGCTCGCAGGTGCTTTTGCTGCTCCGTCAGGTAACCCAGCAATAATCCCATCACCAGCAAGTAAACCGAAAGCATGAACAGGCGCTTCGGCTCGAACTCTGTCGTATTCAGCCTGAGGCCTGAAAAAATATGCCAGGGTAACCTTCCCTCGTGCGTTGACCACACGTGAAACACCACGAGGCTCTCTGCCCACAGCAATGCTACTTCCGCCGCAGCCGTGCTCAGCGTCTCCCACAGGCCCCACCGGTAAGCCGCTGCGGTCAGCACGAAAACAAAAAACAGGATGAACGGGCTTCTCGGACCGTCCCCGAATACCGAAATGAAGGCTGGCCACACAATGTCGGCCGCATGCACCAGAATACGAAAAGATGCCGTCGATGCTTTTCGTCTCCGCAGCAGCATCAGTACCAGGATGCTGTTCCCCATGTAGAACCCCAGCAGACCGTAGGCCGCGGGAGAATTACCCAACTGCGTCGGATCCATGCGGATCGCCACTAGAGCCGAAACAGCCAGAAATACCCGTGCCGTCGCCAGCCAGCGCTCCGTCCGGCGAACCTCGCTGGGGTCAGCCGCAGCCTGTGGTCGACCGATAAAACGGTGGTTCGCGTCAGTACGCAATCGGTTCACTTTCCGCTAGAGGCAGACCTGTCAGTCTATTGGAATTGTCTCGCATATTATGGATAAGAAAGATCGGGAGCAAGCAAAACTTTATGCGGGTCATTGCTCAAGCACCCTCAACACCCGTTCCGCGACCTCCCGTCGTAACGACCCGATGGATTACTTCAGTAACCAAAGCTTCCTCGAACCCCAGTCTAAAATGACAGCGAGGATATTCGTCCTGCGCGCATATTCCAAGCTTTGGACCATCTTAGTTGCCGCCTGCATGGCGAGTCTGGTTCTAGCTGCGCTTATCCTGCCTCGGTCGTTTCGTCTCACTGCCTTCAGCGATTGGATTCAGTGCCTCCTGCTGCTTTCCGGGACTCTGTCTCTGATCCCGAACGCGGTGCGGTCGCGAGGGCGATTGCGCGTGTTCTGGGCGCTGTTGGCCACCGGCATTGCTTTCTGGTTTTCCTACCAGTTGATCTGGACCTACTACGAAGTTTGGCTTCGTCGGGATGTACCAGACCTGTGCGCCGCTGACATCATCCTTTTTCTTCACATTGTCCCGTTGATGGCCGCTCTGGCGCTGCGCCCGCATGCCCCGCAGGACGAGTATTCGGCAAGTCTGCGGCGCCTCGATTTTGCTTTGATGATGTTTTGGTGGATGTATCTTTACGTCTTCGCTGTCATGGCCTGGCAGTACGTCGCCGCCGATGTTACCGCTTACGATAGCAATCTTAATCTGTTGTATCTGATCGAGAAACTTGCATTCCTCAGTGCGTTGTTTGTGGCCTGGCTGAACAGCAAGGGCAACTGGAAAATTCTGTATGCCAATCTGTTTGGTGCAAGTTTAACCTATTCCACAGGCTCCTACATCGCCAACTGGGCCATCAGCAAGCACGCCTATTACAGCGGGAGCCTCTACGATATTCCCCTGGCGGCCTCCATGACTTGGATCACCGTCATTGCCCTATGGTCGCGGGAAGACGAGCCTCAACCCAATTCCCAATCCAGTTCTACCTCTCATGGCATCTGGCTAGCCAGGGTGTGCATGATCGCGGTCTTTTCTCTTCCGCTGTTTGCTGCCTGGGTCTTATTGGAACCAGCCGTCCCTCCCCGCATCCGTTCGTTCCGGCTTGTCCTCACTCTTGGCGCCGCACTTTTCATGGGCATCATGGTTTTTGTGCGCCAGCGTTTGCTGGATCGCGAACTGCTCCGACTTCTCACGCAGTCGCGAGAGTCCCTAGCCAACCTGAAGCGTCTGCAAGCGCAGATCATGGAGTCCGAAAAACTGGCCTCGATCGGCCAACTGGTGGGCGGTGCGGCCCACGAACTGAACAACCCCATCGCCGCCATGCTGGGTTATTCCGATTTGCTCGTGAACACTTCTCTCAACCCGGAGCAGCAGGAAATGGCCGCAAAAATCGGACAGCATATTCGCCGTACCAAATCGCTTGTGGCCAGCTTGCTAAGTTTTGCCAAACAAGGCCCTGCCTCGATGGCGCCCGTGGACCTCAGGACGGTGCTGCGGACCGCCGTCAAAGTCACGGAACCCGTGTGGCAAACTCTCAAAATCGAAGTGCTCACAGAAATGCCGGCTAAATTGCCGGCCGTCATGGCAGATTCCAACCAGTTGCTACAGATTTGCGTGCAAATCCTCAATAATGCGCTGCATGCCGCGAATCAGTGTGGCCGTCGCACGCTAACCGTTGCCGCGAAACATAGTGAAGGCCTCGTCATCGTCAACATCTTCGACACCAGCCTGACCGCCGATCTGGACACCAGCTTGGACCAGGCCGCCGAAAGCGACACTTCTGATTTCGGTTCGCTCCAGCCTCTATCGGACATGGGCCTAAGCGCATGTCAGGGCATCCTGCGGCAGCATCGTGGAAAGATTTCCTGGCAGAACAACCCCGAAGCAGGCATCACAATCCGCGTCGAACTCCCGGTCATCCTTTCGGCGTCGGAGAAACCACCTGCAGCTGGGGTAGGGGTAATGTGGCATCCTCAACCGTCCGCTTAAGCTGGCCGCAAGCCGCGTAAATATCTCGCCCCCGCGGACGCCGCACAAACGCCGGAATTCCTGCTTCCCGCAGAATCTTTTGAAACGCCACCACCCGCTCTTCGCTGGGAGTCGTGAAGTCAATTCCTGGCCCCGGGTTCAGCGCGATCAGATTCACCTTGCAGCGCAGCCCGCGCAGCAGTTCGGCGACTTCTTTCGCATTCTCGGGACAATCGTTTACGCCCTCGAGGAGCACGTACTCGAACGTGATCCACTCCCGCGTGCGCAGCGGAAAATCTCTCGCCGCTGCGATCAGCATTTCCAGATTCCACTTCTTGTTCAGCGGCATCAGCCGCGTGCGCAGCGCATCATTCGATGCATTCAAGGAAATCGCCAGCTTCGGACGAATCTGCTCCCCGCCAAAGTCATGGATGCGCGGCACAATTCCCGCTGTCGAAACCGTCATCCGCCGCTCCGCAATGCCCACGCACTCCACCAATAACCGCGCCGCCTTCACGAAATTCTCGTAGTTCAGAAAAGGCTCACCCATGCCCATAAAAACCAGGTTGATGCGATCCTCCGGCGGCGATACTTTCTGGTCTTTCAGCACCGCGCAAACCTGTCCCACTATCTCGCCTGCGGTCAGGTTCCGCTTCACCCCCAGCAGCGCCGTCAGGCAGAACTTGCAATCGACCGCGCAGCCCACCTGGCTCGAGACGCAAATCGTGGATCGCCCCCACTTTCGAGTCGTTTCTGCTTCCCCAAATTCTCCAGCTTCGCTCCCATCCCCGGCTTCTCCGCCATCACCTTCCGGCATCCATACCGTTTCCACGCTTTGGCCGTCGGCAAACGCGATCAGATACCGCACGGTGCCGTCGTTGGATACAAACTTATTCTCGGTCCGAGCCGCACCGACTGTGATCCCGTTTTGCTCCAGCCAATCGCGGAACTGTAACGGCAGTGTGGAAATCTCCTCCAGAGATTCCACACGTTGCCGGTACACCGCATCCATGACCTGCCTGGCGCGATAGCCGGGCTCACCGGCTTCGCTCACCAAGGCGGTGAGCTCCTCACGGTTCAGCCCAAGCAGCGACGATGTCTTCGGTTCGTCCATTCGGCACCGATTGGCCCCCAAGGGCCTACTGAAAAACGCCGACGTTTTGTTGCAACTTTATGATTCTAAAACACTAATTCTATTAGCGCGCGCGCCCCATACCTGCCCTACGAGATGTGTAACAATAGTAGGGTACCTCTGGGGAAGTTTCCGAAATCTAAAGCAAGTGTGTTTCGGTCTCAGACCATTTTGCATCAGACATCTTCGAATCAGATATTGACATGGTAAAAGAAGTTCGCAATATTCGTCGCCAAGTATTGCCTCACGGCCTCACCGTTATTACCGAGCAGATGGAGCACATCCGCTCGGCCTCCATCGGCATTTGGCTCGAAACCGGCTCCCGCGACGAGACGCCACAGGCAAACGGTATCTCCCACTTCATCGAGCACATGGTATTCAAAGGCACCAAGCACCGCACCGCCGAGGAGATCGCCCGCCAAGTCGACTCCATCGGTGGCAACATGGACGCTTTTACCTCCAAGGAATGCATCTGCTTCAACGTCAAGGTGCTCGACGAAAACGTTCCGGTAGCGCTCGAAATTCTCTGCGACTTGGTGCTATATCCCGTATTTGATGCCCAGGACATCGCCCGCGAACGCGGCGTGATCCTCGAAGAGATCAAGATGGATGAGGACAATCCGGACTACCTCGTCCACGAAATCTTCACCCAGAATTTCTGGAAAGATCATCCCCTCGGCAAGCCCATCCTCGGAACCAAAGAAACCGTGAAACGCTTTGAACGCGAGGCCGTGCTCGAAACTTATAAGCACCGGTTCGCTCCGGGAAACATCGTCGTGGCCGCCGCCGGACATCTCGACCACGAGCGCTTTGTCGATCTGGTGGTCAAGCACTTCGAGCACCTGAAGCCCGCGCAGAACGGATTCCACTCAGCGACGCCCAAGATTGTTCCCCGCATCGTGCTGCGCAACAAGAAAGCGCTCGAGCAAGTGCAACTCTGCATAGGCGTTCCGTCCCATCCCATTGCCCACGAAAAACGGCATGCGGGTTACATTCTCAACACGCTGCTCGGCGGAGGCATGAGCTCTCGCCTGTTCCAGAATATCCGCGAGCGCCAAGGCCTGGCCTATTCTATTTACAGCGACCTTAATCCCTACCGCGATACCGGATGCTTGGCGGTCTATGCTGGAACTTCGCTGGCCTCGGCTGCGAAGGTTGTGCAATCGGTTGTGAGCGAATTCCGTAATTTAAAGAACGAGCCAGTACCAGAAGAAGAACTGCGCCGCTCGAAAGACCAACTGAAAGGCAGCCTGATGCTTTCGCTTGAATCGAGCACCGCCCGCATGTCAAATCTGGCCCGCCAGGAAATGTATTTCGATCGATTCCAGGATCTCGACGAACTCATCGAGAAGATCGAAGCCGTTACCGCCGAAGATCTCCAGAGCCTGGCTCAGGAGTTCTTCAAGACGGAATCGATCGCTGTGACCGCGCTCGGGAACTTGAACGGACTGAAGCTCTCCCGCGATCAGCTCGCGTGCTGAGAAAATCTCGAAATCAAGCACAGTTCGCATTACCCTGTGTTTTCCCCGTGTCTACCTGTGGTGAAGTCTTTGATCTCCCCGTGTAACTTCCTGACCTCCGGCTCATCCCATCTCAGCCTGCAGGTGCAGACCTGCCGGATGACCGAACTCGATACTCACCTCAAGGAGAAAACTATGAAGAAGCTTTTTGGCAGTTTCGCGCTGGCGTGTATTTTGATGGCGTCCATGTCAGCCTTCGCCCAGTCCGGCAGCCAGGATTCGATGAAGCAGGACAGCACCACGCAAGACACGATGAAAAAAGACGACTCGATGAAAAACGATTCGATGAAGAAGGACGACACCAAGAAGATCAAGAAGGCTAAGACCGCGAAGAAAGACACGATGAAGAAGGACGACAGCATGAAGAAAGACGACACCATGAAGAACGACCAGATGAAGCAGAACTAGTCGTCTAGAATGCAGGCGCGGCCATCAGGTCCGCGCCGCGTTATTCTCGTTAATGCCCCGCGGTACTGAGCACTTCATCCTGCTCTTCTTCCGCCTCAAGATTGGCGGTATCTCCCTCGGGCTGCCCCTTTAGCGACGTCTTCAGATATTGCCGCAAGCACCGCGAACATGGAACATATCCATCCTGCATCGCTTCCTTGGCCGTAATCGTTCGTTCAGTAGTCTTGTCATGGATGAAAGGACATCCCGCCACGTGGAAGACCTTTGACCCGGAAGAGACAACGACCAGCATGTCGGGAGGAATATTGTGCCCCGGCTCCGCAAGTATCGACTTTGCAGGATGCTTGAACGTAAGCGTATCCACCAATGATAATGCGCCCGTGAACAAAGCGATCGCCGCCAGCGGAACCAGCCACGCCGACCAGCTCGACCATCCGCTTCCCTTCACCGCAGCGTTCTTCGCGAGACGTTTCTCCAGCCTCCGGCTGAAACCCGCGGGCACTTCCAGCATGCGTTCATCCCCGTAGAGCTGGACCACATTCCGCGTGCCCGCCAACACCGACGCACAGTGCTTACAGGTCCGAAAATGCTCGTCCATCGTAGAGCGCAGCGCGGCGTCCACATCTCCATCGACGTAATTCGAAATCTCGCGCCACACCTGTTCACAGTTCACTACCATGGCTTGCTTCCCTTCTCGAATGGCAGGCGGCTGAACCAGCCTTGCTCCCATCCGGCGGCCAGCAGATCGCGCAGCATCAGCCGCGCCCGCAACAGCCGTGTCTTCACCGACGCCACCGAGATGCCTAGCGCCTCTGCCGTCTCCTGAATGTTCATCTGCTCCATATCGCGCAGCACAAAGACCTCGCGATACTTCAGGTCGAGCGTGCCCAGCGCCTCAGCCAACCGCTGCCGCACTTCTTTGCGCTCCAGCGCTTCGGACGGAATCTCGCGCCAGTCGGCGAAATCCCGGGGCGCGTATTCACTTTCTTCGCTGTCGCGGCGATCGTCGATGCCTTCCATGACCACAGTTCGCTCCCTTCGCCGGCGCATCAGGGCCTCATTCACCGTGATCTGGATCAGCCACGTGCTGAAGCGAGCCTCGGCGCGGAATTGCCGGATATTCGCAAACGCCTTCAGCATCGCTTCCTGGGCCGCGTCCTCGGCGTCGTGCTCATTGCGCAGAATGGCGAGAGCCGCGGCGAAGACGCGCCGCTCATAGGGCCGGACCAGTTCGTAAAACAATTCATGCTGGCCGCGTTGCACGTTTAGAATGAGATCCTGCTCGCGCGTGCCGCCCGCCTGCGCCGGACTGTTCAACACCATGCCTGGTTCGGACATCTTGCTTGCAATCCTTGCGTCTTCGCGCGCGTCCTTCAGGGGCTAAAGCCCGACCTTAAAGCGACTCGAATCGCAGCGCTGAAAGCGCTGCGCCACCCAAAAGCGGAGCATCCTTCAGTACTCGGGATCTTTCTTCCAGCCTGTAAGCATCGACAAGAAATTGTTCCAGCCGTGCAAGAGCACCATCACGAGATGCCCGAGCACAAAAAGCAAGATTGCCCACATCACCGCGAAGTGCCAGATGCGCGCATAGTGAAATCCTCCCATCATCCAGGCCAGCCAGGAAAATTGAATCGGCTTCCACACCGCTAGGCCGGTGAGCACCGAAAGGACTCCCAGCGCGATCACAGTCGTGTAGGCATGTTTCTGCAGTGGGTTGTAAGATTCGCGAACCGGCGGCTTGGCGCCGAAAAAGAAATAGTGCTTCACCATGGGCCAGACGCCAGGAATGTCACGAGGCGTGAACAAAACCTGACGGTAGTTGCCGCTGAAAAGTTGGTAACCCAAATACAAAACGCCAGTCGCCATGTAGATCCACATAAACGTGAGGTGCCACTGCAGCGCTCCGCCCAGCCATCCCCCGATGGCGAAGGCTTTCGGCCAATGCAGCAGATCTTTCTGCGGAATCTTGGCGCCGAAGCTGGGGAAGGCCCGGAAAATCTGCAGACCGCTGCCCACCATCACAAATAGCGCGACTGCGTTAACCCAGTGGCAGAGCCGCACGATAAACGGGTGCTCATAGACGGCGCGCGCCACGACCAAGGGCGCGTCATCTTCACCATCTTTATTTTTGCTTTTCGCCTGAATGATTTCGATGACGCTACCGCTCATTTTGACCCCCGATGCGATCGCGAAAACCGGCAAGATGCCAAGCGCTACAAAATCTCACAAACCGTAGAACCATGAATAGCCCTGGTCTTCCCAGTAGCCGACTCTATCGAGCACATGCGTGACTTTCAATTCCGTCAAATATTTGGCCTGCTTGTAGCCGATCTTGGTGGGAATCTGCAAACGCAACGGCGCACCGTGCTCGCGCGTGAGAGGCTGCTCATACATCTCATAGCAAAGCAGAGTCTGGGGATGCAGCGCGGTTGCCATGTCGAGCGATTCGTAATAATCGTCGGCGCAATTCACCGTGATGAAGCGCGCAGTGGGATCGGCGCCCACAAGCTGCAGGAAGTCCGAGAGCCGGGCGCCCCCGAACCGTCCAATCACGTCCCAGCCTTCCACGCAAACGTGGCGAGTATTCTGCCGCACCCGGGGCAGCGCCTGCACCTGCGTCAGTTTGTATTCCCCAGGCTTCTGCACCGCTCCGCTGACCGTGAGTGTCCAGTTCTCAAGATCCACCCCCGGGTCGTCAACGTCATATCCATTGATGGGAAACTTTGGAGGGGGGGTCAGTTCGGCGTTATCGAAGGTCGTCGCCAGGTGGCCGGGACGGAATAACCGGGCCGATGCCCAGTCGCTGAAACCCAGCCCTTTTTTCAGCAAACCCTCCTGCCACTTCGGGATGGCGAAGGCACCCAAGGCCAGCACGGGGGTCAGCTTAAGTAATTCACGGCGGCTGACTTGCCGGAATTTCTTATCGTCCATTCTGCCATAGCTCTTCTTCATAAATCGGCCTTCCCCAGGAGTCTCAGTCCGCAGCCATGGGATTCACGAAACCCTCTGAAAGTTTCGCCCCGAACTAGTTTGAGAATGATATCGTGTAGGGGCTAATCGGGCCTCATCTTTTACTAGCCTTTGGACGGGTTTCGAGGCATACTAGCAGGAGGTAGTCTCCCCCCAAGATCGGCCCCTGGTTGGCAGTTCAGAACCGGCGGCTCAACTACGAAAGCCCGAGTTCTCGCATGTCCATGCTGAAGACTATCGTGCCCAAGACTATGGTGCCGAAAACCGACGGCACACTGATGCCACAGCGGCCAAAAATTGCCAAGGAGGATCACAGGCAACGCGAATTGATGGTGGGCTCGCTGTGTTTGCTTCTGCTGGCCTTGAGCATCGTGCTATGGCATGATCGCGATTTCTGGTTCCCGGATTCTCCGGAAGCGGAATCGGATCGGCCGATCGAAAGTTCACCGGTCGCTAGTACAGCTCCGGCGCGGGAACCCGCGGCAGCCGCGCAACTGGCGCCCACCGCGAAGCTCCACCACAAAGCTCTGCGCACTCCGATGAAAACGGACACCGCGAACACGGCGGCGCCAGCCTTACCGCCGCCAGTTGTGACGACTCGCACAGTCCTGCCCCCGCTGGAAGTGGAAGTGGTGGCTGGCGACACGCATCGCGTAATCCGGCCGGGCAGCAATTCCTTACATGTAGACTTGCAGCCAGGCACCCCGCCGCAACCCGCCCCCGACGCCGGCGAAACCCAGACGGCCGCAAATGTCACCAGCGGTGCCGAAGAGCGCGTGCAGATGTCCGCCGGAGCATCCGCGATTGTGACCAACTCGGTGAAGCCCAGCTATCCGCTGCTGGCGCGCCAGATGAAAGTGCAGGGTTCGGTGATTTTGCAGGCGCTGATTGGCAAGGATGGAATCATCCAGAATTTGCGCGTGGTGAGCGGGCCGCGTATCCTGGCCTCCGCGGCCGAGGACGCCGTCCGGCAATGGCATTTCAAGCCGCATCTTGAGGGCCGCGAAGCGGTCGAAACCCAGGCGAAGATCACGGTCAACTTTACTATTTCCACCAATTGATTTAGCGGCCGATTCTCACCCAGCTGCCGTTGGAATGATTTTGCGCTTGCCGCGCTTCAGATTCAGATATCACGTCTCCCAAAAACCCTGAGACCTAACCCCTAGGACCGCTTCCCCGATTCCCCCCCCAAAAAATACGAACGCCCCGATCTCTTGCGAGATCAGGGCGCCCGGGCAGCCCTCCCCCAGAACTGCTCGCCTGCGAAGCTAAACTTTGGAGGAAGTTCTGCAAATGGCACTCCCGTGTTAACCCCACCACACGAAAGTGCTACCGCAGTACCGCAGTTAAACCATTGGGTTGCCACCTTAGTCGACATCGCCAGTGGTTTGCCCCGCGATTGCCGGCGCCTTAAGTCGGAGAGCTTCTTCGCCGATGGATACACCAGCAACCAGCGTTGCCCAGCTACCATGCCTCCTTTCAGAGATCCTAAGATTTACCGCGACATCCTCGATACTCTGGAGAGCGCCTTGAAATAACTTTACAAACTACTCTGCGCCACTCGCGAAATCTGCCCTGTATAATCGCCGGTTTGATCTTTCCGTTAAGGAGTCTCCTGTCATGAAGAAGTTCGTGCGTCTGGTGTGCCTTCTGTTTGTGATGGCGCCGGTTGTGACTTTGTGGTCCCAGGAAAAGGTCGATTTGGAAACCACTGGCCGTATCCGCTACGAAGGCTTTCACAATTCCAAGGTGATGGACTACGCCACGGGATTGATGGACTCCATCGGCGAGCGACTCACCGGCTCTCCCAACATGAAGCGTGCGAATGAGTGGACGCGCGACCAGTTCACCGCCATGGGCCTATCGAACGCACATCTCGAACCCTGGGGACCGTTCGGCCGCGGCTGGGCCAACCAATACGTCAATGTTCGCATGACTTCGCCGGATGTTGTAACGCTTCTCGCGTATCCGAAAGCATGGACACCGGGCACCAACGGTGTGGTGCAGGGCAAATGCATTCGCGCGACCATTGACGACAAAAAAGATTTCGACAAATACAAAGGCAAGCTCGCCGGGATGATTGTGATCTTGGGAGCTGACCCCGACGTGAAGCCCATCACCGAGGCTCCCTATAAACGCATGAGCGACGATGATCTCGCCAAGCTGGCTGACTACCAGATTCCGGGCGACCATCCGCCCTTCCGCTTTGCTGACTTTGTGAAACGGCAGCAGTTCATCAAAGACTTGAACCAGTTCTTCGCCGACGAAAAAGTCTTGGCCGTGATCGACCACAGCCGCCAAACTTCCGGCGGCGGCACCGTGTTTGTCCAGTCGGGTGGATCGTACAAACCCGGCGAGACCCCGACCGTCCCTCAGCTCACTATGGCATTGGAGCACTGGACGCGAATCGCTCGGCTGCTGCAGCAGAAGAAAGATGTCTCTCTGGAACTGAACGTTACCAACACTTTCTACGACGATGATCCCATGCAGTACGACACCATCGCCGAAATCCCCGGCACCGACAAGAAAGACGAGGTCGTGATGCTGGGCGCACATCTGGATTCATGGCACGCCGGCACCGGAGCCACCGACAACGGTGCCGGAACCATCGTCATGATGGAAGCAGTTCGCATCCTGAAAACGCTCGACATCAAACCCCGCCGTACCATCCGCATTGGATTGTGGAGCGGTGAAGAAGAAGGGCTACTCGGTTCGCAAGGTTACGTCGAGCATCATTTTGGTGCCCGTCCGCCCATGGATGATCCGGGGATGAAAGGCATGCCGACCCTGCTGCGCCGTGAAGCCGGAGATGTTACGGTGAAGCCCGAGCAGGCAAAGGTTTCCGCCTATTTCAATGTCGACAATGGCACCGGCAAGATTCGCGGCGTGCATCTTCAGGAGAACGAAGCCGTTGCTCCCATCTTTGAAGCCTGGATGGAGCCGTTCAAAGACCTGGGGATGACCACGCTCACCATGCGCAACACCGGCGGCACCGATCATCTGTCGTTCGATGCGGTCGGCATTCCAGGATTTCAGTTCATTCAGGATCCGATCGAGTATGAAACGCGCACGCACCATTCGAACATGGATGTGTACGACCGCCTGCAGCCAGAAGATTTGAAACAGATAGCCGTGATCGTTGCGGGCTTCGTTTATGATGCGGCGATGCGCGAACAGATGCTTCCACGCAAGCCCATCGAAAAAGCTCTGCCGAGAGAGCCGGAGAAAAAAGAAGAGTAATCGCTCTTTTCAAAATCAGAATTCCAACGGGATACTCGCAAGGTTCCCCTGCGAGCCACGTCCTTGTCTATCCCAGCCCACGCAACCCTTGTAGCGGGTACAAGCAACCGCACGAAAGTGTGCAGCGCGCGTTTCCGCGGACGACTTAGAAAGACAAGCCCCGATTTGGAACTTGCCGGTCCGGTTTCGTCAACACAAGAAAAATTGTCGCTCCGTAGCCCCTGTGCGGGACTAGAATGATGTGTTCATAAATAATATGTCTGTCGTGGAAAGAACTTTATATTTATACGATCGTCCCGCCGGCCAATCTTGGCCGGAAATTAGAAAGCGAGTATGTCCTCATACGTATCGAAGCCCACGCCACCCAATCAGGACAAACGCTGGAAGCTGGTGGACGCAACCATGCGCCGCCAGGGTCAGCAGTCGCGCGGCCTGATTGAAACGCTGCACACGGTGCAGGAAGCGTTTGGCTATCTCGATGTACCAGCTCTGCGCTATGTCGCCATGTCGTTGCGCGTGCCCTTAAGCCGAGCCTACGGCGTGGCCACGTTCTACCATTTCTTTACCCTCAAGCCGGCGGGCGAACACACCTGCGTGATTTGTATGGGAACAGCCTGTTACATCAAGGGAGCGCCACAGTTGCTGCACGCCGTGGAGCACGACTTGGGTATCGCGGCCGGTGAGACCACGTCCGACCAGAAGGTTTCTCTCTTGACGGCACGCTGCCTGGGCTCCTGCGGGCTGGCGCCGGCCGTGGTGTATGACCAGGAAGTTGCCGGAAAAGTAAGTGTGCCCAGCCTGCAACAGCGGCTGAAGCAATGGACGCGTCCATAACTGTGAAAAAACATGACTCCTGAGGAACTCGACCAGATCGCCGAAACCGAACGCGCAGCGCAGAGCCAGTTTCCGCAACAAGTGCGGGTGTGCGTCGCCGCCGGGTGTATCTCCTGTCAGAGTCAGAGCGTGAAGGACGCGCTTGATCAGGAAGTCGAGCGGCGGGGCGCCAAGCAGCGCTGCCGGGTAAAAGGCGTAGGCTGCATGGGACTGTGCGCGGAAGGGCCGCTGGTCTCAACCAGTACCGGAATCCTCTACCAGCACGTGGCAGCGGGCGACGCTGCCAACGTTCTCGACAGCTTGGAAGGGGCCGCGGTGGCTCGCCTGGTTTGTCCCACGGACGTTCCCTTCTTTCAGCGGCAGAAGAAAATTGTCCTGGAGAACTGCGGAGTGATCGATCCCGAGCGGATCGAAGACTACATCGCGGTCGAGGGTTATACCGCGTTGATCAAAGCCGTCACAGAAATGTCGCCGCGCGAAGTGATCGAGCAGGTCACCAAAAGCGGCTTACGCGGCCGTGGCGGCGCAGGCTATCCCACCGGATTGAAGTGGAGTACGGTGGCAAAATCCGTGGGCCCACAGAAATATGTGATCTGCAATGCCGATGAAGGCGATCCCGGTGCGTTCATGGATCGCAGCGTGCTGGAGAGCGATCCCCATCGCATCCTTGAGGGCATGCTGATCGCGGCCTACGCCGTGGGTGCGTCCGAAGGTTATATCTATGTGCGCGCCGAATATCCGTTGGCCATCAAGCGGTTGCGCAATGCCATCCGCCAGGCGGAGCGTGCCGGCTTGCTGGGCGCCAACATTTGTGGCACGCGATTCAGTTTGCGGCTCGACCTGCGGTTGGGTGCGGGCGCATTCGTCTGCGGGGAGGAAACAGCCCTGATCGCATCGGTGGAGGGCAAGCGCGGCACTCCGCGCCCGCGTCCTCCTTATCCCGCCATGGAAGGCTTGTTCGGGCAGCCCACGCTAATCAACAACGTGGAAACCTTCGCCAATATCGCCCCCATCCTTCGCAACGGTGGAGAGTGGTACGCGCAGATCGGTACGGAGAAAAGCAAGGGAACCAAGGTATTCGCGCTGGCCGGAAGTGTCCAAAATACGGGCCTGGTCGAGGTCCCCATGGGAATCAGCCTGCGTGAGATGGTCTTTGAGATCGGCGGAGGGATTCCGGAAGGGCGCAAATTCAAAGCCGTGCAGACTGGCGGTCCCTCCGGCGGCTGTCTGCCTGAATCCTGCCTCGACATGCCGGTGGATTACGAGTCGCTCGTGCGCGCCGGATCAATCATGGGTTCGGGCGGCATGATCGTGATGGATGAGAGTTCCTGCATGGTGGATGTGGCCAAGTATTTCATGGATTTCTGCATGACCGAATCCTGCGGAAAGTGCATTCCGTGCCGGGTGGGGACTTATCAAATGCATCGCATTCTCACCGCCATCAGCACCATGAGCGCAACCCAGCAGGATATGACCATGCTGGAAGAGCTCTGCGACCTGCTGAAGCACACCAGCCTGTGCGGGCTGGGACAATCGGCACCCAACCCGGTCGTGAGCACGCTGCGTTCGTTTGCCGAGGAATATCGGGCACATATCGATGACCATAAATGTCCGGCTGGGGTCTGCGGCCGTGAAGAGAACGGAGAGCAGCAATGAGTTCGGCCACAAGCGTCAAGACGCTGAAGATCGATGGCCGGGACCTGAGCGGCCGCCAGGAGGAAACTATTCTGGATGTCGCCCGTCAGAATGGAATTTTTATCCCTCGCCTATGTGAGATGGATGGGCTCTCGGATGT
>Ga0116123_1000777_pt1 | contig 21297 bp, 18 predicted proteins | sample June2015DPH_13_1_3_FD_89727 | JGI IMG/M metagenome (GOLD analysis project Ga0116123, IMG submission 89727) | Peatland microbial communities from SPRUCE experiment site at the Marcell Experimental Forest, Minnesota, USA - June2015DPH_13_100 | ecosystem: Environmental > Terrestrial > Soil >... | reverse complement strand
TCAAATTAATAAACTTTGAATTTCGTTTTGACTAGTATTTAGGGTTTAGTGTTTAGGGTTTCCCCTGAGGAGCTTACTCTCTGTTGGTTCCCCTTGCCTTCCTGGGGGACAGCCTGGAAGCTGCCTCCACGCAAAGCGCCAGGCTCATCAGGTAGTCATCATGCCCTTCCGCCGGGTCGACGTAGAAATTGATGGTCTGATTGGGGCGGCAGACATCCCGTGCCCTCTCCAGTTCGAACATCAGCTCGCGATAGTCATCTGACCCGTCGCCTGCGTAAAGCTTAAGCCGGCCGGAGTTTATGGCCGCCAGCAGGTTAAAGCCGAGGGCGGACTTGGAAGCCTGTGAAAACTTGAAGGGCGCCACCCGGTTCCCCAGCGCAATGCGCAGGAAGGAGGCCACAGCCTCACCTACCCCGGTAGCATCCACTACGACGCGGCTGCATCCCCAGCTATTCTTAAGTATATCCACCATCTGGCGATAAAGGGCGGGATGTTTTTTGCCGACCCAGCAATAATGTTCCACCACATTTATCAGAGGTTCCTTAACAGCCTCATCCTCGGCGGGAAAATCAATCTCTGCTATGGTGATCACCGTAGCATCCCGGCCTCCCACGGTGAGCTCCAGATCCTCGGTGACCTCGGCTTCCCCTGCCAGGTCTATTCCGGCCACGTACAATTTGTCTTTTCCATATTTCCGCCTTAGTCTGCTATGCCCTCCCTGCAATTGGGCCAGTTGCGAGCGGGATAGGAACCCGCCACCGCTACGAATGGGAAGAAGGGCATACTGGCTGCGGAAGAGCGGATGGTCCTCGCCCAGCCTGGCGCGTTCGCCCTCGACAAAATCGAGGTAGCCGGGACTATGCCTGGCCACCTCCTGCCAATCGAAACGGAAATGCCTTTTGATGCCGTCCCTTTTCTCAAGTTCAATGTTGGACAGCTTGGTCTGCTCGAGCAGCGTTCTATCGTCCCAGGTAGTGCCGTAGTGCACCGTGGTGGCATTGGTGGATGAGGCCATGGGGCGGAACTCCTTGGTATATTTATCTTTGTTCACATCCTGCGACTCGTCGATTTCCAGCAGGATATCCGCCGTGTGACCCACCACCGAGGACGATTCCTCCGCTGAAAGAAATATCTGACGCGCCGCTCCCAGCCTGATAATATAGCCCATCTCGGTGGTCCACAGGCCGTCGAAGCCGAAATCGTCCAGCCTCTGCTTGAGCCGCATCATGGATATAACGGTCTGAGGCTTGAAAGTGGGCGAGCATTTCACCGCGCTCCCACCCCCGGCCATGAACATGGTGAGCAGCAGGACCTCGATGTGTGCGGAAAGCTCGTTTTTTCCGCCCTGGCGGGCTATTTCTACCGAGAAAGTAAGCCCGCGGGAGGTCTGTATGCTGTCCAGCACTGCACGGGCAATTTCGAGCTGATAGGGCCGTAAATGCATGATTTAATAGAAACCCTAAACTATAAACCCCAAATACTAAATACTAAACAAATACGAAACACAAAATCCAAAATATAAATTAATGGTTTTGAGCTTTGAGATTTGAACTTGTTTAGAGTTTAGAGTTTAGTATTTAGTGTTTAAAAATTTGCTTGGAAGTTTTTGTTGTCGACTATTTTATAAACGCCTTCACACCCAGGGGGATGGCCAGGTCGGTCAGAACCCTGGCGATGGCTTCCTTGAGGCATTTTTTCTGCTCTTTGGAGATGCTATAGCGCACCTTGACCAGGTTGGCGATGGTATTGGCCGTCTTAAGGTGCAGCTCGCACTTCTCCGGCTCGTCCCTGATCAAGTCGCGAAGCTTAAGCCGCAACACGGCGATCTCCTGGTCGAGGCCGTCAACACCCCCCGCCTCCTCCAGCATCAGCCCGGCGGTCTCATCCAGCGCGGGGCCGTAGAACCCGCGCTTTACTTCCTTTCTTTCCCGCTTTCTTACCATGTTTTTTCACTTTGACCAGTCCATATACGATGGCATAGGCTGCAGCTTCATACATCTGACGTTCGAGCGCAAACTTCAACAGCTCCACCATGATAGGTCTATATTAGTACGAATGTTCTAGCTAAGACAATGGAAACCTGTCGTGTTCCTTATTTGAAACCGATCGTTTGCCTTATGTAAATAATTTGGGTAATATAAAAAATGACGTTAGATATAATGGTAAGCTTGTTCTACCTCTTTTAGCTCGAAGCTGGAGATAAGAAAATTAGAACAGGCATCTTCAAAATCAATCAACCATCGGCCGACGAAGCCAGCTCCGGCCGCACCGTAGCTCTGCTCAAATCCATCTCCGCCTATCTGGGACTGGCCGTGGCAGCCGCGGGCCTAATCGTCATAGTGGGCTGGGCCTATGATATAGCAGCCCTCAAAAGCATCTCGCCGGCCTTTGTGTCCATGAAAGCCAATGCGGCCATATGCTTCATTTTAATCGGCCTGGCCCTGTGGATGCGGCCCGACGGTTCCCGCCTTTTGGTCAGAACCAGAAAGTACTTTTCCGCAATATTAACGGCTATCGTTATTGCTGTAGGCCTGCTGGTTTTAAGCGAGTATATCTTTGGATGGGATGCCGGCATCGACCAGGCCATATTCCGGGAACCGGCAGGAACATTAGGAACAATTTATCCCGGACGCATAGTGCTGACCGCTGCTTTGAGTTTCGTCCTGGCGGGGCTTGCCATGCTGCCCCTTATTTTTAAAAAGGCCGATAAATATGCCGTGCCCCAGTATCTGGCCCTGGCGGGCCTGATAATCAGCCTGGTTGCCATCATCGGCTATGGCTACGGCCTGCGAGTATTCCTGGGACCCGTTAATTTGACTCCGCTGCCGCTGATAACGGCACTGACTTCCCTGTTGCTCTTCACTGGCATTCTGCTGGCGGAACCTCACCGCGGCCCGGTGGCGGTTTTCCTGGGGAGGAGAGCCGGCAGCGTCATGCTCTGGATAACCCTGCCTATAATCCTGTTGCTCGCAATAATACTTGACTGGCTGCAATTATTGATTGTGCAAATGGGCACTTATTCAAACGAATTAAGCGCCGGCGCCTTCACAGTCGCTGACATAATCGTGACCACCTTTGTGCTTGTGATCATAGCAATGTTCCTTAACCGTCTCGACAGGAGGCGCTGGGAAGCGGAGGAGAGGTTGCGCCTTCTGAATATTCAACTGAAGGATAATTTAACCCAAACGCAGCTGTTTCTCAGCATGGTTTTTCAGCATGCCCCCTCCCCGATATCGATATTAACGCCGGACGGGCACTACCTGATAGTTAACAAGGCCTGGGAAGAATTCAACCACATAAGCGCTGAGCGGGCCACTGGCCACAGCTACGAAGAGCTGTTCCCGGCACAGGTAGCAGCAGAACGCAGGGCATCCGATGAGCAGATCCTGGACAACCTGGCCCCCCTCATATTGGAGCGCAAGCTTGATACTACCGAAGGCACGCGCTACTTCACCGTCGTAAAATTCCCTCTTCTGGATGCCCGGGGCGAGGTCGAAGCCATCGCCAACATTTCAACGGATTTCACCGAACGCAAGCTAGCCGAGGATGCGTTACGCGAGAGCGAGGAGCAGTTCAGGGTCTCCATGGAGAATGCCCCTGACGGTATCTTTATATTCGACCTCGAAGGCAATTTCCTCTACGGTAACCGCAGGTGCGAGGAGATAATAGGTTACAAACGTGAAGAGCTAATCGGTAAGAATTTCCTGGAGTTGAATATCCTCCATGAAAACAGCCTTGCCAGGGCTGCAGAGTTATTAAAGGTGAGTCGCGAGGGCAAGTCCAACAGCAACGACGATCTGTTTCTGATAAGGAAGGATGGCGGCCTTGTAGCTGTAGAAATCAACACCACTGTCTTGCAGCGTAGAGGCCAGGCAGTCGTGCTCGCCTTTGTCAGGGACATCACCCAGCGCAAGCAGGCCGTGGATTCGTTGCGGGAGAGCGAGCAGAAATATCGTTCTCTCGTTACTCAGAGCCCAGATGGCATATTTATGGTTAATCTGAAGGGCACTTTCCTGGCAGTCAACCGGATCATGTGTGAAAGTCTGAAATACAGCGAAGGGGAACTTCTTTCTATGAGTATCTGGGATATTGTCCCTGAACAATATAGAGACCTTCATAAAAAGAGAATGGCTGATATATTAATGGGAAAAGCTCCTAATGCAGCTGCAGAATACCTGGTGAAGGGGAAGGACGGAAATCTGTATTACGTTGAAATTCTCTCAGCCCCTTATTATGAAGGGAATGAACTAATCGGTTTTCAAGGAATTGCCCATGATATAACCCAGCGCAAGCAGGCCGAGGAAGACCTGAAGGAAAGCGAGATTTTATATCGAAGCCTTATTGAGACTTCACCGGATGCTATAGGACTAATGGATTTAAATGGAACTATTATTACGCATAACAAACAGGCCTTGGAGGTATTCGGCTTTGAGTTGACAGAGGATTTAAGGGGCAAGAACATCATGGACATGGTGGCCCCCGAAAACTACAAAGAAGTACTCGAGAACATGAAAAAACTTCAGAAGGCGGAAGTTATCAGAAATTGGGAACTCACCAGCTATAAAAAAGACGGACGGCCATTTTGGATGGAGCTTAGTTCTTCAATGCTATTTGATGAAGCGGGAAAACCGAAATCAATTATGGCAGTTTTTGAAGATATCAGCGAGCGCAAGCTATCCGAAGAAAAACTTTTAAAAAGCTACGAATCCCTGAAGAAAACCTTGAATGACGCTATCAATACCATGGTCAAAATTGTGGAAATGAGAGACCCTTATACTGCAGGCCATCAGCAGAGAGTGGCCGAACTGGCAACCGCCATAGCCAGAGAAATGAAGTTGGAAGATACCCGGATTGATCAGCTCCGGATGGCGGCAACAATCCATGATATCGGGAAAATGAATGTTCCCTCTGATATCCTCAGCAAACCTGGAGAGCTGTCCAAAATGGAATTCGAGCTGGTAAAAACGCATCCCCAGCATGGCTATGATACTATAAAAGTGATGGATTTCCCTTGTTCCGTTGCACAGGCCGTCTTGCAGCACCATGAAAGGCTGGACGGTTCAGGTTATCCCAATCAGTTAAAGGGTGAGGATACGCTATTGGAAGCAAAAATACTGGCAGTTGCAGACGTGGTCGAAGCCATGGTGTCGCACCGTCCCTACCGCCCGGCGCTGGGACTGGATAAAGCTCTGGAGGAGATAACGGGCAACAAAGGTAAACTGTACGACGAGGACGTTGTAAATGCCTGCCTGCGAGTTTTCGACCGGGGCTATAATTTCCAGGAAAACTAAATACCCCATACAGGGAAACTCTAAACACTAAATCCTAAATTCCTATATATTTGACTTCGGGTTTTGAATTTTGAACTTGTTTAGAGCTTAGAGTTTAGTATTTAGAATTTGAATAATTGTTTGCATCTCACTCCCGTATGATTTATATTATGTCCCTATGTCCGTGAAGGTCTCCGTGGTAGTCGTAAACTACAACGGCCTCCAATACCTGGATGCCTGCCTGAATTCCATCCTGAAGCAGGACTTCCGCGATTACGAGGTCATCTTCGTCGATAACGCATCCACAGACAGCAGCCTCGAGTATGCCCGCCGGCATTTTCCCAGCCTGGTATTTGTGGCTAATAATCTCAATAGCGGCTATGCCGGAGGCATCAACAGCGGCCTGGCCGTGGCCAGAGGTGAGTATATTGCGCCCATCAATATGGATACAGAGGTGGCACCCGGCTGGCTGTCGGCCATGGTGGATTTCATGGACGCACGGCCGCAGGCCGGAGCGGTGTGTCCCAAGGTGCTGATAATCGACCGGCGCGATATAGTCAACTGCAACGGACTGAATATCCACGTGTCAGGGCTGGGCTTTTGCCGTATGCTGCACAGGCCTGACGTGCCGGACGCTGATCCCCACAGGGTCAGCGGCATCAGCGGGTGTTCCTACCTCATCAAAAAGAACCTTTTCAAGCGCATGGGCGGCGCCCCTGAATATTGCTTCATGTACAATGACGATGTGGTAATATCATGGCTGCTGACGATGATGGGCTATGAAATGTACTGTTTGCCTCGGTCCGTCATCTATCACCGCTACAGGCTGAGCATGACACCGGAAAAGTTCTTCCACCTTGAGAAAAACCGTATCTACCTGATATTTTCCACTCTGGAATGGTACACGCTGCTGCTGATCTCACCCCTCCTTCTGGCCATTGAAATAATGGTGCTGGCCTACTGCTTCATCAAGGGATGGCCCTACCCGCGCTCCAAGTTCGGGGCTTACCTGGCCGCTTTCAAGGAAAGAAAATACATAGGCCAATTGAGAAAGTCATATCGATCTCTGCGCAGGATTTCGGACTTCACCCTTCTGGGCAGGCTGACCTGGAACCTGGAATGGGGCCAGCTTTTCGGCATAGTTCGCTTCCGCCTGGGGGGCATGCGCCGTGACTGAACGGCCCGGCCCGGTAATTCCGGACACACAACTTCCCACCGTCACCATTATCATCGTCAATCATAACGGCAGAAAATTCCTGCCTGTGTGCCTGGGATCCCTCAAAGAACTCGATTATCCCGCTGAAAAGCTCGAAGTCATCATGGTCGACAATGCTTCCACTGACGATTCCGTTCCTTACGTACAAACGGAATTCCCGCGCGTTAAGGTGCTCACTCTGGACAAGAACTACGGCTTCTGCAAACCGAACAACGAGGGCGCCGGGGCGGCCGCAGGACAATTCCTGGTATTCCTCAACAACGATAGCGAGGTCAGCCGGGACTGGCTCAGGGAGCTGGTGAGGCCGGCACTGGCAGATAAAGATATCGTATCCTGCGCCTGCAAAATGCTTTATTTTGACCGGCGCAACACCATCAACACGGCAGGAGGAAAGATCACTATCGTGGGCGGGGGATTTTACAGGGGCTACGGTGACAGTGATGGGGCGCTTTACAGTAACCCGGGCTACACCGGCTTCGGCTCCGGGGCCGGCGTGCTGGTCAGCAAAGACTTTTTCCTGGAGGCAGGCGGATTCGATGAGGACTATTTCGCCGCCTGCGAAGAGCAAGACCTGGGCTGGCGGGCCTGGCTCTACGGCTACAAGGTGGCCTACGCACCGGCGGCCGTCATGTACCACATGGAAAGCGGGACTTTCGGCAGCCGCAGCAACGCCGATCCCTTCAAGGTATACCTTAACACGCGTAACCGGCTGTACAATATGCTAAAAAATCTGGATGTCTGGAACCTCATCCGCAGCAAATTGATCAGCGCCTGCTTCAATTTCTATCGCTTTTGCGCTTACCTGGTCAACGGCAACTTCCGCTCAGCCGGGGCGGTCTGCCGGGCCTATTATGATTTCGCGCTGAACCTGGGCAAAATGCTTCCCAAACGGCGAGCCGTACAGAAAAAACGCCGGCGCAGCGATGCGGAGCTTTATAAGCTGGGCGTCATCGCCACCTTCAAGGAGAGCCTGGCCGAAGAGAGGCGTCTGAGCCGCCTGGCAGGTAAGCAGTTCTTCTCTGCAGGAAAGCAGCTATGACGCAGGTTGACGCCAGCATAATCATCCTCACCAGGAACGGGGGCGATAACTTCCCCCTGCTGCTTGAGCGCATATATTCTCAACAATACAGCGGCAGCTACGAGGTCATAGTTATAGATTCCGGCTCGACTGACGGCACTTTGGAGGCGGCGCATAAATACCCGCTCAAACTATTGGAGATCAAGCCGGAGGAGTTCCACCACGGCAGGACTCGCAATTTGGGGGCGGATATGGCGCAGGGCCGCTACCTGGTCTATATAACGCAGGACGCCCTGCCCGTAAACAACGACTGGCTCCGGAAACTGACCGACAATTTCGCCGACCCGCAGGTGGCCATGGTAGTGGGCAGGCAGATACCCTGGGAGGATACCAAGCCGCCCGAGAAGTTTTTCTACTATTATAATTTCCCTGATTACCGGTTGGTGGTAAAATCTGATGCTGTGGATTATTACCACGACAACGTATTCATATCTGATGTAAATGCCGCCTACCGGAAGGATACCTGGGATAAATACAGATTTAAAGAAAATATAGTGATGGCGGAGGACAAGATGATAGCCGCTCAGATACTGGCTGACGGCAGGACAATAATATACGAGCCGCTGGCCGCGGTTTATCACTCGCATGATCATGGGATAAAAGATGTATTTAGCAAGTGGCGGTATTTTGGCTTCGCCTTAAGACAGGGGGTATGCGCATTACCTGGGTCCCCCGGATCAGCGTTACAAAAAGCTCTGGAATATTTTATTGCGGAAGTCCGTTATTTTAAGGTTAATAGCTGCTGCCGGTGGCTACCATATTCTGCTATTTACGAAATTGGCAAATACAGCGGGTTAATCATCGGCAAATATTGTCTGAGTAAAAGGAAATCAGCGCGGGCCGGGCTATTATATGACTGAGTTTTGGCATTACCGTGAGCGTATCGACAACCCTGCTGCGGCCAATCTCAAGAACCACTGCCAAAATACTGCGCCGGACGCATATCATGAATAAGTACCAGGGAATTATTGAAAAAATATTCAGACCGGGAACCCGCAGGGGCCAGTACTACGAGCTCGTATTGAAGGCCATCTACGTCATATTCAATGAGGGCTGGGGCAGCTTCTGGTTTAGATTCAGGCAAAGGCTCGGACAACACCTGAAACCTTACATTGGATTTATGTGGCGATCTGATCCTTATCAGCTGTGGCTTGCCTGCAATAAGCCGAAACCGGAAGACCTCAAATTTTATCACCATGAATCTCAATCGTTTCCATACCGGCCGAAGATAAGCATCATAACACCTGTATGGAATACAGATAAAAGATGGCTGGAATTGGCTGTTAACTCGGTTATTAATCAAGCCTATGATAATTGGGAATTATGCCTGGTTGATGATGCTTCCAGCCAACCGCATGTCAAAAGAATTTTAACTGACTACGCCGCCAAAGATGACAGGATCAGGGTAAAATTTCTCACGGAGAACCTGGGGATCGCCGGCGCTTCCAATCAGGCCATAGCTTTAGCCGGTGGGGAGTTTGTTGGGTTTCTTGACCATGATGACGAGTTGAGGCCGGATGCCCTTTATGAGGTGGTAAAACTGCTTAACCAGGACCGCAGCCTGGATTTAATTTATACTGACGAGGATAGGATAGATGCCCATGAAAATAGGACGCAGGCCTTCTTCAAGCCTGATTGGTCACCCGACCTGCTGATGTCCATGAATTATATCGGTCACTTTACAGTTGTCAGCAAAGATATAATCGATAACCTGGGTGGATTTTGCAGCGGTCTTGATGGTTCCCAGGATTATGACCTGGTATTACGCGTCACCGAAAAAAGCCACAAAATCGCCCACATTTCAAGGCCGCTTTATAGTTGGCGGATTATTCCGAGTTCGGCGGCAGCTTCATTCGGTGCTAAGCCGTATGCCTGTGATGCGGCAATCAAAGCTTTGAGCGATTCATTGGAGCGCAGGGGCATATCAGGTCAAATTATTCAATTTACACCGGGCCGCTATCGGGTTAAATACGCAATAACAAATGAGCCGTTAGTGAGCATTATCATACCCACTAAGGATTCTTATAAAAAGCTTGCACGCTGTATCAACAGCATAGAACAAAAAACTACCTACAAGAATTATGAATTGATCATTATTGACCACGACAGCCAGGATCCCAGGACAATTTCCTATTTAAGTACGCTAAGGCACAAAGTAATCAAGTACACAGGTAAGTTTAATTTTTCCAGGATGAACAACCTTGGGGCCGGCGCAGCCGGAGGGGAGCATATTGTTTTTCTCAATGATGATACCGAGGTTATTGAACCTGGCTGGCTGGCAGCCATGCTTGAGCATTCGCAGCGCCGGGAGATAGGTATGGTTGGGGCCCTGCTTTTGTATCCGCGGGGTTCACAGTTTTCCGGCAAAATTCAACACGCCGGCGCAATACTTGGCATGGGCGTGGCAGGCCATGCCTTCAAGCATACAGCCGCAAGTCATTTTGATTACCTTTCGCTGCATAGGGTTATCAGGAACTGCAGTGCCGTGACAGCGGCCTGCGCCATGCTGCGCAAAGACCTTTTCCGGGAAATGGGCGGTTTCTCTGAAAGCTTGCCCGTAGCTTTTAATGATGTAGATCTGTGCCTGCGGCTGCGTGCTAAAGGTTATTTGATCACCTATACCCCCTTCAGTGTTCTCTATCACGACGAAGGGGGGACCAGGGGTTTTAGCCATCCTGCGGAGGATGAGACAAACATGCTATCCCGTTGGGCTGATGTTATTTCTAAAGGTGATCCCTACTATAATCGCAACCTTACTTTAATGCGGGAGGATTTCTCCCTGCCACCACGCCCCTCGGCCGGTATTCCGCTGCCGCTGGCCGTATTACTTGAAGCATATTATGTGAGGGTAGATCTTCATCTCAGGTTCCCTGAGGTTGCCAATGGTAAATATGAAAAATTAATAGACTGGGCCATGGAATATGGGTTGACTGTCGATACTTATAGGCACATATACCGGCCTTACTGCAAATGGTATGTAAACAATGCCTCTTCGGCATTAAAACCCCTGGCTGTTCTTCTGGAACTGTATAACTTCAGCAGCAGGCTGCAGGAGCAGTTCCCGGAAGCACTGAAACACGATTTCACGAGATTACTTTCCTGGGCATATATGATTACTGCTGACGGCAGCAAAAATATTGATGTGGATAAAGAGCGATTGTTGCCTTATAGAAATTATTACAAGCTTGGCCTGAACCCCTAAAACCGGTTTTATCCCTGTAAGATGCTCGCCATAAATAGAAGCATGGTAATTATACTATAATGTGTACCGGGTGTACCTGAGAAAAGCATGCATGATAAAAGGGCCTATGGCAAGGGGAATTAATCCGATTCATGAATGAGCTCTGGAAATACAGGGAGCTGATCTGGAACTTAACCCAGGTCAACCTTAAGGTTCGCTACCAGAATACTTCTCTTGGATTCCTCTGGTCGATCCTCAGCCCCCTGTTGCTGGCGCTGGTGCTGTTTTTTGTCTTCCGGTATATGTATCACCAGGAGGTTAATTTTGCCGCTTACCTTCTGGTAGGGCTCATGTCCTGGCGTTTTTTTTCGGTCTCCACTACGTCTGCAGTCTATTCTGTGGTGGGCAAGGCCAGCCTGGTCACCAAGGTCTATATACCGCGAGAGATACTGGTGCTGAGCAATTCTCTGGCCAATCTGATCAGCTCTCTGCTTGAATTCATCATCATCATACCCCTCTTATTTATTGTAACCGGCCACCTGCCGCTCACCATCTTTCTCTTCCCCGTGGTTTTCCTGGTATATTTTTGGTTCGCTTACGGGGTAAGCCTGTGTTTGGGGGCCTTTTTTGTTTACTACCGGGATGTCAATCAGATATGGGAAGTGCTGGTCAATATGCTTTTTTTCCTTTCACCCGTCGTCTATCCCATGGTTTCCATCAGCGACAAAGTCATGCCCTTCTACCTGCTTAACCCTCTCACTGCATTTATCGTCATATTCCGCGACCTGATGATATACGGCGCCATGCCTTCAGCCTACAATATCATCGTGGCGGTCTTCTTTACCGTGGCAGCCTTCTTTTTTGGCCGCTTCATATTTCAGCGGCTGCAGCGCCGGTTTGCCGAGGAAATATAATGAATTCCATAGTAGTTACCGATCTTTCCAAGAGGTTCAGGATCCCCCACCAGAAAAAAAGCACCGTTTTCCAGAATGTCATCGGCCTCATCAGCCGCCAGATGGACTACGAGGAATTCTGGGTGCTCAAGGATATAAATTTCGAGATTAAATCGGGAGAGACCCTGGGCCTCATCGGCCGTAACGGTTCCGGCAAGTCCACTCTTCTCAAGGTGCTGGCCAGGGTAATGTATCCCGACAGCGGCGCCATAGATATAAAAGGCAAGGTTGCTTCATTCCTGGAGCTTGGCGTGGGTTTCCAACCGGAGCTTTCCGCTGCAGAAAATGTATATATATACGCCTCGATAATGGGCATGAGCAGAAAGCAAACCGCCAAAATATACGACAGTATATTTGACTTCGCCGATTTGAAAAGGTTCGAAAATATGAAGCTGAAAAATTTCTCTTCCGGGATGTACCTGAGGCTGGCTTTTTCTACAGCCATCCAGGCTGAAGCCGACGTACTGTTGATCGATGAGGTGCTGGCCGTCGCAGATGAGGCTTTTCAGGCAAAATGTATTGCCAAGATAAACGATTATAAAAAGCTGGGCAAAACCGTTATCTTCGTTTCGCACACCCTGGACTGGGTCAAGGCCCTTTGTACGCGCACCATGCTGCTGGAAGCCAGCAGGATTATTTCTATCGGCGAAAGCGAAAAGGTGATTAAGCAATACCTCGATTTACTGGCCTGACCTATGGATAGAAATAGCCCGTAGCTACTTTAATACCTGTATTGCTTGCAGCATTTGCCCCTTTGTTTATCTGATGTTGTATATACTTAATCCTATTATCTTTGAAGCTATTAATCACTGAAGTAGTATCATCTGTGGATCCATCAGGTAGCACTGCTCATCGAATCTGCCAGTAGCATAAGAGATAAGGATATTATTGCCTTACTGGTTGAAAGCGGCCTCAGATTGACCGAATTAGCCAATATAAAGTGTGATGATATCAAACTGGGAAGGTCGGTGGCATTTGCTCATTTTGGTAACGTTACTATATATTATTATTTGCTATAGGTCAATCGTTTTAAAGTGTCATAAATACTTTTCAACAACACCCTGATAACAGACGGCAACTTTAATTTTATTATCAAAACAGCTATATGCTCTAAAAATGAAGTATAGATGAAATCACATCTATTCTGTATAAGATGTAATAAGAAATTGGTCTCTACTTTTTGGGCAAATGTTATTGAGTCAATTCTTGATATATTTTTAAAATGCCCCGATTTAAGGATAAATTCTTCGATGACTTTTTTCGGACCTGGCCAACCAACACTATCGTGAAATGCTATAATACCGCCTTCAATTACCTTGGGGAACCATAATTGATAATCCAATTTAACAAGGTCATATTCATGTGCACCGTCAATGAAAATCAATTCAACAGGTTCATTGAAAGCTGTAGCCGCTTTCTCTGAAGTTTTTATTATTGGATTTACAATGTCATTAAGACCAGCATTTTTTATATTATCCTGAAATTCTTGAAAAGTCCAAACAATTCCAAACATTTCCTTGTGCTCCGATGAGCCGCTATGGGGGTCAATTGCATATAGTACTACTTGTTTTCCTGCCTTTGAACCTAATCCCAGATAAATAGTTGATTTACCTTTCCAAGAGCCAATCTCAACAATGACACCTTTCCCTGTGCAATTCTTTGCTAAATTAAAAAGTAATTCGCCTTCTCGACCAGTTAACCAGCCATCTATCTTACTAGCAATACTCTCTATGTTTTTCAATTCCATTTCATTGCCCAGGCTAGTTGCGTATGCGCTTAGAAAGCTAGCGTCATTTTGTATGTGGAGGGAAAATAGTGTCTATAATACGATGAAGTATTCTGGCTACAAGTGGCTGATTTTCGCGATCTTTGATCTGGTTTCTTAAGTCAACTATAACTTCTTCCTGGATGAATAACTTGCTGAGTGCCGTTATTTCTGCGGGAATTTTGTCATTAACCGGGCACAGCGCCTCAATGATTGGGTCGTCCAGATGGCAGTTACATTCAGCCCTAATCCATTCCTCTGTTATGTTCCAATGCTGCACGCCCATCTTAAGCACCTTGTTCCTCTCACTCATTCTCGCCTTGTTTTTCATTCTTCTATCAATGGCAATTGAAGGGTCAGCCATCTGCCAATGCACTCCTATATAGAACTCAGGAGATATTTTTACATTCCCCTCAACAACATGATTCCCTGATAGAAACCGGACCCCGCTTGACGGCCTGACCACAATTGGCTTGATATATAAGTCATTCGCACAACTATTCGGTTTTTCAACATTAGAGAATACATTCGAATCGCCATGAATTCGCTGAGGGACGGGAGGTAAAGATGTATCTAAATCCTTATCAGTTCTGTGTCTATAGGCCTGAAACATAGCAGCCCGGACGACGTCATAATTCTGGCGGCTCAGGAAATCATGAGCTGATTCATTGAACGGAAAGATAAACTCGTCAGAGTCCAGAACGTACACCCAATCAGCTTTAATGCCCTGAAGTAAATTGTTTAATAAGTTCACCTTGTCGATGTCGTCAAATCCACCTTCGATATGGCAGTCTTTAATAACTACGTTTGGGGCCTGGTTCAGAATCTTTAACGTATCATCTGTGGTATCAGTCTCATAAAGGACATGGATTTCATCGAGATATTCGTAATGTCGAAGAAAGTAGGGTAGGATCAACGCCTCGTTGCAAACTATTGTTACAGCAACTATTTTCATTACTACAAAGTCAACAAGTAATATATTTATTTATTAACAAACCTGCCTCAACAATATTTTCACAAATATGTATTTCTGTCAATAACCTGTGAGCGTCCATCACATATTGTCCGTGAGACTGAATAAGACCGGTGACCTAGCAAATTGCCATCAGCAAACAGGCATCTGGCAGTGATCTGCTCTCATCGAAGATCGATTATGCTTGCAAAACTAACTTAAATAATGGTACAACTATTGGGAACAGGGTTAGGAAGAAGGCTAGGCTCGCTTAATTAAATACCCATCTTAATGGGTAGCAACATAACTTGAGGCATATTATATGAAATTACACGAATATTTTGATAAAACATACTTAATTAATCTCGATTCAAGACCAGATAGGTTGGAAGAATCTAAGGCAGAATGCACAAAATATGGTATTACGTTTGAAAGGTTCAGGGCCTGTAATGGTCAAGAGGAAATTTCAATTTTGAAACCATCGGCGACTGGAAATATTGATTGGGGTTGGGGTTGGAATAGAGGTGCAGCTGGAATGTGTCTATCATTAATCAAATTGTTAGAAAAATGCCAGCTAGATAGAGTTGATAGTGTTCTCATTATGGAAGATGATGTTCAATTTAATCCGCGATTAAACAATATTCTCGATGAAACAATGAAGCAGATACCGAAGTCATGGGAATCAATTTTTTTTGGCTTGTGGGAGTTTAAATCAGATCAAGTATCAAAAAATGTTTTTTTAATAAAAGAAGGACTTTGTTTACATTGTCATGCTTTAAAAAAAAATGTATTTCAATTTATCATCGACATATTATCTACTCTAGATGATCCTGCAGACCATAAATACAATAAATATTTATTCCCCAGAGCAAAATCATTTGTCATCAAACCCTTTCTGGCATGGCAAAGGCCATCGTTATCAACCATCCGTGGTCAATACCTTGATTCTAAATTTTCAAAAGCTCCGGAATTATTGACTATAGAAGAAATAAAAGAGTTATGTACTAAATATTATATCTTAGATGATCTTCTTTCTAAATATAAGGCTAGAATAGATTCACCTTTCTCTGTAAAGCTACGTCCTAAAAAAATAAGAGAATTATGTGTACTAATCCTTAAAATGGAATTGCAATTAGGAAGATATGAAGATTATAACGGACCCACTCTAGATTCCTTGAGTTCGTCAAAAATACAAGAAATATGTACCAGATTATTTTTACTTGAAGGCCGATTAGATGGGTTGCCGATGCGATTGGCAAGAAATCCTCAAAATTTTATTGATTATGTGCATGCCGTAGGATCAAAAAGATATAATTTCGCTAAGACCGTCTATTTACGCTTAATTAAGTACTTTGGGCTTTAAATGTCAACAAGCCACATTGCAAATGGAATGTTTTCCTGCCAACTAGAATATGGTGTTAAACGACGCTGTAATTACACACAAATAGGATGTTCACAAGAGGATCAAACTCATGTATATCGGATATATTTTATATATTAGGTATAATTGGATTTCATCTTTCTGATGATGGTCAGTATTTTTTTGTTTTTGAACGGTAGCGGGAAGGAATTCAATAGCGGCAATAAATCTCTTATTTTGGCTTTTGACCCGACATCATCCCACCATTTTAAACCTTCTGAATAATTTTTTACTGAATTTCCTGTGCTATCTAGACCTAAAAACTCAAAGAAATCATTCCACTTATCTGGAAAGTTTAATTCATCCCCAGCAACCAAACATAATGCCCAGGGTACTTTGTAGGCATGACAGATAATTGCGGCATGAAGGCTATTGGTAAGTACAAACTTTGATGATACTATCTCTTTGAGTTTTGAAAAGAACCTTCTTTTGTTACATTTGATATCAACGGACCTTTCGGCGCCAACTTTGTCTTTCTTAACATTCCGATTCGCTCTATTTGACCAATGCGGTATATAGGTTACCTTGTATTGAGAAGGATCTCTTCTAATTCTATAAAATAAAGGCATTAAGAAACCAGGATCCCCTAGAGGTGTATCCGTATTTAATTTTAATTGTCTGATTGTATGCGGTCCTCTGACGGCAAAAATCTTGACTTTTTTAATATATGGTTCTGCGTTAATATCAAAATATTCACCGTGACCCTTTCCCTGGCCCCATATATATAATTCACGAATATTCAACCTGTCTAGCGTGTTTTTATTTAGATTGGACCCAACACCGAGCAGGCAAAAATCATATTTATCCAGGACGTTTAGCGAACCTGCATTGCAATATTCAACACTCTTATATCCAAACTCATTTAAAAGCACTTTGGTAATATAATCCCCAAAATTTACATAGCTTCTCTCTTCATTCCAATATGATATTAAAATCCTGTTACGAAATACTTTTCTTAGTAACCAGCTTGTTACCGGCAAATGAGATGCTAAGTAGGCAAGAGAATAATCGGCAGCAATTATGGATTTCACCCTCTGTAACCAACTGTAAATTGAGCGTAAAGGCTTAGTAATTCGCCACGATTTAGAATTTAGTATATTCTGTATGTTTTGCTTATCCAGTCGTTCAATATTCTCCTGTAACTGAGTAGTAACACCTTTCAATGCTGCCTTTATAGACAAATCCTCTTCTGTTGTTCCGAGAGCTTCAATCAACTCATTGATAAAATGCGCTTGATAGGGATCAATTGCCAGGGAGGAAATTTGTTCAGCATCAATTTTGTGTGGAAATGTACTACATTTATCCAGTGCTCCTGCAATATGGAGACCTATCATGGTACGCAGGCATTTTTCACAGCGCCCGCAATTGTACCGATTATTTGTGTTTATGCAGCAAACACGCAGTATTTCCATAGCTAATGGAAACTTCGCGATAAAGCGGATCTTATCTAATCGTTTTGCTTCATTCCCGTCATGAATTATCCCGCAGCCTTCAGTTTGATAAAGCGGATCCAACATAGGGTGTGAGCCCCATAAAAATAGTTCCTCATATGCATACGAAGATGCGATATATACGCATTCAAGGACTGACTCTAGAGCCAATATAATACTGGCCATGGCTGCGCTATGATAAAGAGTCTCCCATTGGGCGAATTTTTCCGATAATTCACGCAGATTTGTAGTCACCGGCAGTATCCGCTTCCCATATTTGCGGGATATCTTTTCGCAGTTTTTGAGTAGTTCATGGAAAAGCACTGTGCCATCATTTGTGAGCGGTATATCGAAACCATGTACTGCAATTAGATGCGTTTGGCTATATAGATCACTGGGATGTTGTGTTATATTCTTTAACAGGCTATAAAAAGAATCCACCCCACCTGAAAAAAACAGACCCACTCCTCTGCGCTCTTTATTTGAATCACAATCCAATGGTAAATTTTCTAATGATTTTATGTGGACCCTTTTAAGAGTATTATCGGAATATTTATAGAAATCCTGGATGGGTCCATCTGCACTGCGTAACAGTCGATATGAAACTGGCTTGGATATTTGCAATTCTTCACCTGTTCGCATAGCCAGTAATAGTGCCGCAGCCAAAAAAGGATTGCCATTATTGGGATTGATGTATTCTTTATATTCCCCTGGAAACCTATACCATAAGGTAAATGGCTTTGGAAGAGCTTTGCCTGAGATATCTGCACTGAGTTCACATATATTCCCTACCGAGTTGACCTTAATATTTTTTACTAACATAAACTACCACAGTATATTTCATTTATATTTCGACCGCCACCGATACCAATCGAGGATTAAAAATATCAGGCACATTTACTCAATTTTAATTTAACTCTATCCGAGCTTCTGCGCAATGATAATATCCTGGTATGAGAGATATTCGCCTCTGCCGCACCATGATCCATAATGGACGGCCTGAATATTCAGGCTATTTTTCTTGTGGCACTCGTGGATATAGGCCTCTTCATATGCTATAGCAGCTTCAGGATTATTCTTTTGTACGGCCTTATATAAACCGAAACCATACGTGAAAGCCTGTGTGCTCTTGCCGGATTCAATTAACTTCAGGGATTCAGGATTGAGAAGGAAAAAGGTAATCAAACATCTTCCGCCTTTTTTTAAGACACGTGCAATCTCCCTAAAATAATGCTCCATATCCACCGGAAGCATATGCGTGAAAACAGAGGTCAGAAAGACGAAATCAAAGGATCCGTCTTCAAAAGGGAACCGGTATTGGGCGGCCGGTAGCCGTCCGCCGGGATTATAGGCTTTATTCAGTATATTGGAGTGGTGAAATTGGAAATTGGGATGCTCGGGTGTGATATTTTCTGTGCACCAGTCTATGCCGCTCTTCACGATGTCAAAACCTTCATACCGGGCCGTGCCACCCATATAGGTAGTGAGCGGAATGGCCATTCTGCCAATGCCGCAGCCGACGTCCAGCAGGCTTTCATCCGGCTTCAGATTGCATATCGATTTGAAATAGCCTAAAAACTCGTTGCCTACTTCTAAAAAATCATCCGCCCCACCCACATAGGCCCTTGATTCAGGAGCTGGAAGCACCAGCCCCGTGGGGTCAACGATGTTCGGACGGCAGGATTTAAATACAGCAGGTAATTTTTCAAGCATCCGCTGTTTTAATCCATATAATGAATTCATCAATAATTTATTCCTTCCATACAGCACAATTAAATAAGAATAGGCCTCGGGGAACCATTTACCTATCTATACTAGAATATCTTCGCTCATTTTATCCCATCCGGGCAAATACACACTAATATATAGAGTTATACCGTGTCAAGGGATGGAATCGCTAAAAATGCGAGCCACAATAATCGCTGCCACTTTCAGATATGGAATTTGTGGCACCGTATATACAAAATTACGGCGACGACGACTTTTTGCCAGATGCCGTCAGTTTAAGAATATAGAGCTTCCCGGCTAAGCCCGACGCGGAAATTAATATCGTCTAGCTGGAGCCCTTCCTTACGACCGTCACGACCACAAATACTACAACCAGCAGCCCGCATACGGCGATGACGCCCAGAACCGGCCAGGAAGACCCGTTATCCGGTTGAGAGCCGGCAGCAGCGCTCCCCTGCACCTGGAAGCTGGAGGTCAAGCCTTCCACGCCTACGTTATATGTGCCGGGCGTTGCCTTAGCTACTATAAAATCCACGACCTGGGACTTGCCCGGCGACAGCGTAATTGCCTGCTGAGCCTCATTGACATCGTTGACCTTCAGCACTACGGCTTCGCTGTTCTCCGCTGTGCCCCCGTTGGCCAGGCGCAATGAGACGGTCACATTCTCTCCGGCTTTGACCGTTTGCGGGGATACCGCCAGGTCCGTAGCCATAAAGGCGTAAGATGGCGTCGGCGCCGGGGCCGGGGTGCCGGTGGAAGTGGTTGTTGCCGGGGTGGTTGTTGTCGTCTAGGTTGGTGTCGTGGTAGAAGGAGTGGTGGTAGCAGGCGTGGTGGTCGTTGTCGTTGTTGTCGTGGTAGAAGTAGTTGCGGGCGCTGCGGGCGCCCTCAAGGCGAATATGGTGAAATGGGAGACCGAAGCCGAGACCAGCTTGTTGGTGGTGTCGACAGTAGACACCAGGGTCTGCCATGTCGAGCCGGTCCAGTAGGCGATATACAGGCTGGACTCGTTGACGCCGGCCGGCACGGAGCTTACATCATATTTCAATATCATGGTGGCCGCGGGGGCGAATACAGAGCCGCTGGGGCTGAAGCTGTAGGCGCTTAGCAAGGTTGAGTTATCTGCGGCGGCGGGCGGGTTGGTCTCCTCGGCCGCCCCGATCGCTGTTTGCCCTTGCAAGTTCAAACTGGTATTGGCTGCAAAGCTGAGCTGCACCCTGTTGTCCAAGCTGGCAATGGTTGCGGCAGTCGTTACGACGCCGCTGGTTACCGCCAGGCTGCCGGTATTGTTCAGGATGTTGGTAGTAATGCTGGTGGCCGAAGAAGTCGTTGCTGCGGAGGCAATGGTTAAGGAGAATGCTTTACTGTACGTGGTCGGCGCGCTGTCGGTTACCTGCACCGAAAAGGTGAAGGTCCCCGTGGCGGTGGGCGTGCCCGTGATAGTCCCGCTGGAGCCCAGAGTCAGTCCATCCGGCAAAGCTCCCGATCCTGAAAGGATGGCAAAGGTATAAGTGCCCGTGCCGCCGGAGGCAGCCAGCGTCTGCGTATAGCCGGTCCCGACCGTGCCGTTGGACAATGAAGATGTGACTATGGTCAGGGTGCCCGATGAGGTCGTCGTGCTGCCCGGTCCCACGGTAAGAGGCAGATTGATGATGCCGCCTGCCTGGAAGCTGACGGACTGGCCGGCCTGCGTTCCGTTGACCAGGAAAGTTATCTGGTTGCCGGTTGATCCGTTCACCATGAAAGCAGCGCTATATCCGTACCTGCCGGAGGAATCGGTGGTCGTCGTGGCGCCGTTGACGCCGTTTACCACGGCAGTTATAGTCACCCCGGAACCGGCCGTGGACCCGTTGATGGTGACGGTGCCGTAGAACTGGTTGGGGACGCCGGGTGAATCGGCCGATACGGCATATGCGCTTCCCAGCAGCAAAGACAAAATCGTCAATAGGGAGGCCAGCGTGACTGCAACGTATTTGATCTGCCAATCAATAGATCGCTTCATGCGTCAACTCCTGTTGCCCCTGGGGCCGTATATTCATTTTCGCTCACGCGCATTATAACACTTTGAATCTAGAGTTTGAAGACCAAAAACCGGGCGGGCTTTTGCCCGCCCGGTTGGATTGTACATGTAAAAAAGTCTATTCTATTGCATTTTTAACGCATTGAAGCGTTGGCGGTCCCCTGCGTGTTGTAGAACACCCAGTAGCCAAAGCCGGGGTTCATATTACCTGAACTAATAGGTGTAAATCCAACGGGACCAGGGGTAGGATTGGCGTTATAACCAATGATGGGCAAATTGTAGTTGGC
>Ga0116123_1000714_pt1 | contig 22559 bp, 45 predicted proteins | sample June2015DPH_13_1_3_FD_89727 | JGI IMG/M metagenome (GOLD analysis project Ga0116123, IMG submission 89727) | Peatland microbial communities from SPRUCE experiment site at the Marcell Experimental Forest, Minnesota, USA - June2015DPH_13_100 | ecosystem: Environmental > Terrestrial > Soil >... | reverse complement strand
GAATCATAATTATTATGTTATATTTGACTAATAATGTTAGATAAGTCTAAGTTTATTAGATAAATAAAAGATATGAGAGAATAGCTGTTATGCTATTTCTCTCAAATATGTTATTACTTTTGAATCACCGAATGAATCCATGTCTGCACCGAATGAATCCATGTCTGCATAATGATTCATTAATTGTTTTTGTGTTGTTATGTTTCTTGCAATTTTACATTTCCATTGATGTTTTCCTAGTCTGTGCATTATGATATATGTTTTCATTGTAAGTTGCTCCTGTTGATTTTGTCTAAGATTGTTGTTATGATTGTTAGTGCTTCATTCTCAATGTCACATATTGCGAGTAAGCAACAGGCCGACGCTTTGACTAACATTAACGTCTTTTAATGGGATTAGGTTAGATTTTCACCCAACCTATTACTTACATTTCGCATGGACATTCAGATGGATAAAGGCACATTGAATGATAACCGTTTGAACAGTTATCGTCAATGACTACTAAGGTTTTTGTGTCCATTATGTTTGAACCCCTACAGGATTTACGTTTGAATATGAATCAATGTTATCCCACTCTCTATCATTGTTGTTATTATGAATGTGGATATTACTATAAACATTGTACTGGTTGCTGAATGGTATATTGTCATGGTTTAATCCCTTTGATTATTGTTATGACTTTGAAAAAGACTGTATGACCGAAATAATGTGAATGGTTGTATGCTTGGTTTGATATGTCGAGTTTGCCATGTTGCCTGTCGGGTTTCCACTCGCAATTGTTACAATGAGTTATGACTATTTCTTTTGTTGTTAGTGTCATTATTGGAATCCATTACCTTTTGGTATAAGATTGTATGAATCAATTGGATGTGGTGATATTACATCTGCATCAGTAAAGCCAAAATTGCAATTGATACAACCATAGCAATTCATATCTTTTCCATGATTGAATTTAGGTAAAGTGCTTATGAAATAGGTGTCATGTGAAAAACATTTAGTACAATCGGGTGTTTCCACCTGATTGTCTTTAGTGGTGTATGTCATTATGAATCACTTTTTACGTTTACGTTGATGCAATCCTATTGAATAGGTTTGCTTTAGGTATATGTGTGGTTTATGACATTTGTCAGTTGTGCATACAAGTGATAATACATCTTTGATTGAGTCCATGTCTGTTTGTGATTTGAAATAGCCTATAAGGTCTTGAGCCTTTAAGCCAAGTTCTTTATCGAATTTGAATATGTGGGAGATTTGCATTTATGCAAACACCTGAATAAGTGCAAGTGGTGTTTCATTATTTATTGATATATTTGTGTGTGTTCTGAATTTTGTGTGTCTGTCATAACAACCTATTAGTGGGTCATGGTTGAGCAGGTAATCCAACATCAGAAATTTCATTTCGAGTTTGTCCGTTTGACATCATCCTTTTTGTTTCGCTTCTCTTAATCAGGTATTAGCTCATTTCGCTTGCACACTAAGAGTTTAGCTATACTCAAATTGGCGAATACCTAATTAGCTCTATATTAATTAGGGTCTTGAGACAATTCTCTTAGTAGTAATTAGCGTGAGCATTGACCTGAGTTAGTTCGGAGACAAAACGGTTCCGTCTGCTAATGTAATATCACCAACGCTTAACAGGTGAGAGTTTGTGTTCATAACTCGCCCGATTGTGATTTGACTTAAATAATTCGGGTCTTTTCCCTGTTGCGCTTTTTGTGTTACACTAGACAGACTATAGAATAAAGGGGTATGACATAGTGAAAAATCACTAAGTCAAACTTTGTATGTTGGATTGCTGTTTTGTGTTGCTAACTTGCTAACTCTGTAACAGCTTTGTCTAATGTATAACCACCCTCAGTCATTAGGTCATGCACTAGGCTTATGTTTTCAGGAGTTGGCTTTAGTTTCTTTGTCTTAATGAGAGCTACTTTAATTTGTGCCTCACTCACTGTTGCTGTTGCTGTTGGCTTTGCTGTTTCTGTAGGTGATTCTGTCGTTGGTGGTTCCTCAGTTGTGGTAGTTTCTGTTGATGGGGCACTAGGAGCGGGTCTTTCGATGTACTTGCTCTTTTGCCAAGTTGCGATGAATTTCTTTTCATCTTCTGTGAATGTGTCTTTCATTGTGATAACAACTTTGTTATCTCTGCCTACTGAGATACTCTCAACAGGCGCGCTAAATGAATTGAGTGTGTAAGAACTGTCTCTTTGTCTATTGATTCCGAAACCCGTATTACGTCTGCCGAGTTTCTTGGTATATGATATCTTTAGATTGTTTGGATTTTCGATGCCACTAGGACGCCGTGTTTCCCGTCCTTCGACGGTCACAACGTCGTAATAGTCTGCATATGAAACGTGTTGGAATCCTTTTGCTTGCGCTGTTCGTTTTAGTGATGCTTCGATTATGGCTCTCTGTTCAGGTGGTAGGTTTGCTAATATCTCTGCAATTGATTGCGGAGTGTTGTTCGACATATGTTTTTTTCTCTTTGCGCATATGTGTTACGAATGTGTGATTCTCTCACACTTAGACGCTTGCTCAGTAGTTCAACCCGATTGAAGCCTATGCTTCGATTAGCGGGTTGTTCCCACACTAGCTAGTGTCTCAGTCCGTGTCTCGGCTTTGGTAATCGCCGTGTCGGACACTCGGACACAACTGCGTAAGCTAGTGCCTACAGCGTAGGCTATATAAGACTTTTAGCTAGATTCTAGGCTTTCAGGTCAAACGGAGCTAGAAACGGACTCCGTTTAGGCTCCCGAATGGAACCAAATGCGGTGGAGCCTTAATCTGTATTAGGGATTCATATGCAAACGACTTGCTTATTCAAATATAACACATATGTTTCTTATGGATTATGGAGAAAACATATCGGAGTATGGACAAACTCCGGCTAGCTGGATATGGCATAATCCTAACCTCTGTTGGTGGGATTATGTATGCCATCTATCCGTTGTTTGCGTCAAACCCTGTTGCATCTGTTATGTTATGTGCAACAGGCGTTTTATGTGGGTTGCGTCTAATCAGTAAGTAACTTAGACGCAATCCGTTTTCTTTTTTCTTATTTAGCAAAGACTTTTTGCACACATTCAATATACTTTTGTGATTGAGTCTTAAACGTATTCCATGCGTCTAAGTCTGATATGGTATTGTCATTTGAAGTATGGAACTTTGTTTCAGACTTTTTATCGTCTGTCTCAAAGGTTCCATTATAACATATGTCTCTATGTATGCATTTGCTACAGGTTGGATGTGAGTAATGAGCATTAGGAAAACGTGGTGGTAATTCATACAAAGATGTTATGATTCGTCCTGCATACACTTTAGCCATTTCCAAATCTGCCTTAATTGGAATCAATATGTTACCTTTGAATTGTGGTTTAGTCAAATTGCCATACTGAAAACACATTACTTTCATTTTGGGATTGACTAGCTTTTCAATCAATGTCTGATAATATCCCATTCGTGAATAAAGATATTTGATTTCAATTATGGTCTTATCATATTCGTCTTTAAGATTGGGATGCCACATGGCTATCAAATCGCATTTGGCTCCTATTAACATGGGAGTGTTATCAGGAAGATTAATCATAAAGGTGTGTTTAACTTCATCTTCAAATGCAATATCAGGCCATTGAATTTTCATATATGACTCTACTGTCTTATGAATCTGAGTTCCTGACTCCATGTTAGCCAAGTCTTTTTCTGTGAATCCGTTATAGCCAAACTTGTTTGTATAATGTAATTGTCTTGCACATTTACCATAGATATATCCCATACTAGCCCATAGACTAGCTATGTCTGAGTTAGTGCCGTACAGAAATCTTTGTTTTATTAATTCAGGCATGATAACTCATAATCTCCTTCATTAATCTCATATCGTCTTTAGACATTGGTTTGATTTTCCATATTCTATGACATTTGTTACACAACCATAATCCTTTTGGTCTGCTAATTAAATCATATATTGGTTCACATGAATTTTCATGGTTGCAGAATAATCGTTTTATTGATTCAATCAATTTGACTCAACGCACTTATTATTTTTTGATTCAATCTTTTGTTAATCACATTCTGATTTGGAGTCACAAACATAATGTCTATGTTAGTTTTTCTCTGAACTGTTATGAATTGTTCCAATACTTTATTATCTTCAAATTCTTTTATCTTAGATTCTCCCATCAATGGCAATCCACATTTTTGACCACATACATGACACTCTGTAGCATGATAATAATGTTGAACATGATGTGTGGACATATGAGTTATAATAGGTTTGTAATCATCATTAGTCAGCATTATATCATGTCCACATTTCCAACATTTGTTAGTGTATTTTATGCCACGCATTGATTCATGGAATCCGTTGAATATACGCCTGTAAATCATATGATTTTTTGGTGATGGAATAATGATTTTGAATGACATTAGATTGTATCATATCCAAACATTTTATTTATTGCTGAACCCATTTCATATATTTGTTTTAATTGTAATATTGCCTCTTTAGGATGTGATTGCACGACATGAGTTGCCATAGCTAGATAATCACCTTTATCAAATTGAGCAGGACACCAATCACATCTCATATTACTAACACCTCATCAGGCATATTCTTTGTTTTAGGCATTTCATTTCTATTGTCTAATAGCTTTTTGCGCTTCTCAGGCATAGTTCTTAATGCATTTTTAATCATGCAATTGAAACATGGCGTGTTTGCACAAGTGCCTCTAAGATATTCTTGATATAATTCATGGTATGCGTTAAGTTCATCAGGTGTGAATTTGATATGCATATCGTCTTTTATAAGATATTGATGCGTCTGCAAGCCGAGCCACCAATTGAAATTTATATGCTCTCTATGGAATCTCAAATGAATCTTACGATGTTCGTTCCAATCTTTCAATGATACAGACAAGTCTTGGCATATGCTACATACATAACATTTAAGTCCACCTGATATTATTTTAATTGGAATCATGTGAAAAATACTCTTTTTATCTTGATTGTAAGAAATGAGACTCCGCAAAATACTGTAGCAATAGCTGATGGCAATAATATTATAGATGGCATATTAGGCGTTATATTACCAAATCCATATGTAAATGCAAAGAACATTAGAGCATAATAAATTGTCAGATTGAATAATCTACGTTCATTCAATTGGATTCTACTTTGCCTTTTCTTATCAATGCGCGTATTGCGTTCATTCCCTGACGGCTTACTTTGCCATATCTCACATATGCCTTTAGACCAATCTTTATCTTATCGTCTTGTTTCTCAGACACATGGATTCTTTTACCCTCTGCAAGTCGTTCTTCACGCTTTTCTTTTCCACCATAGATATAATCATCCAATAATATACCACGATATGACTTGTTGCGTGATGCAAATTCTATGCGTGATTTGCCATATCTGCTTTCAGAAGATTCTACTATGCGTTCAACGTCTGAATCATCCATTTAATATACATTCTCCTTTAATATATCATGTTTTGAACGTGTGCCACAATTGGGACAAGTTACAATTACAACCCAAGCAATCTTTTCTTTTGACATTTTTGCAAATCCTTTTGTTGGCATTAATATCCACTTTCCAAATTATCAATAGTTTCTCTTGATTCTCTTGTTGAAAAACTATATGTTCTGAAAACAGTCCAAAAATAACTTAATCTTACTCTTGCTTTAGACATAGGCCAATCATATACTTTCATCTTGTATCTATTCTCCCATAACCTACATGATTAGGTTGTAACTGATAATATCTATATGGGCAACGCCATTCTCCATTTCCTTTATAGAACTTTAATGTATCATTTGATGTTTGACAACCATAACATCTTGCTGTATATGAACAATTTGAATTGAAATAATGATGGCACATTTCGCATCTTATAATGAATATTCCACTTCTAAATCCTGTAAAAGTATTATGTTTTCCGTTTCTAGCTATTACCAATTGATTGTTTCGTATCTCCTTTCAATCAAGTCGTCTTTAGTAGAATCATCGGTCTTTATAAAGGTTCCCCAAAAGTCGTTTTCAAATACATCAGATATTAATTCTAATATTCCTTTATGACATGGTTGATTGTATGCATTGAATCCTGATGCTATTATTTTTATCTGTCTTAACATTTTGCCATCTACGAGTTTAGGCGTTATCCTTATCGCATTACAATTGTCTCTTTGATATACATATGCAAAACGGTAATCCATGTACTTTAGATATTTCATCATTAACGCATCCAATTGGTCTTTAGTTATTAATGTGGGACATATTATGTTATGGTGATTGCTCGATGTTTCAAACAGAATATAATCCAATCCATCAGATATAAGTTCAGGAATAACTTGAGTGATTATCTTTTCAATATTACACTTATCATCAAAGTCTAGGAATAGGCACATCTTATCGGTGTTACTGAACTTGTTTAATATTCCGATTGTGTCTGCCACATGACTGAACAGAGTTCGCACGACTAAAGTATGTGGCAATCTTTCAATCCTGATTCCTAAACGCCAATTGCCTAGACGGGTTCTAAGTAATGTCATATTATTCCAACTCTTGTTGCACAATCAATGCATCTTATGGCAGTTGTATGATGGTGTCTTTTAGTTACAACAGTATCATTTATTTCTAGTGGTTTTCCACAAGTATAACATTTAGTTGTTCCATTATGTTCAAGCAATACTAATGTAGTATGTCTTAATGAATAAATCTTTAGATTATTACTCATTTAACTAAATCACTATACCAATTGAAATAGTTTGTGAATGTGTCATTAAGATAGAATTTTCGTGGAGAATTATCTTCTACTGTTATCAAACCTCTGTCTGTAAGCATTGATGCATGACGGTTTATCATTTCTTTAGCGTTCTCTAATGGATTGCCATACTTGGCTCTCATTTTCTTTTCATATACTGCAAACAGATGTTGTAACTCATCTATTGAGATACCGCTATTCTGTGATATTTCTGTGAACAGTCTAAGAGAGCCAACTGCAAACTTGGTTTCTTCATCCAAGTCGATTGAATATAATAATTGTGGATATAATGAGATAAATGGTCTGAAAAACTTTGCAAGTTCCATCTGTTCAGTAAGTCTAGGTGATTCTATTCCCTCTAATATTGCATATCCACGCATGAGTCTCTGAGCATACAGGGGTAATCTTTCAGGTGATACTTGACCTTTCAGCATTGACATTAGGAATCTGTTTTCATTCTCAATATCAGGTTGTAATTCATAATCAATGTCAGGCATTTCATATTGTGGTGGATAATCTAATGATTTTGTTCTCAATGGATTTAGCATAATCCATTTGATAAATCTGTCTGATGCGAGTGATTCCCAATTTTCATTTTCTGTCATAAGTCTGGACATTTTCAATGGTTGTATTCCGATGTAACATATCAAATCAGTATTTGCTATGTCAATCACAATAGGTATTCCTTTCTTATCTCCGAGATAATGATAATATTCATGGTCTGTTATTATCTTACTTCCGATTGTCAAAAACAAAGTTCGGTTCCATTGATTCATTGTACTCCATTCTTTGATTCTCCAAACTAGGGTTTTGTCATGGCAGAATTGCAATTCGTTCTTATTGCCTAATTCTGTAAGTGTAAGATTGTCAATTATCATGTCATATTTATTGTCCAAATTAGTTTTGATTGCTGAAATAGTTGTGCCTTTACCTTTGCCTTTATCACCAAGATATATAACTGATATTTTCCCAAGATAACAAATAATACCGAACAGGACGCTAATACCGAGACCGCGATGCGTAGATTCGATTTGTTTGATAATCCTAAGACTGTTTTCCACATTGTTCAACTCACTTGAAAATCAGTTATAGTCATATTGATTGCTCTTTTTATTGTGCAATCACATTTTTCACATTTACCTATATGTGGAACATGACCACAACAACATGACTGAATAAAACTCATACTGAATCCACTTTGCCATCAATCATTTTCAAATACTGAATCATTATATCACGGAAACTAGGCCAATCTATCTTTATCAAATGTCCCTGATATACTCCAATCCAGCGTTTCATATCTTGATTATAAACGAGAACGTCTTTACCATCAATATTTATAACCCAATTATAGTCCATATTAAGACTTAATTCGCATGAATGTCCATCTTGATTCAATTCCCAAAACTTTACCATTATCTCTTATCTCCATGTATCTGATTATGCATAGCTCTTTGAGCGAGTTTAGCAAGATTCATTGATGCAATTGTTTCTAAGTCTAAATTTAATGAGTTACATAATTCTGATATATACCATAATATATCACCCATTTCATCTTTAATGTCTAGCATCATTTCAGAATCAATATCTCCATTTTTATCTCTTATCACTTTTTTCAGTTTATTCATAAGTTCGCCTGTTTCTGCTGATAAGCCTAATGCTGGATATATCCATTTAAGATTTGGAGTTGGTGGGTAATAATTACCATTTGGTGAATATTTTTCTAAACTTATATCAGTTGGGTAGATTGCAGTTTTATGGGCGCGTTCTTGATATTGATTGAAATTCATTTACCAATCACTATCTTCATCATCATCTTCATCAGTATCATATCCATCTTCATTATCATCGTCTAATTCATCATCTTCGAGACTCAATTATCTTCACCATCAATGTATCGTCTTTGAAGATTTAATTTTGGTCTTGGAATATGTATCTTTGTAATTTGATATAGTGGACATAATACAAAAATTATTGCATAACTAAAAATATCTATGCTATCTGCACTATCATCAAAGCCTAAGTTCCATTTAATCCAGCGATAATGCCATGAATGTCTTGATAATGTTTTCATGGTTTAACTTCTACTATAGATATGTGACCACATTTCTTGCATCTGCCTGTAATCACCAATCTGTGATGTGTTTTATGATATTTGACTAATTTCGGAGAATATTCCAATTCAATATTATCAGTAGGGCAGAATATCTTGATGCCTATTGAATCAGTTTCATTGATTTGCAATATCCAATACCTCTAATTGATTTTTCTTATATTCTATGACCAACTGCATAATATCGTGTTTTTCATATCCTAATGTGGTGATAAGGAAAAACATCAACGCTCCGATAAAATCATCGTAACTCACTTTGACTTTCTCATTGTCAATTGAAGTAGGCATGATTTCATCTATCTTACGTTTCATTTCGGGAGTAATGTGCAGATTTGCCGTCATGCGTCTAGGCATGGGTAGAGCGAGACTACAGGGTAGGCTATATAAGGGTTCCCCTGAAATTTTCTAAGTCGGGATTATTGCCTTTTTATTATTAATCCACTTTTTAATGGCATACTCTATAACAATAGGGTCATTCAACATTATATCAAGTAACTCTGATTTAGATATGAATATATTATATTTAGCTGAATCATCGCATATCTGAGTTATCTTATCTGCTATGTCTTTTTTGAGTGATACATTTACAAAGTCATAATCAGTTTTATCTACCATTAGAGTTTTCCACCTAATGAGTCTTTTATTGCGTTCATCACTTCTTGCATATCCTTTTCAGATAAGTGAGATATTGGTGATATGATATAGTCAGTATCATACATAGGAAATGCAATTTCAGGATTATTCCAATATCTATGCACACCTTTTCCAGCAGATACATTGATGATATACCATTCACAAAAATGTGGTTTCATACAATAGTCATTGTAACATATGTTTTTGTTGTCTTTATGTCTCTTATAGCATTTGATAATTAAATTAGTGTTATCTCTTAGTCTTAGGTCATTCATCCCTCTTAGTGATGTGCAATATGCTAATATTATTCTACGTTTTCGAGTCTGAGCAACAAAGTAAGTATTAACTAATTCATCACCGTCCATTGAACGTCTAGCATCCATAACTTGTTGCCATTCATCACCCAATATGTATAATTTATTATATGGTAGTGGCTCACCTATTATCGCATATCTTCTAATCATATCCATGTCTAATTTAACCCATTTAGTAAAGAACTTTCTTAATGCATCATGTATCTTTTGATGAAGTTCCCATATCTCTTGAGTTTTGAATATCATATTACATTCTAAACATATACCATAATTTAATGGTTGATTAGACATAATTGTATAGTTATCCTGCTCCGCAACAAAGCCTAACATAACTGCTGTATTAGTTTTGAAACTGCCGAGATAACCGTGGATTCCTATTATCATATTATCATATCCGTATTATATATATTATATATATATATATTATATATATTATATATTATTATTATACTTATCATATGTGACTACCATGTGACTTCGATTTTAAATAAACTCTTGAGACTTTTTCTGACCGAGCATGGTCTTTGACTAGGGCGAAAAGAATCTATGGGTTTACATAAAATCCTACTATATAAGGCAATCGGTTTTGGTAGGCTCCAATCATTTATATTTAATATCTTGATTTCTATGTATCTCATAAACATATCTCTCTCTGGTTTCGTTATTTCTTACTTGCTTTTTCCTATTACAATTATAGCAAAGAGTTTGGAATCCATCAGGAAAATTATTATCCCATATCCATTCATATATATTACCAATTCTTTCATCTTTTTTATGCTTATTACCATAACCTTCAATATGGTCTATACATAATGCATCAGTATCATTTAATCCACATATAATGCAATGTGGAATATCTGAACCTGAATAATAAGATAAAATTAATAATTTTCTTTCTAATCTTTCTTGTTTCTCTTTTTCTCTCTTAAGTAAATATTTATCATATCCATATATGCCTCTTTTTACTTTCATTTATATCATTTTCCTATTGACGATTTTCGCCTGACTTGGACGTTTTCTCTGAGGTTGGCCTCAATCCATGAATCTTGGCATGACTTTGTATCAAATATAGCTACGATACCCCAATATGATATTATGAAAATAAACTTTGATTTCTTTTCAATTCTATATTCAGTAGAAAAATCACCTATATCTTTTTTACAATACATACATTTAGTCATTAGAAACTACCTGATACAATATTTCTTATCCATGATGCAGTTGGCGTTGTTTGTATATGAGACAATAAATTATTCAATTCTTTAATCAATGTCGAATACTCAGAATTGACTTGGAATATCTGATATAGAACAACAACATTTATCACTATTGAAATAAGTGCCACTATAATCATAATCAATTCCATATGACTGAATGTAAATTTATTCAAATCATGGACGACTTTAGACTCAATTGCATCCCTTAATTCTTGTGCAGACAGTCTAACTTTAACCATTGTCTTATGTTCTTCATCAAATACTGCAATTTCAGGTTCATTTACACCCATAACATCAACGGGTATTGGATTACCTAATCTATATAGACATGATGGTTTTCCTTTTCTCCAAAATACTCTATCTTCTCTTATCTCATATTTACCATCTTTATACTTGAATAATACTAATTTACCAATTCTCTGAAAATCATTTGTCATTCTATTTACAAATTCAGATTGTCCTGCTTCATCTACAAATTCAAATGTGAAAAACTTTGAGCCAAACAATTTCAATATAGGTGTCTTTCTTGCTCTATATCCAAATATGAATACAAAAAATGCTATTACTAAAAGACCTGATACAGCTATTGATAATAAGATATAATCAACCATTAGACTTTCACACTCTCACTTCTTTGTTTTTCTAAACTGAATCTGAATACTCCTATTAATGCATCAATTATATCTTTTCTTCCACCACGGCCTTTAGATACTAATAGTTTCAACATGACTTTTCGTGTATATATATCCAATGACCTTATCCAATATTGTTTTGCAAACCATATGGCTCTAGTCATTACAACCATTTGATTTGGATTTAAATCAGTCTTAGTCTCAATGTTTGAAACACCTGTTAATTCATTTACTAATCCTGATACATTTGCATCATCAGCATTAGCAACATCCATTCCTAATATAGTTGATAAATTATCGCGTTGCGGTGGTTGTTGTTGTTCGCCCGACATTTGGCTAATTAATGGATATATATTTATTTAAACGATTTTGCTGGAAAAACATTTAAATAGGTGGACAACAATGAAATCAAATATGACTGATAATGTAAAAAGACATCGTTTTCGTGTTAAATTTAATGTCATAAAGCATTATTCAAATGGAACTTTTAAATGTAAAAAATGTGGATTTTCTGATATGAGAGCATTACAATTAGACCATATAAACGGTAATGGTAAAAAAGAGACACAATTATTAAAGAGAAGTGGAAATGGTTTTTATAGTTATTTAATTAATAATAATTATCCTGATGGGTATCAGATATTATGTGCAAATTGTAATTGGATTAAGAAATATGAAAACAATGAAAATCATAAGTCAAATCCAGAATTGAATTATAAAAGAAGATTGATTAGAGAGATATTGAATAAGAAAAATGAGTTAGAAAAAGTAGAAAAACTACAAGAGTTTTTCAAACAATATAATAAAGAATATGAGAAAATTTCATAGGGGAAAATCTGGGAAATAATGAAGTGGACTTAAATAGAATCCATGCCTTAATCGTTCTGAAAACATATGTCCAGAGACATAGGCAGTTATGGAAAAGCCTTTGTTGGTGGAATCATCGCTGTATTCGTGGGAATCATACTAGCAGTAGCATTATTCCCAGGCATCGCAACAGGAGTCAATTCACTTACATCAGGAGCAACACCAAGTATCACAGGAACCCCCGCATCACTTTTGGGTAATGTCGTACTCTTTATTGCACTTGGCGTAATGCTATTTGCAGTAGGGTTCGCATTATCATTCCTACATGGAAAGGGAGTATTCGCATATAACTATGCGGATAACGCAACACATTCAATGAAAGTAACATCAATAAGAAGCAAACTCAGACTCAACACTCTGTTTATCACACCAAAAAATTCCACCTAAGAGGTAATTCTAATGACTTATTCTCCACGCGGTCGTCCATCTAAAGCATATCGCTATATCTCAGCATTAGCAGGTGTTAAATCAGAAATCAAAAAGGAAGTGAAGAAAGAAATCAAAAAAGAGATTCATGCAGGTCGTCCTAAATCACAAACTGAACATCTCAGAGTGCTTGGCGGTAATCTGAGAGTTAAAATCGCAAAGTCAAGAGTCATTAGGGTTGGAAATAAGAAACTGAGTATCTGATAGAAATGAAAATACGCTCAGTTTCTTTCCCCATTTTTGTTATCATGTTAGTGTCTCTTGTTGCACTAGCTGGATTTGAATATGTATATATGAATCAAAAGGTTAATAATGCCGAAAATGCTAATATGTTTGAAGGTTCGATTAAAGTCTATTCAGGTGGACAATTACTATTATCACAAAAAGATGCATTAGGACAAATAGCATATTATACTGTATTATGTTATATGTTCAATGATACATCAAGCAATTGTAACAATATAGTAACATCATATTTCATGTCTAGTTTTCAATCTTCATGTGGATATTTTCTAGGTGGAACTTATCATACATCAAGTGTTATATTTAGAGCAGGAACTACTTGTTTTCCTGTTGCAATAGGATTATTCAGTTATAGCGGAACTATAACAGCAGGAACCTGTAACAATCTTATAACAACAAATGGATTATCAGCAGTAGCAAGTTCTAGTTTCAGTTATCCAGCGCCTTATCAAATAACACTTACAGCAACTTGGACACCTACATTGACAACTACAGGAATATACGGGGTATGCCTATTCTTTTATAATTCACATACTGCAACCGTGATTACTGAATCAATATCAGGTTCTAATTATGAATCATTAGCAACAACTGACTTTTCAACCTCACAAACAGCTACATCAGGTGTGCCATTTACAGTTCAATGGACGTTTGGATTCTAGTGATATAAATGGTTAGTCTCAGTCTAAGTAAATTGAAATCAAGATTCAGTAAAGAGGAACGCCAAAAAAGATTAGAGTCAAGACTTAACACAAAACTAGGCAAAGAGAAAGGCAAATATGAGAAATATCTTGCACATTCTGAGGAAGATAAGCGTATCAATAAATTAAAGAGCGAATTAGAGTCATATAAGACAATGCAGGGAGTAAAGAAACGCAAAGTCAAAATCGGGGGTCATACATTTTCGATATGACACTATCAAAGAAAAATTATCGTAATATTGCCGCAATATTCGCTATGTATGATTCAAAAGGTAAAATTATCAATGCATTTGCCAATTATGCAAAAGCTGATAACATAAAATTTGACAGAGAAAGATTTATGACATATATAGCTGAATATCATGCAAAAACGCATGGATTCCCAAAAAGAAAAATGGTATCAATAGGTGGTAAAAGGTTTAAGATATAATGCCATTTGACTTGATATTTCTGTCTGCATTGGCCGGAGTTGTTTTCATTATGAAGATGATTTATCCCTGTGGTGGTTGGAACTAAATGCACAAGAAATTACTAAAACAAATTGAACGTGATTTAGATACATTAAAAAGAAATAATAAATCATTATATGATGAAGCAGAAAAGAATCTTTATAGAGATTTAAACCGTTCAGCTTTCATTGATATGTTACATAATACTGCAAATGAATATAGAAGTAAAAAGTCTAAATATCTACAAACTGTGAATATAGATAACAAGAGGTTCAAAGTCTAATGAATTATAAGAAGATGATGCATGACAGAAAAATGAGACTAAAGAAACAGATTTCAAGATGGACAAAGACCGAGATAGCAAAAGGACATAACATAAGTATGCAGACTGATAGGAATAATAGAACGATAACTATCAATGGAAAAGTGTTTCGTTTTTGAGTTATCCATTAGCTGAAATATCTCCTAATATCGAGCATGGAGCATACCGTAAATCAGTATATCAAAGATATGGTAAAAATGGATTCGATGAAAAAGGACGCATATTAGCATGGGTAAGACGTAAAGATATGAACAGCAAAAACAGTCATTTGAGAAAGATGGCTAATCTAGCTCAGACATATCATTCGGTAACAGTTGGACAAAAGAGGTTGATAATATGATTCGTTTCAATGCCATACTGATTTCATTACTGATAATATTAAGTGCATTTGATGGCATTATGATTTATCAACATTCATTGACACCGCAACAGCAATTCAATAATGCACTAAGTCAAATAAGTGTAGGATTGACTGTAAATGCTTATCATTCTGGACAGACAAATCCTTATGCAACAAGATATTTACCACATGATTTAATAACTGATAAATTCAATCAATGGATTACAGATATATTTGGAACAATGGGAACAAGTATAACTGCAATATCAGGATTAACTCAAATCGGAACAATTACTAATGGAGCGTGTTCAAATGCATATGCATTAGTGAGTAATTATTGCGGAGTATTCTTTGAAATAGGAACAGGAACAGGAACATCAAAAGGTGATACAGTATTGACAACTCCTTATACTCCGTCAGGTGGAGCATTACAATTTGCTGATACAGCAACTAATCCAACATTCATATTATATAGTAGTGGAACAACTGCAAATGGAGCAACTTGCAATACAGGTTCCACAGATACAATAACAGGTTTAGGTGGTTCACAAACAATAACAGGTTCAGTAACTATAACGGAAGCAGGATTATTTATTGCTTATTCTGTAACTAATGTGTTATTTTTCCATGATGATTTTACAGGTATATCAGCTTCAAGTGGTGATACCGTAGCAATATCATATACAATAAATCTTTCAAATGCTGGGCTTACAACTAATTTCTGTAACTTTCTGGCAGGATACTTGGCAGGAAACTTTCAGGGTGGAACTTCATCAGCAACAGATAAAGTCCAATTTTCAATGATAAATACAGGTAATACACCATCTACATTTGATTCATGGTGTATAGGTGGTTCATATAAACCAACGACAACAACTTGCACATCAACATCTGCAATTGATAAAATGGGAATTGGAACAGGCAATACAGCATTTACTCCTGCATCATATCAATTGAATAATGAAGTTGGTTCACCCACCACAATAACAGCAGACGCATATTCATCACCTACTTGTTATTGGACAACATCAATAACAGTTGGAACAACTAATACAATATTAGAATCAGGTATGTTCATAACATTATCAGGTAATAATTATCTAATGTTTGCAATAACAGGATTCTCAGGACAGACACAAACTGCAAGTGTGCCATTTCCAGCTACTATAAGGAGTTGCAACTAAGTGTGGGATTGGATTCCAAAATCAAAACGGTCAATGTCAATTGTATTAGCCATAGTATTACTTATTTCATTCGTAGGAATAGCATACGCAGGAACTAATCATCCTCAATCAATATCAGATGCTTTCAATAATCTATTGTTTCAGACTAATCCGTGGTTCCAAACAATAAGTGATTCATTCAATAATATATTATTCCAAGCGAGTGGTCATTATCAACAAATCAATGAATATGTGTATTATCTATGTTTTAATACTACTGATATAAACACATATTGTGGCGGCCAATACGTTCAATTCACTCCATTGACAGGAAATTCAATACAAACCGTTCATATATCAGGTTCATGTTTAGTATCACCGTCTAGTATGTCAGGTGATGGAACAGCTCAAAATATTAATCTCAATGGCATATGTACTTTAACATTCACATTACCCGCAAGCAGTTATTGGGTTGCAAATGGTCTTACTACTTTATCTTTAACTGCTTGCATCGGATGTTCAACCATAGTAGAAACATATGGAACTGTAAGCATAACTACAATAACATATATTGTATATCAAACAACGACTATTAATCCTAATCTAAACCCATGCACAAATGCAACAACCTGTTCATCCAATCAGGGAGCATCATTCATAAATGTCTTGATTCCTGCATTGATAATAATAGGATTATTCTTATACATTCCGTTGCAAATGGGAGTCCGTAATGACAGAGTGTTAGTGTTTTGTTTTATGATGGGAACCACCGTTGTTGGATTTCTGAGTGCAATAGGTGGTCTGGGTTCAGCAGGAATACCATGGTATATAGTAATATTTACTGATATAATAGGATTGTTAGTTATACTAGGGATGAGAACTTCATAATGAGAAAACTCTTACTTTCACTATTAATATTGATTTTATTATTGGGAATAGTATCAATAGTGTATGCAGACACATATGCTCCACCAACATCAGATTCATTCACATTCGTTGATAAAACACCTAAAGTAATATCAACCTTATCAGGAAAAATATCTGACTCATTCCATTTTATTGATTTGGTTCCTAATGCTCATTCAACTATAACCACAATATATATTACAATAACTCATGTCATAACAGTGTTAGGAACTGCCTGTAATGGTGGTTCGTGTTATATACCGACAGGAGCTAGTCTTTCAGATGAAATAGTTACTGAATTGATATTTCCCATATTGATGATTGCAGGAACAGGATTTGGATTTTTGCGTATGGCTCCCAAATCATTCGGGATACTTGTTATGATTGAATCATTTGTAATGTTATGTCTAGCATACATAGGCATAATACCATCATGGTTCACATTATTGATAATATTATTTGTTGCATCAGCATTAGCAAGATTGATAATATCATTCTTTGGTAGTGGACAACAAACATGATTAATTTAAATAAAGCAGGAGCTATTGACTTGGTGAACCACACATGAAAACACCCTATGCTATAGTGATATTCTTTATGCTGTTAGCTGTATCACTTGGGATATATACTGCAAGTTATCAACAATTCAATGTGACAGGACTTCAAGTTAATCAATCAAATTGTGGTTCAACAAATCTTAATAATAACACATTGTGTATAAATCAATTAGATGCATCTATTAATTCAGGTGGTGTAACAATAACAAATTCAACCAAAACTAATTCAACTTCAAGTTCATCAGGTGGAAATTGTTATACAGGTAGCACTTGGTATAATGATTTAGGTTGTGTTTTCAAATGCTCCATACCTGTAATTGATTGGATTGCTACTGTTATGGGACAAACTTGCACACCATCACAATTAGTATCATCATTAGGAATAGCTCCGGCAGTAGGCGTTGGTGTGATTCAAGCATCAGGAAACAATATAGGAATGGTAACTAATAATAATCCATTAACTGAATCATTATTAGCATTAGGCATATTTCTATCATTAGGAATATTTGCGGGATTGATGGGAGCAGGACTATTAGCTAGAGTAATGGTATTAGCAGGATTGGCATTATCAATGGTTATGTATATAGAGGGACAATTAGGAGCATTTTCAGGTATGCCTACTCTGATATATTTTGCATTTAATGGAATAGTTGCATCATTATTAGTCATATTGATATGGTCTGCATTTGATAGTGGTGGGATTGGATAAACTTGAGTTTAACTCATGTTTATTTTAAATTACCAAAACAAATAAGATATTACTTTAGTCTGCCTACTGCAATCCAGATGGGATTATCATTTCAATACGCAATCTATATCACATTAGCAATATTCTATTTTGGTTTGTCATTACCTAATCCTATATATGTATCAACAAATCCCATATTCGGAAATGCATCCGTACATCCTTTATCATGGGTGTTTGTATTCTTATTCGCATTATATGTAAGAATAAGACTCCCTGTATTATCCAATAAAGTCGGAGTAGCTATTTATAGCAAATATCATGTATATCTTCAATGGTTCTATAATGCTACCATATCAGTATTGTTAGTATGTTTTGCTATGGGATTTACAGAGTTCGTATGGGATTTAAGTATGACATATTATTGGTTCAGTCATGGTGAATTAGTAGGAATAGGCGTTGGCGATTTTATACTGACTTGGGCTTTTTTCCTAACAGGTAGTGCCATATTGATTAACATAGGATTAAGGAATTACAAATACTTTAGACATATATGGCTCATACCTTTGACTATGGGAATATTTCAAATAATATGGATTTCAATGGGGTTCCCACTTACAAGTTTTGTGGGTTCTGCACATAACCTATTGGCAAACATATTTGAAGAAACACATTGGGGTTTAGGCATCGGCATATTCGGAATACTATATCAGGTGATTAAAGAATGATAATTCCAAAATGTTCCCATTGTGGCAAATTAACATTAGGTAGATGTTCAGTATGTAACAAACCTGTATGTGAAAAATGTTGGCATATATCAAGAAATTATCATGTTAAAAGAGGACATAAACCAAAACGATTTATAAAACATAAACAAATTAAAATTGAGGGTAAGGTATTCATTATATGACATTACTTAGAGCAATTAGAGTTAAGAAAAGAATTGATTACTATACAAAATATGTATCAAGAGATTTCATTAATCCAGATACAAATGAAAGAGTTAATAATACATTTTATAGTCAAGATGAACCTGATAGAATATCAGTATATTCTGATTTAATGAAACCAATAGATGCATTATTATTAAGAAAAGAAGATATAGAACAACATGAATCACGAGTTAAGAAATATCTAATTGATAAATTTGGAATAACATTGGGACAACTTATATTAGGATATGCCAAAAGAGATTTCAAATTACCAAAGACAACAATTACAATAAGTGGTAAGGAATTTGTAATATGACAACATTCCCAATCACTTACATCGAAATAGTCATTTGGCTAATATTCATAAACATTCAGAATGATAACTATTGGATTCGTGTTGTGATAAAGATGTGTGGTGGATTCATGGGATTCTGGATAGCAATATTAACATTTACAGGAGAACAATGGTTAATCATAAATGAATCTACTCCCACTTTGACACTCTCAACATTCAATGACGGTTATCAATATCCAATGGCATTATTCGTTCTAGTCATATCAATAACACTATGGATAATGCTTGCATACTCAGTTGCACAAAGAGATTGGGCAAAAGACGATGCAAACAAATAGTATTTTAGCAACAATTATAACTACTATAATTGTTGTATCAGCATTTGTTATAATAACACCTATACATCAATCAACCGCATCAACACTAACAACTACTACAGGGACAATAACAAGACAATATCATCAAACAGGATTTGGTGTTGATTTAGGATTAATAACATTTGTATTTGCATCATCAGGAGTGACATGGACAGATAATTGGGTTCCATCAACTACATTTAATTATCACATATCAACATGGAACGGAGTTACATTGACTCCCACATTATCTCAAAATACAACTACAATAGATTATCATTACTCAGGAACAGTATCTTCTAGGACACTTACAGCAGATATGTATTTAACTCAGAATGGATATAATTATAAGATAGCAATAATTGGGACATTATCAGGTTCAGCAACTACAATCCCATTAGTATTAACATTTCCAACTTCAAGTGTATTGACAGGAACTCAAATATGTGTGAATCATTTATGTTTTGATTTTGGTGATTCATTATCATATAATCCCACATATAATCCAACAACAGGAATATTGACATTCACAATAGGCAATTCATTTACAATAGACCCATTTGCAATAGATAAAAGTTCCACTTGTGGAACTAATTTAGTTGCATCAAGTTGCACAGCATCAATAAAACCAAGCACAACAAGTGATGTAATATTCGCTTTAGAAACGAGCGCTATGGGAGACGTTACACCAACGGCAACAGGTTTAACATTTCATCCAATAACACCATCACCGAATAATATGATTTCATCTATATTATATTATGCAGTATCAGCATCTTCATCAGCAGTAACTATAACTTGTAAATTTAGTTCAATAGGAGCATATCAATCTTGTTTGATAACATCAATACAGGGAGCAAATACTTCCACTATATTTGATACTTATGCAACTCCATCCGGAGTTCCATGTTCAGGTGGAATAGCATCAGGAACATCAGTAAGTTGCACATCTATGATACAAAGTTATACCAATGCAATGGTATTAGCATTTACAGGTTGTGATGGAATAAGTGCAATCACTTGTCCATCAACACCAACAATAGGTTCAAGTTGTGCAGGTGGAACTTGCACATTCAGTTCTATAACATCAACAGTAATAGGTTCAAGTTGCTCTACGCATTATTGTTCAGGTGTTTATGCTCAATATTATTCTTCAACAAATCCTAACTTATCTCCATTTACAGTATTATATTCAGGTTTAACAAATGGTGGTTCTTATGATATTCTCGGAACTATAGTATTTGCATTAAATTCTAATTATGAAACTAGAAGTACGTCCACAACAACAACTACATCAACGCCAGCAACAACAATATCAACATCAACAACAATAACATCATATTCTCCAACTGTTCCAACTACAACAACTTTAACATCTTATTCACCAACTATTGCTACATCAACAACTACTACATATACATCATGGAGTCCCACAACACCAACAACAACTACTATAACTTCATATTCACCAACAGTAACATCAACATATACATCATATTCACCTACAGTCACATCAACAATAATAACAACAACAGGTGTTTCAGGTGGTAATGGAAGTCCAGATATGGGATTAATAACATTATTTATGTTTGTAGCTGTATTCTTAGGATTTGGAATGACATATAAAGTACACAAGATGAAACACAATGATAGAAAAACAGAAAGTGAATAATATAGTCTATAACATAAGACATAAGCCATTAGATGAACTCATGGCATTTACAATATGTGGATTGGGTGTTATAGTATTAAGCATACTTACAATAATTAATCCATATTCCACAAATGCAATACCATTACCTGATATTGGTGGTATATTCAATAGGACAATCTTAGTGATACTCACATTGGGAATGATATGGATATACAAATATGGTTGGATGAAAACATCAGGTATGTTTTTCTTATATTATGGATTCCATGAGTTTTGCACTAATACTATTTGGCTCGGAGCATATGGAATGACTATGTTCACAGCTAATAACATAGGAATCGAATACACAACTTCCAATCCATTTTGGGATTTGCGTTTAGTAATCATATGGACATCAATAATATCAATAATGGTATTGAGGTTATACCATATAAACAAATATTCAATAATAACCGGAATGATATTCTTAGGTTATTTCATATGCCTGTTATTCATCCAACCATTTCTATTCTTTTATGGTGAATCATTCGTTCCATTAAGTGTCATTCCACAATTTGAGGTATTCTTACAATCAACCGGATTGTTTGCTCCATTCTTTTACTTCCTGATAAGACCTAAGAGTGAATCATTTGCCATTAAACAGTAAGCAGGTATTTTTTGCATCAAGTCTTTCAGTCCTATTCATAACTACTATTCTAACATTCAATATACCATACATAGGATTGATAATGATGTTCATGGTCTATTATGTATCTGGATTCAAATATACAATGTATTATTTTGGAATATGTCAAGTGTTATCAATTCAAACATGGATTCAATCATTCAGCTTATGGCTCCCATTGTATAATAATATTATGAATCCAATATCAAGAGCATCAATGATAAACAATATATTGAATTATATGCATACAAACATAAACTCTACTGAAAGAGCAATACTATTAAATCAGACAATGACAGAAACTCCATTTCAAAATACAATATCGTTAATACCACT
>Ga0116123_1000709_pt1 | contig 22603 bp, 20 predicted proteins | sample June2015DPH_13_1_3_FD_89727 | JGI IMG/M metagenome (GOLD analysis project Ga0116123, IMG submission 89727) | Peatland microbial communities from SPRUCE experiment site at the Marcell Experimental Forest, Minnesota, USA - June2015DPH_13_100 | ecosystem: Environmental > Terrestrial > Soil >... | reverse complement strand
TCGTCGTGAAGATGACCTTCAATGGGACCGCGGCTCGCGAGCCGCGGAAGCCGACGTGCAGGAACTGCAGCGGCGGGCGAGCCTGGGCCTTCAATGGGACCGCGGCTCGCGAGCCGCGGAAGCAAGCCGTGGCCCAGTGCCGGACCCTTGCTGATGATCCTTCAATGGGACCGCGGCTCGCGAGCCGCGGAAGCAGGAGGAGCCGCGCCGGCAGCGCCCGCGCACCACTCCTTCAATGGGACCGCGGCTCGCGAGCCGCGGAAGCGCGCCTGGAGCTGCTGACGAAGTTGGCGGATACCTACCTTCAATGGGACCGCGGCTCGCGAGCCGCGGAAGCGGCCTGCGACGATCATCGATGATCCATGAGCACTCCCTTCAATGGGACCGCGGCTCGCGAGCCGCGGAAGCGACACCCAGGCGGTCCCGGCAACCCCTTTGCGGCACCTTCAATGGGACCGCGGCTCGCGAGCCGCGGAAGCCGGTAAGCCTGCGGCGGGCCTTCCCAGTCTGCGCCGCCTTCAATGGGACCGCGGCTCGCGAGCCGCGGAAGCGGGGTCAAATTCGTAAAGCTGCTGTTCGGCCAACTCCTTCAATGGGACCGCGGCTCGCGAGCCGCGGAAGCGTCGTCCGGTCTGATCACGCCGCAGATGATTTTACCCTTCAATGGGACCGCGGCTCGCGAGCCGCGGAAGCGCGGCATGTTGCCACACGCCATAGCCAACACCGCGCCCTTCAATGGGACCGCGGCTCGCGAGCCGCGGAAGCTTGCTGTGCGAGCCTTGCCACTACTGGGTTCATAGCCTTCAATGGGACCGCGGCTCGCGAGCCGCGGAAGCCTGAGCATCGCCGACGGCGGCGACAACCGCATGGACCTTCAATGGGACCGCGGCTCGCGAGCCGCGGAAGCGAAGTGGTCAGCTTGGACGACGTTGTGATCGTCGCCCTTCAATGGGACCGCGGCTCGCGAGCCGCGGAAGCCCGCCGCCGCTACCGACGTTTCCTTCTGGGCAATCCTTCAATGGGACCGCGGCTCGCGAGCCGCGGAAGCGGCGGTGGTGCCGATCTGCTGGACCTGCCTCTGGGACCTTCAATGGGACCGCGGCTCGCGAGCCGCGGAAGCGTGACCGGAAGCGACATCGACTCTTTGCCGACGTTCCCTTCAATGGGACCGCGGCTCGCGAGCCGCGGAAGCAGTTCGGACGCCCGACCAATGATGCGGCTTGACCAACCTTCAATGGGACCGCGGCTCGCGAGCCGCGGAAGCCAGGCCAAGAACGACTTGAGCGACGTCTGGACGTTCCTTCAATGGGACCGCGGCTCGCGAGCCGCGGAAGCGTGCCCTGCTCGCCGGAATAGCTTACGACCGGGCATTCCCTTCAATGGGACCGCGGCTCGCGAGCCGCGGAAGCTGCCGCCCCCATAATCCTCGAAATTTGAGTGACTTGCCGTCGCAGCGGCGAGCACGCACGTTTTTGGATGCCTCGGCGAACTGAATTACGCTGCGAGAGCATCGCAAGTCTCGATTTGCCAAAGAACTGCACCCACGCGAGCATTCCCAGCACCTCCCTTCACCACCGTCGCACTCGCGGCAAACGGCATTGCTTAGTCACATGCCGCCATCAGCCCAAGGCCGCGGTGCCGACCAGCACCGAGAGCGATTGGTCCCGCAATCTGTCGCTTGAAGTATACCCGAACGTGGCACGCTGGTAAGTGCCTAATTCGGTCTGACCGCTTGTAATCACGTGTCTGCGCGGACGCGCGCAGCCACGGCGATTTCTGAACATCGAGATCAGCGATGATTTCCCGGGGAATGCCACCCTGGTCAAAACAGCGAAGCAAAAGTTTCAGTCGTTTGGCGTCATCGTTGTCATCGAAGCCGGGCAAAATTATCGGCGTCACGGTCTGCCAACGGTCGGATGAGCCGCAATACGATTTGAAAACGTAATCGCCGTCAGTCTGCGCGCCCCTGAGCGCGGCGACATCCAAGCCTGTGTCTTCATCACGTAACGGGAGACCGGCAAGGCGGCGTTGAGCCCATGCAGCCGAACGTCCGTCCTCGCCAGGAGTTTCGGCGATGAGGACGCGGCGGACCATTCCGTCGGCATGAGAATGCCCGACGGACGGGAGAGGGATATAGGAAAATCGCGGGAAGCTTTCGGCATCCCTGTGCGGACCATGTCCAGCGACGAATTGCTCAGCCCATTGCTCGTCGCGGCCCGCCAGCTCGTCGAGATCGCGCTTGGCCGCTTCCCATGTGCTATGCCGAAGCATGGCCGCTACGTGAACGATATCCTCCTGCCGGAATGGCTTGCGCGACCGGCGGTCATCGGCACCAACCGGAAGTAAATCGAACGCAGCGCAGGGCCTGCGGTTAATTCGGTCGGTGTCGTCATAAGCGATGACGCTGAAGCCTGTCAGCGGCGGCACCGGTGTGTAGCCGTGGTCGCTGACTCGATGAAGGAATGCATCGTGTCGCTCGATCAGTGCATTGAGCACGCCCGCGCGCGGCGCGCGCAAATAAGTCGCCGACTGAACTAAGGGCCTCCAGCGGACGCCGGCAAGCTTCGCCGCCTGTTCATCACCGATGACGTTGGCGCGAGCTGCGACCATATCGATTCCCCAGCCGAGATGCGTAATTGATCGAGCGGCTAAGCCAAGCAATTTCAGATGCGCGGTAATGTCTGCCGGAATCGGTTCGTGAAGGTCGTATAGATAGTGAACCGTATCACCACCCTCCAGATGGACGGGGCGCACGGTCTTCATCGATTTGAGGTCCTGAGGATTTTTGTATTTCGGCGCATCCTGACCCTTTGCCCAATAGCGGGCAGACACATCGAGGTCGTTGTTAGGGACTGCGATTCGATATGGCTGCGGATGGAACACCGCCGGCGCAATGATAATCGGCTTAGACTTTTGCTCGAACCACCGCAGCGCCGAAGTGGATTGGTCGAGGCAAGATCGCGCCGCGCAGGCCGCAACGACCGCCTGAAACACACGTAGCGGCGACGGGGGCCATTCGGATTCACCGCCGTCACGCCGACCGTGAAACCGACCGTCGTGGAAAGTCAAGGAGATGCACAGGAACGCTGGCATCGAAGTTCCTTTAAGAGCACTATTTCCTTTTGCCATTCTTTTTTGCCGCGCTTTCGTCAGCGACTTCGTTGCCCCCGACATCCCGTGCCGCGAGCTTCGTGTCAAAATCGACAGTTCGATCCTTTCCGACGCCGAACCCTTTCGCAGCCGCCGATGCGAAAGTCAACGCATCCGCGTGCGCGATATTCGCCGGCATTCGCTTGCCGTCGATGTGAACTTCCAGAAAATCGCGCGGCTTGTCCGGATCGGCGACCAAGTTGCAACCCTGCCGCAGATAACTGCCCGCCGGGTACGTGAGGGCCGTCAGCGCCAGTCCAAAGATGTACCGGCGCAGCGCCAGGGTCCTGGCCGGATCCTTTTCGCTGCGGAGCAGGCGCAGCGCGGCTAGGCTTAGCGTTGCCTCGCGTCGGATTCCTCCGTCGGCGATGACGCCGCCGTGGGAACCAGACGCGGGGACGTGAACGAATCCGCGCTCCGCGTAGGCGGCCCCCAGCTTCTTATCGTCGGTGGGTTGCAAGAGGCCTTCCTTGGTGTATTCAGTTGCGGGCACGAATTGTGCGGACCGGGTCAACTTACGTACGTTGAACGCGCGGATGGTCGAGGCGATCAATCGAGGAAGTTTTGCCTGAGTGTCACGTGAATCCCAAACGCCGAAAACCAGCGAGGTCGGAGCTATCTTCGCCAAGGGTTCAGCATTGCCGTTCTGCACGGCCTTGAATGCGTTCTGAAGCTCATTCTGGAGCCCGGAACATCGAACCAGTGCATCCCCGGCGCGATGTCCCGCCTGTAGGAGATTGATTCGCTTCTCGCCCGCTCTTACCACCACCTGAGGCACGAGTTCAGAATACCGCGGTTCAGCAAAAATCGGCTCGATTCGGTTGGATTGAGAACCTACCGAATCGATGAGGCAGACGTTTTTCCCGTCGGAAAATGTGTCGATGTTGTAGCCGCCGGGGAATTTGCTTTTATCTTCGGCTGCCGCGAATGTGGCAGGGAAGATCACCCCGTCGGCCCCCTCGACGGGGACGAGGTATTCGCGGATCACCAGCGCCGCTACTGTGTCATCAGCGCCAAGCCAATTATCGTACTTCGTTAGAACGTCAGCCATGAAAGCCTCCAATAATTTGGGTCGACGGACCGAGTGCAGCGTATTGCCCTCGACTGACGACCTGGCCGCGGAACAATACTATGCCCGGTACGATCGGGACCGCCGCGGCCGTGCACGCGGCTACAGCGGGTGGCAGCGGAACAGGCCAAAGGGCGTAAGTGAACGATTGCCGGTCATTCGACACGACAGGTCTGAATCGTTGGATGCCAACCGCAGCGAGTAACTCTGTCGCAGGCGAGGATGCTACCGAAAGGTCTTGCGCGTTGGGTGAGAAGCCAGCGTCTAGGGCATCCCAGGCGGCGCCAGGATCGAAACCGAAGCGACCGGTCAAAAGAATTCGCTGAGTAAAGAGATTCCGCAATCCGTCATCCGCGAGAGTTGGCAACTGCCGCACAATTTCATCGCGCAATGAGTTCCAGATACCGCAGGAGGTTTGCTGGCCGGACCAGAAATTCCAGGGCGGATTTCCCATCGCTATCGGCCGGCCCTTATCCAACCTGATCCGCATCCAACTATCGAGCAGCAACGTGTTGCTATCCTTGCTGTTGAGGGTGATCTTCAGTGGGGCGACAATCGGCTTCACAGCCAATCCATTCGCCAGCGATGTGACAGGTTCTGCCGGATGAGCAAGTAGAGTGTTGAGGAGCTGGCGAATACTATGACCGCAGGCCATCAGAAATTGATCGCCGGCGAACCATCCTTGCGCGCCCGATTGAAGCCGGTCCGCTACCTCCAACAATCCGCAACAAGCGAAATACTGGCCGGGATTCGTCGGATCGACGGCGAGGCGAACGTTGGCCGCCCGCTGATTCATCACACGCCCTCCGATGCTGCCGGATGAGCGCTGGCCTCGTAGTCGGCGGTCCGAAGCAGCCCTTCCAGATAGGCCAGTCCCCAACGCCCGTATCGGCGCTGAAGCCGACCGAAGCGGCGCGGAATCTCCCGGGCCATCGCGTCGGCGACGGCGGTGGAATGGGCGGGAGAATCGACGGTACACTCCGGCGGAAAATACGGGCGCGCAAATCCGTGATGCGCCCCGATCAGGTGCAAGATCAGTTCCTGCAACTCCGGCTTATTCGCCAGTTTCTTGAAATCATCCTGCTCAAGAATATCCAGCAACGAACCAAACTCGTGACGGTAGCTGCCCAACCCGCGCGGTCGCCAGTCTTTGCCTGATTTGGCGTACCACGGTGGCGCAGGATTGGGGTTGCCAATACTGCGCTGCCAGTGATCGCGCTTCTTGCCAAAGTCGTGGAATCGCGCGGCGATAAGCAGTGCGTTCTTCAAGTCTGCGGAGAGAGGCAGTGTATTGGTAAATCGCTTGACGTTTGCGACCACATCGCGGGTATGGTCGTCCCAAAGAATCGGGTCGATCGCGGACATCGAGCCATCGCTGTCACCGCCGGCTGGACGTTCGAACCAGTACCAGGAGCGACCTTCAGCGTCTTCATCGTCGTCGTCTGGGGAAAAATCGATCCGCCGAATAAGCCTCATGCCGCTAGTTTTCAAGTCAAAGTCAGGGTCGTCGTTCCAGACGCGAATGCGCCGCTGTCGCGCCGAATCGTCCAACAACCCGCGATCTGATACATCAGCAACAGGAGCATCATCGCCTCCGTCGAGCATTCCATCGCCACTAAGGCCGCCGCTGTCAGGCGACAGAACAATGGTTCGGTTTTGGATTCCTTCCTTCCCATCGCGTGCAATTTGCCCGAGCGTTGTCACTACCACGCCGCCGTCAACATCGACGATCCAAGCGGGTTCCGCCGGTCGCCGCGTGGCGAGCTGCGCAAGGTGGTTCAACACGCGGTCGCTGCGGTCGCGCAGAAGCTCCTGCGGCTTCAACGGATAATAATCAAGCAGATCCTGCGGCGGATAGGCCTTGAGCAGATCGCCGCGAATTTGGCCAACCTCTTCGCGCCAGGCAACGTATGTCTGCGGCAGCTCCAGATCTTGGATGCCGTGCAGATATGGCTCGACCTTGGGCCGGCCGGGCAACTCATCGTGGATTGAAGTCATCGTCCAGGCATCGAGGAGGATATCGGACGTGTAGAGAATCGTCGGCGGTGGCGCGAACGCCGCGACACGGTCCTCCAGCTTCAGACGGCTGATGGCCTTGGGGCTGCCGTCCCCCTTCAAATCACGCAACAGATCCAACGATCTCCTTAATCGTTCGTCCAGCTCGTTCTTCTCGTCGAACTCTTTCGGGTGAAAGATGTGGACCTCGGTGTCTGCGCGTAATCCAAAGCGGTTCACCCGTCCCAGCCGCTGCGCCATGCTGTCAAAGGTGGACAGGTCGCAGACGAGATGATCCGCTGAGATGTTTACGCCGACTTCGCCCGCGCTGGTGCACACCAGGTAGACTGTCTGCTCGCAGGCCTCGGCGCGCGGCAGAAAGCGTTTGAAAACAGGATGCTCGACCAGTTGGTCACGCTCCAGCCCACGCAGCGTGCCGGTAAGCAGACGGGTCCGATCTTGCGGAAGTTTCTTTGCGATCTTCTCAGCGTCTTCCACCCTGCGCGCAAAGATCAGCACAGCCCGCGCGGTCTGTTCAAATCGCCCGCGCGCAAGCTCCGCCATCTGATCCGCCAGTTTCTTCGGGTCATTGTTCGGAGTGAGCTGAATCACCTTCTTGGCCCCGATTCGCTGTTTGACCTCGGTGTTGGCGAGATCAGCGTCCTGAAGTCGGATGGTGTCGCCGGTCCCGCGCGGGGTTGCCGACATCTCCAATACACGCAGGTGGAACCGCTCACCGGGCAATGCCGGCTCGTTTTTCTGCTCGTCCCGAATCCTCTCGATTAACTGCTGAAATGCCGGCTCGAGATGCGCCTCGTCATGCACGAGCAAGGTATCCTGTCCGAGCAATCCGGCGTAGAGTGGTCTGGTTCGGAAGCCGGCGCCATAACCGCTGAACAGCAGTCGGCTGCCGATCATGTCCACGGTTCCGATGACGATAGCAGGCCGGGAAGGATCAGCCGACCACTCCCGGTTGTCGGCAAACTGCCCGCGCAACGTGCTGATAGCGAGCGAGCCGATCTTGTCTTTCAGTTTGGCGAGCTCTGGTCGGTTGAGGTTTGCGCGAATCTCCTCGACCTCGCGCGTCGTTTGGTCCACAACTGTCCGCCGGTTCACGACATACGCCAGTCGCCGCGGAACGCAATCCGGCGCTGCTGCCAAAGCGATCAGCCAAATGGGAATAACAGCAGTCTTGCCCAATCCCGTCGGCAGATCGATTGACATAGGAAAATCGCCCTTTACAAAACGGCCGTAGAGCGCGCCTTGCCAGGGGAAGGGTGGGTTCCCGGTCAACTGCAAATAGAGAGTGTCAAAGCCTCTATTCTCCACGGGAGGGATATTGTCGCTTACCCCCGATCAAATACCAAACATTTTCTTCGGCTTGCGACAGTTTAATAGCGTCGCACAAAACGCACTTCAAATTACCATTACGCCTTTCTCCCCTTGCGGCAGGCTTGGGCCTACTACCGTTGCTGCTTCGCGAGCGACGGCCTCATCAGGACCAAGATCGACGATGACGCATTGATCTTCCTTGAGATTCATGTGCTCCTCAAGCTGAGCCTGCATGCGGACGCGATCTATCTCCTTGAGAACACAGAAGAAGACGGAGTATTGCCAGTGCTCGCCGTGGCCGTTCATGATCTTGAAGACCTTTCGCCAGCGCTTTTGATTGCGGATGTCGTAGCAGACGAGGTAACAACGGCGCATGACGATCCCCTATTCAGCGAGTCGTGAGAAATGCGAGAGTCGGCACTTCACCCAGCAGCCACGCGGCGATCATGCGGGCGTGAAGCATCAGCATCCGGCGGTAGCTGAGCTTATAGCCGAAAACAGGATGCGTGACCTCGGTATCCATCCGCCGGCCCAAAGCGCCGAAGAACGCGCGGCGGCCGGAATCAGTCATGGCGCAGCCGGCGGCGGTGCGGAGGAAGTGGCCCTCGGTCAGCTCGCCGCGATTGAACGATGAAACAGCGATGGAATCGGCGATCAAAGGACGAAACGGTTCCATCAGGTCCAGTGCCAGTGCCGGCCGCCCGGGACGAGAGGTGTGAAAGGCGCCGATGGTCGGTTCCAATCTCGCCAGCCGAAGAGCGCTAACGCATTCGTGCGTCAACATCGTGTAGGCGAAGGACAACACGGAATTGATCGGGTCGGGTGGTGGGCGGCGCTGGCGGCCATTGGCGTCGAATTCGTTGGCCAACGGCGTTTTGAACATGCCGGCGAAGTGGTCGAAATAAAGCGCGGCGGCTTGGCCTTCGTGGCCACGAATTGAGTCCAGACTATCCGCATCGCGGGCGTGTTGGGCTTCTGTCAATAAATCCTCCATGAGCGTATCGGACGCACCGGCATAATTGCGTTGCAACAATACTCGCTGATTGATGATCTTGGCGGAAATCAGCGCCCGCGCGAGTTCCAGACATCGGGCTGGCTGGTCGAAAACACGAACCTGCGCCCGGCGAATGTCGGCGCTCACGGAATCCAAAGGATCGAGCATTGCCACCAGCCGGCCCGCACCGGTCATGAAGGCGACGGGAATGTTGCGGTCGGCCAGAGCATGGAACGCTTGCGTTGACACTTGCACGCCGCCAACCAATGCCAAACTCTCCAGCCCAGCGAGCGGAATTTGACGGCTCTCCTCTCCTCCCTTGTCGGTGATCTTCAATGAAAGACCGCTAAGTCCGATGCGTGTGCCATCCTGCTGCGCGACGACGTGCAGTGCATCATCGCGCGTGGGCCAAATGCGGCGCGGGCCGCATGATTCCTCGCGAGCGCGCTGTTGGTTTACTTCGTCCGGCAGACAGATCGGCTGCAGCGAACAACGCAGACACCGCGGATCATTCACCAGCGGCAGCGGCCGCGTTTTCGTCACCGCTGTTTCCTGGGCGGCGCGCAACGTGCATAATGCTTCATCACGCAATGCGCCATCGACTTGAACCCGCAGGCGCGTCTTTTCAGCCGCATAGTACAAAATAGCTTCCGGCACCGAGTATCCGGCTTCTTCCAACAGAATTGCTTGCAATCCCACCTGTACACGGTCGGTCGGCCAAGGTTCGGCGTCAGGTGGTGATGGCTCGTTTTCGCCAGGATCATCGGGAGGTGTCCACGACGGATGACGTGGCCGGCCCTTTCTGTACTCCACTGGAACGGCGACAGAGCCGTTGATTTCTGCCAAATCAAGCGTCGCGGTGAGGCGATGTGTGGGACTGGTGAGCGTCAGGCTGCGCACCGTTCGCGGTCGGGATTCATCAGTATCGGCATCGGTGTCACCATTGTCGTCTGATTTCTTCGCCGCGCTGGGCCTATGAACGCGTCGATGGACAAGATTCCCTTGCTCCGTGTCCGTATTAGGCAGGTGGATTCCTTCAACTTCCATGAGATAGAAAAGCCGCGGGCAATACGCGAACTCCGCCACATTTCGTGCTGGCCAAAGGTACTCGTCCATCGGTTCTGCCCCCAATCATTGACTGGCAACAGTGCGGTAGAAGTGTAACTCGTTTAGGAAAGCCGCGTTGTCCAATCTGACCATGCGGGCCCGAACTTGGGTGGTGCACGTAACAGCTATGCCGACTTTGGCGAATTTGCCGGATGACTCCCCCCAACAGACTCGATCCAGGCTGTCAGTGAGCGCGGCTGCCACGGCCACACCTCGACCGCCTGCAATCTTGACCGCCAAACTGTGCTGGCCCCTGCTGCTGCCAACGCCGATTCGTTAGGCACACGCTCGGCGAGACTAGCCATCGCTCAGCAATCTGCCGACGGCGAGCTGGCGGTGATAGCGATTGCGCGATATCACGCAGTCGTCGGGCACGTGATATGGGCACGACCGCCTTCAGTTCCATGATCCAGGCCGCAAGTCGCCGATTCACGCCAGCGCCGGGCGGGATTAGATTTCCGCCTTTCGCAAAAACCGCGGGCTCTCCGCTGCACTCTGGTCGCTCCTATGCGACGCTCACGCCACGTGGATCGCTCGATTTCATCGCCGCGGAGCGGACCACGATTCGCGTGTCATTCGCTGTCGCTTTGGCCCTTGGCCCGTCGCTTCCGGCGCTCCACTCCGCCCCGGCGGCCAGCTCCTCCAAGGGTTCGTTTGTCCGTCAGTCGCCTTGCGAACGGACCAACCAAACCCTTTTTACGAGAGGAGCTTTTTATGGCGAAGCAGAAATCCACCAACAAGCCCGTCGAGGAAGTTCGGATCGGCAGCGTCAAGGCCGCCATCTGGAAGAACGAAACCGAAAGCGGGCCGCGGTTCAACGTCACGTTCCAGCGACTCTACCGCGATGGCGAAAATGGCTGGCGGAGCACCGACAGCTTCGGCCGCGACGACCTGCTGGTGCTGGCGAAAGTCGCCGACCAGGCCCACGGCCGGATCGTCGCACTGAGTCAACAGCAGCGGCCGCCAGGCCAAAGCAAGTAGCGGTCAACATCGTAGGTCCGGTCGGGCTTCCGTTCCCCGACCGGACCCGCTTTTGTTCTGCCACCGCGCGGCGCATGACGACGCCGGTGGCCTTATGACTTTCCCCATCGCCTCCGTCCACGCTCGCCCACCTTTGGCTTGGTCGTCTCCCCTCGCCAAGCCTCGCCGGGCAATCGTTGGATCAGTGTTTTGAGCACAACATCCATCGCGCCATCGGCATCGTAGTCAATGCCCGATGCCAGCAACGGCACGATATCGTTGAGGAAGGCCGCGTCATTCCGCTTTTCGTGCAGGTTCTTTTCAAACTGGGCTCGCGACACCTTGTGTCTCTCATGCTCCATGTACTGCGAGAAGCATGCCAAAAGCCGGTCTGGATTGACCAATCCACGTTCGATGCAGAGCCAAAGATCGAAAAGGTCGCGACCTTTGCGACGCTGGTACAAAGCCCGCAGCTTGGTCCCGAGCAACTCATCAAGTTCGTAGGTGATGACATCGGCGCTGCCAGCAAACCATGGATTGTCCGCCGTGAGTCGGCGGCGGCTGAAACCCAAGACGGTCAAATGTTCCCGTGTGTTGATCTCGATCTTCAGCCTCAGAGGGCGGACTGGCGGCACTTCGGATTCAAAGCGATACATCAGTGTCACTCCGCCCTCCGCCCTCGACCGCGCGGGGCGGCCGAGCCACGAATCGAGTTTGCCGCGAATCGCGTCCAGAAGCGGTCCGATTGGAACGGCTTTCGTCTGAACCAGGTCGATGTCTTCCGAATATCGAACGGCCGGCTGCATGAACAATTTGTTCAGCGACGTGCCGCCACGCAGGGCGATTCTGCTGGCGACCGCCGATTCCGCGAATAGCTCAATGACCGCCCGCGTGAGCACCAGATCCTGTTCGACCTGCGCGTCATCCGCCCAGGGCGCGACTGCGCGCCACGCGGTGATACTGGCTTGAGGAATCACGCTTCAACCTCAAGTGGCTCATCGACCAGGACGTGCCATCGTCGGTCTTCCTTGGCGCCATTCATGATGCGGCCAAGTCTTAGCGCCACGGTGCCACGCGATTGGCGCTTAACCCATTCGTGGAGAACGTTGGCAACAGATCGCGCCTTGAGGTGATCGAGCACGTAGCCGAGCCGCTGCGCGCTGGGTACATGCCCACTCTGGCGTATCGCTTCCAACAGGCGCTTCGGATGGATCAGTGGAACCAATTCGGCGATGACGGTTGCTACGTTATCGAGTTGACCGGCGGCCTTGACGAAGCGCATCAAGTCCACGGCCGTTATCTCAGGCGTCGATACCCGCACCGACCCCGTAGGGGTCTTCATATTGACGGTGGGCGTCTGCGCAATGCTTTTGCTCGCAAAGAAGCGAATGCGGGCTCGCCCTACCTTTAAGGGTCTGACCGACCTATCCGTGACGACCTGAAATTCCTGGGGCTGCTGATGGGAGGCCCCATGCAGCGCCGCGGCGCTGAGCAAACCGACGTAATACGGCAGTTTCATCGCGGCCATCAGATCGTGGATGAACCAAGACGGCGGTGGACCATCGGCGTTCCGATACTCCAACGCCACGACCACATAGAAATAATCTTTAACCTTGACCACCCGGTGGCGCTCAACCAGACGCTGAAGCGCCTTTTTGACGGCCTCCGCTGACAGCCCGCTGCCGGCTATCGCTTCGGCGCGAAGAAACGTGTAACGGCCGCGAGCCTGCTGCGCGTCGATCCAGTTTTCCAGAGTCTTTCCCGCCATTTGTCGTATTCCAATCCGTCTGCATAAAGGGATAGATTGTGTCCCTTTACGCAGACTCTTTTATCCGGCATTGGAAACCAATTCAACCTTGCACCACAATTTGTCGCTATCGGTGCTGCGGGTCCGTACACCGTGAACCATCCCTGAAATGTTCATTTTTTGAGATCGCGATGGAAATGCGAATGCAGAGGAGCGGACCTCTGGGCCGGTCCTCTCCTCCGCACTTCTTCTCCTTGGCCCTAAATCCGTTGAGTTGAGATGTCGGAAGCAACAAGGAACGCCGCCGGGCCCGCACGCTTGCGCTACCAAAACGCCACCGCTGCGCTTGCCATGCTCGGCTCCTCGCCGGAGTACCGGCTGCGCACGGAGAGGACTCGTATGGCTGTGGCGACAGCCACATAAGTCGACCAAATCCCATTCCCTCGTTACAATCATGCGCGAATGGTCAGCGGTTCGGGCCTTTATGACCTCGGGCTGCCTGTTAAAGTCGGGCTGAGCCATGATGGGCGACGAAGAATTTCGGGTTTACTTGAATGCCTTGGCTTGTAGGCATCTGCGGTATTTGCAGCTTTCACGAAGGCACTTGCACTTCCCCGGTGAGTTTCAGCACGAATTGGAGGAACTCATTCGTCTGTGCCAGTTAGCGAGGATGGGGGCCGCCAGTCCAGGGGACGGTGAACTGATAAAAATGATCGCCAAAAGGCTAAAGGAGCGCGAATACCAACTAAGGCACGCGATCGAGGCAATGGAGCAGGCTGGAGTTCTCGACGCCATTGACGAAGACCCGGCAACGCTGTTCAGCAATGTCCGCATCTCGGCTCTTCCGCCAGAAGATAAAGAGCTACTTGGCCAAACCGGACATTCAGCGCCGGATGCCGAACTGGTTTTGATTACAGAATACTCCCGCACGCACCTCGCACGAGACCGATATCAAGAACGCAAGCCGTCTGCAATTATTCGAGATGCACCGGGTGCTGTTGAGCGCGCCGTGGGCCAACTCGCCGAACCCGAAGAAGGCGACGTTGCTACGAATTCCGTCCCTGAGAAGAAGAAGCGAAAAATTTGCAACGGAATTGGAAAGATATTGCAGGGTGGCGTGCTCGGCGTTGGGAACATCTTGGTTGGAGCAGGAAGCATCGTTGCTCCCAACCCAGCGATTGCCGCTGGAGTAATCGCATCGGGCGCCATAGCCGTTGGGTCAATCTGCCAAGGTCTTGGCGATCTGCGCGGTGAGTAGCAGCTCCGCGAGGATATATGGCCCTCGATGCCAACGATGCGTTCAGCAGCCTGTATAAAAAGCAAACGGCGTTACTCACTACTTTCCCAAAGGCGCGAAGCGAACTCCTCGACTTTCACTATAAAGACCAACTCGACCAATACCTTTTTGCAATCGATCACTTCACCGGCAGAAAACTCTTTATTATAGCCAAGTCGGAGCCAGAGGCTGCGTCCTTGATCCGCCGTTCACTGCTCCTGTCTGATCTATTGCTGTTCAATGTAGAATCCTTCATCGCTCATCCAGCATTGGGTTTGCTTCCGATCTCCGACGATGTGGCAAGCCCCGTTCTCGGCGCAATCGCCATGATCGACCCGCATGGGCGTTCAGGCTTTGCTTCGGCAGCCGCCTTTATGTATGCAAACGTCACCCAGATGACGCTAGCGGCAAAGGCGGGAGAACGCGCGGAGATTCTAGGTTCGCCGTGGTCTGCAACCGAGTCCGATGGGTGGCAGCGCACAATGTTCACGCGTTTGTCCGACGAGATGCAGAATGCTCATGGCTCACGGTGCCATGTGGCGGGCGGGTTGATCCATCTGCAACTCCCAAAGGACGAAACTTTGCTCGCAGACGCCGCGCGGTTGATGAGTAAGGGGCGCGTCGTGTACGCGCCGTTTGCGCTGGCTGGGGCGGGTAACGGACCTCAAGGGGAGTCATTGCTCAAGGCGAGTATGCTGGGTAGTGCGTTGGCTTCATCCGAGCCATCGACGCAATCGCTGGCGCAGTTGGAGCGAGTATTGCTCAAGTTTGACATGCCGTACCTTGAGGACTTGCCGCTTTCCACACTTGCGAAAGTGATCGATGATGAAGGTGAATCCATCCGCTCGTTCCGCCGACAGTTCGACCGCTTGATGGAAGATATTCAAGATTCAAAAGACGAGGCCGATGCAGACAAGCGAGTCACCAAGTTTAAGCGCGAAGTGCTTGAGGACGAGATTGACAAAGTTCGTCACGCTCTATCGCGCGTCTCCCGGATGAACTCCGTGACGCGTGCCGGAGCATATCTTGGGGTAACGGCGCTTACGGTCGCTGTGTTCAACGGCCTCAGCGTACCATCCCTAATCACTGGGTTGTCCGGAACTGCCGCCGCTGCGGTAACTGCATGGTATCGGTCGTACCTCGAAGCGCGTGATGCCTGCCGTTCCCCGGCACATGTTCTTTGGCGGCTTGAGCGACGCGCAAATAAGGGGAATTGATCGGCACCGGTGCAATCCCGGCTGTTCGGGCGTCATGGAAAGTGCGTACGCCGGGGTTCATCCCCAACGCACCATCTTTCAGCGCGAACTCTGAAACTTCCGTCGCGAAACTTCGGAGGTTCGGTTCTAAAGCGTGCGCTCTCAATCCAAACGCTCGCGTTTTCGGTTCAAACGGACGCATTTTCAATCCGAACGCGCATACACTCGTTTCCAAGTCGCAACGGGATGAAATGCTCGTTCAAGAATGCGTATGCAGGAGAGAGGGCCCCTAGGTCCGGCCCTCTCTCCCGCACCCTCTCTCCCGCCCCAAATCCGGCGTGATTGACTGTCGGAAGCAATAAGGAAGGCGTCGGGGCCCCAGCTCCCTGCGCTATCGAAACGCCACCGGCCGAGTACGGCCTTGCCATGCTCGCCTCCTCACCCTGAGTACAGGGCTGCGGGCCTGCGCGTGGCATGGCGTTCGTCCGCTCCGCTCGCGTTCCCGTCGCTAACCGGAAAAGACGTTTTGTTTTTGACCTCCCGGACTGCTTCTACCGAAGCCGGGAGGTCAAAAATATTGCGTGGGCTTTGGGGCCTACGCCTTCCCGGTTGAGGAGCTTTTTTCTTTTCGGGAGGTGTCACTTGGCACACGATATCGACCAGACAACGGGACGAGCGGCAGTGTTCGTGACCGGCGAGCCGGCCTGGCACGGGCTGGGCACAGTCATCGAGCAGGCGACCACCAGCGCCCAGGCCATTGGCTTGGCCGGGCTGGACTGGCGCGTCGAGCAATGGCCGGTCCGGGCTTTCGACCCGGACAACAACGCCCAGGAGGCGGGCATACCGGAGTTTGTCGCCAACGTGCGGACGGATACGCGGGCGGTGCTGGGCGTGGTGGGCAAGCGCTATCGGGTGTTCCAGAACCGGGAAGCGTTCGACTTCATGGACGCACTGGTCGGCGACAAGCTGGCCATGTACGAGACAGCCGGAGCACTCCACGGCGGGAAACGGGTGTGGATGCTCGCCGCGATTCCCAAGGAATACCGGGCCGGAGCGGACGACCTGATCAAACCTTACGTCCTGCTGACCAACACCCACGACGGCAGCCAGGCGCTTCGGATGATTCCCACGACTGTCCGCGTGGTCTGTCAGAACACGCTCAACCTAGCCATGCGGGAAGCGGGCATGGACGGATTGACCGTTTCCCATCATCCCCGGCTTGAGACGCGGATTGCCGAGGCCCGTACAAAGCTCGGCATCATCGCGGCGCGGTTCGACCAGTTTGACGAGGAACTGCACGCGATGCTTGCCAAGGACCTGAGCGTGACAGAGGCGTCCGGCTACTTCCGGGGACTCACCGGGCTGGACATCCCCGGCGCAAGCGATCGCCAGAAGAAGAGCCGCGAGAAGGTCTTGGGCCAAATGCTGGCCAACTTCGATAACGAGCGCAACACGCTGCCGGGCATGAGGCATACCGCGTGGGCCGCCTACAACGCGGTCAGCGAATGGGCGGATCATCAGCGGAAGTACCGGGGATTGAACCCGGCTGAAAAGCTCAACCGTCGGCTGGATTCCGTCTGGTTCGGCGCATCGCACCAACTCAAGCAGGCCGCGTACTTCGGCGCGTTGGAACTGGCCCGATCCGGGCAAGCGCCGCGCGAGGCGGCGGAGGAGTGCCTTGGCGTCAACTAATCGACCCCTCCCCGAACCTGCCCCGGTGGACCATCCATCGGGGCGGGCTGGGGAGCGGTTGTCACGGTGACGCCGCCCTCAAGTGGCCATTTCAATCGAAAGGAGCTTCATCATGGCCAGCTACAACAAAGTGATCCTCATGGGACACCTGACGCGGGACCCGGAGTTAAAGTCGCTGCCCAACTCCGATACCCAGGTGTGCAATTTCTCGCTGGCGGTCAACCGCCGCTGGAAAGACGCCAACGGCGCGGATCGAGAGGAAGTCCTGTTCATCGACTGCGCTGCCTTCGGCAAGACGGCCGAGACCATCGCCGGGAATCTGACCAAGGGACGCCCGATCCACGTCGAAGGCCACCTGCGCCTGGAGCAGTGGGAACAGGAGGACGGCCAGCGGCGCAGCAAGATTCGCGCCGTCGTGGAGCAGTTCCGTTTCGTGGACCGCAAGCCCACCAACGGCCAGCCAGCCAAGGGCAACGGAAACGGCAAACGTCGCCCCGCGGCTAAGAGCGGCCGTGCGGGTCAACCGGCCGCGGCCCAGGCCGAGCCGGTGGGCGCCGGGGCGGAGATTCCCATTTAATCGGGGCGCCCCGCGCAGGTCATCGGTCCTCCAATGGGATCGGTCTTACACATGATTCAACACGCAATAGAGGTTTGCTATGAACCGAATACTATCCCAATCTCGTGACGTTCAGATTTCTGTTTCACTGTCCAAGCTGATTCCCAGCCGACGCAACCCCCGACGGGTCAAGCCGGAGCGGGATGCCCACCGCCGCATGGTGGCATCCATCCGGGCGCATGGGCTGCTGGCCCCGCTGGTGATCCGGGCCGACGAAGGCAACGGCGGCGGCTTCAAGGTGATCGCCGGCAATCGCCGCTTGGCGGCGCTGCGCGACCTGTACAGGGATACGGCCCGACCGCCCAGAGTGCCGTGCATCCTTCGATCCGTGGACGATGACACCGCCGACGCCCTGGCCCTGGCGGAGAACTTTGTCCGCGAGCCGATGCACCCGTTGGATGAGGCCGAAGCCTTCGCCAAGCTCGCCCGCGAGGAAGCCAAGGGCGTTGAGTCCATCGCCGCCGAGTTTGGCGTCAGCCAGCCCTATGTGCGCCAGAGAATGAAGCTGGCAACGCTGGCCGAGCCGGTCAAGGCCGCGTACCGCCAGGGCGGCATCGACACCGCCACCGCCGAGGCCTTCGCCTCCGTTCCCCCGGATCGCCAACTGGAAGTCTGGCAGGAAGTGGGCGGCAACCCACAGCATGCGCAGCAGGTGCGCAACGTGATTGCCCATGCGTGGATCGACGCTTCCGCCGCCACCTTTGACATCGCCAAGCTGCCGGAGGGAACGGTCAGCCGGGATTTGTTCGCCCAGTGCGTGCTCGTTGAACGCAAGGCGTTCATGGAGGCGCAGGCCGAGGCGCTTTTGGCCGAGCGGCAAAAGCTGACCGAGGACGGGTGGGCCGAGGTGGTCGTGGGACCCCAGGCCGACGTCCAGGACCGGCTGTTCGCCATGGCCCAGGCCCCGCAGGAGTACGACGAGCAGACCACGGCCAAGCTGAAAAAGCTGGCCGAGAAGCGGGGCAAGCTGGAAGCGAAGATCGAGGAACTGGACGAGTCCGATCAGGAGGCATTCCAGGCCGTCCAGGGCAAGCTGGAAGCCTTGGACGATGAGGAACAGGCCCTGACCAAGGCTGCCCAGGTTCATTATGGCGAGGCGATCAAGGCCATTGGCACGGCCTTCCTCTTGCTTGATCCCGATGGCCGGGTCCGACGGGAATACCGCGTTCCCCGGAGCCGCCGCGAGACATCCGGCAACGGCGATGGGCAGGCTGGGAACGGCTCGGCGGATACGCCCAAACCGCCCACGTCGGACGACCTGCGCGATGGCCAGCTTGCCACGACCTTCACGCACCAAGCCCTGGCCGTGCGCGAGGCGCTGCTGAAGGATTCAGCCGCTCGCAAGCGGGTGTTGGCCCTGATCCTGCATGAGAAGGTGCGCAGCGAATCGCTTGCCATCCGGCACGACGCCAACGGCACGACGCTTCATACAGCCCATGCCGAAGGGTTTGCTTCAACGGCCCTGGACATGCTGCGCCAGCGGCGGGCCGAACTGGACCCGCTGCATGGCCAGCATGTTGCCGAAGATCATGCCGCCTACGCCGCCCTCCAGGGTCTATCCGACAAGAAAGTGGACGCCCTGATCGACCTGTTGACAGTCGAATGCGTGACGGCTCACTTGCAACGCCGGACCGATTTGGTCTGGCAACTGGCGCAGAAATTGGGCGTCAACGTGCGCCAATACTGGCGTCCCGATGAACGGTGGCTTTCGGGATACCAGAAGATCCAACTGGCGCACCTGATCGGCGAACTGCGCGGTCCGGACTATGCCAAGGCCGCCGAGACCAAGAAGAAAAGCGAGCTTGTCTCGGAGCTTGCCAAGCTCTTTGCCGATGCCGCCGAAGGCCGCTTGGAGGATGCCAAGCTGGCGGCAAAGCTCAACGAGTGGCTGCCGTCGAACCTGCGGGAGGAGGTGCGCGTTGATGCCAAGGAGCGGGCATCAGCGGCATAGCCTTGCGCACGCAAAACGAGCCTTTGAAGCCGGGTCGGTTTACCCCGATCCGGCTTCATTTTTGCAGTTCCACCAGCGCCGAAACTCGCCTTAACGTCATTCCCAGGGATGCGGCTGGCGGACCATCGGGTACCGCATGTACGAGCAGAAATACTCCGCCAGGACCCGGCCTCGATTGCTCTGATGCGCGATCCGAAGCCAGAAGTAATGCCAGAGCGTCACCTGAAAATACAGGCCCAAAGTCGCCGCCAGCGGCCAGAGAAATGCCCCTGCCTCATGGTGCGATTGATACCGATTCACGGTCCACAGACCGAGGTAGACCCACCCGGCTGTCTCGGCCAGCGCGAAGATGACGATCAGGAGCTTGGCCAACGGCAGCAGCACGGCCAGAGCCAGGACGGTCACAACCTCCATCAGGATCGACAGCACTCGCACAGGGCACCCTTCCGCATCTGAATCGCACTTCAAATGTACGGTGCATGTTAGCATTGCCTGTGGCTCGCCGTCGAGGATTTTTTCGACGGCACCGCGATTTTTCCGGCAGGCGACTTCTGTCCAGCCAGACTGAATTGAGTCCAGCCAGATTCAATTTGACATTTTATTTGTTATCGGTATTATTAACTGCGTCAACCACGCTAGCGTTGATTTTAGTCTGGCTGGACGGATTTGAGTCTGGCTGAACAGCAGGAAGGGATGAAATTCGGAAGGCAAGATAAAAGAGAACGGTGCGGTGATTGGGCAGGTCGTTAGGGCAGCATGACTTGCAGCGCTGCGGTCAGCGATTTGACGGTGCGATTTCGGTGCGGTGGCAGAAAACGGGAGCTTTTGAGGGTGAGTGGAGGTGGGTGGTGGCGCGACATTCCGAGCATGACGCCGCGGCGAGGGTCGATTCCGACCGGATCGGGAAAATGGCCGCCCGGCGCCGCCCCAGCGTGGCGGGACAGATCGCCCGGCGACTCAAGGGGTTCAATGGGCGATCGTGCCCGCTGTCCAACAAGCCGGCATGGGCGGGCGGCAGCCGGCGCCAGCGGGTCATCGTTAAAGCTCTCGTCAGCCGCCACGGGCCCAGCAAAGCGCGAGGAAGCATCACCCGCCATGCCGCCTACCTGGGACGCGACAGCGCCAGCGGCGACGGTCGCTCGGGCGTGTTCTACGACGCCTCGCGGGACGCCGTAGATGCCAGGTCGGAAGTGATCGGATGGGCGGCCGATAGGCACCATTTCCGGGTCATCATTTCCCCCGAACAAGGCCAGGACATCCCCGACATGACGGCGTACGTGCGCCAGGTCATGGCCCGCATCGGCAGCGACCTGGGGACCAAGCTCGACTGGTTCGGGATCAACCATCACAACACCGACAATCCCCATGCCCACGTGATGATCCGGGGGCGCCGGGAGGATGGAACGGACCTGGTGATACCCCGCCAATACCTGTCCCACGGGATGCGGGAGCGGGCCTGCGAAGTGGCCACCGAATTGCTCGGGGAGCGCAGCGTTGAGCAGGTACAGGAGGCCAAGCTGAAGGAGGTGCAGGCCGAGCGATTCACGTCGCTGGACCGCATGATCGAGCGCTGTTTGGAGGGCGGGAGGATCGACGTTTCACCGACACGCTCAATCGGGTTTGGGCCGGAGGACCGGGGGCTGGTGACGGCGCGATTGCAGCACCTGCAAACCCTGGGCCTGGCCCAGAAGCAGAAGGGAACGTGGTGGGCGCTGGAGGCGGATTTCAAGCAGACATTGCGCGACCTGGGGTCGCGCAACGATGTCATCAAGCAGCTCTACGCGACGCTCGGAACCGAGGCCGGGCGGGTGCATCGGATGGCAGCGGGCAATGAGCTTCCGCAACCCATCGCGGGGATCGTGATTGCCTTGGGCAACGCCGACGAACTGAGCGACGATCGGTTCGTCGTGCTGCGGGATGCCCGTGGGCAGGCGCACTACGGCCGCGTTCCCGAGAGCGATGAATACCGTGCCATCCGGGTCGGCTCGATTGCGGAACTGGGCGCCGGTGTGCATCGCCGACAGGAGGTCAATCAGCAGATCGTGGAGGTGGCAAAGGCGCATGGCGGTGTCTACTCCACGGAGCCACATGCGGCTCATTTGCACACCATCCACCCCGACTGGACGGATCGGCAGATCGACTCCCGCGTGCGTTCCGCGAGTGCACGGTTGGCATTCGTTGCCGGCTACGAAGGGTCGGGAGTTCAGGCAATGGGCGACGGACGGTACGAGATCACCGGCCCGGAATTTGACAGTTTCAGCCGGCGGAGATCCGCCCGCACAGACCTGCGCGTCGTTGCATCCTATTCTCTGCCAGAACAGGTCCAGGCCAGGGCGGTGACGTGGCTGGACTGCCAGGCGTTTTTGCAGAACCCCGACGAACGATTGACCGAACATCCGGCGGTTCAAGAAGCGCTCGACCAGCGGCGGCAGTGGCTTGTTAAACACGGTTACGCCGAGCGGGCTGACGCTGATGGAAGCTGTGTCCAGCTTGTGCCCGGGGCGATCAAGCGTCTTGCTGCCGAGGAGCGCCAGGCGGCGGACCGGAAGCTGGAAGAACGGTACCACCGGCCGGTTTCAGAGCTGGTCCAGGGTGGGTCGGTCACGGGGAAATACCAAGGGATCGAGGAGCTTCACAGCGGCCGAAGAATTGTCGTGCTCACGGATGACGACGTGGTTGTAGCGCCGACTCGACGATCGCCGCAGGCGAACGTTGGAGACCGGGTGACGGTCCAGCGCACCACCGACCGGGGCGTGACGGTCGATCGAAGCCAAGAGCAATCCCTGCCAAATCAGTCCCGCTACCTGGATGGATTGGAAAGGGGCAGGTGAGAATGCGAGCTGTCATCGCTGTCTACCTGATCGTCGTGGTCCTTAGCCTGACAGCGGCCACGCAGTGGGTCGCTTACCGGCTGATGGATGACCCACGGCTCGGCCCGAACGTGTATGTTGGCGCGGTCGCCCTCTACGCACCGTGGGCGATATTTGCTTGGGCCAGCGACTTAGGCGATTCGCTCCCCGATGCTTTCGACGAGGGCTACGCGGTCATCGGCGGCGGGCTGGTCCTGGCGACGCTGGTACTGGTCATCATTCGCCACAGCAAGAGGCGACTTACCGTTCGCGAACTGGGCAGGGATCGTTGGGCAAGCCGGCGCGACATGAAGGCCGCTGGGCTGCTGGGTGGCAAGGGAACGGTGTTGGGGATCGCCCACAGACGCTTCCTCACCTATGACGGGCCGGAACACCAGCTCGTTTCGGGGGCCAGCCGCTCCGGCAAGGGCGTCGGGCACGTCATCCCCACGCTCCTGAACTGGAACTCAAGCGTGCTGGTGTACGACGTGAAGAACGAGCTTTGGGACGTCACGGCGGGCTTCCGCTCCAGGTTCTCCCACGTCGTTTTCTTCAACCCCACCCGACCCGACAGCATTAGGTTCAACCCCCTTATGGAAATCCGCAAAGGGTCCAACGAGGTGCGGGACACGCAAAACGTCGTCGAAATGCTGGTGAATCCGGCGGAGC
>Ga0116123_1000674_pt1 | contig 23399 bp, 20 predicted proteins | sample June2015DPH_13_1_3_FD_89727 | JGI IMG/M metagenome (GOLD analysis project Ga0116123, IMG submission 89727) | Peatland microbial communities from SPRUCE experiment site at the Marcell Experimental Forest, Minnesota, USA - June2015DPH_13_100 | ecosystem: Environmental > Terrestrial > Soil >... | reverse complement strand
CTGAACCTGTTGCAGCGGGAAACCACTAAAAAGCGAGGTATCAAAGGCAAACGCCTCAACGCCGCCTGGGATCACGATTATCTGCTCAAGCTACTCACCGGCTGAGAATGCGGTTGCCCTGGGCATTCTGAGCCATCAAGTTGGATCGACTTCGCCGCTTGGGTTATGATGCCGTCGTTGAGCACCCTTTCCCGGGGCATGGAACAATGATCCTGCACGTTCTGCGAGCGCTGTTCGTGCTGTTGATGGCCGCCGTCGGCTGGCACTTCCTCTATCAGCAATGGACCATCTTCCCCGAGCAGAATAATTGGCTGGCCGTGGCCGTCATGCTCAGCCTCGGCGTGCTCATCGTCTGCATCGACATCCTCTCGCCGCGGCGAAAATTGGCCGTGTTTTCCGGCACCTTCATGGGATTGATCGTCGGCCTGCTGGTCTCCTACGCCTTCAGCTTCATGGTGGCCATGCTGATCGACCGCTATCTTCCCGACGCCTCCAAGGCGGCCAAGGACATGATCGCCAGCGACATCGACATCGTCATCGGCGTGGTCTTTTCCTATCTGGCCATCAGCTTCATCCTTCAGAGCAAGGATGATTTCCGCTTCATCATTCCGTACGTGGAATTCACCAAGCAGACCAAGGGCGCCCGGCCGATGCTGCTGGACACCAGCGTGCTGATCGACGGCCGCATCGCCGACATCGCCGACACCGGCATCCTGGACAGCCGCCTGGTCGTGCCCCGCTTTATCCTGCGCGAGTTGCAGACCATCGCCGACAGCGGCGACAAGCTCAAGCGCAACCGCGGCCGCCGCGGCTTGGACGTCCTGCAACGCCTCCAGGGCAACAAACGCGTCGAGGTCGTCCTCTACGATTTCTCCGGCCGTGCCCGAAAAGATGCCGACGACGTCGACACCAAGCTCCTGAATCTCGCCGTCGATTTGAACGCCCGCGTCCTGACCAACGACTTCAACCTCAACAAGATCGCCGGTGTGCGCGGCATGGACGTCATCAACGTCAACGACCTGGCCAATGCCCTCAAGCCCGTCGTGCTGCCCGGTGAACGCATGAAGGTGCGCCTGCTCAAATCCGGCGAGGCGCCGGGACAGGGCGTGGGCTATCTGGAGGATGGCACGATGGTCGTCGTCGAGCAGGGCAAGACCCATATCAACGAAGAGGTCGAGTTCACCGTCAACAGCGTGTTGCAGACCAGCGCCGGCAAGATGATCTTCGGGCGCCTGCCCGAAGCCGTCTCGGCGTCCGCCGAATCCCGGCCGCGGCCGCGCCAGCGTCCGCCGACGCCACCCCTCCCCTCGGACGCCCGGCCATCCACCTGAATCCTCCATGCCCGACTTTGCCGTGATCGTTCCTGCCGCGGGAAGCTCCAGCCGCTTCGGCTCCGCCAACAAGTTGTTGCAGCCGTTGGGCGGCCGGCCCGTGCTCACCTGGACGCTGGGCTGTTTTGCCGGACGCGCGGATGTGCGGCAGATCGTCGTCGCCGCCGCCGACGCCGATGCCGTCGCCGACTGCGTGCGCCGCCTTGAGCCCAGCCAGCGGGACAAGGTGAAGCTGTGTCCCGGCGGCCGCTGCCGCGCCGAGAGCGTCAGGTCCGCCCTGCAGGCAACCTCGGAGCAGATTCCCTGGGTGGCGGTGCATGATGCCGCCCGGCCGCTGGCTTCGGCGGCTCTGATCGACCGCGTGTTTGCCGCCGCCATTCAGCACGGTGCCGCCGCCGCCGCCGTGGCGGCGCAGCTCACCATCAAGCAGGCTCTGGGCCCCCTTCCCGCCCCCGTGATTCGGACCTTGCCCCGGGACCAGCTTTGGACCATGCAGACCCCCCAGGCCATGGCCCGCCGCGACCTGCTCGACGCCTTCGCCGCCTGCCCGATTCCTTTGGCTGATGTGACCGACGATCTCCAGTTATTGGAACTGCTGGGAAAGCAAGTCTGGCTCGTCGAGGGCGAGGAACGAAATCTGAAGATCACCACGCCGACGGACCTGCAGCTCGCTTCGGCGTTGATTTCGTAATCCCCCCTCCTTTACGGAGCCGAAAGTATATCGGACAATGCGCACGCCCTTGATGGCCTAACAAGGTTTTGGGTTATGGCAGAATTTGTGACTCCAACGGTTCGCACATTCCAGGTGTTTCCCAACGTTCCGCCGCCGCTGCGGCCGCTGCTCGAGGTGGCCCACAACCTGTGGTGGGTTTGGCATCCCGACGCCGTGGAACTCTTCCGCCGCCTGGACCGCGGACTCTGGCATGAGCTGTACCACAACCCGGTGAAGCTGCTGGGCGTGATCGACCAGAAAAAGCTCGTCAACGCCGCCGCGGATGAAGGGTACTTGGCCCACCTGGACCGCGTCTACCAGGCCTTCAAGGCCCACATGGCCGAAAGCGGCTGGTACGGCAAAGCCCATCCGGACCAGAACAGTCCCATGCTGGCCGCCTACTTCTCCGCCGAATTCGGTTTGCACGAGTCGCTGCCCATCTATTCCGGCGGCCTGGGCGTCCTGGCCGGCGATCATCTCAAAAGCGCCAGCGAAATCTGCCTGCCCCTGATCGCCGTGGGCTTGCTCTATCGCAACGGATATTTCCAGCAATACCTGCTGGCCGACGGCTGGCAGCAGGAGGCCTATCCCGAGCTGGATTTCTACAACCTCCCCGTCGAGCCCATGAAGTACACCGACGGCTCTCCCGTGCACGTGCGCGTGGACCTGCCGGAGAACGCCGTCTTCTGCAAGGTCTGGCGCGCCAACGTCGGACGCGTTCCCCTTTATCTGCTTGACACCAACCTCCAGGAAAACGCGCCGGCCGACCGGGAGATCACCAGCCGCCTCTACGGCGGTGGCACTGAAACGCGCATCAAGCAGGAGATCGTCCTGGGCATCGGCGGCGTGCGAGCCCTGGAGGCCCTGGGCGTCACCCCCACCGTCTTCCACATGAATGAAGGCCACAGCGCGTTCCTGGCCCTGGAGCGCATACGCATGCTCCTCGACAAGAGCCAACTCACCTTCGACGAGGCCCGCCAGCAGGTCATGGCCACCGACGTCTTCACCACCCACACGCCCGTCCCCGCCGGCATCGACACCTTCGCCCCCGAATTGATCCTCAAATATTTCAGGAACTATTACCCGTCCCTTAAGCTGGACGAGGATCACTTCCTGGCCCTGGGCCGCGAGGATGCCACCAACGTCAAACAGGGATTCTCCATGGCGGTTTTGGCCATCCGCCTGGCCGACAGCGTCAACGCCGTCAGCGCCCTCCACGGCGAGGTCAGCCGCAAAATGTGGCACAACGTCTGGCCCCAAGTCCCCGCCGAAGAGGTCCCCATCAAGCACATCACCAACGGCATCCACGTCCGCTCCTGGGTCGCGCCGGACATCCTCTTCATCCTCGACCGTTACCTCAGCGCCAAATGGCAGACCGATCCCACCGACCAGTCCGTCTGGGAAGGCGTCATGCAGATTCCCGATGAGGAGCTGTGGCGCAGCCACGAACGCTGCCGCGAACGCCTCGTGAGCTGGACACGCCTGACGCTCCGGGACCAGCTCACCCGCCGCGGCGCCTCCTTCGACGACATCACCGCCGCCGAGGAAGTGCTCGATCCCGAAGCGCTGACCGTCGGCTTTGCCCGCCGCTTCGCCAGCTACAAGCGCGGAGCGCTGCTCTTGCGCGATCCGGCCCGGCTGCAGCGCCTCCTGGAAGACTCCAAGCGCCGCATCCAGTTCGTCTTCGCGGGCAAGGCGCACCCCGCCGATCACGAGGGCAAGGAGCTCATCAAGGCCCTGACCAATTTCGCGCGTATCCCCTCCGCGCGCAGACATTTTGTCTTCCTGGAGAATTACGACATCAACATCGCGCGTTGCCTCGTGCAGGGCGTGGACGTGTGGCTGAACACCCCGCGGCGCGGCATGGAGGCCAGCGGCACCAGCGGCATGAAGGCCGCCGCCAACGGCGTGCTCAACTGCTCCATCCTCGACGGCTGGTGGGCCGAAGGCTATGCCCCCGATCTGGGCTGGGCCATCGGCCGCGGTGAAACCTACCCCGACCCCACCACCCAAGACCAGCTCGAAAGCCAGGCCCTCTACGACATCCTCGAAAAACACATCGTTCCCCTGTTCTACAAGCGCAACGTCGACAACATCCCGCGCGAATGGATCATGCGGATGAAAAACTGCCTGCGCAAGCTCGCCCCCGTCTTCAACACCAACCGCATGGTCCGCGAATACGCCGAGATGTTTTATGTCCCCGCCCACCAGCGCGGCCGCGCCCTGGCCGCCGACGGCCTGCAGCGCGCCATCGCCCTGGCGCGCATCAAAGAACGCCTGCGCCAAAAATGGAGCGGCATCCGCATCGTCGCCGTCCACAACAGCGGCAACGGCCATTACCTGATCGGCGACACCATGCAGGTCGAGGTTCTGGTCGATCTGCCCGACATCGATCCTTCCGACGTGTCCGTGCAACTGTTCGCCGGACCGATCACCGCCACCGGCCAAATCGGCTCGCCCCAGGTGCTGCCCATGACCCATTCCAAGCTCATCGCCAACAACCGGCATCTGTTCAGCGGCACGATTGACTGCCGCACCAGCGGGCGCCAGGGCTTCGCCGTTCGCGTCCTGCCGGGCAACTCCGACCTCGCCACGCCCTTCGAGCCCGGCTTGATCGCGTGGAATTGATGCACCCAGACCTGGCCCGGCAGCCTCATTCAAAAAGCAACAACTGCCGCGTGTCCTGGACGATGGACTCGCTTTGCCCGTCGCGCAAGCGTGTGAGGATGCGCGCACCCGGCTGCAGTTGCCCCACGCTGCGGACGATCTGGCCGTTTTTCAGCAGAGTGATCGAATACCCCCGCCCTAGAACCGCCGCCGGAGACAGCGCCGCAAGCTGCCGCTCCAACGCGTCCAGCCGCCCGGCCAGCATCCCCAGCCTCGCGTCCCCCGCACAGCGCAGCCGATCCGCCAGCCATCGCATCCGCTGGCGGCCCAGGTCCATCGGATGGCGCGGATGACATTTCTCCAGCCGCGCGCCGGCCGTCGCCAGGGCATGCCCGGCGTCGCGCAACCGCCCGGCCATGGCCAAGGTCACGCTCCGCTGGCGGTCATCCAGCAGTTGCCGCCGTTGCTGAATCCGGTCCAGCGGACGGCGGAACATCTCGTGCCGCATCACGGTCGCCAGCCGCCCGGCGGCGTCCAAAACGATCTGCCGCACGCAGCGATGCAGCCGCGTCCGCCCATACCCCAACTCGTCGGCCGCCCGTTTCCAATGTTGCACAACCGTCTGCGCCGCCTCGGTCGGCGTGTGCGCGTGATGGTCGGCCACCAGGTCGGCAATCGTGCAGTCGATTTCGTGCCCGATGCCGGTGACGATCGGGATGCCCGACGCCGCCACCGCCCGGGCCACGATCTCCTCGTTGAACGCCCACAGGTCCTCCAGCGATCCGCCGCCGCGAGCCAGCAGGATGACGTCCACCCCGCCGACGCGGTCCGCGCATCGGTTCACGTGCTCGATGGCCGCGGCGATTTTTTCGGCGCTGCCCTCCCCCTGCACGGGAACGTGGTAGAGCATCAGTTGCAGCCAGGAAAACCGGCGCAGGACCTTGAGCATGTCCTGCAGCGCCGCCGTGGATCGGCTGGTCATCATGACGATGCGCCGCGGATACCGCGGAATCGGCCTTTTTCGCTCGGCGGCGAACAGTCCCTGGGCCGAAAGCCGCGCCTGCAATTGGCGAAACGCCAACTCCAACGCCCCGCGTCCGACCGGCTGAAGGCTGCTCACCTGCAACTGGTATTTGCCTTGCGGCGCGTAAACCGCCACCTGGCCCGTGGCGATCAGTTCAATTCCGTCTTCAATCTCGAACTTCACCCGCTGGGCCGCCTCGCGCCACATCACGCAGTTGATGCACGCCGCATCGTCCTTCAGCGTGAAATACAGATGACCCGACGCCTGCCGCCCGCGGGCGTTGCTCACTTCCCCGCGCACCGCCACCGACGCCGGCAGCGCCGACGTGATCGCCGCCTCGATCAACGCCGTCAGCCGGCTGACGGTCATCGGCCCCTCGCCCGGCGGCGCCGGCGCCGACGATTGGGCGCCTTTGACCCGCTGGTGGAACTGGAAAAAACCTTCGCCGCTCATGTCCCTCGAATCACGGCCGCAGAACTTCGGCCAGCAGGCGGAGCTTCAACTCGTTGTGCTCGTAGGGGATTTCGTGCTTGTGGAACGGATACACTTCCATCTGCTTCTCGGCCGTGATGTGATTGTAGACCCCATAGATCGTGCTGGGCGGACAACTCTCGTCGCACAATCCGTTGCTGATGACGGTGCGGCACGTGATCCACGGCGCCAGATTCAAACAATCGAAGTAGCTGAGCGTGCGGACCACCTGATCGTACAACTGGGGAAACATCCGCAAAAACTGCGTGATTTCCGGATACGGCCCGCCCTGGGCGATCTGAATCGCACGCCGGTAATCGCACAGAAACGGAACGTCCGCCAGCGCCAAAATCGCCCGCTGCCCCAGCGCCGCCACCGCCAGCGCCAGCCCGCCCCCTTGGCTCATCCCCGTCACCGCCAATCGCCGCGAATCCACCTCCTCCCGGTGCGACAGCAGCTCCAGGGCACGCACCGCATCCGCATACACGTATCGGTAATAGTACGTTCGATGATCCCGTATCCCCGCGGTCATCCACCCCGTGGCGTGTCCCTCGGGATAAACGGCCGTGTCTTGCGATTGCCCGTTTTGCCCCCGGCAATCCATGCTCAGCACGCAGATGCCTTGCGCCGCGTAGGCCAGCATCTCCAGCGGACGCGTGCCGCGCTGGCTATAGCCGTGGTACACACAAAGTCCGGGATACTGCCCACGCCCCTCCGGCCGCACGTACCAGCCCGCCAGCCGCCCCCCCTTGAATCCGTCGAACCGCACCGCGAAACATTCCACCCCGCGCATCGGCAACACGTACGGAATCAGCTCCGCGTTGGACGGCTGTTTCTTCGCCTCCGTCAGCGTGCTTTCCCAAAACGATTGAAAATCCTCTTGCCGATACAACGCAGGCTTGTATTGCCGCAGTTGTTCCAGCGGCATGTCGATCGAGGGCATCGCGTCGCTCCCGAAAAAAGCTTGACCTTGCTGCCGGTCGAAAAAGCAGCGGACATGGTCCTACCGGCAACCAGCCGCCCGCCACCCGTTGCGGAATTGTACCCGCGACCGGGCGGCGGGGAATCATCCCTGTTCAAATCCCGCCGGTCACTTGGCATCCCCGCCGCGGATGTTAAAATCCCCGCCATGAATAAATTCAGCATCATCTTGGCCGTCGTGGCGGTCGTCTTGATCGGTATTGCCGTGGTCATGAAGTTGAAAAGAAAGTGAAGGCTTCCGCCGGCACCGGCTCCGTATCGCCCGACCAGATCGCCTGCCACTCAACGCACGCGCGTTACGCGAATGCCCCCGGACGCCTCTTAAGCGGCGGCGCCAGCGCGTGACTTTTGTCTTGCGTCCGCTTTGACTTGCGCTTGAAGCATGGATCAGCTCCGACCGGATCTCGTGCCCCATCCCGCCGTCCGGCGGCTGAGCCTCTACCTCCGCCAGCTCGAACTCTTCCGCCGCAAAGACCGCCGAACCGTCTCCAGCAAACAGTTGGGCCAAAGCCTCAGCTTCACCGACGCCCAGGTCCGCAAAGACCTGGCCTATTTCGGGCAATTCGGACATCCCGGCGTCGGCTACCGCGTGGACGATCTAATCGCGCGCGTCCGGCACATCTTGGGCACTGATAAAATCTGGAGCGTGCTTCTGGTCGGCGCCGGCAACCTCGGCCGCGCCCTCATGGCCTACAACGGCTTCGACGCCAAGGGATTTCGCCTCGTCGCCGTCTTCGACGCCGATCCGGCCAAGATCGGCAAGCGCCAAGGCCCTTTTCCCGGTTCCACGCCCGCCGATAAACGCTCGTTTGTCATTCAGCCCCTTTCGCAGTTGAAGGAAACGACCGAAAAACAGGGTATTCGCCTGGCGATCCTGGCCGTCCCCGCCGACGCCGCCCAGGAGGTCGCCGACCGACTCGTCGAAGCCGGCATCCGCGGCATCCTGAACTTCGCCCCCGTCTCGCTCAACGTCCCCCACGAGATCGCCCTCAACGCCGTCGACCTGGCCGTGCAATTGGAGCAGCTCTCGTTTCTGGCGAACTTCTCCGCCCTAAGCCGGCCTGCCTAAACCAATGCAACCGCAGAGGCGCAGAAAAAAGGGGTCCTGACCCCCTTTTTTGAGAAAGGGGGTCAGGACCCCTTTTTTGTCCCGGCGCCTCGAGCGGTTGCCTTTTGGGGGCTTCTACTTCGGCACCGAGACGACCTGTGTAGCCGTCGAGGCGGTTTGAACCGTGCACTGCTCGGGAGGAAGATCGTTCAGAATCCGTTGCATCTCCAGCAGCGACGTGACCGGGCGGTTGCCGATGGACGTGATGACGCTGCCTGCGGCGATGCCTTGCTTTTTCAGCGGGCTGTCGTTGGCGATCGAGACCACCAGCAACCCCGCGACGTGCTTGTCTTTTCCAGCGGCCTGGATCGCGCCGGCGCCGCCCCAATTGCTCGGGATCGGGCCCAGCACCGTGCCGCGCCAGTGCAGGCGCTGGTTCTGGCTCGACACCGCATACTGAACCGGCCGTTTGATCGGCGCTATCTTCACGTTCATCCAGTGTCCATCCCGCAGCACGCGCAGTTGCGCGGCGATCCCGATGGGGGCCGAGCCGACCATGCGAACGAACTGGTCGCTGTCGGCCAGGTCCTGCCCGTTGAATTGCGTGACGATGTCGCCGGCTCGCAGCGCGCCGGGCGCACTTGCCGGACAATCCGCCTCGACCGATTCAATCCGCACGCCCAGGTCGGCCGCCAAGCCCATGTCCAGCCGCTCGCCGATCGTCGGCGTCGTGACGATCACGCCGAAGTATCCGTAAATGACCTCCCGCCCCTGCTGCAGGTCGCCGATTTCCGTCAGAAGTTGCGGCGTGATGGGGATGGCAAAGCCGATGCCGTTGGTTTGCTTCTGCGGCAGGATGACCGCGGTGTCGACGCCGATCACATCACCGTTGAGATCGAACAGCGGCCCGCCGCTGTTGCCGGGATTGATCGGCGCCGTCGTCTGGATCAGGTGCGAATAGAGCCGGTTTTCGCGCGTGGCCAGACGCGGCAAAGCGCGGTCGACGGCGCTGATGACGCCCACGCTCAGGGCCATTTCCCCTTCGGTCGCCAAGCCGTAGGGATTGCCCAGGGTGATTACCCACTGCCCGCGCCGGCTCGCGGCGGAACTGAAATGCACGGTGGGCAATTGGCTGGCCGGGATTTTCAGCACCGCCAAATCCGCACGCGGGTCCGAGCCCACCACCAGGGCCGGATACACTTTGCGGTCGTCCGTCGTCACCCAGAATTGCTCCGACTCCTCGATGACGTGCTCGTTGGTCAGCACGTAGCCGTCGGAGTCGAAGACAAACCCGGTGCCGACCGTCCGCGTGGTCTTGCCCAGAACATCCTGCAGTTTGTGGCCGTTCATTTCGGTGGCGCGGTACGCGGCGTCGCCATCGCAGGCCGTTTCGGCCGCCGAGATCGCCACCACCGCGGGCGCCACGCGCCGGGCCACGGCCTGGAATTTCTCCTGCAGCCCGGCCAGATCCAGCGTATCGCCCGCCTCGAGCATCTGCGGCTCGGCCACCGGCCGCGTGGAACCGGCCAGCGCCTCCTGGGCCATCGGCCGACGCGTCCGCAGGCTCAGCACGCTTAGCACCGCCAAGCCCGCCATTAGCACCGTCAACCACCGGCCGCAACGAAACAAGGGACCTCCCATGCACAGTTCCCAAACCACAAACGTCGATATCAATATCGGACGCCAGGCCGGCCGAACTTTGCCCCCTCCCGGATTTGGCATCAGACCAGCAAAAAAGCCGCACGGCGAGCGTGCGGCTTGGGACATATCGATGGCGGCGAATCGGCTTTATGGCTCGGCCACCCCCGCGGCGCTTGCCTTTTTGTCATCCAGCAGACCCTTGCTCCGCAATACCTCCTGGCGGATCTCCTCCGCCACGTCCTTATTGGCAGCCAGAAATTGCTTGGCCGTCTCGCGCCCCTGGCCCAGGCGAACGCTCTTATAGTTGAACCACGCCCCGCTCTTCTCCACGATGTTGCCTAGCACCGCCAGATCGAGCAGGTCCCCCTCGTAGCTGATGCCGTGGTCGAACATGATGTCGAACTCCGCGTCGCGGAACGGCGGCGCGACCTTGTTTTTCACCACCCTTGCCCGCGTCCGGCAGCCGATGGAAACCTCCCCCTCCTTGATCGTGCCTGTCCGCCGCACGTCGATGCGCACGGAGGCATAGAACTTGAGCGCCCGCCCGCCGGGGGTCGTCTCCGGATTGCCGAACATCACCCCGATCTTCTCGCGAATCTGGTTGATAAAAATCACCGTGGCCCGGCTCTTGGCGATCGCGCCGGTGAGCTTGCGCATCGCCTGGCTCATCAACCGCGCCTGCAAACCGACGTGGCTGTCGCCCATCTCCCCCTCGATCTCCGCCCGCGGAATCAATGCCGCCACCGAGTCCACCGCAATGACATCCACCGCGTTGGACCGCACCAGCAACTCGCAAATCTCCAGGGCCTGCTCGCCGGTATCGGGCTGCGAGACCAGCAGATCATCCAGCCGCACGCCCAACCGTTTGGCCCAAGACGGGTCCAGGGCGTGCTCGGCATCGATGAACGCCGCCACGCCACCGGCCTTTTGCGCGTTGGCGATGATGTGCAGGGTCAGCGTCGTTTTGCCGCTGGACTCCGGCCCGAAAATCTCCGCCACGCGTCCGCGCGGCACCCCGTTGCCGCCCAGGGCGATGTCCAGGCCCAGCGACCCAGTGGGTATACCGTCCACTGTAGCCCTCTGATCGCCGTCCAGCTTCATGACCGCCCCCTTGCCAAACTGCTTTTCGATCTGCTGTACGGCCCGGCTCAGGGCCGATTCGCGGCCCGCATCGCGCTTAGACATTTCCGCCGCCGCCCCGCGTCCCGATACATCGATTTGCACAACGCTTACGCCCTGCAAAGAAGGGTCCTTCTTCGCGTCCGTCTTTTCGAGGGACTTATTCACGGGAGTCTCCTTTTCGCCGGGTATCTTGGTCAGCCGGCGAGCTATGGCGGTGACTTAGAGGCGGGCAAAACCGACGGCCGATCGGCAGGTCAATTTCGCCCACCTAAACTGAACTCGACGGAAGTCACCATACCGTCCCTGTTCAGTATTTGTTCGGTATTGTATAAGCTTCGGTTTTCTTGGCAAGTGAAATTCAGAGAAAATTTTTCGCCCCTATTTCCCCCGGAAATGTGCGGCCGTGACGTACATCGGGCCGTGCTGGTCCAGGTGGCTCTGGATCAGTGCAAATTCCTCCACCTCCCATGACGGACCTGCCGCTCTAAGCGCTAAACCGGCGTTTGACTTCATCCAGCGGGACGAGCTTCGTCTGTTGTACCCTGGCATCCAACAACTTCATCAGTTTCGGGTTCGCCCGAGTGCGGGCCACTTCTAAGTCGAATTCGTCGATCGCCACCAGCAAAAATTCCCTCCCGTCGGCAAGACGAACGACAAGATCATCCTCGCCAGCCTGATCGAGCAGGCTGGCGATGTCTTTGGACACGCTGGGCAGATCGATGGTCTTCATAGATCGTAGTTTGATTTTATCCCCGATTGTCGCTGCCTGAAAGGCGACGGCCTGATTCGATCTGTGCCGAGTACGCCCAAGGTTCCGGGAGCAGAGAAAAACAACCGCGAAGACGCGAAGGGCGCGAAGGAAAGCACGAAGGAACGACCAGAGCAATGAAGATTGAATTGATTAGTCTGGTCCCTCCCTTGGTCTTCTTGGTGTCTTGCTTCGCGCCCTTCGCGTCTTCGCGGTCTGTTCTTGTCCTGTCGAGAGTTATAGGTTCTCCCGGATTTTTGGGCACACCCTCTATGCCGGGAAATGTGCGGCCCGGATGTACGTCGGGCCGCGCTGGTCCAGGTGGCTCTGAATCAGTGCAAATTCCTCCACGTCCCATGACGGACCCGCGGCCATGGGCGCGATGGCGGCCGCGGCGCGATCCCGCGTGTCGCGTTCGGTGCGCTCCTTGACCCGCCCGATCGTCACATGCGGCGTCCAAGGGCGATGCTCCAGGGCAAATCCAACATCGTGACAAGCCGTGTCGATCTGCTTGGCCAAATCCACGCAGCGGCCTTCGGCATCGGCCATGGCCGCGGCCACGATGCGGATGAGGCCGTGCGGTGGAAAACAGACCACCCCGCTCACGCTCAGTTGAATCGGCTGCTCGATCTGGATCGTCCGCAGCCCTTCGATGACTCGCGGCACATCCGCATCCAGCGTTTCGCCCAAAAATTTGAGCGTCACGTGCAACTGCTCACTCTTCGTCCAGCGCGCGGGAATCACCGGCCGCAGCGCATCCTGCATCCGCTGCAAGTGCTGACGGACGACTTCAGGCAATTCAATCGCAACAAAGAGCCGCATTGGTAAAACACAAAAAACAAAATTTAACCACGGAGGCACGGAGACACGGAGGCGCCTCCGTGTCTCCGTGCCTCCGTGGTTAAATATTTTTCTCAGAAGCTCATGGCGGCCTTGAACTCCTGCCAGCGGTCGTCGATCTGTTCGCGGGTGACGGCGGCCAGGCCGGCCAGGGAAAAATCGGAAATCGTGAAACTGGCCACCACCGTCCCGAACGCCATTGCCCGCTTGATCGTCGCCGGCGACAGGCTCATCTGCGTGGCCAGGTAGCCCATCATCCCGCCGGCGAAGCTGTCGCCGGCGCCGGTGGGATCGACCACCTGCTGGGCCGGAAACCCCGGCAGCACGAACGTGTCGCGATCGCTGACCAGCAGGCTGCCGTGCTCGCCTTTTTTGATCACGACGAATTTCGGGCCCATTTTCAGCACGTCGCGCGCGGCGGCGATCAGATTCGTCTTCTCCGTCAGCAGACGGATTTCACCGTCGTTGAGGACCAGGCCGTCGATTTTGCCGAGCAGCTTGAGCAGTTCCTCTCGCTGCGTCTGAATCCACAGGTTCATCGTGTCGGCGACGACCAGCTTGGGCGACGCCAGCGTCGCCAGCGTCTGCTGTTGCAGGACCGGGTGCGTATTGGCCAGGAAGACGTACTGGCTATCGAGGAATTTCTCCGGAATTTTGGGCGACCGCTCGGCAAGGACGTTCAAATTCACGGCGACGGTTTCCGCATCGTTGAGGTCCTTCACGTACGAGCCGTGCCAGCGGAAGGTTTTGGAACCTTTGCGGATTTCCAGTCCCGACGTATCGACGCAGCGGCCGTCGAAGACGTTGAGCAGCGCCTGCGGGCAGTCATCGCCGACGACGCCGACCAGCCGCACCGGCGCAAAGAACGACGCCGCGTACGCGAAATACACCGCCGATCCGCCGATCACATCCGCGCGTTTGCCCGACGGCGTCTCCACGGTGTCGATGGCGATTGATCCGGTCACTAATAGGGACATCACTCATTCTCCCGAGGCGACGGGCAACTGCCGCGCGGGCAATTGCCGCACTTTTACGCCAGACGCGGTGATCGTGTAAAGCCGGCCGGCCTTTAGACGCTTAAATCGCGCAAAGAGCCGCTCGATCGCATCCGCGTGATCGGCCGATTGAATCAGCACGATGCACCGCCCAAACGGCATCGCCCCCTGATACGGCGCCCGGGCCAGGGCGGACTCGTCGGTACAGATATCCCACTGTCGCCGCCCCGCCTCCGCCAGCACCTGATCCGCCGGCGATTCAGCCGTCAGTTCCGCCTCCGCCGCGGTATGCGTCTCATGTCCGTACCGCCGCAGCGTCTCCACCGCCGCGGGCGCCACCGATCCGTGCAACAACCATTGCATGAGCCCGATTCTCGGATTTCAGATTGGAGATTTCAAATCTCGCGTTGCATCTGTGTGCATCTGATTGAAATCTGTGGCAAAATCTTTCCGGATTTCCAATGCACTCGCCTTCCTATCTTCAGCCCTATTTGCAAGCGGTGCAGCGGCACGGGGCGGGATTCAAGTCGCTGCTGTGGGCCAGCCCCGGCTCGCAGGCGGCGCGATTCGACGCGCTTGTCGCCTGCTGCCGATTCCACGGCCGGGTCGTCGTCGACGCCGGCTGCGGCCGGGCGGATTTTCTGGACTATCTGCTGGCGTCGCACGTCACGCCGGCCCAATACATCGGCATCGAGGCCGTCGAGGCGTTCGCCGAGGCCGCCCGGCAAAAACGCCACCCCTGCGCCCGCATCCTGCATGGCGATTTTGTTCGGCGCCGGCATTTGCTGGATCAAGGCGCGGACGTGATCGTCTTCTGCGGCTCTTTGAACACGCTTGCCCCGGCCGAGTTTTATGCGACGCTCGCCGCCGCCGGGGCTCTGGCGCCCGGCCAGCTCGCGTTCAACTTTCTCTGCTCCCATCACCTCGCCGCCGCCAGGCATCTGACTTGGCATCGCATCGAGGATGTGGTGCGATTCGTTACCCCGCTGTCCCGCCACATCATCGTCAACAGCCGGTACCTGGACGGTGACTGCACCATTTGCCTGACGCGGTGAAATCTGAAATCTCAAATCTGAAATCTGAGATTCCAGACTCAGTGCATGCCCACCAATCGCGCCAGGCGTTCGTACAGCGCCGCCGCGGTGCGCGCCCCCTGGTGCAAGCCGTCCAGGTCGAACTTTTCGTTGGGCGAGTGGACGCGATTGTCCGGCAGGCCAAAGCCGATCAGCAGCGTGTCGATGCCCAGCACGGATTTGATCAGTTCCACCACCGGGACGCTTCCCCCGCCGCGGATCAGCGTCGGGCGCTTGCCGAAGCCGATCTCCACCGCTTCGGCGGCCAACTCCATGGCGGGACTGTGCATCGGCACCAGCACCGCCGGCGCGTGACTGTGACAGATCACTTCCAGCGACACGTTTTTGGGACAGCGTTCGCGCATGGCCGTGGTGAACGCGTCGCGAACGGCGATCGGATCCTGCCGCGGCACCAGGCGCATGGATACCTTGGCCATGGCTTTGGACGCAATGACCGTCATGGCCCCCGGCCCTTGGTATCCGCTGCTCAGGCCGTTGATGTCGCAGGTCGGCCGAGCCCACAGGCGCTCCAGGACCGTGTAGCCCGCTTCGCCGGCCAGAGAGGAAACTTTCAGCTCTTCGCCCATTTTTTTCTCGTCAAACGGCAGTTTCGCCCACATTTGCCGCTCGTCCTCCGACAACGCCAGCACCTGATCGTAGAAGCCGGGAATGTTCACGCGGCCGTCTTGATCGTGCAGCGTTGCCAGGAGCTGGCACAGCACGTTGGCCGGGTTGGGCGCCGCCCCGCCGAAAAGCCCGCTGTGCAGATCGTGGTCCGCCGCGGTGAGCGTCACTTCCATGTACACCAGCCCGCGCAGGCCGTACGTGATCGCCGGGATGCCCCGCGCAAACTGGTTCGTGTCACTGATGACGGCCACGTCCGCCCGCAACTGCTGCCGATGGGCCCGGACAAAATCGCGCAGGTGATCCGAACCAACCTCCTCTTCCCCTTCAATCAACATCGTCAAATTGACGGGCAGCCCGCCGTGCGCTTGCCACGCAAAAGTCGCTTCGACGTGGGCCCAGACTGGCCCCTTGTCATCTGCCGCCCCGCGCGCGTAGATGGCGTTGTCCCGCACATCCGGCTCGAACGGCGGCGTTTTCCACAGCTCCAGCGGCTCGGGCGGCTGCACGTCGTAATGGCCGTAGAACAGCACCGTTGGCCTCCCCGCCACGTGCTTGTTCTTGGCCAGCACCACGGGATGCCCGGCGGTGGGCAGCACCTTGGCCTCCAACCCGCCGGCCGCAAGCTGATCCGCCAGCCACTGCGCGCAACGCTGCATTTCCGGTTGATTCTCCGGCTTGGCGCTGACGCTGGGGATGGCCAGGAATTCCTTCAGGGCCGCGACCGCGGCGTTCCGCCGCGCGTCGATCGATCGCAAAACCGATTCCAACATGCCTTTTAGCGTACCGTCAGCCTATGCTTAGGCAAAGCCGGCGCCGCGCCTGGCCTCGGGGCGGCGCGGCGGCGACACGGTGCGGGATTTCCCAAGGAGGCGCGATGAGATTCCGATTCACGTGGCCAGCGATGACCGCTGTGACGCTACTCTGCATGGCCGGGACGGCTTGGGCGGACGGTCCGATCGCCAAACTTCCCTGGCTCCACGAGGGTCTGCAACTAACTTACACCTGGGGCGCCTCGGCCGGGGCGGGCCTGGGCGGCGTCGGGTACAGCCAGACGACCATCGCCTGCATCGACGGCGATAAAGTCGTCGTGACCAGCCAGGCCTTTGCCAAGGCCGGCCCGCTGGGGAACAACGCTCCCGTCCCGCTCATGGGCGCCACCACCACCATGGTGCAGGCAACCAACGCCGGTGACTTCTGGATGGATCCCGCCCAATTGGCAACCATGCACGGCGATCCCGACCAGGGCGTCTCGGTCACTTCCGAAACCGCAAAAATGGCGGGTCAGACCGTCAAGGCCGTGCGCATCCAGGTCAGAGGCAGCGCGTCTTACACCGATCACCTCTATGACCTGAAGACCGGCCTCTGTCTGCACTTTGACGCCTCCGGCCAAGGCAGCGCGACCGAGGGCGATTTCGTCGCCATGCGCGACCTGGCGATTCCCTGGTCGCAGGAAGCGACGCCCGACTGGGTGGCCACAATCAAGGCCCTGCATTATCGCGGCGACATCGAGTTCCGCGGCGCCCTGCCCCAGGTTCCCAACGTCCTGACCATCGACATGACCACCGCCGGCCGTGGCCCAGGCTGGATTCAGGTCGATTCCGTCCTCAACAGCCAGATGCAGGGCGCTCCGCCCGCTCTGCCGAGTAAATCGCAGATTTTTTATGGCCGCAGCCAGTTCGCAGGATTGTGGGCCAGCCCCAAGGCCCTGGCACAACTGAAAACCGGCCAAGTCCTCGATCAAGACCCCGTTACTCAGATGAAGACGATCGTCGCCAAGGCGGACAATGATTCGGTCACGATTTCATCCGCCAACGCCGGCGGAGAAATCGACAGCCAATTCGACAAGCACACCGGCGTCCTGATCGGCTCCAGCTTTTACAACGTCATGGCTCAGCAGCTCTGGACGGTGCGCCTGCAAAGCCGCGAATGACGCATTTCACGGCCGCGCTTGCTTGGCCGCGTCGACCAGAAGCTTGAACGGCGCCAGATGCTCCGGCTCATCGGTCAGGCGTTCCGGGTGCCATTGCACCGCGGCAAACAGGGGCAGCGTCGGGTCCTCGAAACCCTCGATCACGCCGTCGGGAGCCGTCGCGATCACCTTCAGTCCCCGCCCCAGGCGATGGACCGCCTGCTTGTGATGCGTGTTGACGGAAATCTCGCCTTTGCCGATGGCTCCGCCAAGTCGCGACTGCACGTCCAGCTTCACCGGATGTCGCAAAGTCTGCTCGCCCGTCTTGCGGTGTTCCAGCGCCGATTCTCGCGGCACATCGGGCAAAAACTGGTGCAGGCTGCCGCCGCGGTAAACGTTCATCAGTTGCAGCCCCATGCACACGCCCAACGCCGGCCGCCGGCGCTTCTCCACCTCCGCCAACAGCGCCAATTCGAACGCCTGGCGGCCCGGATCGACGCGATCCGCCTTGGGGTGCCAATCTTCCCCGTACGCCGCCGGGTCCAGATCGTTGCCCCCCGTAAATACGATGCCGTCGAGTTCATCGACGTATTGAGCGATCAAGGACAGATCGCTGCCATACGGCAAAAGCAGCGGCAGCCCTCCCGCCATATCCACCGCCTTGGCGTAGGCCAGCGGCGATTCGTACTTGTCCCCGTCGTCGTGCTGGTCGGTGGTGATGCCGATGAGTGGGCGCGCCATGTTACGTTTCCGCCATCTGGGCCGTCTTCTTGCGCCCAGCGCGCTTGCGTTGATTCTCCGTCAGCAAATCCTTCCGCAGGCGGAGGCTCTGCGGCGCCGCTTCCACCAACTCGTCTTCCTCGATGTATTCCAGCGCTTGTTCCAGGGTCATTTTCGTGGCGGGCTTGAGGATGATGTTCTCATCGCTGGCGGTCGTGCGCATGTTGCTCAGCCGCTTGGCCTTGGTGGGATTCACCACGATGTCATCAACCCGGCAGTGCTCGCCCACCACCTGGCCCTCGTACACCGCCTCGCCCGGCTCCACGAACATCACCCCGCGATCCTGCAGCGTGTTCAGGGCATACGCGTTCACGCTCCCGCCCGTCTTGGAAATCATCACCCCATTGATACGCGAAGGCACCGGCCCGCGCATCGGCGCATACTCGTGAAAATTGTGGTGCATCACCGCCTCCCCCGCCGTCGCGTTCATCATCCGCGTCCGCAAGCCGATCAACCCCCGCGCCGGAATGGTGAATTCCAGGTGCGCGTGCCCCTGGCGGTTGTCCATGCGCACCAGTTCCCCGCGCCGGTTGCCCACCAGCTCCATCACGCTCCCCAGGTTCTTCTCCGGCACCTCGATCACCAGGTACTCGATCGGCTCCAGCACGTTCCCCTCGGCATCCTTCTTCAAGATCACGTGCGGCTTGCTGATCGACAGCTCGTACCCCTCGCGTCGCATGTTTTCGATCAGGATGCCCAGGTGCAGCAGCCCCCGCCCGCACACCTTGAACGCATCCTTGTTGGCGGTCTCCTCCACCGCCAGCGCGACGTTGCTCTCCAGTTCCTTGGACAGCCTCTCGCGCAGATTCCGGCTGGTGACGTACTTCCCCTCCTTGCCCGCAAACGGCGAGTCGTTGACGCTGAACATCATCGTCAGCGTCGGCGGCTCGATCTCCGTCGCCTCCAGCGGCTGCGGATTCTCCGCCTCGCACAGGCTGTCCGCGATGTCCACCGTTTCCAGCCCGACCAGGGCGACGATGTCCCCCGCCTCCGCCGTCTCGACGTTCTTGCGGCCCAGGCCGTCGAACACCTGGACTTGCTGAACCTTGCTCTTGAGCTGCGACCCATCCCGCCGGCAGACCGTCACCTGCTGACCGCTGTTGATCCGCCCGTTAAAAATCCGCCCAACGCCGATGCGCCCGACGTAGTCGTTGTATTGAATGCTGCTGATCTGGATTTGCAGTGATTTGGCCGGATCACCGCTGGGCGGAGGCACGTTTTTCAGGATCGCCTCGAACACCGGCAGGATATCCGTCCCGGGCTTCTCCAGGTGCCACGAAGCGATCCCCTGCCGCCCGCTGGCGTACAGCACCGGGAAATCCAGCGTCTCATCATTCGCCCCCAACTCCACAAACAGATCAAACACCTCGTCCAGAACGGCGTGGGCGCGGGCGTCGCTGCGGTCGATCTTGTTGATGACGACGATCGGCCGCAGCTCGTGCTGAAACGCTTTCTTGAGCACAAACCGCGTCTGCGGCATCGGTCCCTCGGCCGCATCCACCAGCAGAAAAACCCCATCCGCCATCCCCAGCACGCGTTCCACTTCCCCCCCGAAATCCGCGTGCCCCGGCGTGTCAATCAGGTTGATCTTGGTCGTCTGCCCGTCCGGCGCCGTGTAATGGATCGCCACGTTCTTGGCCAAAATGGTGATCCCCCGCTCGCGCTCCAGCGGATCGCTGTCCAGCAGCGTGTCCTGCGCCACCTGGCTCTGGCGGAAATTGCCGCTCTGACGCAGCAGGGCATCCACCAGCGTCGTCTTGCCGTGATCGACGTGGGCGATAATCGCGACGTTGCGGATGTCGTTGCGCACTGCGCTCATTTTAACCGCGTTTCAGCTAAAGGGGGGGCGTAAGATACTGTTCGGACCATGGACATACAACCGGAGGCACAATGAAAAGACCGCTATTTTGGCTCGTGCCGCTCGTCGCGGCCGTTGGATTTTGTGCTTTGCTTCGCGCCGACGACCTCGCCACGCCCCCCGTTCCGCCGGCCACGCGGAACCTGAGCGACGTCTACACCTGCGTCAAGCTCGTCGAGCGCTACGCCCAGATCGCCAAGGACGCCGACGCCTCCGGCGTCGCCGCCGTCCTCGAAGCCAATGAATTGCTCAAAGGCAAGGACCCCAACGTGGCCATCGGCTATTTCCAGAAGATGCTCTACGACACCAAGAGCCGGGCCGTGCAGCGGGCCATTCGTGTGCAATTGGCCGAGCAGTACAAGATTCTCGGCCAGACGGATCACGCCATGGAGCAGCTCCAGGCGTTGATGACCGAATCGCAGTGATCCGCGGGGCGCTCCGCGCACCGCAATTTAGCGGCGGTGCGCAGCACCGCGGGTTCGCGCTTTATTGCGGCTCCACCACCGACAGCCCGCGCAGTGACGCTTCGTCTTCGTACACAAACGACCAGTTTCCCGGCCAATCACGGTACAAAACCTCGCGCAGCCCCATCGCCGTTTTCCCGCTAACGACCACGCGTCGCCGCAGGCGCACCCCGCGCGACGCCAGCAGCCGCAGCCGGTTGGCGCTCGCCTCGCCCAGCGCGTCGATCAGCGCCGCCAGAAGATCCTCCCGCGTGCTCGCCAGGGTCAGGCCGTCGAACGATGCGCGTTTTTGTTCCACGCTGCAGCGATCCCCGGCAAAGGATGGGTCGCATTTAACTTCACCGGAAGGCTTTGCCGTCCGCCGCGCAAGTTTGCCCACCAACCGGTAGAACTCCCGTTCCGACAGATCGCCAAACAGTTCCTGTTTTGCCCAGTCCAGTGCCGACCCAGCCGCCGCGATCGTGCCCACGGACAGCCACATCCGCCCCACCCCCAGCGCCCGCGTCAAGAGCCGCTCGTGCGGCCGCGGCCGATTCGTGCACAGCGCCAGCACATCCGTCGACCCGCTGACGTTCAGCAACTGCCCCACCTTCGCCCCCGCCAGGAACATCGCCCCGCTGGTGTCGATCATCCCCGCCATCACCGGCATCCCCTTGGGCAGCCCCAGCCTCGCCGCCGCGCCGCGCGTCACACGCCCGGCCATCACGTTCGATTCCAAAATCTCCGGCAACTGCCCCTTGCTTACACCCGCCGCCTCGCACAGCTCTTCATTCCATCCTCCGAGTTTGATCGTTTCATACAACCCCATGAAGCAGGCATTGGAGAGATCGACGACACGCCGGCCCGTGATCTGCCTATGCAGAAACGTATTGAGATGCCCCACCAGGTCGGCCCTGCGCATGACGGACGGCTCGTGTTTGCCGAACCACGCCGCCGTGGTGGAACTGATTCCCCCCGGTATCGGCCGATTTCCCGCCATCTGCAGATGCCGCCGCCGCCCCACGCGCCGCTCGATTTCCTGCGCCACCTCCAGGCTTCGCCGATCCTGATGCGTCACGATCGGCGTAATCGCCCGCCCGGTTCGATCCATCGCCACCCACGCCGGCGCCATCACCGACAGCCCGATCGCCTCCGCCTTCCGCGTCCCGGCCCCCAATTCCCCCACGGCCATGGCCACAGCCCGCAGCAAATCGCGCGGATTCACCTCCGCCCTGACGCCGTCGAACCGCGTCGCAAACGTATCTCGCCCCACCCGCCCCACGATCCTCCCCTCGCGCACCAGGGCCGCTCTCACCGCCGACGATCCAATATCCAACCCGAGGATCAGCATGGCAGATGTTCAGCCACGGATTAGGATACAGAATTCCTCGCCCCTGACATCTAGATCACCGCTTGTTTCTGCTCGCTGCAAGGTTAAAATTACCGCCGCAAAGCGGTCGTAGGTGACCGCGTCCTTCCTCGCCGGGGCTTCACTTAGGCAGCCCGAACGAGAAATCGAATCACGCCTAGGAGATGGGAAGACATGTGAGTGGGTTCAAGTTAAGCGCCATCTCCATCGTGGCATTGGGCATGTTGGCCGGAGCGGCCCTCATGCCGGCGGCCGCGCATGCACAAATCTTTGTCACGAACTACACCACCGGCACGATTGGCGAATACACCACGTCGGGAGCGACGGTGAACGCCTCCCTGGTCTCGGGTTTGAATTACCCTGGAAACGTTGCCGTGTCTGGATCGGACCTGTTCGTTGTGAACGCGGGCAGCGGTACGATTGGCCAGTACACCACCTCGGGAGCGACCGTGAACGCCTCCCTGGTCTCGGGTTTGAATGTTCCGTGGAGCGTTGCCGTGTCCGGATCGAACCTGTTTGTCACGAACTGGGGCAGCGGCACGATTGGCCAGTACACTACCTCGGGAGCCACGGTGAACGCCTCCCTGATCTCGGGGTTGAATGGTCCCAACGCCGTTGCCATCTCCGGAACGAACCTGTTTGTCTCGAACCAAAGCGACAGCACGATTGACCAATACACCACCTCGGGAGCGACCGTGACCGTCTCCCTGATTTCGTTGTTGAGTGATCCGTGGGCCATTGCCGTGTCCGGGTCGGACCTGTTTGTCGCCAACTACAGCAGCGGCACGATTGACGAATACACAACGTCGGGAGCCACGGTGGAGCTCTCCCTGATCTCGGGGTTGCGTGGTCCGACCGGCATTGCCATATCTGGATCGGACCTGTTTGTCTCGAACTTCGACGACAGTACGATCGGCGAATACACCACGTCGGGCGCGACGGTGAACGCCTCCCTGATCTCGGGGTTGGCTTACCCGCACGGCATTGCGCTGGCGATCGGGGGAGGGGACCCGTTCGGCAATGCGCTGGAGACTGGGTCCACCGTGGGAGGGGACCCGACGGCCGTTCCACTTCCGCCGGCGCTCTGGACAGGACTGAGCACCCTCTGCCTGCTCGGTCTTATCCGCTGGCTGCGCGCCAAAAATCGGCTCGCATAATGTCAGTCCCATGTAAACGCGACGAATCCCGCCCCACCCGCCCGACCATTTTCCCATCGCACACCGGTGCCGCCTTCGCGACTCCTCTACTGTTCTACTGATCCACTGCTCTACTGGTCTCGCGCAGCGCGGCCACAGATTAATTGCAGATGCACACGGATAAATTCTCTGTCAATCAATGATGGCCCATTATCCGGTTTTCCCTTATCCGGTTCCACGCGTGTCCGGCTTCATCGCTGGAAATCCAAATTCCCATCTGTGTTCATCTGATTTTCATCTGTGGCTAATTTTATGCTTTCCCCAACTCGCAACCGGGGCCAACCGTGGCGTGCCCACGCCCTGCCCGCTTATCCTGCTTGAGTCGATATTATTGAGTGTCTCTTCGTCCTCCTTCGGTGAATGGATCGCCCGCGCGGCGACTTGCAGGCTGTCAGCCCCGCATCTTGCGGCTTGCCCCGTCAATCTCGGGGGCGGATAATCCGCAATGTAAATGACTAGGGGACAGTAGCTTGGGCTACGCCAACGGCGGGAAAGCCAGAACTGTCCCTAATGGCATCAACTTAAGCGTAACTCCGCGCCAGAACTGTATTTACAGCATTTGCGCAAGACGTGACCTCCTGTCAGAATGGTGGTGTCTAAATCACCCACCAACAGGAGGCCACG
>Ga0116123_1000636_pt1 | contig 24108 bp, 14 predicted proteins | sample June2015DPH_13_1_3_FD_89727 | JGI IMG/M metagenome (GOLD analysis project Ga0116123, IMG submission 89727) | Peatland microbial communities from SPRUCE experiment site at the Marcell Experimental Forest, Minnesota, USA - June2015DPH_13_100 | ecosystem: Environmental > Terrestrial > Soil >... | reverse complement strand
GTTTCCATCCTCCGATTGTCCAGCGCTTGCGCACTTTTCTGCTTCACCATCCGGATGAGTTTTACCTACCCGGCATTGCCGCCCTCACCTTCGCGATCGTCTCGGCGGTCGTATTTCAAGTGACGCCGCCAAGCACCTCTCTGGGTTTGGTCTTGCTCTCGATTTTGGCTGTGTTATTGCCAAGCTCGCAGAGTGCTGTCCAGATCATGAACTACTTGGCCACTCTGTTGCTTCCGGCTCAGACTTTGCCCAAGCTCGATTTTTCCGAGGGCGTTCCCAGTGATTGCATAACCATGGTGGCGATCCCCGCCGTGTTCATGAATGAGAAACAAGTCCGCAAACTTGCAGACGACCTCGAAGTTCGCTATCTCGGCAATCAGGATCCCAACATCCATTTCGCGCTGCTTTCGGACCTTCCCGATTCTCCATCGGAACCACGGGAAGATAACACCTTAGTGAACTTAGCTTCCGATCTTATCCGCAAGCTTAACGATAAATATGGCGGACAGGGAATGGGGTCGTTCTTTCTATTCCATCGCCATCGCATCTACAATCCGCGCGAACGCCTCTGGATGGGCTGGGAGCGCAAGCGCGGCAAACTGATGGATCTGAATAACCTGCTGCGCGGCAAATCTGACGGCTTTCCCGTTAAGGTCGGCAATCTGTCCCTGCTCTCTGGCGTTCGCTTCGTCATCACCCTTGATTCCGACACTGAGCTGCCTCGAGGCTCGGCCAGTCGCATGGCGGGAACCTTGGCGCATCCTCTGAATCAGGCGATCATTGATCCGGAGAAAGGCATCGTCGTCGCGGGTTACGGGATCTTGCAACCCCGGGTCGGCGTAAGTGTTCAGAGTTCTACACGGTCCAGGCTTGCCAGCATCTACTCAGGACAGACTGGGTTCGACATCTACACTCACGCTACCTCCGATGTTTACCAGGACCTCTACGGCGAAGGCATTTTTGTAGGAAAAGGGATCTACGAGGTGGAAACATTGCACCGCGTTCTCGATCGCCGATTTCCACGCAACGCCTTGCTGAGTCATGACCTGGTAGAAGGCGCTTACGCCCGAGCTGGGCTGGTCAGCGATATCGAAGTAATCGAGGACTACCCTTCTCACTACAGCGCTCACAACCGGCGTAAGCATCGTTGGATGAGGGGCGACTGGCAGATCGCGGGATGGCTGCTTCCGTTGGTCCCCGAGGAGTCAGGGCAGCGAGTTCCCAATCCTCTTTCTGTGGTTTCGAGATGGAAGATCCTCGATAACCTGCGGCGCAGCCTGGTGGAACCTGCCATTTTTCTTTTGTTCATGCTGGGATGGCTGTGCCTGCCCGGAGGACCGGGGGCCTGGACTCTCGCAACCGTTGCCATTCTCTTCCTGCCTGCACTTTGCCAGTTGGGATTCGATCTAGTGCACTCCACGACATCAGGGAAACGGTTAGTCGTCCTCGACGCATTCAATGCTTTTCTCAACGCCAGCATTGCAAATTGGTTGACCGTTACATTCCTCGCGCACCAGGCGCTGTTGTCTATCGATGCCGTGGTGAGAACCATGGTCCGTCGCATGATTACGCGCCAGAGACTCTTGCAATGGGAAACCGCCGCGGAAGCGGAACTCGCGGGCGACAAGCGCAGCACCCTCGACATTTACCTCAACTGGACCCCTGCTCTCGCGATCGGATTATTTCTCTTGATATGGCTGGTACGTCCCGGCGCTCTGGTGGCGGCGCTGCCTGTTCTTCTGCTGTGGGCATGCAGCCAACCGGTTTCACTTTGGCTGAACCGCCCCCCTCGAAGTCCGCGCAAGGAAGCTTCGGAGCGCGATCGATGGTTGCTTCGCGTATCTGCGCTTCGCACTTGGCGGTATTTTGCTGAGTTCAGCACGGAAGAACACCACTGGCTGATTCCCGACAACGTACAGGAAGAGAACACGAAGGTTGCGCCTCGGGTTTCTCCGACGAATCTTGGCTTGCTTCTCAACGCACGCCAGGTCGCTTGCCAATTCGGCTATCTTACGGTGCCAGAATTTTCTCAGCAGACCCTGCGCACTCTGGCAACTACCTCGCTGCTAAAAAAACACCGGGGCCATCTTCTCAACTGGTATGACACTCGAACCTTAACTGTGTCTACTCCGGCCATCGTTTCAAGCGTCGACAGCGGCAACCTGGTTGCGTCACTTTGGACTTTGCAGCAAGGCTCTTTAGATCTCCTCAAGCAACCTCTTTTCTCCCGCGAGTTGGCCGATGGCCTCCTTGATCATCTCTCCTTGCTTTCCAGCCTGGGCGCAATCCCACGCCGGAAGTGTTCTCTGATCGAAAAAGCGCTGCGGCGACAAGATTGGTTACAGTACGTTCTCGATATTCCTGACTCGGTCCTCAAAGACATTCACCAACCGTCTCCCTCTTCCAATGAAGCCGACAGCAGTTGGTTCCTCCAGCAAGCCGAGGATCGGATTCGGCAGATCGGCCGCGCCGCGCAACTTTACTCACCCTGGCTGCTGCCAGAGTATGCCAATGTGAGAAGTTATCTGCCGACCCCCCTAGGCGGCCTGCCCATGGAAGGTCCGCTGCTCGAGCACCTGCCAAAATTTATCGATAGTCTTGCCATCCAATTGCGCGCAGAACTTGATTCGACGGCGTCGGAAGAGTCGGCCAAGCTTTGTCTTGAATTGCTCGACCTGCTGCCTGATGCGCATTCCCGGGCCGTACGTCTCATAGAAGATCTCAAGAAAATTGCGGACCTGTCATTCGCGCTGGCGGACGAAATGGATTTTGGATTTTTGCTCAACCGTGGCAGGAGCCTGCTCTCCGTCGCCTTTGAGCTCGAAAAACAGCAGAACCACCCCGCGTGTTACGACCTTCTGGCGAGTGAAGCGCGCATCGCCTACTTTGTTGCCATCGCCAAAGACGATATCCCGCAGGAAAGCTGGTTTCAGCTTGGCCGTCCGCCTATGCAAGAACAGGGGATGACGGGTCTGCTTTCCTGGACCGGCACAATGTTCGAATACTTGATGCCGGCACTCTGGATGCGCCTGTATCCAAACACTCTGCTCCAGCGTGCGGCGGAAACGGCGGTTCGTGCCCAACGAGCCTACGCTGCCTCCAAAAGGGCTCCTTGCTGGGGCATTTCCGAATCATCTTCCAGCAAATTGGACGCCTCCGGCAACTACCACTACTTCGCTTTTGGCGTCCCTCAGTTGGCGATTCACAAGCCGGAGCAGGACGGCCTCGTGATTTCTCCCTATTCAACCTTTCTGGCACTGGATATTGATCCCGTCGCTGCTACGCGCAATTTGCGCAAGATGCAACGTAAACGGTGGTTAGGAGCCTACGGATTTTACGAAGCTTTGGACTTTAGTCGCGCCCAGTCTCGCTCTTTCGAAGTCGTCCGTTGCTGGATGGCTCATCACCAGGGTATGAGCCTGCTCTCAACTGCAAATTTCCTTGACGATGAGATCGTGCAACGCTGGTTTCACCGCAATCCACAAGTGCAGGCCACAGCGCTGTTGTTGCAGGAGAAGCCGGCTGGGCGCATGAGTTCGAACGGATCGCACGCGAAAGTGGCGTGAAGTTCCTCTGACTCCGAGGGAACTGCGGAAGTACTCAACAAGAGTTTCATTTGACACGGATACCCTAATGCGACGTCTGCACAGTCTTGCTCTCGCGGTTCTCTTAGCGCTTTCGTCGAGCGTCGCCTTAGTCAGTGCTCAGCCGGATTCCAAGTCAGAAATAATCGTCGTCGATGCCAAGGCGGCTTCGCATCCCTTTCCCCACTTCTGGGAACAAATGTTCGGCTCGGGACGCGCAATCCTGAGCCTGCGTGAAAGTTATCGCAGCGACTTGCGCGCGGTAAAGCAGATCACTGACTTCAACTACGTACGCTTTCATGGCATTCTTGACGACGAAGTCGGCATCTACACCGAAGATAGTCAAGGGCGTCCGGTTTACAACTTTTCCTACATTGATCAAATCTACGACGGATTGCTCGCCACGGGAGTGCGCCCTTTCGTGGAAATCGGTTTCATGCCCAATCAACTGGCGGCCAGCCACACTCTTCATCCGTTCTGGTACCGGCCGAATGTTGCCCCTCCGAAGGATTGGAGGCGCTGGGATGACCTTGTGGCTGCCTTCGCTCAACACCTTATCGATCGGTACGGTGCGGATGAAGTAGCGCAATGGTATTTCGAAGTGTGGAATGAGCCCAATCTTGATTTTTGGGCGGGACAGCCGAAGCAGGAGACCTATTGGGAGCTGTACGATCACACCGCTCGGGCACTGAAGAAAGTGAACCCGAGACTGCGCGTCGGTGGACCTGCGACCGCACAGGCTGCGTGGGTCGATGCCTTCATCCGCCACTGCGCGCAGAAACAGATCCCAGTGGATTATGTTTCAACCCACGTCTACGCCAACGACACCGCACAAGACGTTTTCGGCACGCAAGAAGACATTCCCCGTGATCGAATGGTCTGCCGCGCGGTGGATAAAGTGCACAGCCAGATAAAGTCGTCGCCCATGCCGAACCTGCCTCTGATCTGGAGCGAGTTCAATGCCAGCTACAAGAACGAGCCTGACGTCACCGACGCGATTTATATGGGCCCGTGGCTCGCCGATACCATCCGCCGGTGCGATGGCTTGGTCGACTCGATGTCCTACTGGAGTTTCTCCGATGTTTTCGAAGAACAAGGCGTGGTGAAAACACCCTTCTATGGTGGCTACGGACTGATCGCCGAGGATGACATTCCCAAGCCAGCTTTCAACGCCTTCAAACTCCTGCACAAGCTGGGAGACGAACGGATACAGCTCGATTCTGAGTCGGCCCTGCTTACCCGCAGGAAAGATGGCGCGTTAGTGCTGGTAGTATGGAACTACGTTTCACCTGAAGACTCCGGCTCTCCGAAGCAAATCACCTTGCAACTCAAGGGTACGAACGCAAAGCACGTTTTAATCTCGCGAGTCGACGTCAGCCACGGAGATATCCACGCTGCCTACGAAAAGATGGGTGGCCCCCGCTATCCCACCCAGACACAAATTCAGCAACTTCAACAAGCCGCGGATCTTCCCGCACCGGAAGCCCGTCATCTAGAAAGTGAACAGTTCACGTTAACCTTGCCCAGTCATGGACTGGCAGTAATCGAAATAAAGTAAAAGCCCCCGACACCCGCCAGCGTTCCAAAGCCAGCATTTATTTCGATCCTACGGTTGATATCTCTTGAAGCCAGCACGATCCATCCCACGCTGCGCCTCCTGGTTCTTCATGAAAGTATTCCAAACAAAACCAGTCCGGACATTCTCCGCCATCAACATCGTGATTCCAACATCAATGCCAATTGTGTCGGTGTCGTACCAATCCTTCAGCGGGTTAAACGCGTTTACAAATCCATACCTGCACCACGCCCGTCCGTAACGATCTTTTATATTCCTGAGCACGCGCATCACGGGCTGCGTTATAAATGGCAAGGAACCGGCCGATGCACTGGGAACCACAGTCCCATCGATGGGCCCCATCATCGGCGGACCACCCCAAATCACATAACCCTTCTGCGAATCTGAGGCCGAAATGCCCCACAGATCATCACTGTAATTAGGAAATTGCTTGCCCAGCTCCAAACAAAAAAGCCGGTGTGCGTCCGTCGCCAAAATCGAATTTCTAAAGTAATCGGCGTACTGATCACGTTTGCCTCGGAAGTCAAACCAGGCCTGCGAGTATTGATGCACAAACAAAGGGGCGAACGAACCGATATAGCGAATGCCGTCATACTCAAACTTCGTACGTTTCCAGGCATTCCACGCATCCGCTGGCAAGGGATGCGGGAGTGATCCCAAGCCCAGCAGATAGATCATCATCATCTCGCTGTAGTAGTCCCATCGATAAGGTAGGAAACCAACTTCCGGAGTCCAGCCGTGCGGCAAAAGCGAGGTATCCTCGGACAGCCAGCTCCAATCGACTCGGTTGAATATCTCGAAAGCCAGCAGACTGATTTCAGAATGTCCTTCAAAGTGTCGTCGGCAAGTGAGAAGTCCGCAGAGCAGGATGGCCGTGTCAACGGAAGAGACTTCAGAATCCCAAACTCGCTCGCCGGAGTTAATGTCGGCGAAATGGTAGAAGAACCCACGATGCGTGGGCATCTTTTTCCATAGGAATCGCAGCGTGGCCAGAACCCGGTCTCGAGCGTCGGCCGCAGGAATGAAATTGCGTTTGTCTGCGATGCAAAGAGCTGTCAGCCCGAAACCGGTTGCCGCAATGCTTGCCACCACGGAATTGTCGTTCTTCAACACATTGCATCGATCTCTTACCAACCCAGTTTGCGGAGTTGCCTGCTCCCAAAAGTATTGGAAATTTCGCTTCTCCAGCTCGTCCAGAAATGCATCGTCATCTGGCGACAGAACGCCCGGAGCTGCCGAGGGCTGCGGAGCTGTCGATAGCCCTCCTGCATCAGCCAGGGAAAATATCTTTCCTTGACCAAGCACTCCACACAGGCTTAACCCGCCTATTTGAAAAAGGAGATCTCTCCGCGTCAGATGGTCTGTGAAGGAGTTTTTTTTTCTCATGCGCGTCAACTAGACTTAGATGCTTCACATCCATCGCGGACAGCCATCAAAATCGCGGATCACTACCGGGCAAACTTGCCATCCGCAAAATGCGTCCTAGAATGTTAAACATAAGGGGTCGCAATGACTAAAGGCAAGACCATCGCAACCTGGACAATCCTGAGCGTTGCCCTATTGGCAGCAATATCGGCAATTGCCTACCTGAAGCGCCGGCAGCCCGTGACGCTGAGAGGCGCAGTCTTACGTCAAGACTACGATCCAAACCGGCAATTGCCGCTGGCCGATGTCCAGATCACCGCGATCAATGCTTTGGGAAGTGGAACCTCCAAATCCGATTCTTCGGGCTTCTTCACTTTAACGCTGCCCAAAGGATTGCGGCGGCGACAGTCCGTCCTCCTCAAATTTCGCCACCAAGATTATCAACCATTGGATGCGAACGATTTCATCGGCGACAAAATTTATGTGGTTCGCATGATTCCCATTCACCAGGACACGAACGCCGAATCCCACACCGGATCCGCAGTCTCGAATACGCGAATAAGATATTCCGTCAAGGCCACCACCGAGGCGAACATCGGCAGCGCCGTACGGACTTTCCAGGTCGTCAACACGGGAAACACGCCGTGTAACAACCACCTTCCGTGCGCCCCAGGTGGCAAGTGGAAAGCAACGCTTGGCTCTCTTTCTCTGGATGCAGGGGAGGGGAATGAGTTTCGCAATGCCAGAGTTTCTTGTATTGCGGGGCCGTGCCCTTTCACCAAAATCGAATCGGAAAACCTTCCGCAGGACCGGCGTCGCTTCAACGTTTCGGTTCTCAATTGGTCAGATACAGTTACGTTCCTGCTTGAGGCTGAGGTGGTTCATCCCATGACCAGCGACATGGTACGTGAGACCTACCCTGTAATTTTCGGCCGTGCCTTGAACTTCAGCCTGCCCGCCTCTGCGGAAGGCCCTAGCATTGAAGCAGAAGTAGCCGGCGATCCCATCGTCTTTCCTCTCGGGCCCGACCTCTTGTTGCGCTGGGCGGACTGTCACATGGTGGTCGATCGCGATCAATCCAAGAACTATCGCTGTGAACTCAAACCCGGCTATCAGTTCCGGTAAGAGCGAAGCTCCGCTAAACTGGGGCGCATGGTGCCCGCCGGCCCTGATGTCCTGTATCGGTAATTTCGATTGGACGCCCTGTGCGCGCGCCCCTAAAGTAACCTCGAGGGGATAGTGCGACGCGCAAACACCATGATTCAATAGTAAGCGAGTGCTCTTACTAGCGCCTGTGGGAATTGTGAGAATGCTGTCTGAGATAATGAACACGCCAGAGGACGGTTCCAAGCTGGCCTGGGTGACAGCTAGCTAGATGCTCCACCGAATAGGACTGAACAGGATCCGAATCTAAAATGGAACCAGAGAGCCTGGAATTGGAAGAAAATCTCAACCGAGTTCAAGAATTGGATCTGACAGGTCACGCGCGCGCGGTCCCAGACGTCCTCACCTTGGAGGAAATTGCCAACCTTGCGGCGGAGGAGGGTCAGCCTGCTGAGACGTTGATGAATGTCGTGGCATTGATTGCCAAGCGATTCGATACTGATGTTTGTTCGGCTTACTTGCTGGAGCCCGATCGAGCCAATCTGGTGTTGGCCGCGACAGTCGGCCTTCGGCGAGAGTGCATCGGCCAGCTGCGCATGGCAATCCATGAAGGACTCGCTGGCCTAGTGGCGGAACAAGTGCGGCCAGTGGCTGTGGAGCAAGCACACACTCACCCGCGCTTTAAATACTTCCAGGAAGCCGGCGAAGACGATTACCAGTCGTTCCTCGGAGTTCCACTCATCGACCGGGGAGTTCTGCAAGGGGTTCTGGTAGTTCAAACGATGGAGCCTCGGCTTTTCCGCGAAGAGGAGATTCAAATGCTGACCGAGGCGGCGGCCCAGGTTGCGCCGGTCGTGAGCGAAGCGCGCACGCTCGATCGATTCATCGCACCCGCGCAAGAGCGCCTTTGGTCACTGGCTCGTAACCTGTGGTGGAGTTGGGATCACGATACCGCCAGCTTGTTCCGCGATCTCGATCCGGTGCGTTGGCGGCAGCTGAACCAGAATCCAGTTTCGCTTCTGGCGGAACTTCCGCTGGCGAAGCTCGAACGACGCGCTGCGGAACTGGTGCTGCATAGTCGCATCAACTACGCCTATCGTCGCCTGCGGGAATATCTACATGCGGACCGCACTTGGGGAACAAGGCACGCCGGTGTCTTGCGGCCTCGTCCAGTTGCATATTTTTCGGCAGAGTTCGGGATACACGAATCGCTTCCGGTCTATTCCGGTGGGCTGGGAGTGCTGGCGGGAGACCACATCAAGAGCGCGTCCGATCTCGCCATTCCGCTCGTCGGCGTCGGACTGTTTTATGGGCAAGGATATTTTCGCCAGCGCCTGGACCGTGACGGTTGGCAGCAAGAAGAATATCTGGAGACAGACGTCAATCAATTGCCTCTGGAGCTCGCGATCGGCAAGAACGGCCGGCCAGTCGCGGTGCAAATCGGGACCCGAAACGGTTCGATTCATGCCAAAGTCTGGCGAGTGGCCGTTGGACGCTGCGACCTGTTTCTTCTCGATTCGGATGTAGAAGGCAATGCTCCGGACGATCGAAAATTGACCTCCCGCCTTTATGGCGGAGACGCTCGGACTCGCATCCGGCAAGAGTTGCTGCTTGGCGTCGGAGGTTTCCGCGCGCTCAAAGCCATGGGCATCACACCCGGTGTTCTTCACCTGAATGAAGGACACAGCGGATTCGCAGTGCTGGAGGCGATCCACACGCGGATGCAGGAGGAAGGCATCGCATTCGACAGCGCGGTTCCTCGTGTATCGCGGGAAGTCGTCTTCACCACTCATACGCCAGTGCCTGCCGGCCACGACCGCTTTGATGCGGACCTGATCGAAGAGCATCTGGGGCCGCTGCGTGAAGGGCTTGGCCTTTCGCAGGACAGCCTGATGGGACTAGGCCGCTAAAAGCCAAGTAATCAGCAGGAAACATTTTGCATGACCGTGCTGGGCCTTCGCTTTTCGCGCCGCGCCAATGCTGTTTCCGCGCTCCACGGTGAGGTCTCTCGTGCGATGTGGACCGGACTTTGTCCGGGCAAGCCGGAAGACGAAGTTCCAATCGGGCACATCACCAATGGAGTTCACGTTCCCTCCTGGCTCGCACCGCAGATGTTTCGCCTCTACGACCGCCATCTCGGCACAAATTGGCATGAACACAGCAGCGAAGCACGCATCTGGGAAGGCATTGAGAACGTGGATGACGGCGAACTCTGGGAGACACACCTTAGCCTGAAATCGCAGCTTCTCGAGTTTGTGCGCCACCGCGCGGTGGAACAGGCCGAGCGCCGCGTCGAAGCCCGAGAAATTTTACAGAGACTCGGCAAAATACTGACTCCAGACGCGCTGACCATCGGATTTGCCCGCCGCTTTGCGACCTACAAGCGCGCCAACCTGATTCTGAGGGACATCGAGAACCTGGCCTCCATGGTGAACGATCCCAAACGGCCGGTGCAGTTTGTTTTCGCCGGCAAAGCGCATCCGAACGATGAGCCCGGCAAGCGGGTTCTACAGCAGATTGCCGAATTGATGCGCAATCCGCGGTTCGCCGACAAGTTCGTCTTTGTCGAAGACTATGACATCAACGTCGGACGTTATCTCGTGCAGGGGGTTGATGTGTGGCTGAATAACCCGCGGCGTCCGCTAGAGGCATCGGGTACGAGTGGCCAAAAAGTGGTACTGAACGGTGGACTGAACCTTTCTGTTCTCGATGGCTGGTGGGCCGAGGCATACGACGGCATGAATGGATTCGCCATCGGAACGGGCAGAACTCACTCCGACATGAACGTCCACGACACTCGCGACGGCGAGGATTTGCACCGGGCGCTTCGAGAAGAAGTGATTCCGCTGTACTACCAGCGTGATCGTGACGGTCTGCCGCGCGGCTGGATCAAACGCATGAAGCGAACCATCCGGACGCTCGGCTGGCGGTTCAATGCCGATCGCATGGTGATGGACTACACGACGAAATGCTACATCCCCGCCGCCGGAGGCACATCGAGCGATATGAGATCCGCCTGGTGACGCCGCAGGCCATAGCTTGAGGCGCAACGCATCAAGCAACCTAGAGAAGACCACGTCCTTACGAGTTGAAGGTGCAGTGAAAGTGGATAGCAAACGATTGAAGGAATGGAGCCGACGAGCGGACTTGAACCGCTGACCTGCCGATTACGAATCGGCTGCTCTACCAACTGAGCTACGTCGGCGTCTGGTTGGACGTTTTCAGTTTACCAAATCGCCGCCGAAGCAAACCACCGGCCGAGTCAGGCTATCATCACAGGAGAAATCGGCGTCGCGCTATTCTATGCCGCGCGGGAAGCGACCAAAGCGTCGTATTCCTGTTGCGACTGGGCGGGCAGCAGAACCCATAGAGTGTAGACACCTACAGCTGTACCGAATGGGATATTGAACAATGAGATGAATCCCAGAACCAGCGCGATGACCCGAGCCCAAGGTTCGCGCTGCAATAAACCCCATCCGGCGATGAATCCGCAGGCAGCTTTGGCCAGGATGAAGATGGCGACGACGCTCAGTAACGAACGCAGGAATCCGGTGGGAGTCTCCGGTGGGGCACCCATTTCGTGCAAGTGAGCAAACAACGTGTTGGCAACGATATACAGGATCACGCCGCCGATTGTATTGAAAGCCGAGATAGCCAGCCAGAGGATGCCCAGCAAATGCACGTGCCCCTGCACGCGCCCGGGACGAAGTTGCATCGCAGTTACGGGCCCGACAACTTGCTTACCACACCGGCTGCAAAATGCCTGGCCAGGGTCCACCGCAGCGCCGCATCCATCGCAGAACATGATTTCCTCCGCTCCCATTGAGGCCGACTTTGAACTGCTCAACAGATGATACGGAATTCTCGACTGGGAGTTCCGTTTGAGGTGATGAGTTGGTGCTGGCCGAACTTGAAGTAAGGGTCGTGAAGACGCCGAATCAGTCCAAACCGCAAAACGAAAAGGCCACCCGGCAACAGGGCGACCTTTTCTTTTCAAGGGAGAATAGTTCCAACGGAGGCTTAGATTCCGTCAAAACTTTCTGTACGAAATCTTATGAGCCGAAAAAGGGAGGTGTCAAGCAATTTTTGGGAAATAAATGTCTTTCTTTTCAATAACTTGCGTAACCAGGCAATAGTTTGGCTCGTTGTTCCAATTTGAGACAGAAACCAATCAGAAACGCTCTAAGCCGATACTTCTGAGTCACTTAAGACCTGTTTGAGCTCTCTGTAGGGGACGAATGTCCGGCCGGAGATCCAGGGCCCGCCGGCTCGGATAGGTCAAGCGAAATGAACTCGGTTTGGTCGGCACTACCGAAGAGTGGTCCGGGAAAATAGCGCCGCAGAAGAACACGGGCGCCGCCGAAAGCGACTCCCGCCGCCAGAGATATCGCACCCACAATGATGCACAAAAGAATGATGTTGACTAGCAAATTGGCGATATTGTTCTTCTTGTCGAAATACGTGTTCTCATTCCAGGTGACGCTGGCCTCGTAGTTCACCGCACCTAAAAGTGTCTGTGCGTCGCTCTGCGAAAGCGGACCCGCGGCGATTGCGACTATCGGTCCGGTGCGCTTATCAAAAAATGGACCAATATTTTCGACGGATTCTACACCGGCCTGCGGTTGCGCTCCGTGGTTCGCGGCATCGATGCGGCGCAAGTGTTCGGCAGCCAACGCCGGCGTCGGATACTCGATCAGCATCAGCTTGGCTTCACCCTCGGAAGTGGCGTAGCGTCCCAGCACGACTTCAGGGTTCGCGCCAAAATCCACTAGAGCGGCGGTAAGCGGAGATGAGATTGCCCCCAGACCGAGCGGTCCCTCCGCATATTTTTCGGTGTTCGACTGATAGCCGTGATGCGGCATGAAAGCGAGAATCGGCGGTAAGTTGCCGGCGTTTCCGCTGGGCCGCGGCAGCACTCCAGCTAGTTCACGCAGTCCGGCCGCTGACATCACCGACATCTGGCTGAACAAGGCATCCACTAGGATGTGGCCGCGATAAAATAGCACGCGCCGATCGAGCGATGCGCCCTGATCGCCGATTTCTTCCCGCGCCATTTCGGGCTGCAGGTAGAACGTGTATGCCCCGAAAGCGCCGCTGGCATCGGCGAACCTTGCGGCTCGGATCTTCAGCGTGCGGCCGTCATCACTCTTGTACGTAGCCGCCTCGAAGTCGCTGAATCCGTATTCCTTAAGCAGTGCCGCATTGGTGGGGTCCGCGGCACTCGCATCTCTGCTCGCCTGAGGCGGGCCCTCGGTCTGCCACCCGGCAAATTGTTTTGGCAGGATCTGCGGCGCAGGCGTGTCTACGCCCGAGCCCGCAGCAAAAACCACGAGAAAAACAACGACGGCAAGAATCAGTAAAGACCTGGAAAAAAGCATGAATTCACCGCTCGGCGCAGAGCCCCTTCAGTAATTAGACCACAGAGGATGAGAAAAGGTTTCAGGAGCGAATTTACCGGCTGGGCTGATCGCAAAGGATGGCCATCGCAAATGAGGCTTGAGATGTTGGGAGAACCTATTGGCCGGCGGCTTTGTCCATCTTGCTGGCGACCTTAACCCCGCTCAGCCCGTTCACATACTTGGCGATGCCGCGATAGAGCGACTCGGCAATGCGCTCGCGATATTCGCTGGTGGCGAGCCGATGTTCGTCAGTAGGATTGCTGACAAACGAAATCTCGGCAAGAATCGACGGCATGTTCGCGCCGATCAGCACTATAAACGGAGCCTTCTTCACACCTCGATCGCGAATGGCCGGGCTCTTGACCGCGAGTCCGCTGTGCAAGGACGCCTGTACGTCTCCGGCAAACTCTCGCGACTCCTCGATTTTCTCTTTGAGCGCGATCTTCTTCACCAGATCCTGCAGTTCGTAGATGGATTTTTCCGAAACCGCGTTCTCCCGCGCCGCGACGTCCAGCGCTTCCGGCGAAGAAGTGAAGTTCAAGTAGTAAGTCTCCACTCCCCGGGCATCAGGGTCGTGGCTCGAATTGGCATGAATCGAAACGAACAGATCGGCACGAGCCTGGTTGGCGATTGCCGTGCGCGTTTCCAGCGGGATGAACGTGTCATTCTTGCGCGTGTAAACCACTTCCGCGCCCAGCCGCGTCTCCAGCAATTTTCCCAGACGCCGGCCCACTTCGAGCACGAGATCCTTTTCTTCGAGGCCGTTCGGACCGATCGTGCCGGTATCGTGACCGCCGTGTCCAGGATCGATCACGATCTTACCGATTTTCAGTCCCAGCGCGCGAATCAAGGAACGATCGCCTCTGGCCGTGGGCTTCGCCTCGCGAACGTCGAGATCCGAAGCACTGCCCGGCCTGCCAGAAGCAATAGTGCGCGAATTGGATCTTTGGCGCGACCCGGATAAGTCGCTTCGGCCAGCCTCAGAGACTCTGGAGTCCGAAGTCTCGGATTCGCCATCAACATCGCTATCCGTCAGCTTCCTCGCTGCGACGGTATTTCGCGACGTCACTTCTTTCTTCGCCTCTCGCACACTCCGCTTTGCGATTGCAGTTCCCGGGACGCTGGCATTTTCGTTGTCGTCATCATCGGCATCGACAACCTTTTTCACAACCGCGGTCTGCGGCTTCTTAGCGATAGCCGAACCCTCTGACGCGGATGCCATCGCAGGAGCGCTTACCTGAGAGTCCATCGACACGACGTTCCCTGTTTCTGGTAAAGCGGTGGGAGAAACCGCAGCCTTCGTCTCCGATGAGGCCGGATCAAGTTCAGAATTCGTTTGCGGCGGGACCGCACCTTCCACCTCTGTCAAAGATGAATCGGCACCTTCTTTGCGCCGCTTCGGCCCATTCTTGCCGTGAATGTCGATGATCAGACGGTAGGGATTGGGCAGCAGGAAGGCGTCGTAATCGGACAGATTGTCGACCTCGAGCACGATGCGCGTGCGGCCAGGGGCGAATTGAGCGACGCGAACCTTCTTCAGGAATCCATCGTCCACGTCGAAGCTTTTGCCAACCAGCGTGGAAGCCAGCTTGGTGTCCCGGAGATCGAAAAAGATGCGCGCCGGACTGGCAATCCGCTGCGACGAAAACTTCACGTCGCTTTCCACGTCAATGGCCACGCGCGTGTAGTCGGGCGTGGACCAGTGCCGGATGCCGGTCACTCGTGGCAGTCGCCCCGAGCGCACCTCCGACGACTCATTTTTTTCGGAAGCGGCGCCAGCACCATGAATATCCTCTGCGATCACTCCATCCTTATTATTTTTGGCATCCTTCGCCGACGGTGCTTTTTCTGTCGGCTTTTGCGCGTCCGATGCCTTCGCGGCCTCTGCCTCCTGGTTCAGTTCAACAATGGCCTGACGGGCACCGTCGGCCAGGCGATTGTGGGGATAGTGCCGCAGAAAATCCTGGAAGGTCGCGCGCGCCGCCTCAGGGTCGTTGAGATCGTCTTTATAGATCTCGCCGATCGTGAACAGGCCGTCAAAGCGATACTTGCTGCCAGGATATTCCCGGCGCAGAAACTTGTACTGCTCGATGGCCTCGTTAAGGATTTTGTTGTCGTCGAAACGCCGCCCCATTTCCACCAGCGTCTCGGCCACCGCAACCACACTGGGATCAGCCTTGGTTGAAGCGGGCGCACTCAGATAAACCGAGCGGTAGGCGTTCACCACGCGCTGATAATCATGACGTGTCCTGTCGGCGAGAGGCCGCCCGTTCAGCGCCTCGCGCATCCGCTCGGCCGTGGCGAAGTGCTCCCGCGCCCAGGCGTCGGAGTGGTGCGCACGCGCGTCCGCCGGCGGCGTGGCCAATAAGGCCAGCACAAGCAACGCTCCCCACAGACCGCGCTCCCGCGATGAGCTCTTCAAAATAGCCAGCCCGTGCCTTCGTTCCTAGTTGGTTGAACCAATACCCTGCGTGCCTGAGAAACAGATGCCGCAAAATTAATCTGTGTTGCTGATGTAGAGCACGCCCCGCGCATCCCGCTGAATTCTAACGGGATCGTGAGCCACCGTGCCGGCGTCAAAAGTGGCTCCTCCATAGTAAAGATTGGTGATCCGCCGGACATAGTTTTGGGTTTCGGCGTAGCGCGGCACACCTGAACTGCGTGCCACGGCTCCCGCACCCGCGTTGTAGGCGGCCAGGGTCAGTTTGATGTCACCGCCATAGCTTTCCAAAAGTTGCTTCAAATGGCGCACTCCGGCGTCCACATTCTGTTCCGGATCAAACGGATTCTTCACGTTCAATTGACGCGCCGTCGAAGGCATCAACTGCATTAGTCCCATTGCACCTTTGCGCGACACCGCGTTGGGATTGAAGTTCGATTCCACCTTCACCACCGCGCGCACCAGATTTGGGTCCACGTTATGCCGGGCCGCAGCCTGTTCAATCGCGCTATCAATATCCCCGGACGTCACCGATGTTCCGCGAAAGTTGGCGGCTACAATTTTGGCATTTGCCGATTGGTTGGATTCTCTGCCGATGTACTGGCTAACCTCGGCCGCCGCCGACCGTGCCGCTCGCATGGACGCCGCATTGGCCGGAGGCACAGGCTTCCAGCGATTTTCCTTCGAACTCCAGTACATCAGCGTCCGCCGCGGCGATTCGGACGCTTCCACGTGGTGTGCTGGACTTGCCCCTACCGAATCGTTCACGTAAACTTTGCGGCCGTGATCGTCGGTTGCGGTGATCTTTTCGGAGGAACCGTCGCCGTCAGCGGCACAAAGCTGGGGCGTGAGAGAAAGGACGGTCGCGGCTATGGTGCTGGCCATCAGGGCGATTTGCAGGCGCTTTCGCATTACCGGGCTTCTATTCCTCGTTGGCGAAGACAGACTTCACCCTCGCATGTAGCTACCCGGAACCTGAAGGAGAATCTTCAACCAGAGTGAGACGATTATAGGCGCGGGATTAGGGTCGGGCAATCACTCCGAAGGGAGTAGAACCACCGAAGTAATCTCGGCAACCGGATGAAAACACTGGTCTTAGAAAACTGCGGCATTAGAAATGGCTCACGTGCTCTTCTCCAGGGCCAACCCGAAGGCATCGAGCGACAACGATCGCAACAGGTTGCGGCGCATGCCACGCTCCACCTCTGCCAACCGGTCGGAGGCCGAACTGATCCAGTCGAAATCGGCAGCTTCCGCCAACTTTGTGAGTTCGCCCCGTATATCGGTGTTATGAACGAGTTCGGGCGCCCCCGAACGCAGAAACATCAAATCCCGCAACAACGAGTAGAGTGTTCGGAGAAGGTGCTCCGTCCTCTCCCGGCCCTCGGCGCCTGCCCGATAGGACTCCGTGATCTTAAACAACGCAGTGTGTTCGCCTCCCAGCAAGGCCGTGTTGAGGATGTTCAGCGCATCGGCGCGAGCAGCCACGTAAGCATCGACGTCGAAGCTGCGCGCCCGACCCAACGCCCCTTCACAAAGTCTGGCGACCAGAGCCCGCTGCGCCGGCTTCCACTCTGGATGATGTTCGGCCAGGTATCGCTCCACATCCTCCAGCGGCACAGCAGCGAGCGGAAAGACCATCGATCTTGATCGGATCGTCGGAAGCAGTTCACCCGGATTCTCCGAGAGAAGAAAAATTGTGGCAAACTCCGGAGGCTCCTCCAGAACTTTAAGCAGCGAATTCGCCGCCTCTTTCATGAAGGCCGAGTCGGTGAAAATATAAACGCGCTCCCGAGCCTCCGACGGGCGGTAATAGATGGTCTCAATCACCCGCCGCACTTGATCCACTTTGATCATCATCTGCGGAGGGTCTGGTGGGATGACCAGCACATCCGGATGAGTCTGCACGAAAAGGCGCGTCTCTTTCTTGTCCGTCTCGCGCAGACCTTCACGCGTCTCTACCGCTTCGGCAAACCGCGCATCGAGATCGGCAGCTTGCGCAATGCGGAGGCAATTCGAGCATCGGCCACAAAAATCGGGCAGGCCTTCCGTTTCAGCCGGCGTCAGGCAATTCAGGGCCTGCGCCAACATCAGCGCCAGCGTGTACTTGCCCGACCCGCGCGCACCCGAAAGAATTACCGCGTGCGGAAAGCGGTTTCGCGCCAGCATGTCGCGCAGGCGATGGACGGTCTCGGCGTTGCCGTGAAAATCAGAGAAGCTCATGAGTCACAATCCGTGGTGAAATTTTGCATTTCTCGCCGACAGCCTTAGCTTTCGCCCGACAACGTCCATGATTCGCCAATGCGTCTGTGCAGGCGTACCGCGAGCATCCACTGCGACAACCCGTTGCGGCTCTCGAGCGGCAATCGCTAGATAACCTTCGCGCACGCGGCTGAAAAAGCTGCGATTCTGCTGCTCGAAACGATTTTCATCGACATTTTTGCTTGCGCCTTTGTTGGCCCAGTCGGCGGACTGCCGGTTGCGCCTCCGGGCACGTCCCAGGCTCATCGCCGGGTCGGAGTCGAGCAGGATTGTCAGGTCGGGCTGCAGATCTCCACAAAGTACGCGGTGCAACTCCAGCACGGCCTCGCTACCAAGCTTGCGCCCGCTGCCCTGGTAGGCTTCCGTGGAATCGGTAAAGCGATCGCAGAGCACGATCTGGCCGTGATCGAGCGCCGGCTCAATCACCTCCGCAAGGTGTTGCGCGCGCGAAGCAAACATTAAAGCCATTTCTGCCAACGGCGTCAGACCCTCCGTCGCCGAGTCGAGCAGCACGCGCCGAATCTTCTCCCCGGTCGCCGTTCCCCCCGGCTCGCGCGTTTCTATGACCTTGTACCCAGAGGCACGCAGAGCCGCCGCAAGCTTGCGCAGCTGGGTGCTCTTGCCGGTTCCGTCGAGTCCTTCGAAGGTGATAAATTTCCCACGCCGCGACATCGTCGAAATGATAGCAGCGCTGGTGCGTCCCTGTACCGTTCCTCTTGTTGGCTGATAGAATCTAAAATTCTGTAGAGCAAAGTAGAATTCGATTCGTCGACCCAGGGAGCCCAGAAAAATGAAACTCTCAAGAATCTTGGGAGTAGTCTGTCTTGTCTTCTTCTTGTTCTTGTTCTTCTCGCCATCCAGTTGGTCAGCAACGCCGCCAACCGTAACCATCTTCGTAGATGCCACTTCTGCTCCCCGCAAAATCTTCCACACCAAGCTGAAAATTCCCGCTAGCGCCGGAGACCTGACGCTCTATTATCCGAAGTGGATTCCCGGCGAGCACGCTCCCGACGGACCCGTGATTGATCTGGCCGGGCTCAAATTTACCACCAGCGGCAAAACACTGAAGTGGCGCCGCGATCTGCTCGACGGCTTCACGATCCACGTCGACGTTCCAGCTGGCGAGAACGAAGTGAACGCTGAACTCGATTTCCTTTCTCCCGCAACCTTCGAAGGTGGTTTCTCCTCCGGCTCTTCCGCCACCGACAAAATGGCCGTTATCAGTTGGAACCAGGTCCTGCTCTATCCCAAGGGCTGGAAGTCCGACGATCTCACCTACGTAGCCAGTTTGAAGCTTCCCGCCAACTGGAGGTTCGGAACGCCCCTGCCGATCGCCTCGACCACCAGCGACAACGGTGAAACGCAAATTACATTCAAAGCGTCGTCCCTGACCACCCTCGTCGATTCGCCCGTGATCACCGGAGAATTCCTCAAGGTGGTCAAGCTAGCCGATGATCCCCTCACCGAGATGGATATCGCCGCCGACAGCGCCGCCGCTCTCGAACCTCCGCAACAGGTTTGGGACCACTACCGGAATCTGGTCGAACAAGCCAACAAACTTTTCGGCGCTCATCACTATCGCGACTACCACTTTCTTCTCAGCTTGAGCGATCACGTCGCCCACTTCGGTCTGGAGCACCACGAGTCCGACGACAGCCGCGTCGACGAGCGCGGCCTCGTCGATGAAACCGCGCGCAAGATGGAGGCCAGCCTGCTCCCCCACGAGTACGTTCATTCGTGGAACGGAAAATACCGCCGTCCCGCGGACCTCGCCACTCCCGACTATCAGGAGCCGATGCAAGACGATCTGCTCTGGGTATACGAGGGCCTGACGAATTACCTCGGCACCGTGCTGACTGCTCGCAGCGGCTTGCTCACACCTGAGCAGTCTCGCGATGACTTGGCCCTGACCGCCGCGGCTCTCGACCATACTCCAGGCCGCACCTGGCGCAACTTGCAGGACACCGCCGATGCCGCTCCTCAACTTTATTTCGCTCCCCAAGCCTGGCACTCATGGCGTCGCGGCGTCGATTTTTACGAGGAAGATACCTTGAATTGGCTCTGGGTCGACGTCATCATCCGCCAGCGGAGCAAGGGCACAAAAACAATCGACGATTTCTGCCATCTCTTCCACGGCGCTCCCAGCACGGGACCGATCCTGAAGACTTATACCTTCGATGACGTCGTCAACACCCTGAGTCAGGTTGTACCTTACGACTGGCGCGGTTTCTGGACCGAGCGACTCACCAACCACGGCGCCGGCGCACCCCTCGAAGGAATCGAAGGCAGTGGATGGAAACTTGTCTATGATGAATTTCCCTCCGAGATGAACCGCGGCGGCGAGAGCAACTGGCATTTCGTCGACGTAGCGTATTCGGTTGGCCTCGAGCTCCGCGAAGACGGCACCATCACCGACACCATCGAGGGCATGCCAGCAGCCGTGGCCGGAATCGGTCCCGGCATGAAGTTGATCGCCGTCAACGGCCGCCAGTACTCGCCCGAAGTCCTCCGCGACGCTCTCAAAGCCGGGAAGGGTAGCACCACTCCACTCGAACTCCTGGTCGAGAACACCGACTACTACAAAACTTATAAGCTCGACTATCACGGCGGCGAGCATTACCCGCATCTGGTGCGCGACGAATCGAAGCCTGACTTGCTGACGGAGATCTACAAAGCAAAGTAGCTCGAAATTAAAGTAGCGATACGTAGTCTCTCTTGCATTCACTCGTGTCACGAGGAGATGCCGATCATGAGCTTCCGCCGGCTTATGCTTTGTTATGCCAGCGCCATTTTTTTGTGCGCCCTCGCCCCTCACCCATCGCTATTTGCCCACGCCCAGACTTCCATCCTCGGCTTCACTCCATCCTCTGCCGCGCACGAAGCCGACATCGAAAACAAATTCAAAGCTATGCCGTCCCCGGACGAAGAGCGCCGCCAGCATCACATCTTCACCGCCGAGCCGCACGTTGCCGGTTCCCCACGCAACAATGAACTCGCCCGCTACATCGCCGATGAGTGGCGTCAGGAAGGGTTGGAAGATGTCGTCATCCGCCGCTATGACGTCTACGGTTCCAATCCAAAATTCACTTCGCTCGAGATGGTCGCACCCGTTCACTACCGCGCCATCCTGCGCGAGATGCCCGTTCCCGGCGATCCCGACTTGAAAAACAAAAGCATAAGTTCGGCATGGAGCGGCATGTCCGCATCGGGTGAAGTAACAGCCCCGCTCGTCTACGCCCACAGCGGCAATCCGGAAGACTACGAACTTCTCAGGAAGCAGGGCATAGACGTCAAAGGCAAAGTAGTTCTGGTGCGCTACTCGAATCCCTACAGCTACCGCGGATTCAAAGCGCTCACCGCCGAACGCGAAGGCGCAGCCGCCATTCTCATCTACAGCGACCCCGCCGAAGACGGTTACAAAAAAGGCAAAGTCGTTCCCAACGGCCCGTGGGGCCCCGAGTATCACATCCAGCGCGGCGCCATCACCTACGATTTCATGGTGCCCGGCGATCCGCTCACTCCAGGATGGGCCTCCGTTCCCGGCGCCAAGCGCATTCCCGTTGAGCAAGCCACGTCGATTCCGAAGATCATGGCGCTGCCGCTCTCCTGGCACGATGCCAAGCCGTTGCTCGCCAACATGGACGGCCCCGTTGCTCCCGACGATTGGCAGGGAGGCCTGCCGATCAAATATCACCTCGGCGGCAAGCGCGTGCGCGTGCACGTGAAAATCGAAATGGACAACTCCACTCAGCCCTACTACGTGGTCGAAGGCCGCATTCGTGGCGCGCAGTTGCCCGACGAATGGATCGTGCTCGGCAATCACCGCGATGCCTGGGTCTTCGGCGGCGTCGACCCCAGCAGCGGCACCGCGTCGATGATGGAACTGAGTCGTGCACTAGGAAAGTTAGCCAAGCAAGGAATGCGTCCGCGGCGAACTGTTGTAATTTGCAGTTGGGATGGGGAAGAGGTCGGCCTCACCGGTTCCACCGAGTGGGGAGAGCAGTTCGCCGACGAGCTCCGCAACAAAGCCGTCGCCTACATCAACGTCGATGAGGCCACCTCCGGACCAAACTTTCACGGGCAGGCCGTGGCGTCGTTAGCACCCATGCTGGTCGAAACCACCCATACTCTGCAGGATCCCTCTGGCAAGACTTTGTACGAAGCGTGGAAGGAATCTTCCGCGCGAGAACGGCATGAGTCCAAACAACCTGAAGAAGTCGTGGATTCGAACCTCGCCGACACCCGCATCGGCAGCGGCTCCGACCACACCGTGTTCCTCAACTTCGTCGGCATGCCCGTCCTCGGCCTGCAATTCGACGGACCCTATGGCGTGTATCACTCGGCCTACGACGATTTTTTCTGGATGAACCACTTCGGCGATCCCGGCTACCGCTATCACACTCTGATGACGCAGTTGTGGGGCGTGCTCGCCCTGCGCCTCGCCAACGCGGACCTGCTCCCCTTCGATTGCGCCAGCTACGCCGCGAACATTCGGCAATTCGTAAGTGATCTGGCCAAAGGCAAAGACATGACACAACTGGATCTCAAGCCCATCCTCGATGCCATCGACGAGTTCGAAGCCGCCGGAAAGCGGCTGGACGACTCCGCAACCCGCGCGCTGGCTTCCGGCGCAATCGATTCCAAGCTCGCCGCGACCATCAATCAGGGCACCATGCAAGTCGAACGCAACTGGCTCAATCCGGACGGCATTCCCGGCCGCCCCTGGTTCAAACACATTCTCTACGGCGCCCGCTTCACCTACGCTCACCTGGAGTTGCCCGGATTAACCGAAGCAGTCGAGAAACAAGACTGGGCCACAGCCAAACAGCAAGCCGAAATTCTTCGCCAAGCCCTCATCAACAACACGAAGCTGGTCAACGACCTCAACTCCGCCTTGCAATGATTTTGGTTGGCGCAGCGCTTTAGCGCTGCGATATAGCTCCGCTTTCCCCAACCTTTGTCATTCCGAGCCACTCGCAGCCGGTGCAACCGGCGAGAGTGAGCGAGGAATCCGCTCGCCCGGTACCCCTCCCCCCTCTCCCGGTCTATTGGAATCATCGGGTTAGCACATGCGCAAATTTCTGGAAAACTTCCCGTCCCCTAGCTTAACTAGTCGCTCCAGCTCAGTTCTACGACATTCTTTCAGAGCTAAACAAAATAATTCGAGATACTCAGCAGGGAACAGTTCAGCAAGTTGAGAAGCTAAAATATTGGTTTTTGGGCAGACTACTGAGTTATTGGGCGTGAGGGGTTTAATGGGTAAAGCAGCGGGGGTATGTCCCATTTTCAGGCGACTGTCAGCCCGGCCAATGCAGTCCAAATCAAAATGTCACTCGAACTCGAAAACTTCCTGTTCCACCGGACTACTCCACACCGGAGCAAACGACTGCCGGTGCAGCGGCGTCGGGCCGTACTCCAGCAACGCGGCCAGATGCTGCGGCGTGCTGTAGCCCTTATGCGAAGCGAGGCCGTACTCGGGGAAGACCGCATCCCATTCGTACATCATGCGGTCACGCTCGACCTTGGCCAGAATCGAAGCCGCCGCAATCGACGCGGAGAGCGCGTCCCCATGAATGATGGCTCGCTGCGGCACGTCGCAATCCAGCCGCACGGCATCGATCAGCAAATGATCGGCCGCAGGCTGAAGTCGCATCACAGCCTCGCGCATAGCGAGCCGCGACGCCTGGTAGATGTTGATCTGGTCGATGCGCGCTGCATCGACCGCCACCACCGCCCATGCCACGGCATGTTCCCGAATGCGAGGGGCCAGCAGTTCACGGCGCTCCGGCAGCAGAAGCTTGGAGTCGCGCAGCCCACGAATGCGGTAGCCGCGTTCAAGAATCACCGCCGCCGCCACAACGGGACCGAACAGGGATCCTCGCCCCACCTCGTCAACTCCCGCCACCAGCGCGGCCCCTGCCGCCCACGCGCCTTTTTCATAACGCAGCGTGCAGCGCAATTTTTTCAGCAGACGCAATTTGGCCGCGGACGGAGAAAGAGAAAATTCGGAAGTGATCTTCGCAGTACTCGGCATCGAAGAAGAGTGTTGTCCATCATCTTCCCTCGCCAGCACAGATTCCTGCAAGCGAGAAAATAAAAGAACTCCAAATAATTCCCTGCTCCCCAGGCTCGACGCAGCACTTTCAGGTCACGCCCTCGCCGCAAGGTAACACCGATCAGTAACCATTACTTTGATTACGACCGTACATTGTCCGGTTGGACATGTACTGCTATGTTCGCAACAGATCGCAATTACGCGAGGAACGGTTGTGAACGACGAAGCCATCCAGCCACGGCAAGATGTTGCGCCCGCCGAGAAGTTGGTCCATCTAGCTCTGCCGGTTCGTCTCACGCACATGCAGAACGGCGAGCGCGGCG
>Ga0116123_1000619_pt1 | contig 24283 bp, 16 predicted proteins | sample June2015DPH_13_1_3_FD_89727 | JGI IMG/M metagenome (GOLD analysis project Ga0116123, IMG submission 89727) | Peatland microbial communities from SPRUCE experiment site at the Marcell Experimental Forest, Minnesota, USA - June2015DPH_13_100 | ecosystem: Environmental > Terrestrial > Soil >... | reverse complement strand
CACCTGCGCAGCGTACGCGTTCAAGAGCGCTGTGGCGTTGCCGTACGGAGCGAGGTCGAGCCCGTTTTGAACGGCAATGGCGTAGATATCCGCGTTCTGCCCGCCGATGGTTCCCGGGAGCCTGACGAGGGCGTTGCCGAGCGCCTGCATCCCGAGCGCGTTTGCGATGGAGGCGTTGCCGAGCGGGGCTGCCACGAGCAGCCCGGCCTCACTCGCGTTAAGTACGTCGAAGCGTTGTGCATCGGCGATAAGGCTCGTGAACGAACCCTGCGAAGCCTGCATGGCGCCGATGGCCGTGCTCTGCTGCGAGGCGTTCGCTGATGAGGTAATGCTGCTGACCGTGCTGTTGTAGTGGGCAAGCAGCGCGCTCGCGTTGGAGAAGTTGCCTTGGGTGACGTTCGCGATGATGCCGTTCGCATCGGCGGCGAGCGACGCAAAGAGCGGCAGCTGAGTGGGAAAGTCAAACCCGCCGCTCGGCGAGGGATTCAGCTCGATCTGCGAGGGGAAGCTCTGCGCCGACGCACACCCTACGGTAAGGACGAGCACAATCGCTGAGAGAATACACGCAACTTGAGCCTGTCGTCTGAAACCGCGCATGGGTGCCCCGGTGAGTGAAAAAGACCACTTGATAATCCAGCGATCATTATCTTCAAACCACTATAAAAACGCTCCTTAGGCGGACGTCCGGATGCGAAGAGCGCGCACGGGTCAGCGTGTTGAGTTCTGCGAGTTTGCGCAAGCAATAAAAGTACGTATGTTTTGGGTTTTTTGCTCTTCGCGTTGGTAATTTTGGGACTTTTGGGACGCACTCCGGGGGGCCGGTCCGACAGCACTTACTAATTCTACTCATTACGTCAATTTCGTGCTGCCTCGCGCCACTGACGGTTTCGTCAACAATTTGCGTTGTGGTGTGCTACTCAGCCTTCACGGCCCGCGGGTTCGTCGTTTTGAGCGTGGCCACCCCCGGGGAGATTCTCTTTCCATCCTGCTGGGTCGCACTTTGCACGTGACGCTGATATTCCGATTGAACGATGAACCGTATCAATCGCCACTTCCTTATCGACGTGCTCGGTGTAAATGCACGCGATCAAGCTGCATGCGGACCGCCGAGCTACTTGCGCACTTGCGGGGCACGTTCGCACGATTACTTGGCACGCGAAGAAGTAGCGTGGGATGGTCTTATAAAAACGTAGTGATCTGCCAAGACGGAGCGTTGTAGCGGTCCACAATCGGGTGCGATCACCGGCCTGAAGTCACGAACCTGCGCGAATAGAATTGCGCACACCGTGCCGTTTTCGTGTACTAAACACACAACACCTCAGCCTTAGCGTGTTACGTTAACCCACAAATGCAGCGACCGGTAAGGAGCTGCATAATCGTCTGCGCGATATAGGAGAAAATCTACTCGCATGTTGTTGCCGGCGCGGTTTGGCTTCAACTCAACGGTTTTTTGCCACGTTTGGGCGTTCGCGAGCGTGATATTTTGTGAATAGAGCGTGCTTGTGGTTCTGCTGTTGTTGAGTGCAATGACCAGCTGGTACAGCTGCTCGCTGTTTTCGTGATTTACGACTCCAACCGTCACCGGCTCTTGTTGCCCTAAATTAAACTGTGTAGGATAGTCGTCCGCCTTCCCGCTCGCCCCCAATACATAGAACTCGGTAAACGTTTCAGCGTTTTTGGGCACCCCCAGGACGTAGATGAATCCACTAACTGACGCTAGCACTGAAAGTATCAAAATCACCGTCAGTACTCGACTAAAGCGTGAATCAGATGGAGGCAACACGCGTTCCCTGAGCGTGTGACCCCCCGGAAAACGGACTACAAAGCGTTCTTCAGTCGGAACGGCCTGCCGGCGCCCGTAAGCAACTGCAGTGGCGATGAACACAAACGTGCCAAGGCCAACGGCTATTGGCCCTTCGTTGAGGTTCCAGATGTAGTTCAGACCGAAACCGATGAGGGAAACCGTGGCGATGCTAAAAGCGCACGAGAGCACTATTCGCTCACCCCACCCAAGCCCTTTTCGCGGGAAAATCGCCGCGATCAACGTATAACCAGGAATAAGAAAGACGAAGACGAGGACTAGCAACGGGCGGACTGGTGTATCCTGAAGATACGGTACAAAGACAAACGCGAAAACGAAGGCCGTGGCGATCACACCGAGGACGAGATCTGCGTCTCTCGAAACGAGGCTCTGTGCGATGTCTGCCGGCGGAGCGTTGGAGGGCGCGTGTTTATTCGGCGTCGACATGCCTGTATCCTAGATAGCACTTACGTACGCTTAGATCTTCCCAGCTCAGAAGCAGTCCGATCGGCGTTCTTGTGCGTTCTATGTTCTGAGTCAGCCAAAAACCTTTCCCAGTGGGGACATCGGCAAGTCATTCTCGCTAACAGCGTTGCTGCGGTGGCGCGCAGGCGTAACTCGCACAGGAAGCGCAATCCGACAGGAAAGACAAATGCGTTTGATGGGTCGTTTTGCAACTAACGTTACGACCACTCATAGACCCCGTGCGACGGAAAACGTAAGGCAGGTGCCGTGAGACCAACGGCGGCGTGAACGCCACGTGAAAAGTGCTCGATGACACGGTCGAGGGCAGTGACTAGACGAAACTAGCACGAGGACTGTGCCGATCTCAACTGCCTTGGGTGTCGAGCACCAAGCCGATTCTCAAGGCGAGAGCTAACGTGGGTTGTAGGCCTTGACGAGGTACACGTCAACTCCGCCGTTTGTATACACTTTGTTGACCGTAGCATCGCCATTCAGTCTGGTCAAGTCGTTGTTTGTAAACCCCGTTCTAAAAACTGTGGGGTCATTGATGCCCTCTGACATCAACACGCTACTCGTGAGAGCAGTTTTAAACCGAGCGGTCATCAGCACGTAGGTTTGGCTCTGGGTTCCGAGCGTTTCAGAGAGCGAGGCATTCTGCGGATACCCGAAGTGATCGGGTATGCCCGAGCCGAGCGGGTTGCTGTAGACAGTGATGTTGTAGTTCTCCGGCGTTAGTAGCTCCGGGTGGGTTTCGGACACAAACCCGAGTATGTTAGGATTGTATCCAAGACCTTGGATGATAAAACCTTGGTCTCTTCCCTCCAAGAACCAGTGAGTCGCCGCCACGTCAGCGTAAGTAGTTTGCCAGCTGGGTTCGAGCACCCAGGGCGAGGAATAAACGCTCACCGCGCTACCAATGGAGCTCGCGACGAGGAAAATGGCAATAAGGCCCATAGTTTTTGGCGTGCTCAAGCGTTTAAAGAGCCTAAGTAATACGAACCCAACAAGCAGCGGCGCCGTAACTATCGCATAGTTGAGATGCAGAAATCGACCAAGAGTCCAAAACCTAAACACTTCGAACACGACGAATCCAAAGAGAAACGCAGTGACAAAGAGCACGAACACGAACAACAGATTGTCTACTTTTTTCGTTCGTAAACGCTTCCAAATCAAAACGCCTGCGACGATACAGATCGCAAAATAAGCGAGATTGACTCCGTAAAGTTTTACAATGTAGGCGAGCAAGTCTAGTCCTCTCAATTGCGCGGTTGTTTGCGCTATGACTTGCGCGTGGCTAGTCGTTTCTCCTGTCTCAAAGAACTCTTTAAGCCTCGACACATTCACTGCAAAAGCGTACGTGCTCATGAGCCAAGCGAAGAGCGTTACGGCCGCGATCAAAATGGGCGTAATCGCAACTCGAGCAAGCGATCGGCTACGCAACGTCTTAATTGCTTCGATTGCTATCAGGAGAAGTATAACCCCCGCCATCGTTGGGGGATACAAAAAGGTGACATAGAACAGAGAAATGATGAACAGAGCCGTGAAATGCGTCCCAGGTACCCTCGTTCTCTTGAGATACAAATAGAAGATAAGCGGCAAAAATACAACGGCAAGAAACTCGGGATACAGCGCGACGTGATAGTATGAAAAAAGAAGCGGAATGCTTGATGCGGTCGCTAGCAATACAAACTCACGTCTGCTGCACACGGCCTTTGCAAAGAGGTAGATTAGGCCTACAAACAAGATCGAAAAAATGCCGGGAAGATAGGCGACAACCGATAATGGCGAGAGTCCGGCCAGTTCGACAATCGAAACGGCAAGCGTGTAAGTCATCGGATAAAGTTGAGTTGTCTCCTGACTTCCTAGATAATCGAGATGCCCGATACGGGCAATTTCCGTGACCGCGACAACGTGGCTGAATGTGTCCCCGGCGCTGTACAAGACATAGCCCCGCAAAACTGCTAAGTAAATGACGATCAAGTTGCACAACGCGATGATTGTGAAGCCGATTAACAACCAGTGCGTGCTATTCTCCCGCACGAATATGTGGTAAACGACCAAGCTCACCCCGCCAACAAGGCTCAGAGCGAGTAATATCCATGCGATCAAGGGCGTGCTTGAGTAGATTGATAGCTCATAGCCACGTGCAGGTGCCTCCACGATCGCCAACAGCGCAAGTGTCAGTGACAAAAAACAGCCCGTTGCGATGAGCTTTAGTGTGCTGCTGCGCGTGAATCGGACGCTCTCGGGCGGCACTTGAATCACCGTGTTTACTCCCGTTTTGTCAGCAGCTGTCAGAAAGAACCTGCAGTTAGGAACATCTTCTTTATCTTAAGTTTCTTCGACGCGTTAGTCGATGCCTCTTCTACGTCGCTTTGATTGAAACTGCGTACAGGCTCAAAAAAAGCCCCTACTGGAACCGATTGGGTTGAAATCATACTTAAGTTTTTACGTGATGATTTCGGATCAGCTTCTCGTTTTTCATCTGTGCCGAGAGTCACCAAACAACGTCAAAATCAAAGCACGAGACATATACTTCTCGAGTCGTCGCGACAATCCGCAATGCTGCATTTTGTCAAGACTTTTTGCGACCACCCATCCGGACAGACGAGAGATCGAACCCACGAAAAAACACATTAAAAAACCACCCCAGCGAGGCGTCCTCTGAACGCTGCGCGATGCTCGACGATACGCACGTCAGTTGATACTATCCCGGCTCGGAGACCCCTTTCACCTAGCTCATAGCCATATCTTCGAAAGTATCGGTGAAACGCGAGAGACGACAGCGCGTAGAAAGGCGCTGTGTGTAATATACCAGAGAAAACACGTGCACGATCGCTCATACGCGACACAGCGCACGAAGCGTAGTTCATTTGAGAACAAGCACGGGCGGGCCGACGACGGGCGACGACAAAACAATTTCACTTGAGACAACCGTCGTTGGGACCAAAGAACGCGCGACTCTGCACTAACTGCAAAAACCGTGGTGCCGTATCGTATTTCACGAGGCCGACCTTTCATCTGACGAGATCAAGGTTGCGCACGTGCTTCGTTGTATCTATAGAAGATCTTGTCAAGCAACATTGGCAACCCCGGCACCTACTCTGAGTGCACGTTAAGCAACTTGATTCCTAGTGGGTTCTTAGTAAACGACGACCCGCGCAGTATACCTAGCGAGAAGGACCGCATGCAAGATTTTCGCTGAATAACCGATGCGAGCTACCATCCGAACATTCGAATGGTGTAACTTCCGTTTTAACGCGCTGTGGTATGAAGCCGCGTCACGTGTCTTACGCACAATACAGCGCAGAGATCCTTAAGAACGACGCCGGACGCGATTCAAGTGCAGAACGGAGAATAGTGAAGACGGGATATTTGCCCGAGAACCAGCTCGACACGAGCGTCATCGTGTTCGCACGATAGTTAGTAAGATAGATTATTATACGTCGACCTAATTGTTGACGTATTTGCTTAGCCGGTTGAGTAATCCGCTCGTTGACCAAAATCCTCTAAGGGGGCAAAATGAAACTTAATATGCAGCAGAATACCAAAGGCGCACTCAAAGCACGTTTAATTCATCCGTTGGGGCGGTTAATTGAATAGGCAGCGCCCCGAAACGCGAAAAGCGTGCGTAGTCATCACCAGTTGGGATGACGGCTCAATACTAGACAATGAATTATCGAAACTGCTCAACAGATATCAAATCAACGGTACTTTTTATGTCCCGCAACGCTGTGATCCATTGGACCTAATTGACGAAAATGAGCTCAAGAAACTAGCCAGAGATTTTGAGATCGGAGCCCATACGTTGACCCATCGTCGCCTAGATACCTTATCGCCTGCTGAAGCAAAGGGTGAGATCCTCGGAGGGAAAGAATATTTGAGCGCCATTCTTGACCAAGAAATCGAACTTTTTGCGTATCCTGAAGGCAAGTACACCAGCGAGACAATCGATCTGGTTAAGGAATGTGGTTTTGTTGCAGCGAGGACCACGCAATGTTTCCGCATCGGCCGTCCCTTAAGCCCCTATACGCTGTGGACCACTTTACAAGTGTACCCGAATTCATTGGGGAAGGCGACAGGGAACATCATCCGCGGCAGGGCCTTTGCGCACTTGGCTGGAATCTCTGTGTTGCTGAGAAACGTGGGAAAACCCTGGATAGACCTAGCAAAAGCATACTTTGACTACGTACATCAATACGGAGGCATGTTTCATCTGTGGGGACATTCGTGGGAAATTGAACGTTTGCGGTTGTGGGATGAACTTGAAGACCTGCTTGCGTACACGCGCATTTTTAGAGGAGTGTCGTATATGACTACAGGTGAGTTCCTGAGAACTCTGCAAACACGCTAGCAGGTCCGCACACCATCGTTTAGACAGACAGATTCGGTCCTACTATCTCATCCTTCTGGCGTAAACAAGCCATGCTTGGCTTTCGTGTAACAAGAGAGTCATATCGTTAACGTTACGAACTCGGGCGTGCATTGCCACGCAGCATTCGGCGCAGTTTTCTGGGTTACGCACAACTGATCTTGAGAGGTGAAGCTAGCTAACATCTGATCTGCCTCGTTATGCTGTTTCAATTCGCATGCGATGTACCAACATCTTGCTTACAGACTGCTGACCCCGGAAGCAGAGCAGTACGTCAGTGGCTAAAAAAACATACGGGTCTGTTAAAAGCTTCTCTGAAATGGTCGTCGGCTGAATGATTTCAAGGCACAACCGAGTTTGTCATCGCGTAAACAGCAATGTGCATCAATTAATAAGCCCGTCGCTTGACCATGCGTCTGCCTCAAGATAGAGCCTTACGCATATTCACCGACGCGCTGAATGGCTCAAGCTCGAGGGCATCACAACTGCGGCACAAAAAAAGGTTTTTCCGCCCTTCCACAATTCTTCGCCTCACTCCCCAGTACAAGTCACTATTCCACACGTCAGAGATTGAATCCCGCGTCAGGTCTCCTAAGGTTGCTTTTCCGAGGGCATCGTTGCAACACAGGCTAATTTTGCCATCTGGGCGCACCACCATCTGGGTGAACGGGTAAATACAAGACGACTTCAGCGGTGCAATTTTGGTTCTGTTTGGTGCGCTTCCTCCCCTTGTAGTCCTCATCAGATCTTTCTTTCTCACGTAGATCACGACTTTTTCTCCATAAGTTGGGTTTGTGAGAACGAGTTCATTAATCGCTTTGACGGGTTCTTGAAGCTTCATCTGATTATCGTAATTGTCAATGACAAGAAAATCCAGGTATTTCATCAATTTTTCAAATAACTCGGTGGTTAACAGCTTGCCATTTGTGTATAAGTAGTGGGTGGCATTTGGAATTTTTTGTTTTGCAATTTTGCAGAAATCAGCGATGCGTCGGTCGAGCAATGGTTCATTATTCGAGAAGAGACTAAACTCGCCTTCATATTGGAGATCCGCCAACTGCGCAATTGATGAGTTTAACAAGTCCTCGTCCATGACGCTCAGCTGCCTTGGGTCAAGTTTCCTGTTGACGGGGCAGAACGAACAATCATTATTGCATCGGTTGAGCGTCTCGATCTCGATCTTGGTAAACAAGGGAAACGGCTTTTGTGCCATCCTATCTTCAATGATTCTCTTTATGATCCCTCTGCAGCCTATATCCCGTAGTTTCATATGCGTCGGCAAAAGATGCCTTTCATACAGACGGGGTGTCGTCCGCTCTACGAGTTCACCTATCCTTTTTCGCTTGTTATCATAATCGTAAATTACGGTCATAGGCTCAACCAGCTACAAGTGCGGATAGATATGGATGCCCGAACATATAAAGAAGCGGTTTGCGACCGACCTAGAACGGCTGCGCTCTTTATTTGAGCGATACGCGCACTAACGGCGTCAGAGCTGAGTTTCTTGAGGCAGAACAACACAATTTTAAGTTTAAATGCTAAATGTTGACGCGATTGTTCCCAATTGCCTATTTCGGGAAATGAATACGACCATATCGCGCTCCGTTAACGTCCAGTAAACAAAGCTAGGTTTTGTAACCAAATAACGGCGCGACAGACTCCGCTCTAAGGCTGACACATTATGAGAATCCCAGGGCTTGAGGTTGCTTTGCACTATACGACTAGCAATTACCAAAAGCAGAAAGAATACGGCGCGGGGGCGCTCTGAGATCCGGACCGGCCAAGCTCCTCTTATTCTACAAGTAGGGCAGTTGACAACGGGTGAGGCACGGCGTACTAATGCCGGGGCGCGATTAATTGCACTCATCTATATAATTCAAGCATTCATTAAGAGCGTATTTTTATCGAGGTATTAGATTATGCTTAAGATACTAACCGTTTCAATCGACCCCGCGCTTATTGAACGCATAGATAACGAAGCAGAAGCTAAAGGGGTAAGCCGCTCTCATTTTTGTATCGGAAGCATTAGAGGAGTATCTCACGTCTAAGCCCGAAGTGGCGAGGTCGCCCTCATAGCAAAAGACCTTGAGCACGCGCTCAACGTGATAGACCTTAAGGACGCCCTCAAATCTGAACAAAGAACGAATGAGGGCTTTTTGCGTGCCGAGTTTCAGAAGTGCAACGAACGTAGTCGAGCAATGTGCAAAGATAAAGAACGCGCTGTGTGCTGACGTAACCGTTACTTGCTGGATCGGAGACGACCTTCCAGATTGCAAAATCAAATGAAGTTACTAGTTCTTATCACGGCCGAAGATGCTTCTCCGACCATCTTAGCAGAAGCAATGGCGTGCGGTAGTCTTGCACTGGCTACTCCGATCGGCGCCATTACAGACCTGCTGAAGAACGGAGAGACTGGCTTTCTCCTCAGAAACACCGAGCCGAGATCATAACCGAAAGCAACATAAAATACTAGCTTTTTCAAACGAGAGGGCCAGAATTGTCGAAAACGGGATTGCTTTGGTGAACGAGCTCTTACGGGGGTTCTGTGCAGAGGTACCGCAGAATTATTGCTGCGACGCCTTGAATCCCATCCGGTCAGTACGAGTGCCGCGTTTCGATCGCCTGATTGATGATCCCCGACCGGTTAGAGTTTGACCGGTTGAAAAATAATCTTGATTACTTCCCGGTGCTATTGCACTCAAATAGCCGTCACAAGAAGCGTAAGCGAATCGGTCGTATCTCTTTCTAGGAAATCGAATGAATCTATTTTAGCAGCACACTTCCAGCAGCTTTATAACTTGATCCTGCCGAATAAAGTCGAACTCACTAGAATACGATGTGCGCGTATGATCGGCAAGTCTCTCAATTTAAGCAAGTACTATCGAGAACCGCTTTATCGAAACTCGATAACCATAATGCTGAATTCAGCTTTTACTAATGTTTTCGGCCTCGTATTCTGGATTGTGGGAGCACGACTTCTATCGACAGGCGCAATAGGACTCGCAGCGGCCGCAATTGCAGCGGGATCTCTTATCATAAGCCTTTCGCGTTTAGGCTTAGACATAGGGCTTCTCCGTTTCGTGCCCCAATCAGCAGAAAAATCTGCCCTGTACGACACGGTCACATCGATCGTCGTGTCAGTGGCATTCGTGCTGACCGCTGCGTTTCTTCTTATGTTGCCATTCCTCTCTCCAGCGCTTGCATTCCTCCGTCAAGGCACGTTTCTGTTAGCATTCTTGGCCTATGCTTGCCTGTACGCCACGGTCATTGTGCAGGGTAACACAATGATCGCTATGCGAAAGGGCGACCTATATCTACTACAAGGTCTCGTGCTCGGGCTCCGAATTCCTCTCTTGCTCCTTCTAGTCTCGCTGACAACACTCGGCATTTTCATTTCATTTGATGTCACGCTCATAGTCACGCTGTTAATAAGCGCTTTTTGGCTCTACCGATTGGGCCTAGTGTCACGGTTCAGAATCAGCAGACGACTCCTGAAAGAGATCGCACCGTTCTCTTTTGGCAATTATACAGCCGGCATCTTGGGAATGCTCCCTCAAACAGTCGTCCCCATACTCATCGTGAATACTGTTGGCGCTGACGCGACTGCCTATTTCTTCGTTGCATATTCTTTGGCGGCGGCACTTAGCTTGGTTTCAAGCTCGGTAGGCATGTCATTGCTTGTTGAAGGATCGCACGATTTACCGATCAAGGAAAATGTCGGTAAATCTTTGAGGCTCACTTTTGCGATTCTTATTCCGCTTCTTCTAATCATGCTGCTATTCGGGGATAAACTGCTGCTGCTATTTGGGAAGCAATACTCGGAGCAAGCATTTTTGATGCTGCAGCTTCTCGCGTTGTCAAGCATATTTCTTGCAGTAATTGATCTGGGAATCACCGTCAAGCGAATTCAGAAGGATGTTAGGAGCGTTAATCTAGTCTACTCGTCAATGGCTATACTGATTATCGCATTCGGCTATCTTGCTCTTCTACGGTATGGATTGATCGGGCTGGGATACGTGTGGTTAGCTTCAGCAGCCTTTGTCTCCATATATATGGGGTGGACGTTAACACGAATCTAGAAAGGTGTTCCGAAGAGGCTCGAGATAGGATTGGGAGGATCCTGTGCCATCCTATCCTTGTTGCCTTTTTTCAGGTGTGAATACCTCACAAGGCCTGACGCACGAATGAATACTCTTTTCGATTATCAGAGATATAGAATGGTTCGTATCCATTCGCATTCAGCAATTTGATTGCGTCCGTTGTTTGTCGCATCCCCAGATTTTCAAAAGATCGAGGATAACCAGCCCAGGCAGCAGAAAGAATGAGATGGCGACTAAGACTTGCCTTATGACACTTAGATCTCGAAAAACCGCTAAATTAGTCGCGATGAGTAGGATTCCAGAGAGCGCAAAAGAAATTACTGAGAAGCGGTCTAACGCCCCTATCCATATCCTGCCTCCAGCGCTAATATGCGCCGATATCTCGCCACTGCTGCGGCGTAGCTGTACTGCTGCTCAACGACTCGCCGTGCCTTTACGGTAATGGCTTCGAGGTGCGGATGCTCTAGCACTCTGACGATGTTTGCCCGAATTGATTGAGGCGAGTTATCTGTCAAGATAAACCCGGTATCTTCGTCCTTGACTAAGTCTAATGCTCCACCAACTTCCGTAGTCAAAACTGGTGTACCGCACGCCATTGCTTCGAGGAGTACTGTGGGCAAGGCTTCCAGTTCTGTTGGCAGGATAAGTAGCTTGAGACTGTTCAAATAGTCGGGGACTAGCTGCTTTGGTATCCACCCGAGCGTTGTTATCCTCTTGTCGAGCCCTGTTTTCTTGTCAATTTCTTCTCTGAGAGCTCCATCACCAGCTATGGCGAATTCAATTTCAGATCCTTCATCGTGCATCGTAAGCGCAGCGGTTACCAAATTCATTACACCTTTCTCCGGGCGAAGTCTGCCCAAATATCCGACTACGTTGTCCCTTTCACCCAGCTCCGTTTTTGCCGCGTATTTGACCGCATCGACAAACCTGCTACCCGTGGGAAGCACTTTGTAACTGTACTTCTGTAGCTCAAATTCCTTCGATACAGCTTCTGTTTCTGGCGAGATCCCGCTCAGCAATGTGAAGAAGAGGGGATCTTGCAAGCGCGCGATCTTGGCACTGAACGAGTCAAATCTGCCCCGGGTTACGACCTCAATCGTTTTCTTCTTCATGAACGTAGCAACCAACAGCGGTACCAGAAACTGCGGATAGGCCATATAAAATAACACAACATCCGTATCTGTTCGCGTTCTTATGAGCTCGATACTCGTTAGCAACTGTGCTGCGACGCATTTTAGGACCCATTGTAAGGCCGAATACAACGTGGGCTTGATCTCTTTGAGATAATGCAAACGAATGCCAATGTCCCGCGTGTTAATTTTGTTTGAAGGAAGAGCGACTTCCGCCGTGTTACCATCAATCAGCGTGATCTCGGACGCAATAGGATCAAGGATGCGCAACAAATCGGCTAGAAAGAGGTAGGGGCTTTCCGCCCTCCAAGGGAAGGAGACCACGACGACCCGAGGCCCACTTATGACCGACTTAGGACTCACAGGCCGGTATAGGCGCTGGTGATACATAATGTTTCCAAGTAAGCGCAATTCAGGTGAATGTGCCGCCATTCTCGAGATGTGAGGCTTTGAAGACACCCCCCAAGAAAAACGAGACCGGTTAGCGGCTTGAGCCGACCAGAAGAATCGGGCCGCGCTGCGCCATGCAGATTCATAGGATCATTCGCGATTCTAGTTTGAAAATAAGCTAGGAGAAATTTAGCACCCACATGATCTCGTATCGGACTCGCCGAACATGTGGTTACACATTTGGCGTGTCCACGAATAGACAGCCATCAGTTTCTTCTGCAGAGATTCAAACCGTTCTTTTGTGCTTGACGTCAAATGCGACTTTGCAGCCAAGCAAAATCGACTCAATCGCTGCATTCCAATGTTTATCCCTAAGAAAGTCTTCCGGTAACTCTTGTGACTTGACTCTGCGAGACCAGAGAGCTTCTCGACTCTTCCTTCGCCGTCGTGCATCGCCGCAAGACTAGCGACGAGGCTTTTCGCTTCTTTTTACGATTGATCTCGCGCAAGCTGCGCGATTTGCCTGCACAGGACATTAATGAGATTGGACCAAACAACTTCGATCGAGGGCTTAGCATCGATCACGGGAATGCGTAGTTCTCGAGCTACCGACAAGTACAGCTTTCGTCTCTGTATCAGGTCCGCCGAACTGATAGAGTCGTCTTTTCTCCGCAGCGACTCCCCCTCATCGACCGTTAAGACGACAGTCAGAGACCGCCGGCCTAAGCGTCTTAAGAGGAGTTTATAGGGATAGCTGCTGAGATCGGTCATTCTCGTATCGGTCATTAAATCGACCAGCGCGTCAAGTACGTATCGGTCCGCGATAACAGTGTTTCCCCGACGTAACGGCAGCTGGATCTTCCACAAAGACACGACGAGCATATCAACCGCGGATATCCACGCCCAGAGATGGGCAACGAGCTTATTCTTGTAGAAGTAGTACACTCCTGCCCGCTTCCCACGGACGGTGACTGATTGTGCAAAGCCAGTTAGATAGCAGAGGGCAAGAAATGGAACGGAAAGCACGCGTGCATTCCGCAACCAGACGTAGGAGCAACCGATACCCGCCGCTTCCAGTTCACTCGTTAGTTTTTTTGCGAGGGTCGTTTTGCCAGTTCCATCAATGCCTGCTAAGCAAATGAGGCGACCCCGGAAATGATCCATCGTGTCGACGTTCACGCGGCTGTTCGTTCTCCTGCGTCCTTGCAGCATTTGCGTTCTGACATTTTTTCAGCGGTTCAAAATCGATGTGTACATCTGTAAGAGCCTTTCACGGCCCACCTCACGTGAAAAACTGTTGACGATGGTTTCACGGGCGTTGGCCGCAATAAATGCAGCCCGCTCAGACGATGCGGCCAACCGTAACGCATCGGCGAGGTCTTCCGGATTAAGGTCGTCAACGAGGAGGCCGTTAAACCCGTGCTCTACGATTAGCGGAATGTCCTGTTCTCGCGTGGCCACAACGACCTTCCCGCAGCTCATTGCCTCCAAAAGAACGAGCGGTGGCTGAGTTGCCCCCACGGGGCCAGAGAAGGGCAAGAGGACAATATCAGCCGTGTTGTACAGGTCCCTCTTTTCACGTTCTTCAAGCGCTTGTACGCGTGTCATAACGCTGTCACCGAGGCCAAGCTTCGCAGCTTGGCTAGCTATTTTATCGATCCAGACGCGTTCAAATTCGTAACGGGCGACAATCGACAGTTGAAGGTTCAGACCCTCTTGTCTAAGCGTGTGGATGCTGCTTAAAACGTCCAGTGGAAACCGCTTCTGCGAGACTGAACCCATGTATAAGACGCGAATCGGCCCGGGCTGGCGCTGGGTGCTGTGGGGGGTGAAGAAGTCCGTATTGATGATCGGTGGGACAAAGAATATAACGTCATCTGCAATGCCCCGCCGGTGTAGCTCGGCGCGAATGTTTCCTGATGTCACCGCTACGCCGTCAAAAAAGTGCGCGTACGTCGCTCGAAGAAGAGGCACGGCGAAGCGTCCACGTCGCTGCTGCAGAAGCATGTAAATGTGCCTGACGAGCTTTATGTTACGCAGCCTAGGTATTTTGAGCCGCATCAAAGGGGCGAACAAGGACGCGTTCAGGCTGCCTATATGAAAGATGTCTACCGCTTCTCGCGACGCCAGTCCCGATGCGGCCCGCCACAAGAGGAGGCTATTCACGTCGTACGAACGGGGAGCGTAGTTATGATTCCCTGTTCCCCTGAGTACGATAACGTTTTTGAGACCACGGGCGAACGCCTCAAACTGTGCGGCGTTGGACGCATTATCACCCGTCACGTCGTGCGTCGTGATGAGGGAGATTTCAATGTCGTCGTTTCCGACAAGGGCATTGATCATCTCCTTGAAAAGTTGTGGATCTCCCCGGATCCACGGCGGATGGATCTCTTGTCCGACGAAACACACGTGGATGTTAATCACCTTTTCCCAAAAAATGGTGCTTGAGGGTGCTCGCTGCGTGACGACCAACGGAGAAGTTCAGTACCTCCGTGGGCGTGCTCTGGTACTTGTTGACATACGCCGCAGCGACTATCCACGTGCTAAAACGGTACGGAAGTCTCAGCTTGTTGCAAAAGTCTCGTGTCACGAGGGCGCGCAGCCGGTCGCGATCGATCAAGTGACTCTGAAGCGACAATTCGGGATAGTCCAGCGATGCGTTATACAGCAGGAGATTTATGTTGTCCATCGCGCTCATAAACGCACATAACGCTAGTGTAAGGTGCTCCGCGCGGGCCATGCTGTGCACCGTTCTCCAATCGACGTGTGCTGCAAGATACTGCGCCTGAAGGAAATCTGCCAAAGTGACGCTAAGCTCCTTGAACACGGAATGCGCTGCAAGCAGGAGGAGCTCCGCTTCAGGCCCAGGAACGCGCACGCTGTGCCCGTCCAGATCGACGGTTGCAGTGCCGTTCCAAAGCACCGCCTTATCGAGGTATACCATACCTGCCGCAGATATATCGCAGTGAACATCTACGAGCACGATCCCTTCGAACGGCGTTTGGAGCGTTACCTCGTGGGCGCTACGGCCGAGGATGTGATATCCAGAGGCGACTAACAAGTCCACAAAACGCGCGAAGGCTTCAGTCGACGCCACGATGACGTCGATGTCGCTGCCGACGTACGGGAACGGGCGGATCGTCTTGATGATGAGGATATCAATGTTCGTAGCTCCCGCGAGTTTCGATAGGGACGTTAAGATCGCATCACACTGCTTCTTTCTTCTGAATTGCTCTGAACAGATGCCCCGAAGCGCCGCTGGAGGAGCGTTGTCGAGCCGCACGTTATCGCACAGTAGAAGAAGCACCTTGTTGGCAATTGACAGCTCTACTACGTCGAGCAAGGTCGTGCTGTTGAGGGTTTCGAGTGCCTGCCCATCGCCGCGTGACGTGACACGTCCCAATAACCTCAGGCGTTCAACCCGCGCCTGCTTGTCTTGCAAAGGCTTATCTGGCATCCGTTTCTGTTGCGACTTCGAGGTAGGTTTCCTTAATTCTTTTCGAAATGGGGTTCCAGTCAAATTCAGATAGGTTGACACCGTTCGCCCGTGTCTCGGCAGTTTCTCTGATGACTTGAGCTAAATCCCGCGGATGCATCGTTTTGACGTCAACCGGGATGATTGCTTTGGTAAACTTCCTCGACAGTTCCCGCAAACCGAACTTATCATTGACTATGACCCTGCTATGGGCCGCTAGCGCTTCCAACACGGTAATGCCAAACGCCTCAACATTTGAAAGGTTTACAAAAACGGAGCAGGTTTTCATCCACCGATACACCTCGTCGTCTGAACGCGAGCCGAGAATCTTAACGCTATCTGATAACCCCTGCCGTCGTATCTGCTGTTCCAACTCGCCCCTGAACTTTCCGCTTCCGATGATGCAGAGAGAGAACTCGTCGGAGGAGAGGTAGCGCATCGCCTCGACCAGACGGTGATTATTCTTATATCGTTCTAATCGCCCCACCGAAAGGATCAGTTTTCTGTCGACAGCATACGGCTGGGCATTCTCAATTTGCTTAAGGCTGATCCCGTTCGGAATTATGCTGACTGGCCTGCGTAATTCAAAGCGTTCCTGGATACTCTTTCTTTCTGTTTTAGACACACATATGATTCTTCTTGCTTTGTTGAAAACGCGGCTATTACACGTCAGATCGTACGCGCGCTTGGGACCAGTAAGGTATGAGGCGGAGGCTTCCGCGTGAAAATGAGGGGAGACGATCAACGGTATTTCAGAGCACCCGTATGCAGCCATCAGTGGAACAAGCGTGCTCGATCCGTGCGCGTGTATGAGATCAAACGAACGCGCTTCATTTCTCAGATCACGAAACATGGGTAACGATCCATAGCCGACCCAATTCCGCGTCCGATATGCGCGGACGGAAACGCCGTGCCACGTGCCTCGACAACCCTTCGCCGGAGTCCCACACCAAATCTCAAGATCCAGTTCTGTGCTTGCGCTCAAGCGTTTTGCAGTCTCGCCCACTACTCGTGCTTGACCTTCCTTACTCCACGGCGGCACTGAAAGAACGGTGAGGATCTTCATGACGCTCGGTGCTCCACTTCTGTCGCCTTGGCGCGGATCAGACAAAATCGAAGACGTCTTTCATTGTATTGATCTTCAACGAGGAGCACGCTTCTATCGTGCGGCCTTCTGGCGTTGCGGGTATTGACCTCCCGTTAAGCGATAGAATCGCCTCGATGAATTCCTCGGCCGTCCTTCGCACTGTTACGGCATCGCGAAGCTCGTAAGGGAGGCCGACGACCGCTTCGGGCGTGCCAACAACAGGCTTACCGCAGGCTAATGCTTCAATTACGCGCACTTTCATTCCGCTCGGGTTCGTGATCGGCGCGATTACGACGTCAGCACCGCGTACGTATGATCCCGGATCATCGACAAAGCCAAGAAAATTGATATCGCGATCATGGTTCAGGTCGAATTTCGCTGGGGGTTCGCCGGAACCAAACACGTTTATTCGAATATCACGCAGCAATCCTCTTTCTTTTAGTCGCGGAATTAGTTCATACTTTACGAATTCCAAGGCATCCACATTATAACGTCGGTCGAGGCTGCCGTAGAAAAGTACGTTGAGTTTGTCGTTTCCAAAGTCGTACCGCGGGGTTGCGGAAGCACTAAACGTTGTTTCATCAAGCTTCGGTGGTACGTAGAAGACTTTTTTGTGAGCGGTACGTTCAGCCACGTACGAGTAGTCGTGGGGCGAGAGGGTGACGACCGCGTCGGCGACGCGCACTGCATGACGCTCATAAAGCCGCATCAGTGGATAGAATGGCGAGTGATTGTGCTTCAGGTACTGCCATTCGATGTTCTGCATGACCATTACCAGCGGACACCGATTCTTTCTTGCGACATAGCGAGCGATGTTGAACGTGTACACGAGCGTAAATACGACATCTGCTTCGATCTGGTTCACGGACGATTTATTCAACAGCACATCCGGCCTCATTTGTTCTAAAATCATTGATAGCGTGCCCCACGGGACTAGTGGCTTGATGTGGCTTTGCGTGAAGTTGACTGTGCGAGGACAATACCCTTGTTTGAGGTTGTCACGAAGCGTAAAGTACACAGCCGTTCGAGCGTGTTGCGCTATGTCACTAAAAAGCTGATACGCATACCAATCGCCCCCGCTATTGATAGGAATCCGTTGGTACACGTCGAAACAAGCAGCTTTCATGGTGTCCATGCGAATGCCGCTAGCCCCTACACGGGTGGTCAATGGCTGTGGCGGACTCACAAATAACGTCTTTTTCATAGTATAAAAGAGATTCTTAGCCAGTCGTGTTCCTAAAGTCGCTTTTGTGCAATATTGTTAATATATCTGGCAATATCGCCGTAGCACCTTAATTTATTTCACAACCTCAAATGCTGACGTCGCTTTGGACGAATTCCCACGCGCGCACGTTTGTCGACTGAGACGCCGCCGCGCTCAGCTATCGTTTTTGATCTTTAATGAATAGAAGGACTATGATTACGAGCGGAATAACGTTGCCAGCTGCGTAGCTCCAGTAAAACCCGTGCCTGTAGGACAGGTACGCGAAGCCAACCACTAGGATACGCAGTAGCGTATATTCTACGACCCTAAGAGGACTCGTCCCTGACCTCCTCGTATTTCGTTCTACTCACTCAAGACTGCAGAGCACGTCCCCAACTGCGAACCTAAGAATTGTGCAACGCCCTAACCGTTGCCTTTCGGCTTTTTCCCCGCGCCTAATTGGCGTCTCACAACCTACGTATTCGCGAATTGAACGCGAAGAAATACGAGATCCCGTTTCCGTGCTAAATGTGGCACGGAGAAGATTGGCTAATTGGCGTGCGCAACACGTTCAGGACGGTGGGAACCCGATCGAGTGCACAGCACGAAAAGGAAAACGCTGGAGCAGCTGCAACACCCCCTCGTAAAAGGCAAAGCACCCATCAGGCGACCTCGCCATGCCGACGGGCAGGACTGGAAGCGTACTCCTTGGCTCGTTAGGCTCCCTCAAAGACACTACAATTAGGTCACCGCTGCGTCGAAAGTCGCCTATGGCTGAATGCTGCCGAGACGCTACGAGGAAACGTGAAAGCTTCGGGCACTCACGATCAGAGAGGTCAGAACGCATTGTAGCGCCGCATTTGAGCGCACGCGTGATTCCGGCGCGTCGGGGTTGCAAAGGCAACGTTATAACAGAGAAGTGACCATAGCGTAAATCACCATGGCTGATCCTGATAGAGCCCAGATCGTCCGATATATCGCGCTTGCTGCCGTTATTCTTGTGGTAGTAGCACTCCTCTATCCGACAGTCGATGGGCTGAGCGTTGCCGGATTCTTCGGTGACAAGACGTACCTGATCATCTTGCAGGACAACTCGGAGATCAGACCTACCGGCGGGGGGATAGCGTGCATGGGACTGCTGACCGTGCACGACGGCACCATTGCACGCCTGCAATACCAGTACGTAAGCTCGTCAACCAATTCGACGTGGAACCCGATCGTCAACCTCGACGGACCTGCAAGCTTCACCCAGTTCTTCGGTGTGGGAAGCGCCCGCCTCTCCGATTCAAACGTCCAATACGATTTTGCCTCGTTCGCTCCTAAGATGCAATCAGATTTTTATAACGCGACCGGACAGAGGGTAGACGGCATAATCGCGCTTGACCTCACCGCGGTCGCGGCGATTATGAACGTAACTGGTCCGATAACGGCATCAGGCGGGGTTATAACGAGTAGAAACGTGGCCGACCGTTTGCACTACTACTCAGCGATCGCAGAGGCCGGAGGAGCGAAGCCCTTTCTCACGGACCTTGTGTCGACGCTTACGTCCGACCTCGCCCGGCTTATCCGCGATTCGAGCGTTTCGCAGAAACTGGCGCTCTACGCCACGTTGCAAACGTTAGAAGACGAAGGACACGTGCTCGTCTATCCGAACCAGGGATTCTGGTTCCGAAGCGCCGTAGGCAACGCCGTGGGCGAGGGCACACCCCCTGCAACGGACTCTATCTCCGTGGTCGACACCACGTTAGGCACGATCAAAGCAGATTTCGGCGTGACCCGGACGATCGACGACCACGTGCAGCTCTTTTCAGACGGGTCGGCTCTCTCCACGCTAACGCTCACGTATACAAACGGGTGCTGGTGGAATTATGACGTGTTCTCCACCACACTCGTTCCACCGGGCGCTCAGCTCGTCGCCGTGCAGAACACCACGCAGGCGTTCAAGGGTCCTCTGGTGACGAACGGGGACGGCTACACGGCCTTTTCGTCGCGCATGCTTGTGTCCGCCAACACGACCGGAAGCGTTACCTACACCTACATACTGCCGAACGTGGTCTCCGGAACGGGGATATGGCACCAGTACGAGCTCAACATTCAAAAGCAAGCGGGCATAACCAGCTACATCTTAAACGCCAGCGTACAACTCCCTTCAGGGGCAACGACGATCAGAGCTGAAAACGTCGGCTCGAATCAGGTGTTTGACGGCGACGCGCACGTCAGCGTCGTGTACACGTAGAGGGTCACTCGTGAACGCAGAACAAGGCGCGGCACTAGCAATCGTCGTTTGTCTCGTCGTTGTCGCGCTCGCAGCGGCCGCGTTTCTTTCGAGCGCCCCATCCAACGTCGCCACGTATGCGGTGCCGGCTTCGGCGGTGCACGCGTCGCTCGGCACGACCGCGAGCGACGGGACGATCGCACTGCGGCTAAACGGGATTAGCGATACGTCAAATCCTGCGACGAGCAGCGTGTGGATCGAGTTTAACCGAGAGAGCGGCGTGTACAACTACTCCTTGACCCCTCCTCCCGCGAGCCGCTATCTCGTCGCCAACGTCACCGTCACGAACGTGGGCCACGCGAAAATTCCCTTTTCCTACGGATATTTCGTGTTGGTCGCGCGTGACGGCACCGCCTATTACGCCAACTACGCCGTTTGCAACACGGGCTGTGGCGCGCAAGCACTCAAAAACGGTACGCTCAACGAGAGCTTCGCGAGCACTATGTACGTGCTCTTTTCGGTTCCTACAGTGGCACAACCAGCACAGCTCGTGTACACTGCAGCTAACCCACCCCTTGCGCTGTCATCGACGTGAGCCGTATTGCCATCGAATCGTCGGCGCTACGGCCTCCCGACTCTTTCTGCTCGTCGAAATAGCCGACCTGAAGAGAATTGGGAGAAGAAGTAACGCTTACGAACATCAACTCGTCGCGAGACATCCCAGAGCACGACAACGTGTCAAAACCCTTCTGAAAATTACCGATCAAAGACACGGGCCCGATGGTCTTTCCGCGCTGTACATCGATGTGTATCCTCCCAGACTTGACGCCGGTCTCCAATGACAGGTTCGGCATACGCACCGCACAAGCAGCTTTGCGCCAGCTACTTGCCGAGGGTCAGTTGCGGCTTCAGTGCGAGCGACGCGCCTCGTATTGCATTCGAATGCAGCAAGTAGCTATTAAAACCGCTCAGTTTTTTCCGATTCGCCGGGGCTGCTATTCCTGTGTGTCCGTTGCAACCGTCATTGCACAAAAACAGACCTATTTTCGCGCCGTCCCTCAGTGACGATTGGTTCATCCGCTCGAGCGCGGTAGGTGATCGGGAGTTCCGCGATGCGCAAGCCGTTCCTCGCGCATTCGGTAAACATATCTGCTTCGATTTCAAAGCCGCTCGCTTCGAGCTCCAAGCGCCGGATTGCGTCGCTGCGGTACGCCCAGAACCACGTGCACACGTCGCTGATGCGCGCACCAAACAGCGCCCACGCGAGGAGCGAGAGGGGGTGTTCCCCACGACGACCGATTTGTTGTCGGTTGCTCAGTTCAGTAGCGTCAAACTGCTCAATCTCCCAAAAGCCACGTAATAGGGATAATTTCAACTATTTAAACGATACGCAAGAAGTACCCTTCTGAAGCTGCGCGTGATGTAACGCAAAGCATCACCGCCTACACCACGCGCAGTACGTGCCCACTACTTCACTCCTTTGCCCGCTACGAAAACGAGACCCCCACTCCAGTACTTAACGTGGTACGGAAAAGACAAGGCACATTGGCAAGCGAGGGAAGCTTTCCGGACGGTCGGAGCGAACCCAGTGCACGGCAAAAAAGGCATTGCGAGCAACTGCAAAATCTGCTCGCGAGAGACAAAATCGCCCAACTGCGACCTCGCACTGTTGAGCAGAACTGCGGAAGAGATCGCCCCTTCCACTCGTTACTGCTACCACAGACGACACAGCTGCGTCACTCATGATCAAGAGTCGACTACTGGCGAACCCGTTCACGTCCCGTTAACCGCACTTACCACAAGCGCATCCAGCGCAGCAGTCAGAATGCTCCACACCATTGCAGTACCTGCCCCGCCCACGACAGAAATGACTGTCGAACGGCACAATGCAGCGGAAAGCTACTGCTTCACCGCACTCACAACTGGTAGCTTGCCGGCAAATATGCCGAATAGACTCCGTGGCGCCAAGCCTCCGCGTTGCAGTGTAGTCGAAGAGCTCCCCGTATGCAGTAGAATGATGTGTAGCGGCAAACCTGAGTCAGCGATACCCGTACGGCCCCATATAAACTACCCGCTTCATCGCAGTATCGTCACTGTTCTTTGATAGAGGATGATGGCGAACACGATGACGCAGATAACGACAAATATGGCGATATTCTTTCGCCACGCCATAGTGATCACCGAGGGCTTGGTAAGTTCGACGAGCACGAGGAATTCAATGATAATGAGGATGAGAAAGATCTCGAGCGCGTAGACGTTGAGGAGGACCAAAAGAGCGATGGTGACAAACGTGAGCGCGAGTAGACTGTACACAAAACGCTGCGTCTCGGTGATAATCATTGCTGTTCAACTAGATGTCGGAGCTTTTGATGACTAGATGTGAAGCTACCTATAAAAATGTCTGCTACCCACTTCCTGCCGCTGCTGGCGTCGAAAAACTGGGGTAATGGAAGATACTCCTAGCCGCCGCGCAAAACGTGGAAGCAATACCCTCGGTCAGCAGAAAAGCCTCAGTCCGGACCCAGCAGCCGCACCTGCTCGATTTTCATTTGTGCACGCGCTATGTCGATGGAACGGTCGTTGTTTACCACCGGCCGTGACCAAGGCGCAGGGATCAAATAGTTTCGCGACGTGGACGGCTCACTACGTTTCTGTGGCGTAATCGATTGATGATACGCTCGGACGACTGGAAAAAAGGTTGGATGACCTCGTCCAAAAAGAAAGCGGCCGATGCACAGAAACGGGGCGACGCGAGGAGTGCTACAACGGAGGCGAATAGTTGCACGCACGTCGTATTCATTCGTCTTTGTCGCCTATAGACGTGAGGCCGACCTCTAAATCGCGTCCTAGGCCAACTGCGAGAAACGTGAGGCGATTCCCAAACTCGTGGGGATCAAAAATACGCCGAGCGTCGATCACCACTGGTGTCGCCATGGATTGAACGAAATCATCAGGTGTCAGCTGCTTAAACTGCCCCCACTCGGTCAAAATAATACAACAGTGCGCTCCATCAAGGCATTCTGCAATTGAGGGTGGATACTCAAGCCCTTCAAAGCCGGTCTGACTCACTTGCTTGACCACGGGATCGAACGCGCTGACGTGCGCGCCCGCCTTCAAGAGTGTGCGGGCAACTGTGAGGGGTGGGGCCTCACGCAGGTCATCGGTATCGGGCTTGAAAGCGAGGCCGAGGAGGGCCACTTTCTTGTCCCGTGGTTCCCCGAGCGTTGCAAGAGCGAGCTGGGCGACGTGGGAGGCTTGCGCTTGATTTACCGCCAGCGTCGCCCTCAGCAAAGGCGCTGAATAGCCCCGTGCCTCAGCGAACTTGCATAACGCTTTTGTATCTTTAGGCAGGCATGAGCCCCCAAACCCCGCCCCGGCATTGAGGAATTTGGGGTTGATCCTCTCGTCCAGTCCCACGCCTGCCATCACCTTAGATACATCGACGCCCGGGACCTGCTCACAAATACGTGCCATTTCATTTGCATAGGAGATCTTCATCGCAAGAAAGGTGTTACTCGCGTATTTGACCATCTCTGCCGATTCAAGGCTCATCCTTAGTAAGGGGATGCCCGGCCCATAAAAACCCTCAAGCAGATCTGCCAGCCGTTGGCCCGACCGTTTATCATATTCCCCAATTATCACACGATCGGGGTTCAACATGTCCCGAATTGCTGATCCTTGCTTGAGGAATTCCGGATTCATGCAAAGGCCAAAATCACGCCCGGCAACAAGTCCCGAGGCTTCCTCAAGAGCGGCTTTGATGGGGCCCCGCACTGTGCCGGGCGTTACGGTGCTCTTGACCACAACGAGGTGGTAGGCTTTCTTACGTTTTAATGCACGCCCGATGTCCTCACTTGCACTGATGACGAAACGCAGGTCGATCGTTCCGTCAGCTTTCTCCGGCGTGCCTACGGTGAGAAACGTGACCTCAGTTTGACGCACTGCCTCAGAACGACTAATCTCAGCACGTAAGTGTCCCGATTCGATGCCTGTTCGCACCGCTTCATCCAGTCCTGGTTCGTGAAAAGGGGCCCGCTTTGCATT
>Ga0116123_1000609_pt1 | contig 24499 bp, 13 predicted proteins | sample June2015DPH_13_1_3_FD_89727 | JGI IMG/M metagenome (GOLD analysis project Ga0116123, IMG submission 89727) | Peatland microbial communities from SPRUCE experiment site at the Marcell Experimental Forest, Minnesota, USA - June2015DPH_13_100 | ecosystem: Environmental > Terrestrial > Soil >... | reverse complement strand
CTTCTCCCAGGTGCTCCTGTATCTTCCCCTCATCAATCTGGATCACCTGGCTCAACTTCGCTACTTCCTTGCCTGCTTCTCCCTGGTTGGTGGGCTCCATCGCCGCTCCTCTCGGGCCTTCCTTAGGCCCTCTGTTTTACCAACCAGACCCACGCCTCCTCAAATGTGCGAAAAATAGCGTACGTTATCGGAGCCATTTTTCCTTCTTTAGTTGCACCCACACCTGCACCCACGCCTATGAGTCCCGAATGCATGGCCGCCGGAGCGCAATGAGGTTTGTTGAGGTAGCCGATCCACTGTCACGCCCTCCAACGGGACTGTTTCGGCAACCCCCAGCCAAGAACCGTGCACCCCCAACTCCGGAATTACTTCCGGGTCGCCCGGATCCAGGAGCGATGCATTTTTTCGCTAGAAATCGGATACTTTCTCTCACCGGTCATTGAAAAGCAGAATTGCATGGCAGATCTATCTCAAGGCAGCCGAGAGTGAAAGCAAACGGGAATGGCCCTGGATCGCTCGTTCGATATAACCCATCAAAGAAGACAAGTGCGCGCTCTCCAATTTGCTCGTGAAATTGAAACGAAGGCTTCCATGGACCGGAATGCCACCCGCGATCTTCAGCCGTCATAATCTGGATCGGCTGGCTCCAGTCGGCAAGCGCACCCGCTGGTGTCTTTGCTCTGCACCACCACAAGCCAGTCTCGGGCGGCGGCGTGCTTTCCCTTACTGAGACTCGTGAGAAAATTGCGTCAAATGCATCTCCTCGTTGACGAACGCAGAAATCGAACATCTTCATTTCGGGCGGGGCAAAGACAGCATGCTTGCTCCAGCTGGCGCTTCCGTCTTCACTTTCTGCGTACCCGTGCACGAGGTAATCCTCCTGGTTGGATCCGGCGACGTACCACATCTTCCATTTCCCATCGTGATAAATCAGGTTCGGTTCGTACACGCTTCCGTGTTCCCACTCTTCATTTGCAACGAACGCGGGTTCTGGCTGATCTATCCACTTCTGGCCATCCCATTGCAGAAAACCGATCGTATAGGGCCCCCAGAGGTTCTCCGTAGCGCCCGCGTAGTAGATGCGTTCGACCCATTCGCCTTTGTGGGAGTCCCAACCTTTGACATACGACGGGCAATGCCGTCCGCCTTTGCCGTCCCATGCTGAGCTGAGTCCGCGCTCGGCAACTGGTACCAAGACTCCCGCAGCACTGCGAGTCACCTTCCACCCCGTAGCGGAGAGGGGCGCGCCCGGAGGGAGTGAGGCACTGTAGATCTCTGTAGCCCCGTATCCACCGACTTGGCCCGCGAGGTACATCCACCATTGCTCTCCTCGCTTCACAACGCTCGCATCGAGCAGTTCATCCCCACCCGAGCCCGAAGCGGGATCGCGTGGGTCGAGGATCTTGACTTCAGCTCCCGGCACACTCCTTCTGAGATCAACCATTGTGGTCCCACGTCCATCCAACATTATCCTGTCTCTCCCGTACGACACACTAGGTTCTCACCGCACCCGCACTACCACAACCGTGGCGTCATCCGTCTGGCGTCCCAGCGAAAACCCGTCCATCGATGTAAAGATCGCGTCGACAATTTCGTCAGCGCATAGGGCGTTGCTTTCTGTAGCCGCCTTTCGAAGGTCTTCGACTCCCCATTCACTCTCCGCCGGGTTTGTCGCCTCAATCACTCCATCCGTATAAGCGAGAATCAGATCGCCCGGATTTAGCTCGACTGTCCCTTGCTCATAGCTCGAATCCGCAAATATTCCTACCGGTGCGCCACCTGCTTCCAGCGAGATGATCGAGCCGTCTCGTCGAATCACCATCGGGGGATTGTGGCCGGCGTTCACATACTGCAGCCTGCGCTTTGTTCCGTCGAAAACGCCGTAGAATAATGTGGCGAATCGGTCTTCCACCGAGGATGCGTGAACCTGCCGATTTACTGCCGCGAGTACCGCCGGCCCATCGCTTCCGGCGAACGACGCCGCGGTGCGAACCGAGGACTGGACGTTCGATATCATCAACGCAGCAGCGAGCCCTTTTCCCGACGCGTCTCCAACAGCGAGCGCAAGACAATCATGCGGCAATGGCACAAAGTCGTAAAAGTCCCCACCCAACGCACGCACCTGCCGGCAACGCGCGCTGTAACTCAGCGAATCCACTTCTGGTCGGGTGTGCTGCATAAACCGTTCCTGCACATCGCAGGCCGTAACCCAGTCGCGGCTTACATCCAGAACTACCGTATCACTCGTCATTTTTGCACCTCCGTAGGGAAGTCGATCCTTGCGGCGCGAATTCGACATCCAGCTGGCAACGATTTTTGCTGAAAATTTGTTGTCGCGGCATGTCGAGAATCCCTTGCCTGTTCCGACTACCGTATGAAAAGGCAGCAACTATCGCCAGATTGACCAAATAGAAAGGAGCACTAAGGACATGAAATACATATTGCTCATGAGCAGCACGAAGGCAGGTGTCGACTCTTACGTCGCATGGTCCAAGAAGGACATCGATGCCCACATGGCCGTTCTCAAGAGCATCAACAAGGAGCTAACCGAATCCGGGGATTTTGTGGGCACCGAAGGCTTGGCCCGCCCGGACCAGGCGATAGTCGTGCGCGGGCAAAGAGCCGGCATGCCCATCACGGATGGCATCTTCCCCGAAGCTAAGGAGTTTTTGCTCGGCTACTGGATTGTCGACGTCAAGACCCCTGAGCGGGCCTACGAGATCGCCTCACGGATTTCCGTCGCGCCGGGTCCCGGTGGAGTGCCCACGAACATGCCCATCGAGGTCCGCCAGATCGTGAGCCTCTCCGCGAAATCGCAGTAACGCCATGTCGAAAACACCTCGCGGGCTTCGACTACCTTACGAGAGCGCAAACTTAGCTCGAAATCGAAAGGAGAACAACGACGTATGAAGTACATTCTGATGATGAACGGTACGAAGGCCCAGTTTAGCGAGTATGCCAAATGGTCAAAGAAAGATATGGAGGCGAACGTCGCTTTCATGCGCACTTTCGGCAAACAGCTCAAGGACGAAGGCGTATTCGTTGCCACGGAAGGCCTGGGTTGGCCCGACCAAGCCAAGCTTGTTCGCGCTGGCAAGGACGGCGCGCCGATTACGGACGGAGTCTTCCCGGAGTCCAAAGAGTTTCTCGCCGGATACTGGATCGTTGACGTGGAGAGCCCGGAACAGGCGTACAAGATCGCCGCGCGGGCTTCGGCAGCCCCTGGTCCGGGTGGCGCTCCGGGCAATTTCCTCATCGAGGTGCGTCAAGTGCTGGGTAGCCATTCCGATTTGGGACTGTGAGATTCTGGAAGGAACACTCCGGTGACCACACAGTCTTCAGAGCTTCCGATCGAGCACCTGTTGCGCGAGCTGACGCCGCAGGTGCTCGGCCTCGTTGTCCGAAGATTCCGTGACTTCGCTGCCGCTGAGGATGCCGTGCAGGAGGCATCTATCGCTGCAGCATTGCAGTGGCCGCGCGAGGGCCTTCCGGAAAATCCGCGCGCGTGGCTCACGCAAGTGGCTCATCGTCGCATGGCCGACCACATTCGGAGTGAATCAGCGCGCCGGCGTCGCGAAAATGAAGCAGCGATCGAGAAGGAACAACTCGCGCCTCCGGCTGAGGCCGCTTGTGGATTGGATCAAAACGACACGCTCATCCTGCTCTTCATGTGCTGCCACCCCGCGTTGACTCCGGCTTCGGCGATTGCGCTAACCCTACGCGCTGTGGGCGGCTTGACCACAGCGGAGATTGCGCACGCGTTTCTTGTGCCCGAAGCGACGATGGCCCAACGCATCAGCCGGGCGAAACAAAGCATCCAGGACTCCGGAATTCCGTTTGAAATGCCGACGAGCGAGGAGCGAGCACAACGGCTGGGAGCGGTGCTACATGTGCTATATCTCATCTTTAATGAGGGGTACACAAGTAGCAGTGGACGCGACTTGCGCCGGGCCGATCTGTCAAAGGAGGCAATGCGTCTGACCCGGATCGTCCATCATCTGCAACCGGCCGATACGGAAGTCGCTGGATTGCTCGCGTTGATGTTGTTGACCGATGCTCGCCGCTTGGCGCGGACGAGCGTCGCAGGTGAGTTGATCCCGCTCGCGCAGCAAGACCGGGCTCTCTGGGACAGGCAACAGATCGCCGAGGGAGTTGGACTCCTTTCTACCACCTTGCCCAAAGGCTCGGTCGGCCCTTACCAATTGCAGGCCGCCATCTCCGCCGTTCACGACGAAGCTAGCCGAGCCGAGGACACGGATTGGCCGCAGATTCTGGCGCTTTACGAGCTGCTGCGTCGCATGTCCGACAATCCAATGGTCGCGTTGAATCACGCGATTGCCACGGCGATGGTACATGGCGCAACGAAGGGCTTGGAGCTACTGGATGCGCTCAAAGACGATGCGCGTGTCGGGGAACATCACCGCCTCGACGCCGTACGAGCGCATCTCCTGGAACTGGCGGGAGACCTTGAGGGCGCAGTCCGGCACTACCGGGCAGCGGCGGCCAAGACAGCGAACTTGCCGGAGCGCAACTACCTTCTCACGCACGCCGCGCGACTCTTGGGCTGAAACATCCGGTTGGGCGCCGGCCGCGAAAAAAAGGCCACGAGAAATGTAGAGAACCTCCGAATTGCTCCGACTACACCATGAAGACGCAGCAATCGACTGGTTTACACAGAATGGAGAGCGTTATGGCAGACAAAGCAATAACCGAGCCAACCGCAGCGAGCGACCCATCAAAGATTGTGGCTCCCGCAGCCTGGCTGGCGATTATCATGACGGCGGCAACAATCAATGGCACGGGGCTATCTTCGAGTTTTTGCGCAACAACGCTCTCGACGCACCAAACTACTTCGATCAGGGTTCCGCTCCACCCTTTCAACGAAATCAGTTTGGAGCTTCCCTTGGTGGTCCCATCCAAAAAGACAAAACCTTTCTCTTTGCCAACTATGAAGGGTTCCGCCAGAACCTACATCAAACGTCAGCAGCGTTTGTCCCCGATGCCGCGTCACGTGCTGCCGCCGTGCCCAGTGTTCGGCCGTTGCTGAATCTGTGGCCGACAGCTCCCACCGGGGCCCCTGACTTCAACGGAATTGCAGAAGTGTTCAGCAGTCCGCTACAAACGATACGCGAGGATTTTGGGACCGTCCGGGTGGATCACATTTTCTCCGAAAGAGATTCGCTCGCTGGGGTGTACACGGTCGACGATGGCGGCGATGTAACCGCGACGCCAGTGAATCCTTATAGTACGGATGTCCTCACCTTACGCGAGCAGGTAGTGAGCCTCGAGGAAACACACGTCTTTTCTCCTGCTTTTTTGAACACCGCTCGATTCGGATTTTCGCGGGCTGGCTACTACTTTGCCGGAGAACCTACCCCGGGCACACCAGCGGCCACTGTTCCCGGCTTTTTGGTTGGCCACCGTGTGGGCGCGGTCGTGGTTGGCGGGAGCGCCGCATCCAACCCACAAGCAGCGATCGGATTGGCGGGAAGCAATAACGGCAGCAACCTGCCTATCGTACGCAACCTGTATACGTATGAGGACCGCGTGACATTGAGGAAGGGGCGCCACCAACTGAGTTTTGGGGCGTGGCTCCAGCAATTCCAGTCGAATGAAACCATCGCGCTCAGCCAGTACGGACAGGCCACGTTTTCGAGCTTATCAACTTTCTTGCAAGGTACCACTTCCTCGTTTCTCTATGACCCAACACCCACGGAGATGAATTGGCGCTCCTTGTTTGGCGCATTCTACGCGGAAGATGTCTTTCGCTTCAGCCGCAAGCTGACGCTGTCTCTAGGCATTCGAGATGAATTCTCGACCGGGTGGAACGAAGCTCACGGTCACGCTGCAAACTACACATTCTCGAACGGAGTGATTTCGAGCCAACCACGCATCGGTGGTTCGCTCTTCACGACGAACAATGCAAAATTCCTGCCGCAGCCACGAATCGGGCTGGCGTGGAGCCCAATCGACAGCAAGACCGTGCTACGCGCAGGGTTCGGCATGTACAACGATTTACAGGATGCTCTTGGGTATCGCGCGGACCTGAATGCACCCTTCAACCCGGCTTACAGTATCTCCGCCTTGGCCGTCTCCAAGCTTCCCATCGACCCTGCGGCTCCGGTGCCCTCGAACGCGAAACTTGTGCCCGGCGGAGCGCAGCCAGATATGCAGACGCCGACACTCATTTCCTGGTCGCTTCGTATCGACCGAGAACTTTCGCCAAACACGTCCTTGACGGTCGGCTATGTGGGTTCTCACGGCTACCACGAATTGATCGGAATTGACGCAAACGAGCCGGTCCCCACAATTTGTCCTGCCTCACCTTGCCCGGCCACTTACCCGACAGTCAACGCTAGCGCGACTCCCCCGGTAACCATTGCCACGGGATTCCCGGTCGGCTCACCCTTGGCGGGCGCGCCTGTACCCGCAGGGTCCTATTACATCCCTTCCGGCGCGCCGAGAGCGAACCCCACTCTCGCGAACACCTGGACGTGGTTTTCCGAAGGCACCAGCTCGTACCACGCTTTGCAGGTGGACTTGCGACGGCGATTCAGCCATGGCTTCTCGATGCGGGGCGTCTATACATTTGCGAAGGCTCTGGACGATGGGGATTCACTCAATCAAACGACGGCGGGGAATGCCCCCGGCCTGGCATCGAATCCCTTGAATCTACGCGCGGACAAAGGGCTCGCCACGTTTGACGTGAGAAACGTAGCCGTGGTCAACGTTCTTTACACTCTGCCGTTTGGCCCAGGACAATCCTTCGCTAGCGATCTGGGAGGTGTAGGCAACAAGTTCGTGAGTGGTTGGTCCGTCTCCAGCATAATCACCGCGCAATCCGGTTTTCCCTTCACGCCGCAGCTCAGCTACAACCCGTCCAATAATGGCGACACGCGCAATCCTGTCAGGCCTTTTCTGAACCCTAACTTCACGGGGTCCGTGATCCTTGGCAAACCCAGCCAGTGGTTTAATCCGAACGCGTTCATCGCCTCCCCATCCGCGGGCGGTTTCTATGGCAATCTCGGAAGAGATGCTTTCATCGGCCCTGGGCTGGCCACGTGGGATTTCTCGGCGTTGAAAAACACAAAAATTCGTGAGCGTCTGGAACTGCAACTCCGGGCGGAAATCTTCAATCTCTTGAACCGGGCCAATTTTAATACGCCCAACCTCATCGTCTTCACGCCACCTACCGCAACGAACCCGACGGGTTTGTCCGGCACGGCAGGCGCGATTACGAGTACATCCACAACTTCACGCCAGGTTCAATTCGGACTGAAGGTGCTTTGGGAACGGTCAGGGGCGTCGCAAGAGCTTCGTGATAGGAGGTGTGATTTCGCACCTCGTTCTGACGTGCCGCAGGGTACAACTCGCTGGTGACAGATCTGAATCCGCGGATTCGGGTCAGAAGTCCCGATGTGGGAAGTCGCAAGCTCCATTGGTGCATGCCGATCGCGTGCGGATGACGAGCTATTCGGTTGTAGTGTGTATCTGCGGAAGAACCCGCTACTTCTAAGACTGCCGCTTGCTCGCAAGTCGTCAGGAAAACATCCTCCTCACTCGCCGACCGGTTCGCCGCGACACTGGGGAACCAAGAGCGCAGCACCGCATCGAGATTATTTTTGACGCGTGCTCAGCCTGTCGAGTACGCGCTTCAATTCTTCCAGCTTCTGTCCGGCCTCGCCGAGCTTGCCTTCCGCCGTCAGACGCTGGTAGTCGGCAAGGTCTTTGGCGGCTTCCGCGATGAGTGCGTTCACATCTGCAGCTGGCTGGGCCAATGCGGCGGATGCCGGTGCGTGTCCCGCCGGTTCCGCGGGCGCTGCCGCGGCGCTCACCGACGAGGCCGCGCCGCCGAAAAGGGCCGCCATGGCCGACTCGAAGGTCGGTCCATACGCCAGCCGATCTTGCAGCGCGAGCACCACCAGGCGCAACTCCGGCATCGGGCTGCGTTCGGCCTGCAGGTAAATCGGCTCCGCATACAACAGCGCACGTCCGCACGGTATTACCAGCAGGGCTCCGCGGCGCACGTGGGAGCCTTGTTGGTTCCACAGCGTTAATTGCCCGGAAAGCTGCGCGTTCTGATCGATTCGCGCCTCGATTTGCAGCGGTCCGTCGACCAATTTGGTTTTGGGAAAGTTATAGACCACGGACGTGCCGTATTGCGCGCCGTCACTGCGCCCAGCAATCCAGCCAATCAGATTATTCCGGTTGGCTGGGGTGAAGGGTAGGATCTCGACAAACTCAACTCCAGTTTCACCCGGCAATTTCATCAGTACGAAATTCGGCTCCATCATCTGTGTCGCTTGCTCGCCCCCCGCGCTCATGCCAACTTCGGTAGCCACGGTCCACAGGTCCTCGCGGTTATAGAAAACTTCCGGATCCGTCATGTGATAGAGACCGTAAACTTCCGCCTGGAGCTTGAGCAACATTTCAGGGTAGCGCATGTGCTTGCGCAGCCCTGGAGGCATCATGGCCGCATCCTTGAAGAGACTTGGAAAGATGCGGCGATAGGCCGCGATGATCGGATCCTCCGGATCAAACACGTAAAACGTTGTCGTACCATCGTAAGCGTCGATGACCACCTTAACGCTGTTCCGCATGTAGTTAATGGGCTCGCCTGCGACATGGAAATGACTTGAGTAGGGGTAGCTGTCTGAAATCGTGAATGCATCCATGATCCACGACAGCCGGCCATCGTTGCCGAGCACGATGTAAGGGTCGGGATCATAGCTGAGGAACGGCGCTAAAGTCGAAACGCGCTCGCGCAGGTTGCGCCGCATCAGCAACCGGCTATCCTTGTTGACGTCATCGCTGAACGGCAGCTTCGCCAGATCGCCGCGGTCGAGCGCGATGACAATGCGGCGCAGAAAACCGCCGAGGGCGATGCCGCCGTTGCCCTCGTAGGACGTCAGATTGTTGGTCTGGCCTTGCGGGTAGTTGAATTCCTTCTGCCGTGTCTTGACGTAGACATCGGTATTCGTCAACTCACCAAAATAGACCTCCGGGCGGGTTACGGTTAGACCCCGCACCGCGCTCTGGACCGGCATGTTGCTCAGAATCAGCGTGGGCAGTCCTTCCGTCGTAAAGCCATTGACCGGGTTCATGGTGATGCCGTATCCGTGGGTGTAAATAAGCTTTTCGTTAATCCAGTTGCGGCTGCTCTCCGGGAGCTTGTCGACGTTCAGCTCGCGCGTCGCCAGCATCACCTGGCGAGTGGTGCCATCGATTTCATAGCGATCAATGTCGATGTCGGGGAAATCGTAGTACGTGCGAATTTCCTGAATCTGGCGCAGCGTGTCCTGAAGTGCGTGCCAGTCCCACAGGCGGATGTTCTGAAGCGTAGCCTGGTTGTTCGATGGTTCGGCCGCCTCCACCGTCGTCTCTGCGGGAAACTCGCGCTGTGAGACTCGGTTCAATCCGTAGGCCTGCCGCGTCAGCTCGATATTGTGGCTAATATACGGCTGCTCGCGGACCAGTTCATTTGGTTTGACGATAAAGGTGCTGTTGTACCAGCCGACCAGCTGAACGGCGATGTAGCACACCGTGGCCGGAAGGATCGCCGCAGCAAGCCGCCGTCCGCGTCGCTTCAACACCGCATTGGCGGCTGCGATCACCGCGCCGAGAACCAGCGCCGCGCAGACAATGAGCATTCCTGTGAGGGTGACGTGTGCGTCGGTGTAGGTGACACCCCCGAAGATCGTATGATCATCGAACAATCGCTCGAAGCGACCGAGATACGCACGCATCGCAAGGATCACCAACAGGGACGCAAAGGTGATAGAAAATCCACGCCACGACAATCGGATGCCCCTGGTGCGACCTCGGTCGAGCGCACGGGCTCCGCCGGTGATGAGGATGAAAAAAAGTGCGAGTACACAGGTAATACAGGCTAGCGTAAGCAGCCATCCGGTGATGAGCTGCCATGCGGGCAGGACGAAGAGAAAAAAATTCAGCGGCTTGCCAAAGATCGGGTCCACCACTTGACCAGCGACTCGAGGTGCGTACCAGAACAGCGCCAGCGTCGACCACTCCGCCGCCATGCCAGCACCGCTTGCGGCAGCAATGGCGAGCGAAGCCAAGAGCGCGATAATGCGCAGGACGCGCTCAACCGGCAGCCTTAGCGGCTGTCCGCCAATGAAAATCGTGTGATCGTCCGGCAAATCGGGAAGATGCGCCCGCTTCAAAGCCAGGAATGATCCGTACAGAAGGACAAATGTAGCCGCTGCAAAAGCCGCGAAGATCCACCATTGAAGATCCAGCGTTTTCCAGAACACGCTGCCGTAGCCGAGCGATCCGAACCACAGCACGTCCACGTAGTATGACAACGCCCTCCGGCCGCCGAAGATGATGGCGACGAGGACGGCGATTAGGAGAAGTAAACGACGACGACGACGCGGCGGATGCGTGCGCGGCCAATCAATGGATTCGGGCATTGCGCCACCCCGTTCTTGTATGGGTTTCTGTTATCGGAGTTCTGAGAACGCTATTGTACAGCGCCTGAGGAGGAGTAACCACTTTGCGCTTGGCGAGGATTCAGTTCATTTCGCCGATTCCAATTCAATGTTCTTCGGAGCCAGATCCAGCCTCGCAATCCGCAAACCGAGGATCTGGCAGGGGCGGACCGGTTTCTGCTTTTGAGCACGGGCTCAGCGAATATTTGCGGCTTGCCGACGCTCCGCCCAAAACCCGACTGCGGCTTCCCCTATTGCCGCTTCCGGACAGCTTTCAAGTCGCTGACAGTTGGATCCCCCTAGAATTCCAAATGAAGCCGAACGGGGGGCACAAGCACCGGACCGCGGTCGCGATTGTATCCGGGGTTAGCGATATGCTGCAGGCCTGGAGCAACGTAAATGCCGCGCCAGATGTGTGCGGTGTAATAGGTCTCCAGGATATTTTCGCGGCCCTAGTTGAGCCGACCATCGCCTATGACGAAGCCGTAGCCTCCATTGGCAAGGTAGGTCTGGTGGTAAAGCGGGACACAGTGGTTACGACAAATTACTGAATCCTCGCAGTATCAGGCCATTGTCGATTGGGCCACCCGGTCCAGAGACGCCGGCGAGCTACTGCCTCTTCCCAAGGAATTCCCCCAACACACGCTACATCCATTTGGTTACAGGAGCAGGAGCGCTACACACACGGTTTACCACAGGCGCGGTTTTGTTGCTTCTCCATGAATTGTGCCCTAACAAATCCCTGATGAACCCCTCAGGACTTTTAAGTGCCCTGCCGCCGATTCTTTACCAATGTGACGCAGGACGTGAGCCGTCCTGAGGAGGAATGATGTCCCTCACCGTATTTCTGGCGCTTTGTATCCTCGGACTTGACTTCATGATTTACGCGCTCTTTCAGTGGACCTACGGCGATAAGCGCAACGCTCTTGCTCGCCAATTAGCCGCACACAAGAATGCCCTCAAAAAGCAATCTCCCCGGCCTGTTCTTGTCGCTCACAGAAGGCCTCTCTTGGACCACAAATCACATTGGCATGTGGGAACAAGTTCACAACACACCTGAGATAGCTAAAGTTCGGAGTGATGGAAGAGAGTTGCCCCAAGAGGAGTACAATTTCACTGGCTTCCTGCGGACTCCAGTTTAATGAACAATTTCAATGAAGAAGCAACGTAAGAGCTGGATCGAGATTGTCGCCAAACAGATAACGATGTTTGGTTCGATTCGCTCTTGAGTGGGGCCGGTGGATCTTTTCAGCGCTACTCAGTACCTGCTGTTCCTGGCAATTGTGACGGCTCTCATGAAGCCGTTGGGCAGGTACATGGAGCGCGTCTTTTCCAGGAAACAGACCGCACTCGATCGATTATGTCTTCCTGCTGAGCGGTTTATCTATCGCGTTGCTGCGGTTAATTCTGATGCGGAGATGACCAGCAAGGAGTACGCTACGTGTTTCGTGCTCTTTGGCCTTGTCGGCACCCTCCTTCTGTACGGCATCCTCAGAATGCAGCAGTTTCTTCCTTGGTTTTTCCCCCAGTACCGCACGACGCCGTTATCCCCAGATCTAGCTCTGAACACCGCGATCAGCTTCTCGACGACCACTACTTGGCAGGCCTACGCTGGCGAGAACACCATGAGTTACTTCAGCCAGATGGTCGGACTCTGCGCACAAAACTTCCTCGCAGGTGCGGCGGGGTTAGCGGTGGGTGTTGCCTTTATCCGCGGACTGACCAGACAACTCTCCGGCACACTTGGCAACTTTTGGGTTGACCTGACACGCGCCCTGCTCTGGATCCTCTTGCCGGGAGCATTGCTAGGCGCTTTGCTGCTCGTCTGGCAGGGCGTTCCGATGAACTTCCACCACTATGCGATCACCTCGACCGTCGAGGGTGCCCGCCAAGTCATACCCCAGGGTCCTGTGGCCGCATTAGAGATCATCAAGAATCTTGGCACAAATGGAGGCGGCTTCTTCAACGCGAATGGCGCCCATCCGTATGAGAACCCCACGCCGCTTACAAACCTTATCGAAATGTTGGCAATCGTGCTCCTGCCTGCGGCATTGACGAACACCTTCGGCAGGATGGTTGGGCAGCCTCGGCAGGGGTGGCTTTTCTATTGCGTGATGGTTTTTCTCTTCTCTTGTGGATTGATTTTCGCCGATCACTTTGAGCAGAAGGGAAATCCCCGTCTCGCGGGAGTGAATTTCCGAAGTGGCCCTCTCCACTCAGGTGGAAACATGGAAGGAAAGGAAGTGCGCTTCGGTATTGCCGGCTCCACGCTTACAGCCGTCGTCACATCCAATACAGCTACTGGATCAACCAATTCCGCGCATGACAGCTACACGTCGCTCGGTGGCATGGTTTTGCTAGTCAATATGTTGCTGGGAGAACTGGTCTTCGGAGGTCTGGGGACAGGGCTCTACAGCATGGTGATGACCGCCGCGATCGCTGTATTTCTGGCGGGGCTCATGGTTGGGCGTACGCCAGAATACCTGGGAAAAAAGATAGGGCCCGCCGAAAATAAAATGATCATGCTTTATGCCCTGGCGGCGCCGTTGTTCGTTCTGCCACTTACTGCCATCGCCGTGAGCACCAGGGCCGGGCTCTCCGGGCTGACCACAAACACCGGTTCGCATGGTTTTACCGAGATTCTCTTTGCCTATTCTTCCTGCTTCGCCAACAATGGCCAGAGCTTTGCCGGTCTGAGTGCCAACACTCCTTTTTACAATCTGACCACTGCACTAGCCATGATGGTCGGCAGGTTTGCGTTGGCAATTCCTGCGTTGGCATTCGCAGCTTGTTTTGCTCGACAGAGAAATACCCCTTCTTCGTCCGGAACCCTTCCGACCCATTCCTTTCTCTTTGGGGTCCTGCTCACGGCCTGCTTGATAGCAATGGTGGCTCTTAGCTACCTTCCAGCCTTGGCTCTCGGTCCCATACTCGAACGCTTGCTCTTCGGATCCTAGTGAGCCTTTCTTGGAAGTGAACTCACGGCGATGGGCCCGAACTCCCGATCTGGGAAATCTCAACAGCAGCACTTGGAGTGCGCAATAGTTCTGTCGAAGCCATGCAAGCTTTCGAGTGACTGCTCAGGAAGCGGCCTGTCAGCCTCATTGTCACGTTGCGGATTGACGAGTATTCGGCTCCAAACCGAAAGCTCCACTGCTTTGGTTCAACTCTCCCTGTTGGAAATTTGAACCTGTGCGACCTACAAGAACAGTTGTGCGGCTCCGGAACCCGGAAGGACTATTACATTTTTGTGACAGCACTTGTTGAGCTTAGAGAGGCAACCGAAAAAGGCTCTTGGTTCAGCAACTTGGATACCGCCCATTTCACTTCGAATGCCCAAGCATTCGGTCCAGAGCCGAATGCTCTACCCAAACTCTGTAATTGATTGAGGACAAAGAATTTTGGCTCCCCGGGGAGGATTCGAACCTCCAACATTTCGGTTAACAGCTATCACGCTCTATGGTTATGGGGAGCCATTTGGGAGGGTCAGCTAGACGGAAATAAAGGACTTAGCCTCGCCGGAGTGCCCGGAGAGAGCCTTCGAGGTCTGGTCAAATGTTCAGTGGATGTTCAGTGGAAACGAAATAAGGCCCACATCCTTATATTAGAGGGTGTGGGCCTTCTTGCGTGCCGGGTCGGTCCTGGAGCGTGGCATAGAGTAACCAGACATCAACTCAAATCTACGGTAACCTTTCGCCGGGGAAACTTTACAGGGAGGAGCGCAATCTACGCGGCGTTCTCCGGGGAAAATTGTCAGCGCGAGAAGCGACCGATGTATTCGCCCTGGGCCAGGATGTGGCCTTGCATGGCCCGTGCGACGTCTTTTTTTGTAGCGCCGGGCATAAGCTTCAGCTTGGCATCAAGAGCGTAGAGCTTGAAGAAGTAGCGATGGGGTTTGCCGGTCGGCGGACAGGGCCCGCCATAACCGATTTTCCCAAAATCATTGCGGCCCTGGCGCGAACCGTATGACGGCTTACGATTTTGCACAAAGGTGAAGTTCAAATCGGAAATTCCGGCTTACGCCAGCGACATCACAAGACGATATAGTGGTAGCGTTGCGTCGTAGATTGCCATCCAGTGAAATCCATCGCAAAGCCTAGAAGCCTAGACCAAGTGGTGATGCAAGGACGGAGAATGGAAGCAGGCATCCTCATAGGCTACTTCGCAAAACGAGATGAAGCTCGCGGAGCCCTCAGGAAGTTGCTGAGGAGGGGTTTCCGGCGCGCCGCATTGGTGAGCAAGACCGCGGATGGAGATGCACGTAGATGGGACCCCTTCCTTTGGCGCCGGGCTCTCGGTGCGACCCTGGCTTTCATCCTGTGCGGGGTCCTCGCCCGAGTTGCATTCATAAGCCCTCATTGGCCGGAGCCGATTCTGAGTGGAGGCCTTTCTGCCCTGATTTCGACCCTTGTGGGTGGATTCATCGGAACCCTTTTCGCTGGAGTGTGGATACGACGATCGAAGTACGGCGTGGAACGAAGGCTGCTTGAGGATCACACACGTTGGTTGGTTTCCGAGGAGACCGTTTTGATCCTCCAGGCGCCGATCGAAACATTGCGGTTCCCAGTGGCTGTGCTACGGGAAAGCGGCGAGATTCCGCCCGCGGTCTTCGTCCTGCATCCGAAGCGCCTGAGTCTGATCGAAGATGTGTGGAGCCCCGGCGTGCCGCTCTCCCCGGCGCAGATCCAGGAGCATGCCCAGCGTCTGGCCACGGACCACCACGTGGACCCAAATCCGCTGCAGAACACCGAACTGCTCGAGCGGCTCGAACTGGCCCGTCAATGGGTCCATCAGGTTTGCTCGGATCTCTCCGAAGCGAGTCGATTGGAACAGAGCGTGCCTCCAACCGCCGAGTGGCTCCTCGACAATGAGTACATCATCGAGAGCAATGCCCGCGACGTTCAGCTGAACCTTCCTCGGCGTTTTTACCAGGAGCTGCCGACACTCGCCAACGAGCCCTACCGGGGTCTACCGCGCATCTACGGCTTGGCGAGGGAACTCGTCTCCCATACGGACTTGCGTCTAGACCGGGAGAACATCCTTGCGTTTATTGAAGCCTATCAATCCGTGCGCACATTGACGATTGGCGAACTCTGGGCTGTCGCCCAGATGCTGCGCATCGCGTTGATTGAGAGCATCCAGGCTCTCGCCGCCAGCGCTCTGACCGAGCTGCGGGAACGTGAGATCGCCGACTTCTGGGCGAACAGGCTCATTACGGCCAACCGGCGAGATCCCAACCGGCTCTTCTCGATCCTGGCAGAACTTGCCGCAACCCAACCCGGCCCGAACCCCTATTTCGCTTCTCAACTGCTCGATCATCTCTACGACGAAGACGCCGCGTTAGTGCCGGTCCAGAGCTGGCTGGAGCGCACTTACCACAAGCCCCTGAGCGAGCTCAACCTGCGTGAGCAAAACCGCCAGACGAAGGATCAGATATCGATTGGGAATGCGTTTACCAGCTTGCGACAGCTCGCCCTGTTGGATTGGAGGCAGATCTTCGAGCAACTCAGCCGTGTGGAGCAACTGCTTCGGTCTGATCCATCTGGCGTGTATCCCAAGATGGATTTTGACACGCGCGATCGGTATCGCCGGGCGATTGAAGAGCTCGCGCGTCGGTCCGGTCAGACGGAAGACCAGGTCGCACAACGCGCCATCGAGCTAACTGTACAAGCCGCACGTGAAGCGACGGGAAATGACCGGTGGATCAACGTCGGGACCTATCTGATTGGTGAAGGAAGGCGCGTGCTTGCGCGGCTTATACGCTGCGATGAGGCTCCGCGTTTCCGCGTCCTGCAGTGGGTATATCGCCATCATTCTGCAGTGTACTTTCTTGGGCTCAGCTTCTTCTCCGCCGTATTCATATCTCTGATCGTCCTGCTTGGTCTGCGCGGACAGGCGCCCGGGATCCGGCTTGTGATCGTCCTCCTTTTGCTGATCCCTGTCAGCCAACTCGCGCTCCAGGTTTTGAATTACCTCGTCATGCGGCTACTTCCACCCCGAGCCCTTCCAAAGATGGATTTTGGGGTTTCGGGCATTCCTGACGCATTTCGAACGTTGGTCGTTGTACCCGTACTGCTGGGGGACGCGGAGACGATCCGGGCAGAGGTGGAGAAGTTAGAAATCCGGTACTTGGCCAACAAAGAAGGCAATCTGCTCTTCAGCCTGTTCACGGACTACACCGATTCGGATCAGGCGCATCGTGAGGACGACGAAAGACTGCTCCAGACTGTGACCGAGAGCCTCGAAGCTCTCAACCATCGGTATGGTGGTGAGCGTTTCTTCCTTTTCCATCGGGCCCGCACGTGGAGTGAATCCGAGCAGAAATTCATCGGTTGGGAACGCAAACGCGGGAAGATAGAAGAACTCAATCGTCTGATCGATGGAACGCGGCCTGAAGATGCTACTCGTTTGGTATATGTCGGCGACCCGGATCATCTGTCCAATGTGAGGTTCGTCATCACGTTAGACAGCGACACACAGCTGCCTCTTGGCGCTGCCCGCAGGATGATCGAGACCTTGGCACACCCTCTAAACCAGCCGCGCTTCGATGCCGCAGGCAGAATCCTGCCCGGCTCTTACACAATCATCCAACCGCGCGTGAGCCCGTCCCTGCCGAGCACGAGTGCCTCGCCTTTCAGCCGACTCTTCGAAGACGCAGTGGGAATTGACCCGTACACCAAGGCCGTTTCCGATGTCAATCAGGATCTCACCGGTGAAGGCTCCTACCATGGCAAGGGTATCTATGATGTGCGCGCCTTCAGTCGAGTGCTGTCTGGGCGGTTCCCTGAAGAGTGGTTGCTGAGCCATGACTTGATTGAAGGCGCTTACGTCCGAGTGGGCTTGGCCAGTGATATTGAGCTCTATGATGAGTTTCCGCAGAGCTACTTGAGCTACACCCGTCGACAACATCGTTGGATTCGTGGTGATTGGCAAATCGCGGGATGGATCTTACCGCGTGTTCCCCAACCTGGAGGACGGCGAGGGCCAAACCCGCTCTCCTGGTTCAACCGTTGGAAGGTGTTCGACAACTTGCGCCGGAGCCTGATGCCCGTAACCAGCCTGGGTTTGCTCATGGCCTCCTGGCTGATCTCCTCGCAGATAGGGTGGATCTCTACCCTTGTGGTCGCCATGCAGCTGCTCTTCCAGCCTTTGGCGCAGCCCCTCACAATGGCGACCACCCGCCAAGGGCTGAAGAGCTTCTCCTTCTCGAAGGTGGCGCATGACCTGCTGCGGACGGTTGCTGAGGCTGCGCTGCTTCCGCACCAGGCCGGGCTAGCTCTGGATGCCATTCTGCGGGTCTGGTATCGCCGCCTCATCTCCCGGCGTGGGTTGCTCGAGTGGACTTCAGCCCAGGTGACCCCTTGGAGTGCCCCGCGTCGGCAGCCATTGTTTGTAGCTTCTTTGGGCCTGGCGAGCATATTTAGTGGGATCGTGGGTTGGGCGGTGCAGCGCTGGATGCCATCGAACCTTGCGATGGCCAGCCCCTGGCTCGTGTTGTGGTTTCTATCTCCTCTGATCGGTTGGCTCTTGATCCTTCGACCGCACACGAAGCGACCGCAATCCCTGCTTCCTGAGAAGGATCTGCAGTTCCTGAGGAAGGTTGCACGACGAACCTGGCGCTATTTCTCGGATTTTGTCAGCAATGAGACCTCTTGGCTTCCACCCGACAACTACCAGGTGTCCTATCAGAATCAACTGGCAATGCGTACCAGTCCAACCAATATCGGTCTCTGGATGCTCAGCGCGCTAGCCGCACATGATTCCGGGTATCTGACGGTGGATCAGGTCGTCGATAAACTGACGCATACTATGGAGACGATCGGCAAACTGGAGCGCTATGAGGGTCATCTGCTGAATTGGTACGATATTCAGACCCTGACCCCTCTCGAACCTCGCTACGTGTCCGCCGTGGACAGCGGCAACCTGCTTGGTGCCTTATGGGCCCTGGAGCATGGTCTTGACGAGCTGGTTCAGACACCTGTCCTGGATGTGAAAGCCTTTGAAGGCCTGCGGGACACCGGTGAAATCTTGACACAAGTTGTCCAACGGGAAGGCATCCCCGGTCTTGATGCCCATGTCCTCGACGAACTGATGCGCGTGTGGGAAACCCCACCGGCTCGCCTCGCCGACGCGCTCCGCCTACTGCGGCGGTTGGAGGGTTGCGTAAGGGCTCTAGCCGATAAGGCGCGTGAATCCGCCGACGGTGAAGCGGGTGCGGCCTATTGGGCCGGGCAGATGCAGGGGCAGGTATCGGCCTGGCTAAGGATCACAGATCGCTATCTCACTTGGATCGAAATCCTCGCTGAAAAAACGGAAGAGGAGGTCGCTCAGTTGGGTCTGGATGCCCTGCTTGTCATCCGCCAGGCTCTGCATCACGCGCCTTCGCTTTTCGATCTCGCCAACGGGCACATCGGCTGTATTCCGATCCTCCAATCGATCCGTGAGGAGGCTCCCTCAGCCGCAGGCCCCCTCTTCGAATGGCTGGACCGCCTTATGCAGGCCTTCGCGAAGTCGAAATGGCTAGCTGGTGAAATGCTGGGTTTTGGTAAGCAGCTCATCCAGAGCGGACGCGAGCTATCCGAATCAGTCAACATGCGCTTCCTGTATGACGCTGAACGCCGGCTGTTCTCAATCGGATACAACGTCTCTGAGGGCCGCCTGGAAAGCGCCTACTACGATCTCTTGGCAAGTGAGGCGCGGCTTGGGAGTTTCGTCGCCATCGCTCGTGGCGATGTCCCATTTGAGCACTGGTTCTCCATGGGTCGACCCTACGGCGCGATCGGTCGCCGTCGGGTGCTGCTTAGCTGGACCGGGACCATGTTCGAATATCTGACGCCGCTGATTTTCCAACGCTCACATGAGAACTCGCTCTTGGATAAGGCGACTAGGGAAGCTGTGGCGATCCACATCGCTTACGGTCGCAAGCGTGGTGTGCCGTGGGGGATCTCGGAGTCTGCCTTTGGAGATCTGGACCTCAACAAGACCTATCAATACAAGGCCTTTGGCGTCCCGGAGCTCGGATTAAAGCGGGGCTTGGAGGAGGAGGTCGTCGTCGCGCCCTATGCCACTCTTCTGGCGGTGAACGTTGCGCCGAGAGAGAGCGTGCAGAATCTGAAACGACTGGATAGCCTGGGGCTGCTGAACGATTACGGCTATTACGAAGCGATGGACTTCAGCCGTCAGCGGAGTCGTGAGGGCGAGCGTGGGGTGATCGTACGCGCTTATATGACTCATCATCAAGGAATGGGTTTCCTATCGCTGACCAACTTCCTCCATGACAATCCTATCCAGCGCCGTTTCCATGCCGACGCACGTGTTCGTGCGGTTGAGCCATTGCTCGATGAACGCGTCCCGATCCGTCCTCCGCTGCACCACATCGTTTCCACGCGGGAAACAGTGCCTTCGGTGATGAGCGTCGGCGAAGTCGCGCCATCGGTGAGCAAATTCGATACGCCCCATACAACCACACCCAAAACTCAACTGCTTTGCAATGGTCGCTATGGCTTGATGATCACGAACGCCGGCGGTGGATACAGTCAGTGGGGCGAGTTTGAGATCACACGCTGGAGGTCGGATCAGACCCAGGATCCGTGGGGAACCTTCTGCTACATCCATGATGTCGATTCGGATCGATTGTGGTCTAACACCTATCACCCGATCGGCGGGAAGGTTGAGGGGTATTCGGCTGACTTTGCGCTCGACCGTGCCGTGTTCCGGCGCGCCGATAACGAGATTCATACGGAAACCGAGGTCGTCGTCTTACCAGAAGATGACGTTGAGATTCGGCGGATCACTCTGATCAATCGGTCCGTTCGCACCCGCCGCCTCAATCTCACGAGCTACGTTGAACTCTCGATGGCGCCGCACAACGCAGACCGGCAGCATCCGGCCTTCAACAAGCTGTTCATCCAAACCGAGGCGGTGCCTGAACATCAAACGCTCCTCGCGTACCGTCGCCCTCGCAGTGAAGACGACCCCCCCATCTATGTTGCGCACCGCTTTTCGCTTGAACACGCCGCGGATGAAGCCTTGCAATTCGAGACCGACCGGCGCCGATTCATCGGACGAGGACGGACACTCGCGAATCCGATGGGGGTCTTTCAAGAGCTCAGCAACAGCCAGGGTTTTGTCCTGGACCCGATCCTCAGCCTGCGCCAGAGCCTGAGTCTTGGTCCAGGCCAGCGTATCCAAGTTACCTTGGTTCTCGCCGCCGGCGAAACACGCCAACAGCTCTTGAGACTGATGGGTAAATACAGTGATCACCATGCGATCGATCAGGCGATGGATTTCGCTTGGGCCTCTGCCCAGGTTGAGCTGCGATTGCTTCGCATCCGGCCCGACGAGGCTCGCCGCTTCCAGCAGCTGGCCAGCAACCTGCTGTTTCCCAACCCGCTCTTGCGCCCTCCCGCCGAACTCATCGAAGAGAACCGCAAGGGTCAAGCCGGGTTGTGGCCCTACGGAATCTCGGGCGACTTGCCGATTGCTCTGATCACCATTGGTGAGGCGCGGGATATCAGTCTGGTCCGTCAGATGCTCCAGGCGCATACCTATTGGCGGAGGCACGGATTGATGGCAGAGCTGGTGATCCTCAACGAGGAGGCAGGCGGCTATGAGCGGCCGCTCCGTGAACGACTCGAGCGCTTGATCCAAACGCATTCCATGTATGCGGAGGTTGATCGACCAGGGGGGACATTCTTGCGCAGCGCGGCTGAAATCCCGGAGGAAGACCTGCGGCTGCTCAAGGCCGCGGCAAGTGTAGTGCTGGTGGCGGCACGCGGCACTTTACTCCAGGGTGTGCCTGTGGAGGCTCCCGATTTGCTCGAACCCCTGGCCAAGAAACGTGCTCCCCGGGAGCCTTCGGCTTCGCTGCGCTTCATGGAGCTGCCCTACTTCAACAGCCTGGGTGGTTTCACCCCGGATGGGCGTGAATACGCGATCTATCTCGGTCCCAACACCCACACGCCTGCACCCTGGGCGAACGTCATCGCCAACCCCACGTTCGGAACATTGATCAGCGAAACGGGGGCTGGCTTTGCCTGGTACGGCAACAGCCAGCGCAATCGCCTGACGCAATGGTCGAACGACCCCGTCATGGATCCACCGTCTGAGGCAGTGTATATCCGGGACGAGGAAACTGGGGTCTACTGGACGCCGACCCCGTCGCCGATCCGCGAAGAGACCGCCTATCGGGCAAGGCATGGGGCCGGGTATACGGTATTCGAGCATAACAGCAATGGGATCGAGCAGGAGCTGACGGTCTTCGTTCCAGTGGATGAGAAAGGGGGAGAGCCGATTAAGCTGCAAAGGTTGCTGTTGAGGAACGACTCCTCTAGGCATCGCAAGCTGTCGGTTACGTATTATGTGGAGTGGACACTGGGCGAGAACCGCGAATCCTCCCTGATGCACGTCGTGACCCACTGGGATGACGAAGTCCAGGCCATGCTCGCTCGGAATCGCTACCATCCTGAGTATGGGGATCGGGTGGCCTTCGCGGCCATCAACCCGCCTCCGGAGTCATACAGCGGCAACCGCACGTCCTTCCTTGGACGCAACCGCTCGCTGGCAAACCCGGCGGCGATGGAGCGAACCGGGCTATCACGTCTGACGGGGGCGGGATTCGACCCGTGCGCGGCACTGCAGGTTACGGTTGAACTAGCTCCTGGAGAGAGGGCTGAGATCACGTGCATGTTGGGCCAGGCCGAGTCGGTGGAGGAGGTCCGCAAGCGGGTTCTAGTCTACCGGGAAGGCTTGGCACTCGAGACCGCGTTAAGCCAGACAAAAGCGTGGTGGGATGGTCTGTTGAGCACGATCGAAGTACACACCCCCGAGTTGGCAGCGGACTTCCTAATCAACCGTTGGCTCTTGTACCAAAGCCTTAGCTGTCGGATCTGGGGACGTTCCGCCTTTTACCAGTCCGCGGGTGCATTCGGCTTCCGCGATCAATTGCAGGACGTTATGGCTTTCCTATACGCGTATCCCGAGCTGGCGCGCGAGCACATCCTGCTCGCGGCGAGCCGTCAGTTCAAGGAGGGCGATGTCCAACACTGGTGGCATTCACCGAGTGGCGCGGGAATCCGCTCGCGGATCTCCGATGACCACCTGTGGCTTCCCTATGTTGTCGCTCACTACATTAGGACCACCGGCGATCTGGACATCCTGCACACGGCGGTCCCCTTCCTCGACGCACCCACGCTAAAAGACGATCAGCACGAGATGTTCTTCACACCGGAGGTCGCGTTAGAACGCGCCACGCTGTTTGAGCACTGCCGGCGCGCCGTCACGCGTAGCATGACCTTTGGGCCCCATGGTTTGCCCCTGATAGGGACAGGGGACTGGAACGATGGGATGAACCTTGTGGGTGCTGGAGGCAAAGGGGAGAGCGTTTGGCTGGCGTGGTTTATGGTGGATGTGCTTCAGGGTATGGACGAGTTGTCTGTGCTACTGGGTCGGCCAGATCTAAGTCAGACCTATCATCAAGACAGGAATGCGCTGATTCAGCGTGTCGAGCGAGCAGCCTGGGATGGGGAGTGGTATCTTCGGGCAACCTTCGACGATGGCACGCCGCTTGGTTCTTCGGCGAATGAAGAGGCGAGGATTGATTCCCTGCCTCAATCTTGGGCTTGGCTGAGTGGCGCCGCCGACCCAGATCGCGCGGATAGGGCTTTAGAATCAGCGTGGAAACATCTCGTTCGCGAGGATGAAGGTCTAGTGCTGCTCTTAACGCCTCCCTTTGACAGATCGAAGCCGTCACCCGGATACATCAAGGGGTACCCTCCGGGGGTGAGGGAGAACGGAGGCCAGTACACTCACGCCGCGCTGTGGTTCGCCATGGCCTTGGCACGTCGAGGGGATGGTACGCGGGCGGCGAAAATGCTGCGCATGCTCAACCCGATTGAGCGCGCGCGTGATCCAGAAACAGTGTGGCGCTATGGGCTTGAGCCCTACGTGGTTGCAGCTGACGTGTACCGATTGCCCGGGCACATCGGTCAGGGTGGTTGGTCTTGGTATACGGGTTCGGCGGCATGGATGTACCGCGCCTGGGTTGAAGAGGTCCTGGGCTTGAGGGTACGAGGGGATCACATGCAGTTGAATCCGGTCATCCCCGGATGGTGGGAGGGCTTCCGCCTGCGCTATCGCCACGGTGAAGCTATATACGAGATCCAGGTCGAGAATCCGGAAGGCTGCGAGCGAGGTGTGTCGTGGGTGGAGATGGATGGTCAGCGCATGCGGAATGGGATGATCCCATTGGATCGGGGTCTGATCAAGCATCGTATCCTCGTGCACATGGGGAAGCCGTAGCAAACGGCTTGAGATGTCCATCTTGACGATGGGCATTGGCCGGGCTTTCCACGAAAGGTGGTTGCGGGAACTGGAACGCTAGCGATTCGCTTGTTCCAGTGCCCCCTGCGGGCCAATAGTTGATGCCATTGTTAGGCTGTTTTCCTCGAATCGATTGTTTTCAAAAAAACCGATCACCATTCTCTTTCATGACTCCCTTACGGAATCCCTTTAGCCGACTCATGACTCGTCCGAGATCTTTGCTGATGGTCAGATAACTGCGCGCCAGCTCCTTCAACGTCCGTACTCCATGCTCCCCGTGATAGACCGGCCGGAGAAGATTCGACCGCAGCAATTCGGCCAGCTTCCGGGCATCGATGCGATCACTCTTGCTGCCTTCTTTTAAAAGGGCATTCCGGCGAGGATCACATACAACGAGCTCCGTAACGTGCGGCTTCAACAGGTCGTACAGCCAGGCAGCCCAGGTGCCTTCTTCAAAGGTGACGTGCAGGCTTCCGCTTAGCCCTTGGAAAAACTGCAGAATGGTGCTGGATTTGGTTTCGATGACGCATTCCATCATCAGTTTGCCGGAGGAATTCAGAACTGCGATGGAGATCGCTTCCTTGTGAACATCCATCCCGATATACTTCACGCTATCCATATACAGGGCGCTCCTTTCTGGAGGGGTTCGAGACGAACACTCAAAAAACCTACTCCAAAAGGGGCGCCCTTTTATATTGCGTCGGGTAACCGGACATCTTGCTTCTAGT
>Ga0116123_1000596_pt1 | contig 24670 bp, 27 predicted proteins | sample June2015DPH_13_1_3_FD_89727 | JGI IMG/M metagenome (GOLD analysis project Ga0116123, IMG submission 89727) | Peatland microbial communities from SPRUCE experiment site at the Marcell Experimental Forest, Minnesota, USA - June2015DPH_13_100 | ecosystem: Environmental > Terrestrial > Soil >... | reverse complement strand
TATTAATAGCAGTTTAGAGCTTCAGATTGCACATCCTTTCATCTTCTGTTCATCTTATTTCCATATAATAGAGGCAATAAAACCATGGGTAATTTTCATATAAGGAGCCAGAGTGCGGATTTTAGTGGTTGAGGATAATATGCGGCTTGCTGGCGTTATCAAGCGGGGTCTTGTCGAAGAAGGATATTCAACTGACTGTGTCTACGATGGCGAGGAGGCCCCACACATGGCTGAAAACGTGCCCTATGATCTTATCATTCTCGATATTATGCTCCCCAAGAAAGACGGAATCGCAGTTTGTAAGGAACTGCGGGCAAAGCAGGTTAGTGTGCCTATTTTAATGCTTACCGCCAAGGACAGCGTTGAGGATAGAGTTAAGGGGCTCGATTCCGGTGCTGATGACTATTTGACCAAGCCTTTTGCTTTTAGCGAACTACTGGCTCGGGTTCGAGCGTTGATTCAGCGGAACATTTTATTCAAAACACCAAAACTGCAACCCGGTGACATGGTATAGAACCACGACATGCGTTTGCGGTGTTAAATTATTAGCCCTGACCGATCACCGCCAACTCTTCTTCCCGGAAGCCGACAAGGTTTTCATAACCCTCTATGAGAATATGGATTGGATACTTACTGCCGAGCTGCAGACCGTTTATTGCGACTACCTCGGCTGTCTTTCCCACCAACTCGGGTATCTTGTGGCATTCCTTGATCGTAACCATCTGTCCCTCTTTCATTTTGCTTCCTCCTCATATCTTTCTTCACTTTTAGCAGATTCCTTTTTCCTAGTCTGTCAACAATAACCTCCTCGACCCAGTCCTTCATGCTTTTGCCCTCCAGGGCCGCCTGGGATTTGGCCTGCCTCCAGATCTCCTCCGAAACATTCCGAAGCAATTTATCAGTCACTATTCACCGATCCATTCAATTATGATAATAAAGTATATCTAATATATCATGTATATCAGATGCAGTCAAGTACCCTCGCAACTTCAAAGGGATACTCTTAGTAGAAGTATCCTGGATATATCCAGGACCTGGCAGTTGCTGAAATATTTAATCAATAAAACTCGCCCTTTTATAGTGGTCGGACATTCGCTTGACAACATGTGCGACAATTATATTGTTGATCGTTCACTTGCGAGTTCTATCGCAATTCGAAGCAGGAAAAAGGCATGGTGAGGAAGCCTGTTATTTCGGGCATGATTAAATCTGTTGGCTATGACTCCACCTTGAAAGTACTTGAGATTGAGTTCAATTCGGGCGCCATATACCAATATACTTTGGTCTCAGTAGACGTCTACATTTCCTTTATAAATGCAATATCCCTTGCCTCATTTTTTCACAGCAACATAAGAGGCAAATATTTGACGACTAGGATTAGTTGAAGCTATTGAAGGAGCTTGAGTCACCTGGGTGTGGTGAAGCTAATGGTTAAACGAACCACGTTGGGTCCGTTTTTGTTTTTGGGTAGGGATGTTCTATAAGGAAACCATAATATATATTAGGAGGTATGTAACATGGGTAAAATCTATGGTGGGCATCTGGTTGCACACCACACTATGACCTGATGGTGGAGATCAAGCAGAGTCGAACTCCGTCTGAAACACGAACCGATTTTGCTTATTATAGCACCCAGCAACGAAACTATTTGCCATTGGCTATGTGGAAGTTCGAGTCTTTATAAATGGGCAGACGTTTATCCGTGTTCTTCATCCTTACTCTCAGAGTATATGAAAGCGACCACTAATGAAACAAATATACCGATAATTAGCAACGGCTCCATCCACCAACCCCTGGCTCCCTCGTTGAATATTCGCTGCCATCCTAGCACTACGCTGCCAAAGAACGTAGTTATTGATAGTGGCCAGCATATCAGTTCGCCGGTTCTAGCGATCCATCTGATTGTTATGTCCAGTTTGCTCTTTCTTCCATTTCTGATCGCTACTGAGACTAAAGCTAATAGCAGGACTATTATCCATAAGAATAGAATCCCCGATATGACAAAGAGGCAAGTAGCGGATACCTGAATTCCGCTTATCCAATAAATTACCCATAATAGCCCGACAATAAGTATGGGAGACAGCCATCTGTAATAGAAATTCGTAATCTTCTTCCGCCCCCATATCAAATAATAGAGTAGGAATATGCATGAAAGAATGGCAAAATACCACCATTCCATCCTATTGACGGTGATATTCTTCCCTTGATCCAATACGGCTAGCCAAAGTGTCAATAGCATGAAGATGAACACGATCTTTAGCTGATTGACCAATTGGTTGATTTGCTTTCGCTTATCTCCGTCCGGACTGCCGCTTCCTTCAATATCTCCTAGCTGCTCGATTCCCTCATTATCCTTGGCAGCTGCCTTCGGGCCGTCTTGTGGATTCCGTTCACGTGGTAAGAATATTTCAAGAATGCACATTAACAATCCACATTTTCTCGGAAAGCCTCTTAACCCACGCTTAAGCACCATCAGTACAAGAGCGTCAATACCACCGATAAGCAATATAATTCCTGCTAGTAGAAGAACGCTTTTGAGTGACACTTCAATTATCGAAAAGACAAGATTATGGAACCAGATCGTAGCAAGAGAATTCAGGATAAGAGTAGCTAGTAACCCCAGGATGAAGATGATGAACGATGCTACAAAAAAGGCTATGCCTATATAACGGTTGGCAAGCTCTGGCAGAGTGTTTTGGGGCGGACGAAACACTTGGATTGCAATTAAGATACCCAGTGCAACCAGACACAATCCGGCAAATGTGCTGAACAATTCTATATTGATGCCGTGATTGAGTACGTATAATACACGCATAGTCGGTTACTCCGGTCTACATGTGTGGCAATTCTATCATGGTTAGCGGCCCTTTCCCATTATTAGTGGCGACTATCCCCTTGCCTCATGCACAAACGCGAGGGAGGGGGTGTACAATAGAAGGGCGTTGGACTTCATATTTCTGCTGTTGGGGATTGGTACAACCTGCTTCTTTACCTTTTTGGAGAGAGGTGGTCTATTGAGGCGGAGGTGGGTTCTGGCGCTCATTGGAATAGCTGGGATTGTGCTCTTTGCGGTGGCAGCAGAGCTTTGGAAGCCTGATTGGCTCTGGCTCATCGTTAGCTTGGGTCTTATAGCCACGTTGGCTGTCATATACGTCGCATTTCGCGTTTACAAGATATCCCCGAAGGTGATGACAGCCACACAGCTTTATGATCTTGAGATGGGGAAGCATCGCTCTACGATCGAGCGCGTGTTGGCAACATGGAAGAAACAACTGCATGCCTTATCTAAGAAAGATAGACTCAAATACGATGATTTTGCTTTGGAAATTGAGAGGGATGGCTATTTTAGGTTTGCATTAACTCATTGCCCAAGTCTCAATAATGAATATGCAACGTTTCTTATCGGAATAGGTCTATATCAACAGAAGTTCAAACAATTAGAAGAACTTAAAAAGAAGCAGCAGTCAACCCAAAAGATAGAGACGGAGATTAAGAATGACCGCTCGCCATTTGAGCGAAGGATCAAATCACAGATTGAGTTAATAGACAAAAGCCTGAGAAGTTTGGAATATGAAAAGAATCGCTGTCCGGGATGCCCAACAAACATGGCCAAAGATAAGGGAGTTGAGGCTGAACCCACGACGGGAATTGAGGCCGAGAATAGCTTCATTAATGCCCCTCGGTTAAAAACATTCGGCCTAGATAAGTCGATTGTAAGTAAGGGCTCTGTTGTCAATATACCTGATGCAGAAATCAGGGATGAACGCAAAAAAGATCATCGCTAGTCTTGATGGCTATTTACGAGTATGCTTGTGACACTTGCCAGGGACACTTCGATATTCGGAGACCAATGTCCGAAGTTACGACTATTGTCACCTGCCCTTACTGTAAATCGGTCAGCACTGAGAGGAGATGGACTCCTCCTAATATCGGGAGAACGCCTAGTGCACCAACACGGCGATCTATCCACCATACAGGCGGCACGGGTCTTCAAATGACGAATTCGCAAGATATTGTCCTTGAGGATTGTTTGTTTGAGGACTTGGACACAGGAATTTCAGCAGAGAATAGCGATCTCCATGGCCGGAGAAACATGATGAGAGGAACTAGAAGGGGAATATATGCCAAGAACTCTATTGTGGATATGCCAGACTTGGTGATTGAATAATAGGTATCAAACGGTTGATGATCCTCTACCCGAAAACAGGGCCGGACTCTAAAAGCCACTGATACTAATACTGGGGGGAAGGTCACTTCCGGCTTATTTGCCCTTTGCTTCCTTTTCTTCCGCAGTCTCTTTGCCCCATTCTTTAGCTTTGACCTTATGACGGCTTATCACTTCGATGACCTCTTTTACTGGGCCGCACTTCGGACATTCGAAATGCTCATCTTCAAAAAACAAGCCATCTTTGCGGAAGGTCTTATCGTATTGAAGCACCATGCCACATTTTAAGCAGACAGCCATATGACCTACCCGCCTGGTCTAAAACATGCGAGGATATAAAATGACCTGCCAGATTTCAACGGCCGGGATGAATCCTTGCCCTCTGCGGATACGGGATGTTAGGATTCCCCTCTAAACTCATAACCCGAAGGTCACAGATAACCGTCGTTTGCCTTTCCCTTGTCTTTCTGATAGTCTCTTTTGGAAAGGAGGCAAGCGGTTACCGCCTTTTAGCGCGCTTGTTTTGGAACCATGGAGTCGGTGATCCGAGTCTATGTCATTGCAGTGTCCTGCAAGTCTGAGAGACGAATGCTAGAGCTGAGATCCATTTGACCCACGACAAAAGGTAATAAAGGTCGCAGACAGCCAGTTAATATAATGCAACTTAAATGCCGTGAATGTGGGGCAAACCTGCGGGAGGGTAACCCCGGGCCGCTGTGCTCCCCCTGCCAGGAGAAAAGGCTGAAGAGCGTCGCGGATACTGATCGTCGTTATTACACCGTTGAAGAACTGCAATACATACTGGATTTGGAGAGCGAAGAATCTGTCAAACGACTTGGGCGCAAGGGGATCATACCTGGAAGGATGCCTGGAATCAAGAAACATCTATATTTGAAAGAATCTGTCGATGCCTGGATAAAAGCTGGCAATAACGTGGTAAGGAAGCCCACCAGCCCCATTCAGGCTGAGGCTTATGCCTTGTGTATTAGGGGCGATCACACGTGGATGCGGGATGTAAGATTTAAGGACCAGGCATACCAAGAGGAACATACTAGCGAGATTAGTGATAGACAGAGTATCGTTATGTCCTATATAAGAACCTGTTATTTTTGCGGCCATATAGAAGTGGTTCCTTTTTTCTGAAGCAACTTAGGCCTACGTCATAAGCTGACAATCTCCGACAAACCTGGAAACCGAATTGCGGCAACTAGCCTTTCAATCTGTCCGCCACACCGTAGCGTAGATGTTGCGCTCTGACATCGGAATCGGCCAGGTTGGAATAGTGACGGGTCATGGCCAGTGATGTATGTCCCAGCTTCTTTTGCAGGCTGAACGGGTCACCGCCGTTGCGCAGGTAGATTACAGCGCTGGTGTGCCTCAGTTTGTGCGGATAACAGCGTTTGAAGCCGGCGCTTCTGCCATAGCCACTGATGAGCTTTTCCATGCGCCCAGCATTGAGAGGTCGGCCATCGGCACGCAGCCAGAAATTTTCCGTGCCAACGGGATCAGCCCTGTGTTTTAGCTTGTATTTAAGCAATGCCTTGGCCACTTTATGCCCAAAGGGGACGAAGCGCTCCTTGCTGCCTTTGCCCATGATTTTGAGATAGCCGTTCTCAAAATCAACATCGTCCAGTTTCAAATCGGCCAGCTCGCTTATTCTCATGGCGGTGTCAACCAGTGTCAGGATGATGGCATAGTCCCTGAAGCCCTGGTTGCTTTGCTTATTGGGTTGACATAATAGTTTATCGAGATCGTTAGCGGAGAAGGTGGGCACCACCTTTTGTGGAACCTTGGGCATCTTGACCTTTTCCATGGGATTGGACTCGATGAAGCCCTCGCGATGGAGAAAGCCGAAGAATGAGCGTATGGCGCGGCAGTAGGTTTCAATTGACTGGATCGAAATTGTGGTCTGCTGGGGCTTGTTGAAGGGATGATCGGCGAACTTCTGGCGATCCTTAAGAGCGATGATGAACCTCCGCAGGTCGTTGCCGGTGATCTCCGCAATGTCCTGGTGGTCACCGAGGAAGGCGCTGAAATATCCAAGGCTGGATGTGATCCACCTGACGGTTTTGGGGCTTTTCCCTTCGGCCTGAGCGAAGATACGGTAAGCGGCCAGTGCGTCAGCTAGGGTAGTCACGTTATAACCCTCATGCTGACATGGTAGATGATTGGTGGAAGGGTGACTACAACTTTGCGCTACTTTGCCTGTTGTGGGAAAAGCAGCTGCTCCCTGTAGATACGATGGCGTCCCTGGGGGGATTCGAACCCACGACCCGCTGCTTAGAAGGCAGCCGCTCTATCCACTGAGCTACAGGGACTCATATGGAGTTTAACATAGCGAATTACGCGACTTCAACAGGCCGGAACTGCAGCGGTTTTTTAAGCGGTTGCCTGCTTCGGTGACTCAGGTTCTTTAGCAGCGGTTTTCTCTTTGGCTGGTTCGGCAGTTTTCGGAGAAAGCTGGGCTTCCGATGTAGTCTTACTATCGGTTACATAAAAACCGGAGCCCTTAAATATGATAGGAACAGGTACAAAAAGGCGCCTGGCCTCGCACTTGCACTTGGGGCAATTGGCAACGCTATCATCATTAAAGCCCTGTCTGAGCTCGAATTTCGCATTACATTTGGAGCAAACATATTGGTAAATCGGCATTTAGTACCCCCGGCTGTCTATCTGTTTTACATTTAAAACTTAGCACTCACAAAGTCAGATTGCTAACTATTTATTTTAAATATATCTGTCACGTAAGTCAAGCATCATTGCTTTAATATCACTTCACAGCTATTATGCGCTATGATATACTATGAAATTGCATGGTCATTTGGATGGTATCTCAATCCAGTCGGGTAACTTCTTTCTATAAGGGCTCGTAGCTCAGGGGCAGAGCGGTCGGCTCATAACCGATTGGTCGCAGGTTCGAAACCTGCCGAGCCCACCAACTTTACATATTCCTAATTCATTGCTGGGCTTAAACGCGGCTGACTGGCCAATCAAATTTGTTTATACTTTTGGCTCGCTCGATTAGCACCGTCGGACCATTGCCTCAACTGCCCTGGTTTACGTATAGGCAGAGCACTGGACGAGATTCGGGGAAATGCTGGAAAGTTGTACGATAGAGATGTAGCGGATGCATCCATGAAGCTCTTCAAGGAGGAGGGATTCAAGTTCGAAGAACGCGCTATCTGACCGGACTAGCGTTCTTTTAAAAAGCTAAAGGCTGATTTCGCAGCGGTAGCACCGTCTCCTACGGCAGTCACCACCTGGCGGGCGGAGTTCTTTCTGACATCTCCGACGCTAAATATGCCTGGAACATTGGTGCGCATTAATTCATCGGTGGAAATATTGTTGTTCTCGTCCATCTCAACTAAACCCACGAATAGGGCGCTGTTAGGTATCAAACCTATGGCGACAAAGACGCCATCGACTTGAAGTTCAGACTTCTCGCCTGACTTCACATTTTTCAGATTTATATGGTTGAGCTTGTCCACGCCTTCCAGGCTTTCAACAACTGAGTCCCATTTAAATTGAATTTTGGGAATAGAAAAGGCAAGTTTCTGGACAACACTGCTGGCCCGGAGCTGATCACGCCTGTGAATAATATAGACTTTGTCAGCGTGTTGGCTGAGTTCCAGTGCATCCGTAATAGCCGTATCGCCCCCACCCACGACAGCCACATCCTTATTTTTAAAAAGGAAACCATCACAGGTGGCGCAGTATGATACACCCCGGCCTATCAGCCTGGTCTCGCCATCAACGCCAATCTTACGATAATTTGACCCGGTGGCTATGATGACCGACATTGCGGTAATGAATCCGTCATCCATAGTAATTTCGAATTTATCTGAGGTATGTTTAAATCCGGTAACTTCACCAACTATGCTTGTTAGTCCGAAACGGGATGCCTGCTCGTACATCAGCCGGCCCAGCTCCATACCTGAAACGCCCTGGGGAAAACCAGGGTAATTTTCGACATAGCCGGCATTCACAATCTGACCCCCAAATAAGCCCCTTTCAATAAGGATGGTATTAAGGCCGTATCTGGAAGCGTAAAGACCGGCAGTAAGGCCGGCGGGGCCGCCACCGATTATTGCCACTTCATATTCTTTCATTACCCCTCCTTCAAAGAACAAGACATAATGTGATTACGTGCGGTCGTGGTATTTTCTATATACTTCCTTCAAGTGTTTATTCGTTACATGTGTATAGACTTGCGTAGTGCGGATGCTTTCATGTCCCAGCATTTCCTGTACGGAACGTATGTCGGCGCCCGCAATTAGCAAATCAGTAGCAAATGAATGCCTGAGGGTATGAGGGTGCGCATCGATTGGCAGCCCGGCCTTTTTTGAGTATTTCTTTACCATTTTTTGAATCCCGCGAACGGAAAATCGCATACTTTCGCCCGACTTATCGGTAGTTTTTCTGCCGCCGTATCTAACGAAGAGCGGTTTAAAATTGTCCTTCCGCATTGTTAGATATCGGGTAATCCATTCACAGGCTGTATCGGAAAGAAATACAACCCGTATCTTATTACCTTTGCCTCTTACACCAAATTCTTTCGTCTTTGTATTGATCTGATCTCGATTAAGTTTCACGAGTTCTGAAACCCGTAATCCTGTGCTGAAAAAGGTTTCCAATATTGCTTTGTCGCGTAGGCCTTTGATATCGGATATTTGAGGACTATTTAATAACATGGTGACTTGTTCTTGCTTAAGAAAGTTAATCATACGGGGGTTTGACTTGGGTAGGTCGATTTTGTCGGGGTTTAAAGTGGAGATATCCCTCTTAACCGTGAGATAACGTAAAAAGGAGCGAAGGGCGATTACATGGTACGTCTGCGTGTTTTTACTAAGGGGCTTGCCATTTTTATTCAGAAGGTATGCGAGATAGATCCGAAACTGCCGTATTAGTTCTAGATTGATACTGGTAGAGGACAGTGGGATAGAGTTGTCTTCCATCCAACAGATAAACCTGGTTAGATAGTGTTTATACTCACGAATGGTGAGCGGAGATAGCGACTTTTCGACAATTAGATACTGCAGGAAATCATCGACTAGAGTCCTAAGATTGCTCGTAAGTGCGGTATTCATAAAGCAATTATACCAAAACCCATGTAAAGGGCGCAAAAGTGTCAATTTACGCCCTTATTATTATTTGATATTTATTGCATCAAGCGGTTCAATTCTGTTAATACATTCTCTTTCAAATTCACTCAAGCAAACACATCTCATATTATTTGCCAATAGTAGTTTCTTTTTACGACTGATTATCTTGTCAATTTGTGACTGTTTAAAGTTAGCTCCCGTGATAACAAAATTTATTTTATGTGGAAAATCGCAGTATTTCCTTAATTTTGAATTGAGGTTACCGACTACTCCATGTATTGTGTATGTATTAAATACCTCTACAGCAAAGTTTTCCTGAGCATAAACAAAGAAATCTACCCGGTTTCTCCCTTCACCGTATTTCTTTTCTTCATGAACGCAAATTTCCCCATACCGTTTAATTAATAATTTGCCTATATCTTTCTCGCTAATCAGAGAGAGGCTGCCTGCCTCAAACCAGGCTTTTTTTGTGCTCGCCAACCGCAAAGCTAATATCTTTAAGTCCTAATGTTTGACGTGCTTCTAACAGTCCACCAAATTTGAGTTGAATCAATCTAGAAGTGCACAGATGCGGGCAAGAATCGACTTCCAAAGCAGTAGGATAATGACCGTTTTCCTCTGCGAACCTTTCGAATCCTGCTTTCAAAAGAGGTATTGTCCAAATGGGCTGCTTTTTTTCCTGGCCATTATAGGAAATTCTGTATCTTTTCCAGTAATTTCTCAAGATTCCAGGTTTTAATTGCCGACACAACCACGGTTGCCTCCGGCGGAGATTTAATTGAGATGGCAATATCCCCGGACTCCTCCATGCTTTCTATCAACAGGTCTATTTTATTGATCACGGTAATCCTCGGTTTGGTATCTACATGGAGCTGCCCAAGGATTTCCTCGACCGTTTGTGACTGGCTTACCGCGTCCGGGCTTGTTATGTCAACAACGTGCAGAAGTAGATCAGCTTCATCAAGCTCCTCCAGAGTGGCATGAAAGGCTGCCACAATCAGGGGCGGCAATTTATGGATAAATCCTACAGTGTCGGTTAGTAAAACGTTTCTACCGTCCGGCAGGTGCAACTTCCGCGTTACCGGATCCAGTGTCGAAAATAGCTTGTTTTCCACTAAGACATCAGACTTGCACAATGCATTCAATAGTGTACTTTTACCCGAGTTGGTATACCCTACCAACGCAATCAGAGGTGTATGACTCTTTTCCCTTTTGCGTCGGTAAAGCTCCCGGTGTTTCCTGACCTCCTCGATTTGCCTCTTTATACCGCTTATACGTTTTCTTATCAGCTGTCTATCGGTTTCTATTTGTGATTCGCCCGGTCCCCTGGTACCAATGCCGGCACCCAGCCTTTCAAGATGGCTCCACTGGCCGGCTAACCTGGGCAATAGATATTCATGTTGTGCCAGCTCGACCTGGAGCTTACCTTCTTTAGTCCTGGCGCTACGCGCGAAAATATCCAGTATCAACGCAGTTCTGTCGATCACCTTAACGCCCAGGGCTTCTTCCAGGTTACGCTGTTGCCTGGGTCGCAATTCATCATTGAAGACGGCGGTATCATAGTTTAGTGTGGATTTTAATTCGACCAACTCTTGCAGCTTTCCTGAACCGAGGTAATGTGTTGAGGAAGGCTTTTCGAGCTTCTGTATGACCCTGCCCACTACGTCGGCGCCGGCTGTTTTGGCAAGCTGGGCCAGTTCATCCAGAGAACTGTTTAATTCCCATCCGTGCCTCCGGTCGCCCTGCCCCACCCCAACCAGTACAGTGCGTTCTCGCCTTTCATGCGTGCTGATTATTTCTTTTGTCATATTGCTAAACGATATTGACTATTTATTTTTGAGGGTTAGAAGGCGTCTTATACCTTCATCCAACCTATCGTCCGGCTGAGTTATAGATAATCTTACATAGCCTTCCCCAGATTTGCCATAGCCGGTTCCCGGCGTGACGGCCACACCCGCTTTGTCCAGCAATTCAGCCGTATATTGGGCCGAAGTGTACCCAGTTGGTATCCTGGCCCAGATATAGAAACTGGCCATCGGCTTGGTTACCTTGAGACCGATTTCCTCAAGAGCCTTGACCAGCTTATCCCGCCGCAGTTGATATTTATGATTCCTTTTAGCTATACCATCCTGCTTGCCAGTAAGGGCCTCAATGGCAGCTATTTGTATGGCTTGCGGTATGCCTGAATCGACGTTTGATTTGAAACGGAACAAGGCGTCAACCATTGCATGGTTGCCGACCACCATGCCGATCCTCCAGCCGGTCATATTATAGGTCTTGGAGAGCGAGTGAAACTCAACTCCCACATCTTTCGCTCCGGGGGTCTCGAGGAAGCTGTGAGGCAGATAGCCGTCGAAGGCAACTTCCGTATAGGGGGCATCATGGCAGACCGCGATATCATTTTTCTTTGCGAAATCTACTACCTTTTTAAAGAATTCAGGGCTGGCCACGGCACCCGTGGGATTGTTGGGATAACACAACCAGAGAACCCTGGCCCTTTTCAAAATATCGGAGGGTATACTATCAAGGTCAGGCAGGAAAGCCCTGCTTTCCACCAGCGGCAAATAATGAACCTCACCGCCGGCCAGCAAGCTGCTGACAGAGTATACCGGGTAACCCGGGTCAGGAACCAGGGCCACATCTCCCGGGTTCAGCAGGCAAAAAGAAATGTGCCCCACTCCTTCCTTGGATCCGATGAGGGGTAAGACCTCTTTTGCCGGGTCCAGGACAACGTTAAAACGCCTCCTATACCAGCCCGCGATAGCCTGGCATAGCTCGGGCATCCCAAATGTTTCCGGGTAGTGGTGGTTGGCAGGGTCATGAGCAGCGGTACATAGACTGCGGATAATATGTTCCGGGGTCGGGCCATCAGGATCACCAATAGCGAAACTGATAACGTCCTCCCCGCATGCTTTCTTCTCAGCTATTTTCCGGCTGATTTCAACGAAAAGATATGGAGGTATCTTATCCAGACGCTTTGCCAGGTTCATAGTTCAAACTCTCCCGAAAATACTTCCCCGACAGGGCCTTCCAAATACACATCGCCGTTGCCGTCCCAACTGATGGTTAACGTACCACCCGATATCATTATGTCAACATTCTCTCCTGTTATATTCTTAAGTCTGCTAACCACTGCCACTGCGCAGGCGCCGCTGCCGCAGGCCAGGGTTTCGCCCACACCCCTCTCCCAAATCCTAACCTGAAGGCTTCTGCCATCCAGTACATTAACAATTTCAAAATTGGTCCGTTGAGGGAACAGAGTATGATGCTCTACGAGAGGACCAACCGTTAGAAGCGGGAATTTTGCAACGTTTTCCTTCATAAAGCAGACAGCATGGGGATTGCCCATGGAAACGAAGGATAGTTCGAGCTCGCTGCCGTCGACCTGTACGACCTGATCGAGTATGGGGCCATCATTATCTATAGCTACTGGAATGTCCTTTCCCTTAAATACCGGCTTGCCCATATTGACACGTGCCCTGGTCACCTTGCCATGCTCTGACACTGTATCGACTTTCTTCACGCCTGCCACGGTGTCTACTGTCAGGTCTGGCCCTCTGACTAACTTTCCGTCCACAGCATATTTGGCGAAACAGCGTAGGCCATTCCCGCATATTTGCGCCTCGGAGCCATCGGCATTAAATATTCGCATCTTCAGATCAGCAATACTGGAATTGCCGATCGTGATCAACCCGTCTGCCCCTATCCCGAAATGATTTCTGCAGATATCAACGGACAGCTTGCTCCAATCGTTATCAAGATCCCGTGCATCGACCATAATGAAGTCGTTGCCTGTGCCCTGCATTTTTACAAATTCAAGCTTTTTATTCATTAGCTTTTAGTGCCGTCAAAAATTTCCCTATAGTATAGTTTATTTGATTTTCCGTATTATCTCCAACGGCGAACCACCTAATGCGGCCATCGGCCATACGGAACCAGGCATATTGACCCCGCGCAAAGCGGTGTGTCTCATATTTAATCTTTTGTATTGCAGTATCTAGGTCGGTTTTGCCGTTGAGATATGATAGTATCTGCCGGTATCCCAGGCTGGACATAGAAGGCAAATCGGCAGTGTATCCCATTGCAAGAAGGTTTTTAACCTCATCAACCAGGCCATCCGTAATCATTCTATCGGTGCGTTTATCGATCATTGTATACAAAATATGTCTATCTGCAGTTAACCCTATGACGAGCACAGGAAACGGCACGCCTCTCTTGGTTTGTAGCTCTGACGGCTTATTGCCGGTCTTATGGTGGATTTCAAGGGCCCTGATTATGCGCCTCAAATTGTTGGGGTCGATTTTGCCAGCGGCAGCCGGGTCGATTTCACTCAGTTCCCGATACAGTCCGAATGTCCCGTCTGCTTCAGCTTTTAACTGCAAACTATCCCTGAAAGAATAGTCAGGCTCTACCTGAGGTATCTGCCATCCCTCGATGACTGACCAAATATATTGCCCGCTGCCTCCAACCATTACGGGGATCTTGTTGGAGGCCTGTATCCGATCGATCACATGGTAAGCAGCCAACTGATAAAGTGCCACACTGTATGCTTCGTCTGGATTGATTATGTCTAGCAAATGGTGGGGGACTGCAATTCGTTCATCTTTGCCCGGCTTAGCGGTGCCGATATCCATATACCGGTAAATTTGACGGCTGTCCGCATTAATAATCTCGCCGTCAAAATCCTGAGCTATCTGGAGACTTAGTGTACTCTTGCCTACTGCCGTCGGTCCGACAACAGCTACCAAACACTTCATAGCATACTACTGTTTTATTGCTGCGGTCTGCCTGACTATCTCAATGAAGTCAGCAGCTTTCAGGCTTGCCCCACCCACCAGGGCTCCGTCGATATGCGGTTCACTGATAAATTCTGCTATATTAGCAGACGTTACGCTGCCCCCATATAGAATTCTAACTGATTGCGCAGTCTCATTGTTCCAGACTGACGCAAGGGTATTCCTGATGAACGCTATGGTCTGTCCTGCCTGATCACCAGTCGCGGCCTTGCCTGTACCAATAGCCCACACCGGTTCATAGGCAATCACTAGATCTTTGTTTGCCGCAATTTCTTTTAGTCCTCCTGTTACCTGCCTGGCCAAAATATCTTTAGTCCTACCCGCTTCATTTTCCTCCAGCGACTCACCAATGCAAAAGATAGGCAGAAGTCCGGCAGCCAGGGCAGCCTTCAGCTTCGCATTTACCGTCTCATCGGTCTCCCCGAAAAACTGCCTGCGTTCCGAATGACCGAGGATGACGTATTTGCAGAGTTCCTTCAACATCAGCGGCGATATTTCTCCCGTAAAGGCGCCCTTATCTTTAAAATACATATTTTGCGCCCCGACTTCCACGGAGCTGCCCTTTACAATATCACTCACCCGTTGAAGAGAAATAAAAGGCGGGCAGAGAATACGATCAATACCGTTTACGGCGCTCAACGCGGATAGCATGTCCTTGACCAGTGTAGCGGCCTCGCCAACGGTGGTGTTCATTTTCCAGTTTCCGGCAATAAGTGGTCTGCGCATAATTACTCCACTTTAAAAAGGTAAATATTTCGATATTAACCCGGGATCTCCCTGATGCAAGGTTATTATTCGTCGCTTAAAACATCTACACCGGGCAGGACTTCCCCTTCAAGGAAGTTCAGGCTGGCGCCCCCTCCAGTGGATACATGTGTCATCTTAGAACTGAGGTTCATCTCAGCCACGATCTCTGCGGTCGAACCACCGCCTACTACAGTGGTTGCATGCAGGTTGGCGAGCAGGTCTGCCATGGCCCTGGTGCCACGTGCAAACTGAGGTATTTCAATTACTCCCATCGGGCCGTTCCAAAAGACAGTATGGCATTTTTTCAAATTCTCGGTGAATAGCTCGATGGTTTGCGGGCCGATATCCACAATATATTTATTGGCGGGGATCATCGAAATCGGAGCTATAGAGAAGCGGGCCTGGTCATTGATGGCATCGGCTACAATAACATCAAGGGGCAGGAGCAGGGACACGTTACTTGTTTTCGCCGAGGCGATGATCTGGTTGGCCAGGTCTTTTTTATCTGTTTCAACCGATGACAACCCGACACCATAATTCTGTGCGCTGAGAAAAGTAGCCGCCATTCCGCCCCCTATCGGAAGTATGTCCACCTTGTTCATTAAATTATTTATAAGCGTGATTTTGTCGCTGACCTTAGCGCCTCCCAGCAGTGCGGCAAAGGGATGTTGCGCATTTGTCAGCAGGTTACCCAGCGCTTTGAGTTCTTTTTCAAGAAGCAAGCCGGCATATGATGGGAGCAGTTTGGCTACCCCGTAATTGGAGGCGTGCGCCCGGTGGGCTGTACCGAATGCATCGTCGACATAGATATCAGCCAGCTCAGCAAGCTGTCTGGCAAAATCCGGATTATTCTTCTCCTCTTCCGCATGAAAACGCAAATTTTCAAGCAATAGTATATCGCCATTCTTCAGTTTTGCTACGGCTTTCTTGACTTTTGGCCCTACGCAATCAGAGACTGTGTAGATGGGCAAATTGGTTAATTGAGAAAGGCGCTCTGCAATGGGTGTCATGCGCAATGACTCTATAACTTTTCCATCCGGCCTGCCAAGGTGAGAGCAAAGGATTATCTTAGCTTTATGTTCCACAAGGTACCAAATGGTGGGCAAGCTGGCTATAATACGGCTGTCGTCCATGATTTCGTTGGTCTTAGGGTCAAGAGGCAAATTGAAATCAACCCGTACCAGCACTCTTTTTCCCGTTACTTCGACCTCACGGATACTTTTTTTCATTGAAAATAATCTCCTCGCTGTAGTCGGTCAGCGTACCAGAAGGCGGTCTAACCCGATCAATGTTGAGTATATCTAATGAACGGAATTTGTTCAACATATATATTTTAAAATATGCAGATATTTATTTTTCTATTCATTCATATTAAACTGTTATCAAAGTACAGTTCGATAATTTAGTAAATATGAAATCATCTGATACTCAAAAATCTCCTCTGGTGATTGTAATTTCGGGACCGTCCGGCGTAGGGAAAGACGCTGTAATAGATGCAATAATGGGTGGAAACCGTAATTTTTATCATATTGTTACCGCAACTACCAGAAAAAGGAGGCCGGGAGAGGTCGACGGCGTGGATTACCATTTTATTACCAAAGCTGAATTCAGGCGAAAAATCACCGCCGGGGAATTTTTAGAATACGCCGAGGTGTACGGCAATTATTATGGTGTTCTGAAATCGGAGGTGCAGCGCGCCCTGCAAGAAGGGAAAGACGTAATTCTGAAGGTAGATGTACAAGGTGCTGCTACACTGCAGAAGAAAATCCCCGGTGCCCTGTTCATTTTCCTGGCGCCTTCTTCCATTGATGATCTGTTAGAGCGGATGGTTAAGCGTAACGCGGATACTGAACAAGCCATTAAAGTCCGCCTGGACAAGGCCAGAGAAGAGATGGAAAGCGGTAAGTTATTCGATCATTGGGTGATAAATATACCTGATAACCTGGACCAGACCGTGAAGACTGTGCACGGGCATATCAATAAATACCGTAGTACAAAACCCACTGTCAGGATTTGAGCCGATATCCTGCTCACCTGTTTTTTAAATCATCGATAAAATCACTGATAAATTCGTCTACCTCTGCAGCCGGCTTAATTACACCATAATGGCCTTCGCACAGTATATCCGCCCTTAAATCTCTAAGCTTTTCCAACGATCCTATGGCTTTTTCAGGCTCTCCTCCCCACATAGGATGGTACGGTCCATGAATATCCTGCCCGAATAGTACCCTTTTACCTTCAATATCGTTAAGAATTACAACAATGCTGCCGGGAGTATGTCCGGGTATATGTAAAAACTGGAATTCAAATGGCCCTATTTTCAAATTATTGGACTCGCCTTGTAACTTTATGTCTACTACACATGGTTGGTATTTAACTCCGTAATATTCTGCGCCTACCTTTTTCCCCGATTCAATTGCCTGCGTATCAGCTTCATGAGCTATGACTCTTGCATTATATTTGGTCTTTAAATAATTAAGGGAGCCGATGTGGTCGATATGAGCGTGAGTGATGATGATTGTACTCAATTTTTCAGGCATGAGTCCCATTGCAAGGATATTGTCTAGTAGCCGGTCGGCGCCCTTACCTGCACCTGTGTCTATTAGCACCAGTTCGCTGGCATCAATAAGGTAGACGCAACAGTCCCTTGAATCCGAGATCTCCGAACTTCCGACCATGTAGATATTGTCAATAACTCTAAAGGGTTCACTCATGCCAACCCCGGCTTTTCTTCCAAACGCTTAATAATATATTTCTCCCGCTGCCTCATTTTACGCGTATCCGCAGGAACCTGATGGTCATATCCCAGCAAGTGGAGCATCCCGTGTACCACCAGCATCGTCAGTTCCTGATCAACGCTATATGAATGTTCGGCGGCCTGACTGACGGCCGTGGTAAAGGAAATGACTATTTGTCCCAGGACTTCCGGACCTTCCGGCACTGCGGGAAAGCCCGCATCTCGCGCGCCCATAGCTATGTCTTTGAAGGCAAACGAGAGCACGTCGGTTGGTTCATTAATGTTTCGGAACTGCTTATTTAGTCTTTGTATCGTTGAGTCGTCGGTGATAACACACTCAATCTCGACGGATTCAGTAAGCTTCTCTTCAGTGAGGACGGTTTTGCAGATGCCTGTCAACCATCCCCTGGAAATGGAAGACTTCAAACCACGTTTAATTTGAACATTGATCTGATGCCCGCGTTTTCTCATCAGGCCACTATCATAACAAACGGGGATTGCACATACAATCATATAGCGAGCGGTTGCTTGAAACCCCAATTCAAACTATGCTATATTGCATGTCGCAATTCAGCCGAAATATACTTGTCGGAGGGATCGCATAGTGGTCTAGTGCGGCCGCCTGCTAAGCGGTTGCCTCGGGAAACCGGGGTCAAGGGTTCGAATCCCTTTCCCTCCGCCAGCAATCTTGATCTCAACGTTTAGCTGTCTCCATATTCTCCGTCATTAAGAATCGATCAAAACCATTTTTGTTTTGCAGAAAATATGAAATATCACGTTTGGACCATGGGCTGCCAGATGAATAAGGCTGAGTCATCCCGCCTGGCCGGTTACTTGGCATCGCTGGGACTGGAAAATGTCAAGGATATTAAGGATGCAGATATATTAATACTTAATACCTGTGTTGTCAGGCAGAATGCGGAAGACAAAGTTAACGGCATGCTGGGCTATCTAAAAGGAATCAAGCAGGCTAAGCCCGAAATGCGCATAGCCGTAACAGGTTGTTTTGTTACAGATGATCTGAGTGCGCTAAGTAAATCCTTTCCATACGTAAATCATTTTTTCAAGCCCGGTGAGAGCCGTTCTTTCGAAGAATGGTTGTTGAGCGAGTCTGTAGGAAATCTGCATGGCAACATAGGAATGGCGTTGCAATCCGTGTCGTCCCTCAGCGTCTATATTCCGATTATCCAGGGATGCAACAATTTTTGTTCATATTGTATCGTCCCTTATCGGCGAGGCCGGGAACAAAGCCGCACTGCGGAGGATGTCGTAACGGAAGCCCAAAAAGCGGCTGTAGCTGGTGCACGGGAGATCATTCTTCTCGGCCAAAACGTCAATTCATATGGCAAAGATCTGGGCAATGGCACCGATTTGAGCGGTCTGCTGGCCTTGCTCAATCAACTTGAAGGCCTGCTTCGCATCAGGTTCCTGACCAATCATCCCAGAGATATGAGCCCGGATCTAATCAGCTCGATCGCATCGCTTGATAAAGTATGCCACCATTTCTGCGTTCCGCTGCAGGCTGGGGATGACCTTATCTTAAAGGCTATGCATCGCCATTATACTTATCAAGATTTCCGGGCGCTTATCCGGCAAACACGCCAAATGATCCCGGATATTGCGTTGAGCACCGATATAATTGTGGGTTTCCCCGGTGAGTCAGAAGACCAATTTGAAAATACGTTTAAGGCTATAGAGGAACTGCGTTTCGACGCAGTACATATTGCCGCGTACTCCACACGTACACAGACCTATGCCAGCGAACATTATCCCGATGATGTCCCTTATGAAGTCAAGATACAGCGGCTGCGCAGGGTCGAAAACCTGCAAAAAGGCATACTTACCGAAATTAACCGGCAACTAATCGGGAAAACGCTGGAAATCCTGGTTGAAGGTAAAAAAGGCTCTAAATGGTACGGCAGGACTTACAGCGATAAGGTGGTATTTTTTACAGGTAGTCAGGATTACTCGGGCAAGCTCGTATCCATCCTTATCGAGTCTGCCAGTCCATGGTCCCTTCAGGGCATACCCGCTACAGTCTGATTCTACTTCTCCGTGCTTGCTTCATCTGGTGTCGGAACCGCGCTTGACAACCCTAATTGTGTTTCGATACACTTGTATTAAGAACAAATGTTCGGAATAAAGGTAGAGAACTATGAGGAAACCGGGAGTAAATATAACCAGGCAAAAAATAATCGAATATATCCGTAATTTTTACGACGATAGGGGCTATGCCCCAACCGTGCGGGATATTATGAAGGGCTGCAGCCTCAGTTCCACGGCCGTGGTCCAGCATCATCTGAAAATACTTGAGAGTGAGCACCAAATCGAGCGTGATTCCAAAGTATTCCGCAGCATACAGTTACCTGATCGGAAAAATACAATCCATGTCCCTGTACTGGGAAAGATTGCTGCCGGTTCGCCCATCCCGGTTCTGAGTCCAGATGCCTGGCATAGCGAAGCCGTCGACACCCTGGAGCTATCCGGTGAGATCACGCAGGGCAAAACTGTATTCGCGCTGAGAGTCAGTGGCAATTCCATGATCGATGCACTCATAGCTGACGGGGATATCGTATTAATGGAACCGGTCAAGTCTGTTGAGAACGGTGACATGGTTGCAGCCTGGCTAAAAAGGGAAGAAGAGGTTACCTTAAAGAGGTTTTTCCGCGAAAAGGACTTGATCAGGCTTCAACCGGCTAATATTCAGATGAAACCCATCTTTACAGACCCCGCCAATATCGAGGTCCAGGGTAAAGTGGTTGCGGTAATCAGGACCCTTTAGCTCAGTGGCCTTCGAGCTTTTCATTTACAACTTTACCTTTCCCAGCTTCTCCGAACTTAGTATTACTAAAAACCGGTTGAGGAAGTATAATTGTATTCACTATTAAAACGATCCCATTACCATTTGTTATTTTCCACGTGCAGCTAATTGGAGGTTAAAATGAACGACGATTATACAGCACTTGCCGGGCTTTACGGATATAAGGATTCGGACAGGTTTAAAAAGATTCTCAGGATTTTAGTTGATGCAAAGCAAATCAAGCTTGTAAACCTAATGCCTGCTACTGTTGAAGAGCTGGCACAAAAGACCAATTCTTCTCCGGAAATCACTAAACCCATGGTTGATGACCTTTTCAACAAAGGGGTCATCTTCGAATCCTCCAAGGGCTATCGGCCGGCTCGCCATATTTTCCAGTTGCATGATTCGACTGGAAGCGACATCAGGTCAGACCAAATATGGGGCAGAAAACTGCTGGATGCTTGGATGGACTTTTCTGAAAATGAGCTGTTTCATGATACTGCCAAGTGGGTGGCTAATTTCCCAAGGCCATTTTCCAGGGTTGTGCCTGCAATTTCATCGTTTTCCGGCAAGCCCGAATTAGGCGCAGGCGAGGATCTTGAGTCGATAATCGACCATTCAACTAGAATCGCTGTCGTCCACTGCCCCTGTCGGAGGATGGCCCAGAAATGCCATAGGCCTATCGAGGTATGTTTACAGCTCAATAAAGGCGCTGAATATGCTATAAAACGCGGCTCAGGGAAAGAAGTGTCCGGGCAAGATGCTAAAAAGATACTCAAGATGGCCTCGGAGGCAGGGCTTGTCCACACAGTTGAAAACACAGCACAGGCGGGGACTTATATTTGCAACTGCTGCCCGGACTGTTGTGTTTTGCTATACCCCTGGCTGACATATGGAAACCTGGACAAGGGCCTCGCCAAGAGCCGGTTTGAAGCTAAAGTAGATGCTGAATCGTGCAGCGGCTGCCAGGACTGTGTCGAGCAGTGCCCCTTCGGTGCAATTGAAATGACCAAAGTCCCAGGCCACAAGAAATTAAAGGCGCAAGTGAATCCCGATAAGTGCTACGGCTGCGGGTGCTGTGCTGTCAACTGCCTGACCGAATCCGTGAAATTATGTGAGGTTAGGCCATCCGAATTCCTGGCAGCCTAAAGCTCACAGATCGCCCCATCCCAATCTCAGATCCCCGCTAGCAGGAAAATCCTATAGCTTTTCTGAGCCCACGCGCGGCTTGTTACCGGGCTCATTTAATTCAGAACCATTCAGCCTTGTCAATAGCCAAATAGTCCTAATCGGTGGACCTATCGGCTTGACTTTTCGAGCGGAGCAGCTCACAATAGTACTATAGTACTGGTACATAGGTAGCTGAAAACGAAAGATGTTCATTTGGTGCGGCTATGAAGGGCAAAATAGTTTGGATCACTGCAATTGGGCTAGGCGGCATGATTGTGCTGGGTATATCGCTGGCCTTACCTTCTGTGCTTAAAGCGGATAACAGCCAAACGGTTACCATGCCGACAGCCGAAATCGCCAAAGCTTATAGACAGGCGCTTGTGTCGCCGCTAAACAAAGCTACCAGCGAAATAAAGGACCCCGATCTTGCGAGCTTCACACAGAAGCTGGTACAGTCTTACGACCTGGAAAAAACGGCGGCCAATACCAGTGACCCATCGAACCTATCAGATTTATTGCCCGATATTTCCAAAATTGAGAAAAATGCCATCAACATGCCCCTCAAAGAGGCTGGAAAGCAACTGAAGGACAAAGATCTTTCCGACTTTTACAACCGTTTTATTACCAGTTGCGGTGTAGACAACTAACTCCGACCTCCCCCATCCTTTTCCAATTTAAGCCCTTCTCTTCTATAACTATGCCTTAAAAATTGCTGCCGTTGCAGGTTAGCGGCCTGGTTGCAAATAGGGACTGGTCTGCAATATCCCCTGTGTAAAAAGGCTGTAGGCACCGAAGAATACCAGAATAGCCAGGGCAAAAAGCAGTATCGCAATAATAATTGATGGGTGGTCTTTGTTTTTTAGCCCGTTCGCCAGGAGCCATATTCCCAACGGCAACAGCAGGATCCCTATTACGACACATAATATGCCGAGTGCTGTACTTACCGTTTTTATCAAATCCATTCAACAACCCCAATATTAAAAGAAGATGTCTGTCTGATGGTCGGGGTGAGTGGATTCGAACCACCGACTTCATGGTCCCAAACCATGCGCGCTAGCCGCTGCGCTACACCCCGCAAGGCAAAAGTATAGATTACACCTCATATGCAGTCAAGGGAACTATAACCAGATAAGCCGATCTAAAGATTACCGGCAATTGGGGCAGACGTCGAAGAACCCTTTGGGCAGGTTCCATTTCTTGCGGATATACTCAAGCTGCTTTTCGGGCGCCCACTCAATGCCGCAGATCGTACATTTTTGCAGCTTATATTTAATTCTCCAGTTATAAATATATCGGTAACCTTCTTTGTCTTCCATTTTGATAGCGCCGGTCGGGCATGCGTAAAAGCACGAGCCACAGCCAATGCACGCCTTGGCGCTTTCGAGATAGGGAGATGCTGGTCCTTTGGTTATACCACGGTTCACCAGACTGATAGCACTGACACCCACCACCTGCTCGCAAACCCTGGCGCAGAGGCCGCAGACGATACAGTTTTCCTTGGTCCAGTATTCCTTTTCGAAGGATGATTTTTCTATGCCGTATTCATCTGCCAGTTGCCTAATAACCTTATTTTCAGAGCACCTTGCAAGCAGCAGATCCAGCAGCATCTTGCGATTGCCGATTACCCTGGGGGAATCCGTTTCTACAATAAGGCCTTCCTCAACGGGGAAAAGGCATGAAGTCACAATGCGTTTCCTGTTTTCCCGGGTGATTTCGACTATGCACAACCGGCAGGCGCCATAGGGTTCTACCGCGTCCAGGTTGCATAAAGAAGGTATTTTGATACCGTGAGCCCTGGCCACCTGCAGTATATACTGACCCTTTTCGGCCGTATATTTATTACCGTTTATACTCAGAGTAACTAATTCACTCAATCTTAACAGCCCCCAGTTTACACACTTCATAACAGGTACGGCACTTAATGCATTTAGCCTGATCCAGCACGACCGGCTTCCTTTTACCCACAGCTGTTATAGCCTCAGCCGGACAGGCTTTCACGCACATACCGCAATCGGGACATTTTTCTTCAGTTATGGAGAAGGTTATCAGGTCTTTGCATACGCCGGCCCTGCATTTCTTGAGTTTGATGTGCTCTATATATTCTTCCCTGAAATACTGCATAGTGGTCAGCACCGGGTTCGGCGCTGAGCCGCCCAACTGGCAGAGCGCACTATCCCTTAAGCAGTGGCCGACCTCTTCCAGAAGAGGCAGGTCGCTTTCCTTGCCGGCACCGGATGTTATGTCATTTAATATCTGCCGCATCCTCTTTATCCCTTCACGGCAGGGGACGCATTTACCGCATGATTCTTCCTCAAGGAAAGAGAGGTAATACTTGGCTATGTCAACCATGCAGTTGTTCTCGTCCATCACTATCATGCCACCCGACCCCATCATTGACCCGACTTTGGTCAGCGCATCGAAATCAACAGGCATGTCAAGCATACTTTCCGGCAGGCAACCTCCGGAAGGACCGCCGGTTTGGACTGCCTTGAATTTCTTGCCCTCGCGAATCCCTCCGCCTATATTAAAGATGATATCCCGGAGCTGTATGCCCATTGGAACTTCCACCAGGCCTGTATTGTTAACCTTGCCCGTCAGAGAGAATATCTTGGTGCCTGTATTGGTCGGCGTTCCAATCTTTTTAAACCAATCGGCTCCATTGTTGATAATCAGGGGGATATTGGCCCAGGTCTCCACGTTATTCAGGTCGCTAGGCCTGTCCCACAACCCTTTTTCTACTGTATGCGTGTATTTGGCCCGCGGCTCGCCGACTTTGCCTTCGAGTGACGCCATCAGAGCAGTGGATTCGCCGCAGATAAAGGCGCCGCCTCCGCGATTGACCCTGACATCAAAATCGAATCCCGAACCCAGGATATTTTTACCCAGCAGGCCCAATTTCCTGGCCTGTTCCATGGCATTGGTAATATTCTTCAAGGCCAGAGGGTATTCGTTGCGCACGTAAATATAGCCCTGGTGAGAACCTATGGCAAAGGCGCCGATAATCAAGCCTTCCAGTACGCTATGGGGGTTACCGGTTAATAAACCCTCATTGGCGTAGGCTCCCGGGTCACCTTCGTCCGCATTGACGATAACGTACTTGATATCACCGTGCGCATTCCGGCAGCTTTCCCATTTGACTCCGGTGGTAAAACC
>Ga0116123_1000545_pt1 | contig 26226 bp, 26 predicted proteins | sample June2015DPH_13_1_3_FD_89727 | JGI IMG/M metagenome (GOLD analysis project Ga0116123, IMG submission 89727) | Peatland microbial communities from SPRUCE experiment site at the Marcell Experimental Forest, Minnesota, USA - June2015DPH_13_100 | ecosystem: Environmental > Terrestrial > Soil >... | reverse complement strand
GGCCCGAGACAGGCACCTGTGGGCGCAGAACTACGACAGGGAACTCGACGACGTATTCGCGGTCCAGAGTGACGTAGCAAGGCAGGTGGCAGACGCGTTGCGGGTCAAGATACTCTCCCCTGAGATAGAACGGATAGAGAAGAAGCCCACCGGGAGCACGAACGCCTACACTCTCTACCTAAGGGGAAGATACTTGTGGAACACGAGAAGAATCGAGGACGTCAGGAAGGCAGCAGAGCACTTCGAGCAGGCGGTCAAAGAAGACCCGAGCTTCGCCCTTGGGTATGCCGGTCTGGCGGACTGCTCTCTGATTCTGCATAACAGGGGATTCGACCTGCAAGCGAATTTGGAGAAGGCCAAGACAATGGTTGCCAAGGCCCTTGAACTCGACCCAGGACTAGCTGAAGCGCACGCTACGAGGGGGTTGGCGCTGGAGAATGAGCACAATCTCAGGGAGGCAGAGGAGGAGTTCAGAAGGGCAATCGAGCTGAAACCGAACTACGCCTTCGCTCACATGTGGTACCACAATCTATTGCTTTCTCAACTGAGGTGGGACGAAGCCCTGCAGCAGATCGAGAAAGCCCTGGAGCTTGACCCGTTGTCACCGGTGATTAACTTCAATCATGGTAACTTCTACTACGCCAGGAGGGAATACGGCAGGGCACTCGAGCTGTTCAAGAGGGTGACAACGCTGGACCCTGACTACACCCCTGGGCACTATCAGTTGGTCATCATCTATGGCAAGATGAAGATGTTCGATGACATGCGGCGCGAGGCGGCTGCATTCATGGAGCTCCTCACGCACTTGGGCTTTCCCTTCGTGAGAACCGTGGCGGACGCAACCATCGCGTTCTTCGAAGATGACAGGCAGACTCTGAGAGGACTCCTGCCCCAGCTTGAGGGCCTCGTCCTAGGACCCGGGAACGCGGCTAGCTTGATTGCTACTTACTACTTTTACCTCGGCGAGATAGACAAGGGGTTTGAGTGGCTGGAGCGGTCATTCTCCAGGGGAGAGGACATCAGCAGCATCAAGTATGACTCGGACTTTGACGGGATTCGAACCGATCCGAGGTACTTCGAGCTCCTGAAGAGACTGGGATTAGAGTAGAGCAATCCTTCTGCTGGAATCCACTTTCAGAACCTGTTATGAAGCGAGCCCCACCGGGCCCGCCTAAGATAAGCCCAGAATAGCCTTTGTTTGTCTAGAATGGCTAGATTCGAACTGTTTACGCGACTGGTTGCAAGGTTCGTTCCTGTCGGGCTTGGTAACCTGACTAAGTCGAAGGGGTCTTGCTCGCCCAGGCATCCACGAAGTCCATGGCGTGCCTTAGGTCTCTCGCGACGACATTCCCGTCGATGGCCTGGGATTCCTCCCAGGTCGGCTTCTCCTTGTGGATGAGGATGGCTCTCATGCCGATCCTGGTCGGGATGAGCACGTCCCCCTCCAGCTCGTCCCCTATCATGACCGCCTCTTCCGGCCTGACCCTGAGGGCCTGCAGAGTCCTGACGTAGATCTCCGGGCCCGACTTTTCGCAGTGGAACGTATTCCCATCCACGACGAAGTCGATCCCGGCGAGGACGTTCCGCATGTCCCGTTCGAAGCGGAAGCCGGCGACGGACGTCACCAGCGCCGTCTTCAGGCCGAGCCTCTTCGCCCTCCGGACGGCCTCCTTCGCGAACGGGAGGGGGCTCCACCTCGTCCTCTGGTACTCGCGGACCACCGCCCTGAAAGTCGGTTCGTTGGGCCTCGCGCGCACAATCTCGAAGACGCGGCCGACGTACCTCTCCCAGTCTGGGTAGCCGTACCTTGGGTAGTCGACGCGGTGGACCTGGATCAGGGCGGCCTCCCAGGCCTTAGTCGGGACCGACACGCCTCGGCCGCGGAGGAACCTCGAGACCTGTTCCGGGACTGGGGGGCCGAAGTTCGGCCTGTAGCCGGCCAGGGTGAGGTGCAGGTCGAAGAGGACCGCGCGGAGGTGCACAGGCTGACGCGCGCGCGCTTGCATAGCCACCCTGGCCAGGCCCTGTCAGTCCATGTAGGCGTCCCAATACGCGGAACCGTACACCTATTCCACACGCCCACCCTAGGAGACGCGCTCTAGAACTTCCTCGGCGAAGATTGTCCACTTGCCCTTGGCATCTTTCTGCTCGATCAGAATCGACCAAGTCTTGCCATCCGCTTCCCAAGAGAATGTGTTATGGAGAGGCCCGTCCGGATACTCGAACACGAACCTCACCGCGTTGGCCCCCTCCCGTCTACCGTATCCCAGGGACTCTGAGAAACGACCGCCGAATGTATCAAGCCAGTGGACCACGTATCGCTCACTCATGTTGTCATAGCCGATGAACACATCGGCCTCATACTCGGCCTTCCGTTCCTGGGCCTTCACATTCCGGTTTTCGATGGCGCTGACGTCAATGAAGTGTACTCTCAGGAATTGATGGTTCAGGACCCACTCCGCGTCACAGGCGTGCTGTATCGGCTGGCCAGCTATCTTCCCCTTTACTCTCCACTTTCCAGCCAACCTGTTCAAGAGAGCGTCTCGGAGGGGATGATTCTCTCCGTCAATCTCAACAGGCTGTTTTGCGGGCATGTGGTTCTAGGGCCGTGCAGACCAGTTCGTCGCTATTTATGGTCTATCCGCGTGAGATGAATTAGCTATGCTCGGTACGAAACGGACCCAGTGGGACTCGCCCCCAAACAGGTTCTGAAAGTGGATTCCAATCGTGAGTGCAAACGATCAGTCAATGCAAGCGGGGCCGGTGGAATCGGTCAGAGACCTAAGCATGAACCCTTGGGGCGACGCACTCGGGCATTACCTTGACATTCGAATGGTTGTTTGGATTCTGCCGGAGCTTCAATGCCACGACCTCCCCTAGGGCTTGGGCAAGACCTACAGGAACTGCATTTCCGATCATCATGTACTGTTGTTCTAGTCCTCCGGCAAATGCCCAGTCGTCAGGGAATTGCTGAATTCGGGCATATTCTCTCGCTGTAAGAGGACGGTTCTCCCTTGGATGGCACATGCATGTAGCCCTCGCGAGCGGATACGCGACGAGAGTCGGAGCAGGGGCATTCTAGGAGAGGCGTCTTAGGAAACCCGTTCTGCCTCCGCTGGAATCACAGGCTCCTCGAAGCGCGCGCTAGCGGAGAGGAGAGGGCTTGCTCATATTGCCGGCCGGCCGGCAGTCCGTTCGAGAATTCTGATGTCGACAATGAGATTCAGGAAGAGCGTTGCCGAGGTGATTAGAAGCAGGTAAGAAAGGATGGGCACCATCTGTCCGCCTTGGATGCCCACCGAATTGAGCACCGCTCCGGCGAGGCTGGTGCCTCCCGAGAAGAGCCAGAGGAGGACCGCGCAGGTTAGGTTGAAGACCGCCAGGAATAGTTGGGTGCCGAAGACCCCAAGCTCCGAGATGTCAAAAATCAGGTAGGTGAAGGCAAGGGAGGCGATGCCGAAGACGACCACGCCCGAGCTGACGAAGTATATTCCCGCCCCGGCCACGAAGCAGCTGCCCCCGACGATGAGCGGGAGGACGCTCCTGCCGTCGAATACCGACTTCCTCAGCCATATGGCTGAAAGGCTGATGATACCCAGGCTTATCAGAACCAGGAAGTCGGTGATTTCAACTAGGAAGCTCGCGTTGCCCTCTGCCAGTAGGAGGATCGCCACCAGAGTGAAGACCCAGGAGAAGTTTGACAGAGAGCGAGGGATGTAACCGTCCTCGGCGAGGGCTCCCAGGTGCCTGGAGGCGGCTATGAACGCCGGCACGAAGGTGGTGATCGTAGCAATCAGGAACGCGATGGCCATCAGGAGCTCCTGGCTGGGTCCGAGGTAGTCGTTGGCCAGAAAGAGCGCCGGAATCTGCTGTGCGCTCAGGGTGGCCAGAGACGGGTGCAGCGAGAAGACTGCCAGCGCATACAATGTGTTGACGACCGCGGCCACGACAACGCTCAGGATCATGGCAACGCCGAGGTAGCGGGCCTTTTTCACGCGATATCCCCGCTTTATCCAGGAGACGATGGGGATCTTTGTCTCGGCGTGAACGTCCCTCTCGAGCGCCTGAATTTCCTGGAACCCGAAGAACAACAGGTAGAGGTAGCCTGTGTTGACGACAAGCGCGAAGATCCAGTTGCCCGATGACATGGTGGTGATGCCGGAGAGGTTCCAGGCGCCTTTTGCGCCCAAGAGCAGACTCTGGTAGACCAGTATGACTACCATCACGGATGTCAGTGCGACTTGGAGGTAGCCTATTGAGCGGATTATCCTCCTCTCGAAAATCGCGTTGGCCACGGACCAGCCGATGAAGACTATTGCTACGGTGTAGACGATCGCTGTAGCCGCCAGAGATCCCACCCCGAAGCGAGCTAGTATGTTGGGGAAGATCTCGAGGTCGAAGATCACGAAGACCAGCTTCGAGTAAGCGGCCAGGGCGGTGTTCGCAATCCACATGGAGACGCGGGAGACGAAGTATCTGACGCTGCGCGCGCCGCAGGCGAGCCTCGTGAAGGACGGTCCTCCCACAGCCTCGGAGCCCGGCCCGGCGAAGGAATACATGTCCGCGTAGACTTTGGCCATCAGGACTGAAAGGACAGTGGCGAGCAACAGCGAGCCGAGAGAGACCAGCTCATACTGGAGGATATTCAATGGTATGAGGATGAACAAGGGTGAGCCGAGGGTCGACCCTATGCCCACGGCTAGGATTGTCACGAACCCGTAGACGGGTCTGGACTGAGGCTTTCTCACCCTGACTCTGAATCTTGCACGGATGGATTCGGGGATGGAGGTCGCGAGTGCGGTCGATGACATCGCAACGGCGAAAGAGGCGAGGATGAGCACGGCGCCCCCGAGATTCCCTCCCCGGCCCGACTCGACGGCAACAAGCTCGTCGTAGATGTAGAAGAGCGCCAGCAGGATGCCAACGACGCCCACCGCGGTCACAGTGACCTTGAGTGCCAGCGCCCTGCTACGGGCCGAGGCCGAGACCTGAGTCAAGCGGGCTCATCGCGATGGCTGGAGGCCGGCTTTCTTCAGGGTGGCGGAAGCCCTTCTGAGGGTGTACAATGCCGAAAGCAGGAGTAGGATGGAGAAGGCGAGCTCGAGGACCGGTAGCGCTTGCTGCATCGGGCTGGTTGTGACCACATCGTTCACGGACGAGCTGAAGAACTGAACGATGTAGTTTGAAGATGCGCTCCCCGAAAACAGGGCGGAGATTGCGAGAAGACCAGATATCATCAGAAGTGAGGCCAGTATGAGTTCTCCGACGGCGACCACGACGGAGCCCGTCCGACCGTTGGTCTTGCCAACCCCCATCGAATTGACCACCCTTCTGACCTGTTCGTCCTTGGAATCCAGGATTGACGTTTCGAGGGCCGAGCGGAGCTCGGACTCGGACGGGTGCAGCAACCCCACGGCCTTCATGTCGAGGACCAGCTTCATGACCATGGGGTCATCCTTCTTGAGCGCCTGTCCGGACACGAAAGCGAAGATGCAGGCTCAGTAGATAAGTTTCTTTCGACCGCGGACGCGTGATATGCTTTAAATCGCAAAAGGCACGCTCTAAAAGAGAATGGCGGCTTCTGCTGCCCGCGGTGACCCGGGAAGGGACTCGCTCAGACAGACCGTTACGAACCTCTTCGACGCTGTGAGGTTCTCCGACCAGCTACACGAGGCTGAAGCCAAGGCGAGATCTCTTCAGGACGGGTTCGACTCGAGGTCGCTTAGGCTCGATACGTTCGTCAAGTCGGTGGTCGGCTCGTCGGAAGTCCTGACGGAGGAGGTGCCGGAGGATTACGCCAAGGTCATGGCCAACCAGGTGAACGAATTCGCCAGGGCTGCGACCGATCAGGCGAAGGCCAAGGGGAGCGCCGAGGTAGCTGGAAAGATATCAGAGGTCGGGTCCGAGGCGGTTTCGAGCAGGACGAAGACCCTGAAGAGCCTGGAGGCCTACCTGGGCAGCAATCCCCTGCCGGTAGTCGACAGGCTGGTCACGGTCAAGCTCGTGGAGGGAGGGTATCAAGCCCAGGCGACATACAGCTGCAAGGGCAACGTGGTCTACAGGTTCAACCTCGGAACCCAGAGCTCGAAGATGTTAGGATCCGAGTTCAAGCTTTCGAGACTCAGGAAGAAGCTCAACGTCCCAGTGGGCCTCGGCAAGACCTGGATCCGTAAGGAACAGAGCCCCCGCTATGAGAAGCTGGAACAGTATTCCCTAAAGAGCGCAGAGGCCTCCAGCCAGCACCTCATCGCCGAATTCTTCGAGGAGGAGACGCGGACAGCCATCAGGATATCGGGGGCAAGCCAGGACGGGGGCGGGTTCACCAGCGTCGAGTTCATCGATGGAGCCGAGGTGGTCAACGTGACCACCGACGCCGGGCTGAGCAAGTTCCTAGATTCGGCCGCGGTCACAGCCGTCACGAATTCCATTTGGGCTGAGCTTATTCAGGTCGAGGCGAGCAGGGTCGCCCTGACGGAGTTGACGGTCGGCGGCCGCGACATCCTCGAGAGGATGGAGTGCGAAAGCCTCCTGAGGACGGTCCTCAGGATCATGGGTCCGACTTACAAAGGCATTCTCGAAAGGCCCGCAGAGAAGCAGCTCGAGGGCGGTAAGGTGGAGGTGAGTCTCTCGTTCGTCAGGGAACGGCTCTCGCTGCTGGGAGAATCCGCAAGCCAGCAAGTCCAGAGGGCCCTGGACATAGAGGCCAAGAGTTCCTGAGAATCCGACAGCAAATCTGGTACAAATGCGGGAACCGACGTAGGTGTCAGCACGGCCGCGACTACAAGCACGAGGCAGGCTGCTGGGAGGGAAAGAATCCAAGCCGTCACCGCCCTCGGCGGCTACGACGCGCGCGCGTAGCTCACACATTGATTATATGTCTCGAGGCGCGGGGACGCCGACGTGCCCAAGAAAGAGACGTTCGTCCTGGTGCCGGGCGCCTGGCTCGGCGCGTGGGCGTGGCGGCGGGTCGTTCCGCTGCTCGAGCGCGGCGGGAACGCGGCTTTTCCCTTGACGCTCACCGGGATGGGTGAGAGGGTCCATCTGGCGGCGCCGCAGGTCGGGCTCGATACGGCGATGCAGGACGTCATCAACGCGATTGTCTACGAGGGGCTCGAGGACGTAGTGCTGGTCGGGCACAGCTTTGCGGGTAAAGTCGTCGCCGGCGTCGCGGACAGGATTCCGGAGCGAATAGGAACTCTGCTCTTCCTGGACGCGTTCAGACCCGCCAGGGTGCGAACGCCACAGGGCGGGATGGCGGACTGGCCTCAGAAGGACAGGGAGGACTTGATGGAGGAAGTGAGGCGCAGGGGCGATGGCTGGAAGTTTCTCATCTCTGACGAGATCATGAATGGCATCGGGTACGACATAGTCGGGAAGGATAAGGACTGGTTCCTCTCGAAGACGACGCCGTGGCCACTCAGGATGGTCCAGGACCCGGTCACACTGAGCGAGAGATACGACGGGGTGAGGAAGGCCTACGTCTTCTGCACTCGCGGAGGAGACAACGTCGAGGAGATCAAGAAGGAGAAGCTGGATGGGGAGTACAGGGTCCTCGAGTCGGGCCACTGGCCGATGATCACGAAGCCGGCTGAGCTGGCGCAGGCGATGCTGGAGCTCGCTTAGCCAGTCCGTTGATGGAATTGAACGCTAGAATGCGCGCTCCGGGCGGGCTCCCCAACGGATGGCAGGGTCTCGTGTTTCCTTATTAGAGTGAACGACCCCGGAGTCTGCGTCTTGGAAGCCAAGTTCACCTACGTCGGAATTAGGGTCAAGAACATGAAGAGGTCGATTGACTTCTACACGAAGTTTCTTGGGATGAAGGACAAGGGCCATTCCAGAATTGAAGTCACCAAGGGAGACGTGGCCTTCTTGGAATCGGATGACGGGAAGGTCGGGATAGAGCTGAACCACTACGACGAAGAAAGTCCCTTCAACAAGAAGTATGTCGTCGGGGAGGGGCTCGACCACCTCGCGTTCGGAGTGGAGGACCTCGACGCGTCGCTAAAGCAGGCGAAGAAGCTCGGTTACAGGTTTCTGAAGGAGGTCAAGACCGAAAAGAGCCGCTGGGTCTATGTGGAGGACCCGAACGGAATCTGGATAGAGCTGTTCGAGACGAGTCAATAGACATCCGAACGACAAGGTTTCCTACCACTCTACATGCGCGTCCGGATCCATCAACGCGCCGTCTACGGAACGACTCCACTCCTCGGCTCTTGTTTATTTGGACTGACAGGACCGTCTCTGTCATGCACTATGGCGGTTCCTTCGAAGTCGCCTCGGCCAGGGCCAGGGTGTACGAGTTCGCGACGGACCCCTCCAAGGTCGCGACGATATTCCCTGACGTCCTAGACGTTAAGATCGACGACGCAGATCACTTCACCCTGAAGGCAAAGGTCGGAATCTCGTCCATCAAGGGGGTGATGGACGTCAAGTGCGCCATCGTCGAGAAGGTCCCTTCCACGTCTGTGAAGCTGAAGCTCAGGGCAAGCGGGCTGAGCAGCGCCGTCGATATGGAGAGCGGTTTCTCCTTTGAAGATGCAAAGGGCGGTGGGACCCTGGTGAGGTGGACCGCCGACGCCAAGGTTGCAGGCCTGATTGCGAGAATGGGTTCAAGATTGACGGACTCGATTGCGGTAAAATACCTGGACCAGACAGTCGAAGCGCTCAAGCGGAGTCTCTCCTGACACCCTGTCCGTTCTCGTTAGCTGGCAGCGCCAAAAAGCACGGGAGGCAGGCTCTGAACCGGTCTGGGTGCTCCCAAGACATGGCCTGGCTCAGTGCGGCTGGTTGATGGCAGCGAGAATGGAATCGGGCGTCGAGGGCGCCACGTCCACGCGAGCCCCAGGCCGGACGAAGGAGAGAGCATCGTTGAGCGCGTTCATCACCGCAGCGTAGCCTACGATTGTGCCGCTCTCCCCGACCCCCTTCGCGCCGTTGAGCGCCCCGGTCGACGGCGTCACTTCGTGGAAGACCTCGACGTCCGGGCTGTCCAGCGCCGTAGGGATGCCGTAGTCCACAAGAGTGCCTGTCAGCAGGTTCCCCTGCTCGTCGTATGCGAGCCTTTCGAACAGGGCGCCCCCGACGGCGTGCACCACTCCTCCGTGCAACTGTCCTTCGACTATCTTCTTGTTGATCATCGTCCCGCAGTCCTCGACCACGACGTACCTCAGTATCTTGACCGTTCCTAGTTCGACGTCCAGCGTCAGGGCGCAGAGGTGGACACCGGTCGAGTAACTCATCGAGCTCACCTTGTACGAGGATTCTGCTGACATTTCGGCCAGCCCCAGTCTTTCAAGAACCTCCGCGATGGTCGGCAACTCCGCGCTCGGTCGTGAGGTGTTGACGAGCCTTCCGTCGCTGATCGAGAGCGCTTCGGCCCTGTCACCCGTAAGCTCCGAGACTCTGGCAAAGAGCCGCGCCCTGAGCTTACGAGAAGCGTCTACGACGGCGCTCCCCCCCGTGACGGCTGACCTGCTTCCGAACGTGCCTATGCCCGCGGGGACCAGGACCGAATCCCCCCAGACCACGGAGACCTTGTCGAGCGGAACTCTGAGCTCCTCGGAGGCCAGCTGGGCGAACGTCGTTTCTATCCCCTGGCCGTGCGGGGAGGAACCGGTGTAGACCGTTACCTTCCCGTTCCTGTCCAGAGTCACCCTCGCATATTCAGACTCGAAATCGAGTTCGACGCCGCTACCCGTGTTCTCGGATTCACCCCAGGAAGACGCTTCGTCATTCTCCTCCTGCCCCTTGGATTCCCATCCCTTCTCACCCTGGTCGCCCTGCCTCCCGTCCTGCTGCTGCTCGGTCTCCTCATGTGAAGACCCTTCGGGAGAGCCACCACTGCCACGTGACTCCTCACTCTCTGAGTTCTCCTCTTCGTCCTCGTCGCCACCGATACTGCTCCTTCCACCGAAGGACACACCCAATCCGGCGACGACGTTCGAGTGTGAAGGCCCTCGCTGCTTGAATCTGGAGTTGACATCCCCCTTCCACCTCAGGAGTTCTTCGTAACGCGAGCGGCTGATGAGGTCATTGATCAGCCCGACGCGGTCCTCCTTCCCCGACGGCTCCCTGTCGGTGTCCCCCGGCCTCCTCTCGGCTGATAGGTTGCGCTTCCTCAGTTCGAGGGGGTCGATTCCCATCTTCTGTGCCATGATGTTCATCGCGCGCTCTATGAAGTAGCATCCCTCGGGAGCTCCCGCTCCCCTGACGGGCCCCAGCGGCATCTTGTTGGTCGCGTACACGGCCAAGCGAAGGTCCACGTTTGGAATCCTGTAGGGACCGAGCATCGACCACAGCGACAACTGCGACATATGGTTCTGTGTCCCCGTGACGCCCACGTCGCACTCGACCTCTGCCTTGACCGCGACAATCTTCCCGTCCTTGTCGCAGGCTAGAGTGATGTCGCAGTACTCGTCCCTCCCGGACGCGGCTTCGAGGAACTCCTCCGTCCTCGTCGCAGTCCACTTCACCGGCAATCCGGTCGTCCGGGAGAATAGACATGCGAGCAAAGGTTCTGGATACGATTGGGCTCCCTTGCTACCAAACCCGCCTCCCATGTCCATCACCTTCACGTGGAACCTCTCCTCGGGGATGTGGAGTTGCGAGGCGAGCTGCCCCCGTAGACCATGCACAGATTGGACTGTGGCGTAGACCTCGTAGACATCTTCGTACTTCTTGTATTGTACGAGAGTAGAATGCGGTTCCATTGGCACGCTTCCCTGTCTTGCAATTCCTTCCTTCGCCCTGATTACGTAGGGAGCCGAGGCAATGACCTTCTCGGCGCTCCCCCACTTCACGTCGTTGCCCTGGGATAGGTTGTCGCCCCAGTCTTCGTAGATGAGCGTCTTTCCCTTCTTCGATTCTTCTATCGTCGTCACGACGGGAAGCGGGTCGTAATCGACCTCGACCTGCTCGACCAAGTCTTCCAACGAGTTCTTACGCCTCACCAAGATCGCCGCCACCGGCTCTCCAGTGAACCTCACCTTTCCCACTGCCAAGTGGTACCGCTTCGCAGGCTTCTGCGGGGGCCACTGATTCTGCGGAACGGTTGTCACACCCTGCTGGACGAGGTCCTCGCCGGTGAGCGCGGCGATGAAGTCGGGTGAAGCGCGAGCCTTCGAAAAGTCGATGCCCCTGATTGTTGCGTGGGCGAAGGGGCTCCGGACAATCCCCATGTAGGCCTGCCCCTCCATCCTAAGGTCGTCCACGTATCTCCCCCTGCCCGTCAACAGCCGCGGATCCTCCAACCTACCCTTCGGCTCCTCTGAGCGCTGCTGCAAGATGACGCTCGTGTCAGCGCTCGACCTTCCTCTTCTTCGTCGTCGTCTTCCCTTTCAACAGTACTTCGGCAGCGGCCCTTACCGACCTTACTATGCCGACGTAGCCTGTGCACCTGCAGAGGTTGCCCTCGATTCCTCTCCGGATTTCCTCTTCAGTCGGGTGGGGATTTCTCTGCAGGAGGAAGAGGCTCGACATCAGCATCCCTGGAGTGCAGAACCCGCACTGCAGGCCGTGGTTCTGCATGAAGGCCTCTTGGATCGGGTGGAGCTTCTCGCCATCTTCAGCCAGTCCCTCGACCGTCAGTATCTCCGCGTCCCGGGCCTGGACCGCGAGGACCATGCAGGACTTCACGGTCTTGCCGTCCATGATGATCGTGCAGGCGCCACAATGCCCGGTGTCGCAGCCCACGTGGGTGCCTGTAAGGCCCAAGTCGTCCCTGAGGAAGTTGACGAGCAGGGTCCTCGGTTCGACCGCTCCGCTGTACTGCTTGTGGTCTACCTTCATGGACACCTTGGTCTGCTCATCGGCCTTCACAGTTCTCGCCTTCTCTGCCAATGCTCTCACTCACTCGCTCACTCGCATTCCGGGCACCCCGGCCCTTTTCGAGGCGAGCCTGAGCGACCTCTTCGTAAGTACCTTGATGGTCTCCAGCCTGTATTCTCTGCTGCCGTGCGCGTCCGACGGCGGGTCTGCCCCCTCGACGGCTCTGTCGGCAGCCTCTGCGATTGTCACCTCGTCGAGAGTCTTCCCCTTGAGGTACTCCTCCGCCGAGACGGCTCTTATGGGGGTCGGCCCCGCTGCCCCGACGCCTATTCTCGAGTCTCTGCATGAATCTCCATCCTCCAGAGAGACCACGACCCCGACCATCGCGATGGCGAAGCCTCCTTCCCTCGCCATATGCTTCATGTATGCGGAGGCTGACCTCTGCGGAAGATAGGGGAGCCGGACCTCCGTCAACATCTCGTCGTGGCCGACTGCGGTTGTGAATAGGTCCACGAAGAAGTCCCGCGCAGGCACCACTCTCTTGCCGTGCTTGCCTTCTATGACGAACTGAGCGTCCACGGCGAGCAGGGCCGTGGGGATGTCTCCGGCAGGGTCGGCGTGGCAGGCGCTTCCACCGATGGTGCCCAAATTCCTGACCTGCTGGTCCCCGATTCTGGCGACCGCGTCGGTGATTAGGGAAAACCGTTCCTTGACCGACTTGTCACTTCCGAGGGTGTCGTGCGTCGTGAGCGCTCCGATTGCAAGGTGAGCGCCCATGTCTCTCACATAAGAGAGGCCAGGGAGCCTGGAGATATCGACCACCGCGGTCGGTGCAGCCAGCCTCAGCTTCATCATCGGCAGGAGGCTCTGGCCTCCGGCGAGTATCTTGGCCTCTTCGTTCTCGCCCAGGAGTCTTATCACTTCATCGACGGAAGCTGGCACGTGATAATCGAACTTCTTGGGAATCATGCGAGGGTCATCCGATCCTGAGCAGTCTTGTGGCGTTCTCGCCTAGGATCATCCTCTTTTCTTCCTCTCTTCTGCAGAGCCTGAACCAAGTTCCCGCCCTCTTCGCTCGAGTCATCTGAATCAAGAAGAACCTCTTTTCTCCAAGGTCGCTGGTCGTGTTTGAACGGTCGACCCTGGCGCAGGAAGCGTCGACCCTCCGAGAGCCGCAGGATCGGTCGGCGGAAGCCGGCCTCCCCAAGGATTGCATCATTGGAGTAGAATCCTTTCCGTATTTAGACGTGCGACACAAGGCTTCTGTTAGGTCGACGGTTGCTGCGGCTGATTCGTTTCCCTGCAAGGAGTCAGTTGATGGCTCAGGGCTCTGTCCCTGTTGACCGTCGGGACATGGCATCGGGCTTCAGAGGGTTTTCAGATAGTAGATGATTACAGCCACACCAAAGGCTGCCACGGCCATGACAACAAACCAGCCCTTCGCCCCCAGCATAGGTCTGGGGAAGGGCCTCGCCCCACTCGAGAGTTTGGCGCTCATGTCTGTCTCTATGAAAGCGCAGATCGGTTCTCTTAACTCTCCGGCATCTGGGTTCCCTTGGTCCTTCGGGTCATGGGTCCGGGCGTCAACCGTCGGGTAATGAGCTCCTTCCATTTCAACATGGAGGGCAAGACAGACCGTTCATCCAGGCCTTGCAGTCTAGGGGGTCGCCACACAAATGATTTACTCCACTCCTTATTCCCGATGGTCTAGTCGTGAACTCCTCTTCCGCCGCCCGCGTTCTCTTCCTGCTCTTCGTGCCGATCGTCACCGCAGAGCTGCTCACAGGCTCGACTCCCCTCTACACGTTCTTCTACCCGACAACCCTACTGCTGCTCCTCGGACTCTATGGTGCCGGCGCCCTGCTGATCAGGGAACTCGGGTTGATTTGGAACAAGGGCTGGCCAACGGTGCTCTTGCTGGGTGCTGCCTACGGTGTAGTCGAGGAGGGGCTCGACGTCAAGAGCTGGTTCAATCCGAACTTCTCGGGACTCGGAGTTCTTGGCACCTATGGAAGGTACGCCGGAGTGAACTTGGTCTGGGCGGCGGAGCTGACGGTGTTCCACGCAGTGTTCAGCATCGCGATCCCCATAGCGCTGACTGGCATGGTCTTCCCCGATGCGAAGAGGACGAGATGGCTTGGAGGCAAGAAGCTCTGGGCAGTCAGTGCCGTCTTCGTTCTTGATGTGACCCTGGGTCTCCTCCTCTGGCCCTACCTTCCGCCTGTCCCACAGTACCTGGGGGCGCTAGGCCTCGTGGGCCTGCTGGTCTGGGTCGCGCATAGGCTCCCCCGATCACTCTCGGATGCCGATGAGCCTTCCCGAGCGAGGGGCAGACTTCTTGCGGGGGTGGGCTTCCTTTTTGTGTCTGCATTCTTCTTTGTCGTCTGGGTGCTCCCCTCTTTGGGGCTTCCCGCCCTGGCGGACATCTCGTTGATTCTCCTGTTGGCTTGGGGGGCCGCCCGTTTCCTGATGACGCACAAGTTCACTGATGCTCAAGTATTCGCCCTAATCTCTGGCGCGACGGGATTCTTGGTCTTCATCTCTGTGGTCACGATCAGCATTGCGACTGGTTCGTTCTTCGTCGCGATTGCTTATGCACTGGGATTGGCCTTCTTCGGGAATGCTCTTCGAGATCGAGAAAGGCGCGAGACAGGTGCTCGATGAAACAGGATCGCGCGCGCCACACCACTTCATGGTAAGGATGTGCGTGCGCCGCCCAAAGATGCACGCAATCTCCTTAAGAAACGCCGAGGTGCCGAGTCTATCGTGATTCCGGGACCTTAGCGTCATCTACCTTGAGGGTCTTGTCGCTGTTGGCTGTCGTCAGCTGGTTGATAGAACGGCGTTCAGCCCCCGAAATGCTTCCACGCTCTCCCTCGCCACAAAGACGAGAATGACGGCAGCGGCGACATAATCCACCCAGCCGATGCCAAAGAGGTAGTTGATGAGCAAACCTCCCAGAAGGGCGAGTGACATCAGGAAGCACGTAGCAGACTGGACGGCATCCATCGAAAGAGGGGCACAGTTGGTCTCCCTGCCTATCCTCTTCTTCTGGATCCAGAAGACAGGCATGATTATCACGGCTCCAAGCGCGACAACGATGCCCAGCAGCGAGGATTCGGGCTTGAATCCAGCAAGGTAGGAATAGACTGCACCTCCCCCAATTATCGGCATGAGGGCGACGAGCAGGAACTTGGTCAACCTCTCTGTTCTTTCGCCGAGGCCGCTTGAACCAGAGGATTCACGCCTTAGATGGAGCGTCACGGCAAGCCCAGACATGATTTCTATGAGGCTATCGCCCCCGAAAGCAAGGAGCGCAAGACTACCCGAGAGCAACCCTATTCCGATTGAGCCTACGACCTCGATGGCCATCCATCCGAGGCTGAAGTACTCGAGCCTGACTCCTTGGGAAATCCGCTCCATTCTCCAAGTCGTGTGAGTCGGCGAACAGCAACAGGAGGCGCAGCTAGCGCATTTGCTGGGCATTGTGCAGTCCTCGCACGATGCTTCAGAACACTCGCATGTAGCGCAGACTGCGCCGAATGGCATCGGGTTATGTCAGGGATTGTTCGGCATAAACGCTTACCTCTGTCCTTGCTTGCGGAAAGGCAGCGCGCGCAAGGGCAGGCGTCAGCGCAGGATGGCAAGACCCGACCAAGGCGTACGACTCTGCCATTCCTTCTCATGCCACCCCACAACGGGAGGTCAAGACGGAGCGCGAGGAGGAGTCGGGCTCAGGTCCCTTTTGCCAGGCACTCTTCTCTTCAAGACCAGCCCGAGCCCGGCGAGGACGCCCCCCGAAACCGCCAGGTAGCCGGTTGCCCGGAAGCCCAGGCTCGGGTTGATGGTGACACTTAGGTTCGTCTCGTAGTAGGTGAAGTTCAGAGAGGATTGGGCGTTTCCGTTGGTCAGCACGATCATCAGCGGTTCGACGTCGGGGACGAAGTGCCTCGCAACTGTGTTGATTCCAGAGACGCTGTACTGATTCGCGACTTCCTGTCTGTGAGACGCCATGTAGTCTGAGAACCACACGAGCTCCTGGGGGCCGTAGAAGGAGAGGTTGGTCAGCGGCAGGCCGCTCTTGTTCGCTACCCAGACGTTGAACGCGGTCTCGTTGGTGTTGAGAATGTAGACCTTCGCATCCACCGGTGCTGAAGTCATGTTGAGGAAGTACATCTGCTGGGGGCTCGCAGGGTTCCAGCCTGCCAGAACAGTGTAGGTCCCGGCCGGGGCTTCGACGACGTCCCCGCATTCGTAGAAGAAGAACACGATGCATTGGCTGGCGTCTCCGTGGTAGCCCGACACCGTAAGGCCGCTCATGTACGAGACAAGCCCGAACGCGAGCCCTATGGCGACCAGCAGAGTGCCCACCCGCAAGACGAGGGTGGCCCTCGAACTTCTATCCATCATGCTTCGGTCCTCTTTGCGAACAACAGTGCACCGACGGCCAGCAGGGCCAGCGAAAGGATGAGGTTCGCGGCGAGCAGCCCGACCGCCTGGGCGTAGGTGGGCACAGGCGTGTTGTACCCGTACACCCCTGAATTGCCGAAGTAGCTCGAGAACGCGTAGACCGGGTTTAGGAAGAAGACCGCCCACACCAAGTTGGGGTAGCCTCCATTGTAGCCGATGCTGAGCAGGAAGGCCGTGAAGATGAGCATCATGAAGTATGCCACCAGGCCAATGGCGAAGGGGACGCCTCCAGACTTGGCCCACAGGACCGCCAGGAGGACCACGGCAGCGATTAGCAGTGGCGTGGTGAGCAAAGTCAGGAACCCGAGCATGAGGCTCCCGAACTGGGCCTCGGCGAACCCGGGGGCGATGAGGAAGACGACCGAGAACTGGGCCAGCGTCAGGAGGCCCAGCGGCACGAGCAGCGACGAAATCAGGCGGGCCAGCAGCACCTTCCCGCGGCTAAGGGGATAGGTGAGGAAGGTCTGCATCGTCCCCTTCTCGAAGTCGTTGCCCCAGCCCGAAGCCAGGTTCTTCAGGATCAGGACGACGAGGATCAGGCTGGTTAGCGAGAGCCCTGAAGGCCCGGCCATGTAGGAGAACGCGGAGGACGCGTCCCCGTTGGAGACTGACGAGAACAGGAGCACGCCCGAGAAGAGTAGGAACGCCGACGCCTCGAGCACCGGAAGCCGGTGGTCGAGATAGAGGAAGATCGAGAGCAACTCCGTGAAGGCCGAGTTCTTGCCCTTCTTCGGGGCGCCCTGAGTGCTCACGCTGCCTCCCCACCCTTCGCATGGTCGGACGAGACCGCCTTCTTGAACAGCTCCTCCAGGGACGCGTTTTTCGACTCGATGCCGTACAGCCTCGCATGGACTTGGGCCGCGAGCCTAGGGACGTCCACGTAGATCTGGCCCTCGGCCGCGTCCTGGTTCGTCTCCACGACCAGGTTCTCGCCTGACACCTCGACCGAGATGACGTAGGCCAAAGACCTAATCGCTTCGGCGAGATTGCCGGGGCTGTCGGTTGTTATCCGTGCAACCTCGGCGCCGAAGCTGCGGTAGAGGTCCTGGAGGTTCCCGCTTCCGACCAGCTTTCCTTTGGAGATTATCACCGCGGTGTCGCAGACCCTGCTCAGCTCGGGCAGGACGTGCGAGGAAATCAAGAACGTCGTCCCCTTCTCCTTGTTGAGGGAGACTATCAGCCCGAGGACTTCATTCCTCACTTGAGGGTCCAGGTTGGAGGTCGGCTCGTCGGCTATCACGAGCTCGGGCTCGTTGATCAGTGCGTGGACGAGGGAGAACTTTTGGAGCATCCCGGCCGAGAGCTTCCCTATTCTCCGGTCGCGGACCTCGGCAAGCCCCACTCGTTTCAGGTCGTCAAGGGCCTTCGAAGAAGGGTATCCGTGCATCCTCGCTATCCTCGAGAGGTAGTCCTCTACCTTCATGCCGAAGGGGAAGTGCGGTTTCTCGAGCACCACGCCGACCCGCTCGGCGACGCGCCGATTGCTCCAGGGACGCTCACCGAACACAAGGACTGAACCTTTGTCTGGCCTCAGCAGGCCGAGCATGATCTTGATCGCGGTAGTCTTCCCCGCCCCGTTCGGGCCTATCAGGCCCGTGATGGCGCCGTTCTCGACTCCGAACGAGAGCCCGTCGAGGGCCACCACGTTTGAGAAGCCCTTCCCGATCCCCCGGCTCTCAATGACCTTCAAGGGTCACTCTTGCTCGGGCCATACCTTGGGGCCTTCGATATTTACGCTGGCCTGGGCCTTCGCGCTGCTCGGTTACTATTCGGTCTGGAGCAGGCAGACGCGCCTGTCGCCCTTGGCAGAGCCTTCACGCGAGGCTGCAGATTAGAAGAACTCTTCTGGCATGGCCGGGCTTCGACTCAGTCTCCCGACTCGACGGTCCGCAAAGACCGCTCCGGCGCATGGTCAATTCCCCCCCTGGCGGATTCCAACTTCTCTTACGAATCGGGGACGCATTCGAGCTCCTTCAGGCAAGCCGTTGAACGAAGTCAAGCGTGAATCCCGCAGTGTTCGTCGAAGAATCAAAGTCCGTTCATGTTTATTAGACATCTACCCCTGTTTCTCTGCTAGAGAGTATGGCCTTCTGTACCAGCTGCGGCAAGGAAGTGTCACCACAGGCGGTTTCCTGCCCCAACTGTGGGCGTCCGCTAATCCAAACGCAGCCCGCAATGAAGCCAAGCCAGACCACGGCCTCTGACGTCCCAATCGAATCTGCCGCCCTGAGCAGGGTCACCTGGTACGCCATCATTCAGATTGCTGGCGTGGCCGGTGGCGTCGTGATGTATCTCCTCTTTCTTCCGGGACTCTTTTCTAAGCTACACGCCACTTCTACGGGAACTACTGCGTCCGCGAGCGACGTAGCTAGCTGGCTGCAGGGCGTGTTGTCCTCCCTCATGGTCATCATAGTGGTCATGTTTGCGATTGGGCTGATAGCAGTATTCCTGTTGCTAAGCGCCTTCAGGAGGCTCTCGAAGCTCGACGGGTCGAGCTTTTCCACGCCGGCCACGTTGATGATTTTCCTGCTGGTGGGTGAAGTGATAGCGGGAATCGGATTGGTTCCGCTCTTCTGGATGCTGTCTTCACTCCTGTCGAACATCGTGCAGAACCCGACGACCTACACCTTCACAGGGAGCCAAGTCGCGGACCTCACCGCTGCGGTGGCGCTAGTAGTCATCGGGGGAATCCTCAGCATCATCGGTGTCATCGGAGGAGAGATCCTCGGCCTCTGGAGAGTGGGCACGAGGTACGACTCGACCGCGATCAAAATCAGCGCCATTTTCATCATCATTCCCTACCTCAGCTGGGTCGGACCCATCCTGTTGCTCGTGGGCGTGCTCGACGCGAAGAACAGGCTCGGGCGTCAATCTCAGCAGCAGTTCTCCGGGAGTCCGTGAGTCTCAGTCGGGAGATCATAGAGCCGTAGCCAGTGTGCGCGCTTTCCATGCTGCAGTTAGCACGCAGTCCTTGCAAACTGTCTCAACCTGAACAATTCCCTCGGAAGTCCATAACTTCTATTGTCAATCCCCCTCAATGCTTATCTTCCTAATGCCGTCTATGAATCTGAATGAAGAAGAAGAGGGGGTACGCCTCCCTGATCATCGTTCTTGCTGTGATAGGCATTCTGGGGGCCGGATTGGCATTCACTTTGAACTCAGGGTTCTTCCACCTTACAGCAACCACCTCTTCGAGCGTTCCGACGACGTCGACCGCTTCCAGTCCAGTCTCCACGTCAAGTTCCACATCGACAGGTAGCTCGGCCTCAACGTATACATCGAACAGCGACACCCAGACCACTAGTTCATCACAAACCTCTGCCGGAACAACGTCTAGCACGTCGACCTCGGACGTCACGCAGAACTCCACGACAGTGAGCAGCTCCACGACAGTGAGCAGCTCCACGACAGTGAGCAGCTCCACAAAGACATCCCACAGCACTTCCACCACCTCGACAATCCGCTCATCCAGCACCTCCAGCACCCTACCCACCGAGACAACCACGTCAAACTCGACGACTACTCAGACAACCGTGTCGAACTCGACTACTCAGACATCCACGTCGAACTCGACTGCCACGTGGAGCTCGACAACCACGTGGAGCTCGACTACCACTGAGACATCCACCTCTAGCATCCCTTCGACGCAGACGACCACTTCGGAGACGACAAGCACAACTTCTATCACCATCACGAACACAACCAACCCAACCTCTATCTCTTCCGTGCCAGAGTTCCCGCCGGGACTGGTGCCGATCCTGTTGTTGGCGATACCTCTCTTGATTCTGATTAAGAGAAGGTCCGCGAGTCCAGCATTTGAATCCTGAGTTCAGTCTCATCGTGGTTCGCGGAGCAGACGCGGGAAATCACAGATTCAAGTGACAGGGCTACGTGATCAGGGTCTTGCATCCGTCGGTGGAGGGCGCGGGCGCGCAACATGAGCTGGTTCAACCATCAGGCGCTTTTTCCCCTTCCACTAGGGGAAGCCAAGAAGGAAGCTAATCTGAACCCGTAGTAGGTCTGGGCCCCACCTAGCCTGTTCATTCAGCACGCCTCGCGAATCCTTACACGCCGAAGGTAGTTCAGACTAGTGTGATTCGTGTGGAAGTTGAGGAACACGCCTAGTTGTCATTGTGCGAACCCTGGTTTTGGCAGAGGAGCCCCACAGTTCGAACATAGTTCCCTGAAAGGCTGGGCGGTGCCGCAGTACTGACACTTGACCAGCACCGAGTCTGGCGGCGGCGGGGGTGAGAAGGCCGTCGATTCCGAGGTCGGCCGCTGAATCAGTCGGGGCCTGGTCCTCATTGCCCTTGCGACGTTTCCCACGACTATCACTAGGAAGAGGACCACGAAGAGCACCCAGAATAGAGAAAAGACGTCTACAATGTCAAGAGAAAAGACGTCTACCATGTCAGGACGACCCCAGTCTCGTCATGAGGATGCTCCAGGAACCCTGAGTCTCCGGTGAGCACCATGCTGTAGCCCATCGACGGGCCGTCGCACAGCACGAAATCGCCCTGCATCGTCCCTCCACCCAAGAGACCCGACGAAACAGAGGCCCCCAGCCCGCGCACGAGGTCTATGAATTGCGATTCGCTCATCGCAGCGTGCGTGACCAAGCACAGGTCGAAACTTCGCATGATGGGGCTCCAGGTGAACGTCTGCGCCCCCGTCTGCACCTCTCCGATCAGCTCGTCACTGTTGAACTGGCCGATGGTCCTTCTGATCGCGACGGAAGCCTTCTTGAACGAAGTTCCTGACACCGACAGCTCCACTGAGATCCCCCCTGCCCCTAATGGGCTCATCGAGGCAACGGCCCGCCCCGATTCGTGTTCGACTGTCAGGGTGGGTCTGTCGATTCTCTGATTGAGCTGAAACCAAGGCGAGCGAATGAGGAACATCCAGATGTCAGAACCCCAGGGGATGTCAATGTGGACCGCCGGGGCCGCAATGACCCCCTGCATGCGGTCCTTGATGACTCCCGTAGCCGGAATGATTTCGTCAAACGTAATTGTGAGGAACTGAGCCCCGCCCTCTTGAGTTTCCTCGGCTTGGACTGGTCTCGGTTCAGGCATCGATGGCTCGAACCTCCAGGCCTGGGTTTTTCCTTCCTGAACCCAGTGGAAGAGGAGTTGCGTCGTGCCGCAGTAGATCGCCCTGTGCTTGATGTGACCGCTGGACTTCAGTCTCACCACCGGCTTTCCTGATGCTGTGATGTATTCGGTCTCCACATCCTTCACCAGACTGTAGACCGCCATGAGGCAGTTGAACTCCTCGGGTCTGATTTATCCGTTCCATCTCGGTGTTCGCGTGCGGTCAAGATGAGGGGAATGCGACGCTCCAGAGTCATAGACAAGGGGGAGAGAGCCTCTGTCATACGGAATCCACTCTTCGGACCAGTTTGGGGCGAGCCCCACCGGGCCCGCTCCATCAGCGCGCGCATGCTGGCTCAGGATGCAGGGGGAAAGAATTTAGCATCCCCAGTCCACCAGAAGAGTCGCGATCAGACGAATGACAACCAGAGTCGTCTCTGTGGCGTTGTTCATTCTTGTCGTGTTTGCTGGAATTGCCCTTTTCCTGTTCTACCCCCTTCTTACGACAGGCCAGAGCTACCCTGGAGTTGTCGACCCGGCCCAGGCCTACTTGTTATCTAACGGCACGATGTACCTGTCAGTCTATAACTCCTGGTCCAAATCGGTTCTGATGAGTTCCGTTCAGGTGGCTTTCCTCAGTTCTGCGGGAGCGCAGAACCTCTACTTTGTCGTCAACCATCCGAACAGCAATCTAGGCGATGGATCAGTCAGAATCCTCTGTTGCACCGACAACGGCGCGTCTGAACTGATGGCTCAGTCCGCGACCTGGACCGGGGGCGGGAACGTGAGTGCCGGGGGCGTCGCGTTGCTGCGGTTTCGACCCCCCCTTCTCCTTACTCTGTTCAAGGGTGAACGCTACTATGTAGCCGTCGGTAGCGAATGGTTCCCCTCGACGAACCTGGAGCCGTTTGTCGTCCAAGAGACCCTCAATGACTCTCTGCCGAGCTCAGTCCCGGTCAGGGCGATAGTGTACCCGAACGAGACGATGAGAATCGGGATGGTGAACACTGGGCCAATCGGAACCGGTGAAACGGCGAGAGTGACGTTCTATCCGTTGAGCAGCGCTAGTCGACCTTTGAATGCAAGTTACACCGCGACCTATCTTGGCGATCATTGGTACAGACTCTCGGGCGGCGGGAATCTGCCTCCGTACATGCCGTTGGCGCTGAGTGGAATTGACCAAGACTCGGTTGCCTTGGTCGTCGATGGCCTGACAACTGTTCCGCTTTCCTTTGAGGCGAAGATCGTGACCCAGGTGATACCCATCATCGCGCCGACCGAGGCGGGCGCTTCGAGTTCTTGGAGCTCCGGCGAGGACACCCAGAGCTTCTCTGTACTGTGGCAGTTTCCACTGAATGGGACCATGACCTACCAGATGCCACTCACGCTGTATGGCGGTCGATATTCGATTAACGCTACTGAGGGAATCGAGTTGAAGGTTGCCAACGCCACGCTCACGTCGCCAGGCACCTTTGACACCTCGTACTATGATGGAAAGGCGACCGTAACGCTTCTTTCCCCTCACAACCGTAATGGGACTCTGGACGTCACAATGTCGTTTGGAGAACCCTCTCAAATGGTCAGCGTGAAGGTCATCTCCGGCGGCACAAACACAAGCAGCTGGGTTCTAGTCGGGGTGATTCTGGTCGGAGTGGCATTCCTGACGGTGTCTGTGGCGATGCTCGCGATGAGACGCGGAGCGGCAAAGCTAGAGAAAGTCAAGTCGAGCTAGTTCGAACCTCTATCAGGGTCGAAAATGTCAACGCTAAGGGTCTGACCACACTCGATCCACGTGCTCCGTGTTACATCGTTGGCTCGAACGGCAGTACACTACCCGCATGAGGAACACTTGCTCGCGCTCTGCGATTGGGCGACTGGCGCACGCCGCTGAATACTCTGGGTTGGAATCCGCTTTCAGAACCCGTTTGAGTGCGGGCCCCACAGGGCGCGCGCTTGGCCGTGCTGGTTACCTAAGCCAAGATTCGCTTAGAAAACCAAGCGAGTCCCACTGGGTCCGAACCCGTCCCAACCGGGATGGGCAAACAACTTCGACATAAACTGGATCAGAACCCATAACGAGTCTGGGCTCGTTCTGGCCAGAACCCCTTACCTGAGTTCGTTCTTAATCTACTGCAGATTGTCACCTCAGTCCGACATGACGCCGCGCCTGACCCTTACTGCCGGCCCAAGTTCGTCAAAGACAAACCATCTATAACGGAGAAGGAACGGTCCTGTCACGTCTTAATTAATCCGGTCTCGAGTTCATTGTTGATTGGAAGAGCTGTCGTCCCCGCAGCAGCGAAGACTGGCATTGATGTTCCTCATCTTTTCTCTCTCAGGCTCCTTCATCTCGGTCTTCCTGCCTGCATACTACGTGATCATAGGTTCGGGCAACCTCAACTGGGCCCTCCAGTTCCTCGCTGTACAATTTGCTGTCCTCGCAATCATTCCCAGTGTTCTCTTGCGGGGTCTCCAAGCGCGCTTTGAAGCGCTTCTCCTCGCAAGCTTTCCCTGTAACATCCTGTACTATGCGCTCTTGTTGGTCAGAGCCAACCCAGTGCTCACTGGCGCGGTCGCGGGAGTTGCGCTTTCGCTCTTCTGGCCAGCGTTCCAGACCGTGACAATCAGGGTCGCGCACAAGAACAGAATTGCCTCCACCTTCACTGTCTTCTGGCTCTTCGTGTCCTCGACTGCCTCGGTTATTGGCCCGGTGGCGGGAGGGCTGGTAATCTCGTTCGGGGGCGGTTTCGTGGCTGCCCTGAGCGTTTCTGCCGGGCTTTACCTCGTCGCTTTCCTTTCGATGTGGAGGTTCCGCTTCGAAGCGGTGACATTCACGGGAAAGCCGAAAGAGCTGCAAGGGCCTCCCAGGCTGAACTACTTCTTGGCTGCTGTACTGGTGTGGGGCATGACGGACGTGGGCTGGCTTGCGTACCCGCTCTTCGCGCTTTCGGTCGCAGGCAGCTTCGTCAACTTGGGAATCGTGATTTCCGCGATCGGGATCATAACAGCAGCTGTCGGCATCTGGATCGGGAGGGTCTCCGACAGGTTGAGCAACCGATTCGGCGTTTACTTGATTGGTACCATAGCGATGGCCCTCGCCCTCTCTGCTCTTGGCCTTGTCAGGACAATACCTGAGCTCCTAGCTGTTTCGGTGGTCAGTGGAACAGCGTCTGCAGCTACAGGACCCGTGTTGATAGGGTGGTTCGCAGAGAGCTACACGAAGGAAAGCGCGGCCCCCTTCTGGACAAGGTTCGAACTCTTCCTAAACCCAGGGCGGCTCGTGAACCTTGGTTTGGCTGCTTTGTTCCTGCCTGTCGGCAACTATGCAGGATACTTCGCGACGTCGGGGGCTCTGGGTCTATTGACTATCCCTCCCCTTTACGCCTTCAAGTTAAGGGGCGCAACCCAGCTCACTAGACGTTGACGATGTGCCTTCTCTGCTGCACCGTTCATTCCAACCGAGTGGGAATCGTCAGCCACATCGGGAGGACGCGTGCGAGGAAGTTGAAAGTCTCAGGCATACTGATGAATAGGGGCAAATCTAGCGGATGGGAGTTCGGTAAGAAGCCCAAATGACAATGCAGAGTGATTCCTTGACCCGAGGAGACTCCAAGCGGGTTCTGCCCGAGGGGTACTCTCCCTTCTGGCTCCGAGTCGCCGAGGTCGTCCTTGGCCTCTTGACCGTGGCCATCTGTATCGTGGTCCTGGCGAGCCCGAGCTACGGGGCTGCCAATCTGGTGCTGCTCCTGACGCCTGCCCTGGGGTTCAGCGCCGCCAGGATGATTGCGAGGGGCAGCGTCACGGCTCATCTCGTAAGCTTAGAGGGTCTGGGCCTTGCGGGCGGGGGCCTGCTCGCTCTGATCATCGTGATCGCCGTCGTTGTGGTGCCCGGCATGAGTCTCCAGACGTTGGTGCTTCTGATTGCCGTCAGCCTGACCATCCAAGGGCTAGGAAGGATTCTCCAGGCCGCCGGGAGAGGGTATCCGAGATGGATCAGAGGCTCTGTATTGGCGACGGGTGCGGTGACCGTCTTCCTTGCGGGGATCGCGCTGCTGGTCCGAGGAATCGCGCTCGATACCCTGGTGGTCCTGCTCTCCGTTGTGGTGCTCTTCAACGGCGTAGAGATGGTCGTTTCCGGCCTGAGACCCACCAACAGGCGGCAGCTGACCCTACTGAAGCTGGTCCTGTTCTCGGCCTTCTACGGCCTCGTCATGGTGAACTGGATCGACCTCTACGGATCGAACGCGCCGGGCTACCACATCTGGGTCATCATGACCTGCATGGCTCCCTTTGGGGTGTTAATCGTTTTTCAGGGTCTGAAGGACTGGCAAATCGCCTTTACCCTCGGGCTTCTCGTATCCTTGATGAACGACCTGGGGTACTTTTTCATGGGAGACCTTCTGTTCGGTTTCCACGTCTCGCTGGTGCCCTGGCTCGGAAACCAGCTGGGCTTCCGCGGGACCGAAGTGCTCTTCACCTTCGAGGGAGGGTTCTTCTCGTTTCCAGTGACTTCGATATTGATGGGAATTTCGATCTATGCGAGGGTAGCAGTCGTGGCCGTTGTCCTCTACCATTGGTGGAAGTATCCGGCGCGAATCGCCCCTGAAGTCTGACGAAAGATTCTCCAAGAGACGGCCCAATGACGCGCTGGCACACGCTTCTGGGGTTCGAGGTTCTCGACTCCGACTGGGCCCGCGCGCGCTCTCTTGGGTAACGGGTATGGGAGAGCCCGTTGATTCCTGCATCTCCGTCTCTCGAGCCCAACAGCACAGAGATTCTGGCCCATCGTTGGCGCCGATCAGGCAGCTTCTGGAGGTTCTTCTCTCTCGTTGCGCGCCCTAGACACCCTGTAGAGCACGAACCCAACCAAGAGAGCAGCGAAGACCGGTAGGAGGGC
>Ga0116123_1000534_pt1 | contig 26479 bp, 24 predicted proteins | sample June2015DPH_13_1_3_FD_89727 | JGI IMG/M metagenome (GOLD analysis project Ga0116123, IMG submission 89727) | Peatland microbial communities from SPRUCE experiment site at the Marcell Experimental Forest, Minnesota, USA - June2015DPH_13_100 | ecosystem: Environmental > Terrestrial > Soil >... | reverse complement strand
CAACAACGACCATGATGACACCGAATCGGAGGCCTTCATGTCTCGGTTGGAGGAACTTGATGTCGGGATACGCTTTCAGAATCGCCTGGCATAACAGCAGTGAAATAACGGCCCCAGACAAGACTTGAATAGAATTTATCGTGGCAAGTTCCGCGAAAGCCGCGCCAATCCCGTACAGTGGGGTTTCAACAGAAAAATAGCCAACCAGCATCGCTACAGCTCCCGCCGCGACCCCTGCCACTTTGAGTGGGAATCTTCGATTGTTCCCTATCAGGCCTGTGAGGAACCCTTCCGTTCCTTTGATTAAAAGTGTCAACGGTGAGAAGTACGCATAGCCTAAGAGAATGTCAGAAATTGCTGAGCCAACGCCACCTGCAAAGCCCCCGAGCCTTGCTCCAAATAGCAAGCCAGCGAGCATGACCATTGCATCACCCAAGTTGAAGTAGCCTCGGGTGGGTGGAAATGGGATGCTCAGAACCATGGTTACAGCAGCCGTTGCAGCGGTCATAACGGCGGTAAGCGCTACCTCCCTAGGTCGCGGCGACCTACTACCCAACACTGATCCTCTCACTAGTTACTGGCTTCTCAAGTTGAATAAAACTTCGTCCTTTATGCCACAAAGCTTAGGGACCTGGGTCACTTCAGCAGATTTTTGACCCAAGCGGATAGGTCTCGAACTGTTTCTCTGCTAACCTCATGCCCCATAGGATATTCTTGATACTCCACGCATGCTCCGGCTTTTTTCAGCAGCTCTGCGGATTCGCGCGCTAAACGAACTGGTATGATTTGATCGTAAGTCCCATGGGAGACAAAAATGGAAAACCCTCTAAGATTCTCTGAGACGAGAGGTAAGCCAGACCTTTGTGGAATGTAGCCGCTTAAGGCTGCGACTCCGAAAAACGCGGCTGGGTTCAACAAGGCTACCGAATACGCCATCACAGTCCCCTGACTGAAACCTAGCAAGATGACACGCTCAGGATCCACAGGGTAACCTGCCCTAATCTCGTCCATGAACCGACGCAGAAGGCCAAGGCTCGCACCAAAGCTCTGCGCGTTCGGCACTCCTTCCTGGCTCAGGTCGTACCAAGTGAAGCCTCCGCCAAATTCGAAGGGCGCGGGTGCACGTGGGGAGATCAAAAGTGTGTCACTCAAACCTAGCGAATGCACGAGAGGTATCAAATCCTTCTCGTCAGTTCCTCGGCCATGCAGTGCCACAACGGTCGCATACTTCGCGGCCTTCGTTGGAGGATAGAAGACGGCGTGTTCAAGCGACGCTAATATCGGTGAGTCCCCTTTCATCTACGTCCGACCCATCTGGAAAAGTTGTTATCACACACTGTGGGTCATCTAGTTCCGTTGAGTGTTATGAAGCTTCAGCCCTTTGAAATGGAGCGTTGGCAATCTACGTGGGAGAATCAAGTCGAATACAATCTCTCGGAAAGCGGCGTCCATCCGCTGAAACTTGTCGAAGTGCTGGACGGCGACACGTCCGATATGCTCAAACAACCTTTGGGGTACAGTCAAACGAATGGAACGGAGGAACTGAGAAAGACAATCGCGGCAACATACTCGAAAGCGTCTCCTGATGACTTGTTGGTGACGAATGGTAGCTCTGAGGCGATCTTCGTCACCCTCTGGTCCTTCCTGAAGCGAGGCTCTGAGGTTGTTGCGATGCTTCCGAACTACATGCAAGTCTGGGGCTTGGCCAAAACAATGCAAGCCAAGGTCAAGCCGTTTTGGCTCAAGGAAGACGCAGGTCAATGGTCAGTCGATCTAAGAGCTCTAAGAAAAATCGTGAGGAAGAGGACAAAGCTGGTCGCCATCTGCAACCCAAACAACCCGACTGGCGCTGTTCTCGATGAGGAGGCTGTCGAAGGTATTTGCGAGGTCGCGAAGCGGGCGGGTGCGTGGATCCTCTCCGATGAGGTGTACCATGGCGCTGAACTATCGGGCTTGGAGACTCCAACGTTTTGGGGCAAGTACGATAAGGTCATAGTAACTAACGGATTGTCGAAGGCCTACGGCCTACCAGGACTCAGGATTGGCTGGGCATTGTCGGGTAAAGAATTGGCGACGAAACTCTGGTCTTACCATGACTATACAACCATCGGTCCGAGCGCTTTAAGCGATTTCATCGCAAGGAAGGCCTTGCGACCTGATATGCGAGCAAAGATCCTAGGACGGACGCGAGAGATACTCCGTTCGAATCTGCCAATTCTGACGAGTTGGGTTGACAAACATCACGATTACTTATCGTTCATTGCGCCCAAGGCCGGAGCTATCGCATACATTAAGTATTTTCTTAAAATCAGCTCGACCCGGCTCGCGGAGCGACTTTTGCGGGAGAAGAGCACTTTGGTAGTGCCGGGCGACCAGTTCGGGATGGACCATTATCTGCGAATAGGCTACGGCTGTGAGCAGGAGCGTTTGCTTTCAGGCTTGGAACGCGTCGGAGACGTGCTTTCAACACTTTCCAAGGTGTCCTCCTAGGTTGCCAAACCTCGCCGGCGATTTAGGGGGAGAATTGACCGAAAGGTTTCAATTGGAGAAGAACGAATTCGCGTCATCAATTGTGAAGTATAGATTATGAGTCAACAGACAACGCACGTAAAACTAAGGTGTATGGAGTGCAAAGCCAAATTCGATAGCAAATATGATGCCTTCGACACGTCGGTGATAACAAATGTTGGGCAAATCCTAGAGAACTTCATCTTCTGCCAGAAAATCGGGAAACGGGGATGCGGGAAACGGGTTTCAGTCGTAGTTGTCGATATTAGATAGAGCCCCTGGCAACCGAAACTTCTCTCTTCGGTTTGAGTAAGATTTCTAAAGGCTTTACTTGTTCCATTCGGCGTGGAATTCGCATAGGCAAACGTATCCTAGTCCTCGGCGGCGGTTTTGGCGGCCTAGCGGCGGCTGACAAACTTCGAAAAGGCCTCAGCTCCGAGCACACAGTAACCTTGGTTGACAAGCAACCGCTCTTTTTCATGGGCCTTACAAAACTCTGGATACTGAGCGGCAGTAGGCAAGTGGGCCAGAATCCCGGTAATAGGACTCTGTTGGCGAAGCGTAGGATCAATTTCGTCGAGGGTGAAGTGAGCGCAATTGACGTTCAAAACCTTGAGGTTCGAGTAGGACCCGAGCGCTTCGCCTATGACTACCTGATCATTGCATTGGGGGCCGACTATTCGCTCGGCTGGCCAAAAGGCTTCGCTAGGTATGCTAAGAACATGTATACCGAGAGCGGTTGCGCGGAGATTAGGGATCTGCTCCGTTCACTGAGAGGAGGGACGTTGACTGTGCTTGTTTGCGGGTTGCCATTCAAGTGTCCCCCAGCACCTTACGAGGCATCAATGATCATAGACGATGTCCTAAGAAAAAATGGGATCAGGGACAAAGTGAAAATGCAAATTGTAACACCTGAGGCTCACCCACTCGGTATTCTCGGTACTGAAGCCGGAAAGAGGGTAACCACGCTCCTCGCAAGTCGAGAAATCGCCTACTATCCCTCGCAAAAGGTGAAAGAAATTCGACAAAAGAGTATCCTAACCGAAGAAGGAAATGAGATCCTACACGATGCGATTTTCGCGATCCCCATACATGTAGCCCCCTCAGTGCTGAAGGATTCTAGACTATTGGACGAGTCCGGATGGATTTCCGTAGATTCAGCCACGTTAGCGATGGAGATTTCGAATGTTTATGCGGTCGGTGACTGCGCGGCCGCCAAGACGCCCAAAGGGGCCATGCTTCCTAGGGCGGGCGTCTTAGCAGAAGAGCAAGGAAAGGTTGTGGCGCAGAACATCATTAACGAAATCCAAGGCGCTGAAAAATCAGCCGCCTTTGATGGCCAAGGAGTTTGCTTTATGGAAGTCGGAGATGGAAGAGCTGCACCCGTTCGCGCGCATTTCTATGCCCAGCCTAATCCGAAATGGGAATTCGAGCCCCCAAGTGAGGATGGGTATCGCCAGAAGCAAAATTTCTTGGAAGACCGAATGAGAGCCTGGTTCGGCTAGAAACTCATCGTAATCCAGAATAGAGTCTCCCCAATCAGTCCCACGTAGGACGCGAGGCATTTGCAGTCGAAAGCCCCAGGCCTAATCTTCGGCGCACTTTGTATAATTTGGGGTAGCACGTGGGTTGGAATAAAGATTGGTTTAGAATTTCTGCCACCATTCCTCTTTGCGGGACTTCGCTTTGTAATCTCAACCACCGCACTCATTCTCTTGGCGAAGATACTTCATGCTCGTATTCCTAGAGATCGTGCCTCTTGGATTTTGATGCTGTTTCTAGGTATCTTCCAGATTACCTTGCCCTATGGCCTAGTCTTTTGGGGCGAAGAATATGTTTCATCGGGTTTGTCAGCCGTTTTATTCGCTACCTTGCCCTTCTTTGTTGCAATCCTCGCACATATCTTGACGGAGGAGAAACTTACTGGAATCAGAGTCGGTGGCATAATACTGTCCTTTTGTGGCTTGATAGCAATTTTCTGGAAGGATCTTACGGCACTCCAGAACCTTGCAACTCAATACTCTGTTCTTGGAAGCCTGGCGATCGTTGGAAGCGCTGCTTCCGGCGGGCTGGCCTATGTCGTAGCCAAGAAGCACGCGGGAGGAGTTGATCCCGTTGCCAACGTTCTGGTTCAAAATTCCATTGGCGCCGCTGCTCTCCTGTCCTTTGGCTTAGTTACCGAATCTAAGGCTTCGCTCAACTTCACGTTCTCCGCATTCTTGGCCGTCCTCTACTTGGGCGTGGTGGGTTCCGCATTCGGATTCATCGGATTATACTGGCTTCTGAAAAGAGCTAGTGCCACCCACGTTTCCATGGTCACTTTTCTAAACCCCATAGTTGCATTGCTACTCGGTTGGGTCGTGCTGCAAGAAGTTCCCGAGCCGAATATTGGAATTGGCGCTGCTTTGATTTTGGCCGGCCTCTACATGACCCTAAAGCCACCAGGCCGATACGTTTGAAGCATTATTCTCGTTGCGATCGCTTCTGGTTTTCACGTCCTAAGGAGTGATTGAGTGTCAAGATTTACGGAGACGGGGGTTCTCGTGCTGTGCCAACGAAGCTAAGGGGATATGATGTCCCTAGTTTGAATTGGTGAAGAAAATCTTCGCGTGAACGGATGGTCATACGCGGTGGTTGATTGAACCGACCTACGTACGAGAGTCTACGCCATCGGGAAGGCGAACGTGAGGAAGTAGAACTTGTCGCCGAGAGATATGTGGTGGGCTGCAATGAAGCCAGCGTTGACCTCTAGGACGTACATTGCCTTAACTGGTGGTGTGAAGACTTGGCAGAAAGTTGGGCTGCATGGCTGCAAGTTCTGCTCGAAGAAAACGGCCTGCCTACTGGAATCGAACCAGATCATGTCCAACGGAAACTTCATCTCAATCATCCAGAAGCTCCAATAATCCTCGCTTTGAAATACGAAGAGCATCCCGTGATCTGGAGCCATCGAATCTCGTCCCGACAGGCCCTGCTGCTGCTCAGCCGGAGTTGTCGCTAAATCAATATTGAGGACGACCCCGTCAATGCTTATTCGATTGGAAGCCCACTGTTGGAAAACAAAATATCCAGCAGAGACGGCTAGGATGAAGATGGTTACCGCGACCGCGATTACGACTTTATTCAACGATGAGACGCCACCTCAATTGTAAATTAGCGTAGGTGAAGTGTGTTCGCTTTGCCGAAGGTCGGCTGAGGGCATGGGTGGGTCTGACTGGATCAAGCCGTCGAATCGCGTTAGCCTTTCTTTGCCCCTAAGTAGAAGCCTAAGCTGAAGCTTCCCCCAATGGGCAAGATTTGGCCTACGAATGCAAGGGAGCCGACAAGGCCGGCTATAACGCCAGCGAAACCATTCCCCACGGCGCTGGAGAACGCGTTGAAGTTGACCGATATGACCCCAATGGAGGCCAGCCAGGTCAGGGCGAGCATAAAGAGGCCTGAAACTAATGCAAGGATTTTGAGAATGATCGTGGCGACCTTCTTCAGACCATAGCCTAAAAGGAACCCCAAGGTTCCGCCAAACCCAATCTGAGTCATGAATAGGGTCGCAAGCCCGTTAGTATCCACAGTCCACACACGCAAATAAGGGCGGTTTGATTCTGAGGCATTAAATGTTCGACACGGGTGCCAGCATAAATCGCTGGCTGGTCCATTGGATTTGAACATACTCGTCGAAAAATAGGAAATCACATCGAAAAGATTGAGGTTGCTTTGATGCATGGCACCGCTTCCCTCACAATATTCTTACTTGCCGCGCTCGCACTGAATATTTCCCCTAGCCCAGACATGCAGTACATGATCTCCCGCAGCCTAGAAAATGGAAGGAGGCAGTGAGACGTGAATTATGTTGGGCTGGATTTGGCCGGATCCCCAAACCGTCCGACGGGCGGTTGTGTGATTGATGGAAAAATGAAGGTGAAATGTGTTATCCTCTATGGCGACGATGAGATTCTCGCATTTGTACGTAAAAGCGGGGCCAAGTACGTTGGGGTTGATGCACCGCTCGCGCTGCCCAAGGGCCGCCATTGTCTTGGAGAGCATTGTCGCGGTCGCGAGCACTTTCGAGCCTGTGACAGAGTTCTAACCCGGATGGGAATCAAATTCTTTCCGATAACAATCGGGCCAATGAGAACTCTCACAGCTAGAGGCATTCGACTCAAGAAAAAGCTCCAACGACTGAACCTTGAAGTGTTTGAAGCCTTCCCGGGCGCAGCGCAGGACTTGCTCGGGATTCCACGGAAACAGCGTGGCCTACCAGAACTTCAACAAAGTCTTCTTAGGCTCAGGTGTAAAGGAGACATCACCAGAAGAGACTTGACAGGCGACGAACTCGATTCAATAAACTGCGCCCTCGTTGCCAAAGATTACGCTGAGGGAAGCTACCTCGCGATAGGAGACCCTTCCGAGATCATGATGATACTTCCAAGAATCAGGAAATTGGGCGGAACTCAGTGACATACCCAATCCAACCAAGTGCCGTAGAACCGAGAAAAGTGTCTCCAGAGGAATTAACCGAAGGCTTCAGGCAGCTTGGTCTTCGTGAAGGCGACCGAATTATCATGCATGCGTTCCTCGATAATATCGGGGCAGTTGATGGGGAGGCCGCGATGGTGTTGCACCGTTTGCTGGGCGTCGTCGGCAAGACTGGGACGCTGTTGATGCCTACCTTCACCTCAATCACAAGACATACTGTCTCACATGAGAACAATACCAAGCTTGGGTGTTGGTGTGAGGGTCATGAAGATCGGCATTTGCCATTCATTCCCGAATTGCAACCAGACAGGAACATCGGGGTAATCGCCCAGAGGTTATGCAGTTGGCCCTCTTCGAGGCGAAGCGGCCATCCAGCATATTCGTTCGTCGCGGTGGGAAAGCATGGAGACGACCTAGTTCGGACTTATTCATTAGAGGACCCACTCCTACCACTCAAGAGATTCCTGAAGCTGGATCCAAAGGTGTTAGCTGTTGGCGCGGGTTTCGATTCGGTAACAGCCATTTATTTAGCCGAGCAACTAAAGCTGAACGCCAAGTTCGTGCGAGAGCGCGCCCTTACCTTCACCTCGAAAGGGCGTACGTGGGTTGACATCACCGCGTTGGGATGCAGTAATGGCTTCGAGAAGCTCAAGGCTCACCTTGGGAGCAAAGATTTCAAAGAGGCAAAGATTGGAGCCGCAGACTCACAAGCCTACTCGATGAAGACTCTGATTGACCGGGCAGAATCTCTCATCGAGAAACAACCCAACGCATTGCTTTGCGATAATCCGGCCTGTCTGAGTTGTTCGCTGATTTACAAGTAACCTGTCACAAACAATTCGGATATGTGGCGCTAGCGCCACCACCCGAATTCCATTGCAAGAACCTTCGTCAGTGCCCTTCTCCCCTGCTTCGTGATCACAACATCATCTTCGCTTCTTACTCCCGTTTTACCCTTTATGTAGACACCCGGTTCAATTGTAGAGAACCGTCACCGGAGACAAGACGATATCCGCGAAATGTGCACTTGCCCTCAACGCTAGTTATGAGGTACCTTAAACGGATTGCCGACTACGCTTGTTACATCGATGATTCAGTGGTATACATAGTTACGGCTAGCAAGATATAGTAATCTAGAACCGTTACATAGAAATCCCGGCGCATCTAGATGGGTACCATGAAATCAGTCATAGATGCCGACAAGAGCTTCGAGGATAGGTACGTTCGCCGAGTGCAAGTGACAGGGCGTGGGTCCTTCATCGTATCTATCCCTAAGCATTGGGTTGAATCTGCGGGGCTTAAGAAAGGAGGGCGTGTTGAGTTCAGCAAGCAGCAGAACCAAGGACTCCTTCTGATTCCGTTTGATACGGTGAGAACTGATGGAGAGCGCACGAGGTGCGAATTGTCGGTCGCGCCGGACGCTGATCCAAGTGCTGTGACCAGGAAAATCATCTCGTTGTATGTCATTGGATATTCAACGATTGACATTAGCTCAAAATCGGGCAATCTCGCAGCGCGGGTTCGTGATGCGATACGTGATGTAGCGCGACAGAAGTTGGTGGGCACGGAGATGGTGACCGAGTCTGCTAAAAGCGCTACCTTGCAAGTTCTTCTAAACTATCCTCAACTACTCGTTCCTGATGCTCTCCGGCGGATGGGGTCGATAATGAGTTCAATGCAACATGATGCGATGCAGGCCCTTATCGATGGAGACAAGGACTTAGCGGCACAGGTCATCAAGATTGACGATGAAATAGATCGGTTCAGTCTCTACATTATACGGCAGCTGAAATGGGCGGTCCAGCATCTGCCATTACTGGAACGAATAGGTCTCAACACTCCGGTCGAGTGCTTGGGATACAGAATAATCACGAAAAGTGTCGAGCGTTCAGCAGACCATGCCTGCCGCGTGGCACAGAATTCACTAGCACTAAATCAACCTCTTGAACCTGCGGTTAGAAAGGAAACCAACGCTCTGGCACAATTCTCGTACAAGGTGATGGAAAGCGCGTTGAACGCCCTGTTTACGCATGACTATGAGCTTGCTGAGAAGACCCTTCTTGAAAAGGACAAGATGGGAGTACTCGAGTCTAAGCTGCTGGACCGGCTGCTCAAAGAGAAGATATCTGCTAACGACCTATCCGCAACGACCCTAATCTCCGACAGCCTTAGAAGAATTGGAGAATACGCCAGCGACGTTGCGGAAGTTGTGCTGAATCTCACAGTAGAAGAGGCAACACAACAAACCGCAAAGAAGCAATGATGTTGCGAATATAACAGAATCCTATAGCTCACATGAATCGCAGCGGTTACACAAATAGCTCTAGTATCCGAGAAAAAGCGTGAAGGAGGATACGGCATGAAGAAGGAAAAGCCAAGACGTCTGTCTGAGGAAAAAACTTCTGCGGAACCCTACTCTTGGTTCCAAGAGTAGCCAATAACTAAGTTACGCAGAAATTTCCTCCCATCTGGAAATTTTGATTGAAATCGCAACTAATTGAACGGCAACGCTTAATTTATAGGGCACGTTTCGGTGTGGTTTCAAGTTGCAAATCCGGAGCAAAGGATCGATGGTTGACTTTGGCACGTCTTTTGGCCTTCGTAAACATTTTTGTCGACTCGCCAACTCTTGGCGACGTTGTACAAACCCTGTCCCGGTTACCTAGCGTGGAAGAACTGTACGAAGTAACGGGCGAATTTGATATTGTCACGCTTGTCTCGGCAGCTGACATTGAGGAATTTCGGGAACTTCTGAAAAATAAAATCCTGAAAATTAAAGGCGTAAAGAGTACGGTCACTTCGATCGTACTAAGTGCACCCAAAGGGCCAAGGAACGGCGCTAACCCCGCAAAGTCGCAGTAACATTTTCCTTTCTAGGAATCTTGATGCAACTAATCCATAGTGTTGATGAAGGTTCTGGAGTAAGTAGATGGTGCTAGGGCCGTTTGATCGATCTCATTCAATTATCCGTCATTGCATTGATATTCGCTTTAGTAATTGCTTTAGGCCGCCTTCTAGCGCCCTATGTGACAAGAGTGTTTGCCTGTGCGCCAAGCCGCCCTGATAGGTTGCTAACACCGATCGAGAACACAATCTACCGACTCGGGGGCGTTAACAAAGATCATCGAATGGATTGGAAGCAATATTCTCTGTCATTGATGCTGCTTAACATCTTTCAAATGGCGCTTGCCTTTCTGATCTTTGTCTTCCAAGACAGACTACCGCTGAATCCACAGGGCTTTCCTGGATTAACATGGGATCTTGCCTTCATGCAAGTTATCTCATTTGCAACCAATACGAACCTTCAGCATTACAATGGGGAGAGCACGCTTTCTTATCTAAGCCAGATGTCCGCGGTTCAGTTTCTACAATTCACTTCAGCGGCATCAGGATTATGCGCCGCTATAGCAATGGCAAGAGGCTTCAAGACCGGTTCCAAAGACCTAGGCAACTTCTATGTTGACTTCGTGAGAACCCTGACCAGGATACTCTTCCCTCTGTGCTTTGTAGCCGCAATGACGTTCGTTTGGTTAGGCGTGCCTCAGACGCTCAACGGTTACACCGCCGTGAAAACAGTGGAAGGAGCGACCCAACTTATTCTGGTCGGCCCCGTCGCGTCTCTCGTATCGATAATGCAGATAGGTACAAATGGCGGGGGATATTACGGAGCAAACTCCGCCTACCCATTAGAGAATCCGAATCCCGCATCGGACGTTCTTCAAATCATTCTGATGTTGCTTCTGCCGACAGTTTTGTGCTTCGTATGGGGTGAGGCGCTTGGAAAGAGAAAGGAAAGTAGGCCAATACTTTGGGCCTCCTACGGGCTTTTCATCATAGATCTGATAATCGCTTTTGTCCCGACTCCCCAACTTGGTCCGGGCATGGAGGTTAGGTTTGGAGGATTTTTCTCAGCCTTCTGGACCGTAGTCACGACGGCCGTTACAACTGGTTCTGTTAACGCTTCGCTCTTCGGCATGCACCCGCTTGTGATACTCGCGGCCTTCATGGGCATGTTGATTCAAGCAACGCCCGGTGGAAAGGGTGTTGGAATGATGTACATGGTCATGTACATCGTCATTACCGTGTTCATAGTTGGGCTCATGTCGGGCAGAACGCCGGAATACTTGGGAATGAAAATTCACGGACGCGACGTATTGCTTGTAATGGCGGCCTTCCTTATTCATCCGATCATAATCCTGTTACCTACGGTCCTAGCCTATGCTACAGGAGCTGCCAACGCTATCGGCGTAGGCGGGAATGCGACCGCTTTTATCCAAATCTTATACGAGTACACGTCTGCAGCGGCAAACAACGGCTCTGACTTTCTAGGAGCGACTGCGAATACCCCATTCTTCAACATCTCAACGGGCCTGGTAATGTTTGCAGGTCGGTTCCTTCCCATCTTCTTGCTCTTGGCGCTCGCAGGCTCTATGCTCGGCAGGAAGAGACATGCAGAGATAGGGCTACGGACTGATAGCTTGACGTTTTCAATCATACTCATTGGGGCCACCCTGATCCTTGTTGTCTTAACCTTCTTTCCATTCCTCGCAATGGGCCCTATACTATCCTTCCTTCACGGAAATGTGAACGGGTTTAGTCAATAGTGCGAGGCGAATGAGATGTCAGAGAAGGTTCGGCGAATTGGCTTTTCGCAAGGGGCTATGTCCGGGAAAACATTTGTCGACTCACTCGTTCGATTGAACCCAATTTCGCTCATACAAAACCCAGTGATGTTCATCGTCGAAGTCACCTTCTTCATTGTAACAGCGATGGCCGTGTACCCGCAATGGTTCGTTCCGGTAGCAAGCCCGAATGAGCGGGTCTTCTATGTTGAAGTTGCGGTAATTTTACTCATTACGGTCTGGTTTAGCACTCTCTCAGACTCTCTCGCTGAAACGCAGGCAAAGAATACTGCGAACAGTCTTAGGAAACTTGAAACAGAAGCCATGACTAAGAAAATAGTCGTTGAGAAAAAAGGCGAATCTGAGGAGCAGACGGTCGTCCTTACTCCTTCTGGTCAATTACGTCGAGGGGACATGATTTTGCTTGGGAGGGGTGACCTGATTCCGATAGACGCAGAAGTCACTGAAGGTATAGCGATGGTGGATGAATCTCTTCTCACGGGCGAATCTGTACCCGTCAGGAAGGCACCCAGCGATCCCCTAATCGGCGGTTCAAAGCTAATTAGCGATACATTAACCGCCAAGGTTACTGTAAACCCTGAGGATAGCTACATCAATCAGATGATTAGATTAGTAGAATCCTCGAAGAGACCTAAGACACCAAACGAACAGGCTGTTATCGTAGTCCTCATCGGCCTTACAGCCATTTTTACAATAATTATCTTCGCGCTTCTTGGATTATCCGTTGTACTCAGCCTCGGAGCCGACCTGTCAGTTCTCATCGCATTGTATGTTTGCCTCCTTCCAACAACTATAGGTGCACTTCTTCCTGCGATAGGGCTGTCTGGTATGTCTAGGCTCTACGCGCGGAAAATTGTTGCGAAGTCAGGGAGGGCAATTGAGACCGCAGGCGACACAGACACGATCCTTCTCGACAAGACGGGAACAATAACCGTAGGAAGCAGACAAGCAATAGAATTCATACCGTTCGCAGGCCACTCAGAACGAGAAGTAGGAGAAGCGGCGTTCCTCGCCTCCTGGCATGATGACACGCCTGAAGGTCGTAGCATAATCAGGTTAGCCTACAGTAGCGGTTTGATACCGAATGAGTTGAACGACCTTGCCTTATCCGAGTCCTATGAGTTCTCCGCGACGACCAGAACGAGTGGTGTGAAATTCACCGGCGGTACGGGCTTCATGCTCCCCAAAGGTGGTCAGGAGAGGGCGAGATTCAGGCGAAAGTTCACAGATTCAATAACCAGCTCCTTGGCCGGCGGCGAAGTTGAGATAATCAAAGGTGCTCCAGACGCAATAAAGAAGCTCGCGGAAGTAACTCCACCTGACCTCGACGATGTCATAACCAAGATTTCCGACCAAGGCGACAGTCCAGTTGCAATAACCAAGAACCGCGAAGTAATCGGCATTATTCGGCTAAGAGACATTTTGAAGCCTGGTATCAAGGAAAAGATTCAATCCGTCAAGGCAATGAGCATACGGCCCGTGATGATAACTGGAGACCATCCACTCACAGCCAAAAGCATCGCAACGGAAGTAGGCATTGACGAATTTGTATCTCAAGCAAAACCCGAAGACAAGTATGGAATCGTCCAACGTGAACAAGCCAACTCAAGAATTGTTGCCATGATCGGTGACGGAACTAATGACGCACCCGCCCTTGCTCTTGCCGACGTCGGACTGGCAATGAATTCCGGAACTCAAGCAGCAAAAGAAGCAGCCAACATGGTTGACCTAGAATCCAATCCCGCGAAAATCATCGAAGTTGTCATGCTCGGAAAACAGCTCCTCATGACACGCGGAGCAGTCACAACATTTAGCATCGCAAATGATGTAGCGAAATATTTCGCCATTACGCCAGTCCTTTTTGCGGTCATACCCGAACTTCAGGCCCTGAATATTCTTGGACTGGGCTTACACACTGCCGTTCTCTCCGCGTTGATATTCAACGCAATCATAATACCGCTCCTGATTCCACTAGCCATGAAGGGTGTAGCCTTCAAACCATCTGACACCATGACACTGTTCCTGAAGAACACGTTGATCTATGGAGTCGGAGGAGTCATAGTCCCGTTCGTCGGAATCAAGCTAATAGATATCGTAATCTTGGCGATGCATCCATAGGAGGCTATCAAGTTTGGTAAGTAATTATGGGCCGACCCTTCGACTGGCAATCATTTCACTCGTATTATGTGGACTAGCCTTCCCACTCTTAGTGACCGGTGTTGCGCAAGTTCTGCTCCCGTCCCAGGCAAACGGCAGCATAGTGCAACTCCACGGTCGTCCAGTAGGAGCGGTCATGATCGCTCAGAACTTCAATTCCTCAATGTTCTTCCATGCAGATTGGGCGAACAATTCAGCCTCAGGCGTGGATCCCGACATAACCCTTCAAGATGCCTACTCACAAATTCCGCGAGTAAGCAACGCAACAGGAATCCCTCTAGATTCGATTAAGCAAATCGTCAATGATAACGTCGACAGAACAATATGGATCACCGGCGATCCGTACGTAAACGTTCTCAAACTCAACCTAATACTTATCGAAAAATATCCTGCAATTTATAAGTCATTCAGCTGACCAGACCGACAGCACGACCTACGCAGCGAAAATGCCCTCCTCCACCACATACTTCCTCCTAGCCAAATCCATAGCGTTCCTTGTGAACACTATTCCATAGATGGCCACGACAACGGCGAACAAAAATGAAACATAGGCGGCTGGGCCAATAGCCCCTTTCGCAATGTTTGAGGTGATGTAATACATCATTCCAAATGGGGCTTGTAGTCCTCGGGGAGCTACTTTCGGGGCTATATCCGGCCAAAACTCCCCAATCGCCATCCCCGCCCAAGCACTGTTAATGGTGCTTGAAAGGCCTGTGATGAGGTATGGCAAGCTTGCGGGTAGGATTACCCGCCTCATCCTAGTCCAGAATGGGACCTCGTGGTTCTGTACCACGTCGATAAACTCCGAAGGAATGGCCTGAACACCAATCCAAAAGTCAAAGAAGACGTAATAGAAGCAACTTAGGAAACCCAACAGAAATATGTAGACCTCAGTATAGAAGAACGGTAGGAAGCTCTCGAGGAAAGGAATGGTCACTATGAAGAGCAAGGGAAAGTAGGTCGGCGCGGGAAACGCCGCAAACGCCTGAATTGCAGGGAGAACTACGTTACCTATCCTGTGATGCGAAGCGAGGAAGTACCCCGCGAAAACCGCCAAACCCAATGAGGCTAGAGTTATGACGCTCACCCGAATGTAATCCGCCCCAACGTATTCGAGGAGTTGCGGTGTTTCCTGCAGGAAACCGTACCACATGGCAAAAGGAACAGAAATTATCAGCACGAAAGAGGAGTAGGCAAGATAGGCTAGGATAGCAGCAACAAGAACGATGCAAACGTACTTCACGATCTTTGATTTATCAAAACGCTCGCTCTGCATATGGTGATTGTGCCAGTGTGGTCTCATTCTAAATGCGTATCTCGAAAAGGGTAAGCTTTGGCCGCGAAACGCAAGATGTGCTCGCCACTTGCGCCAAGGGTAAGCCATACGTCCCCGCCATCTACCGGCATGGCGTTTAATGACGCCCGGTGTATCGACCCCGTACTTCGCCACGGCCCACCTGCTTAGCCATGTGAGTAACAGCGTTACTGCGATGACTGCAACAGCAATCGACGCGAGGGAATAGAAAACGCCAACATAATTCCCAGTAACCACGAAATGGGCAATCACGGTTCCGATCCCGAAAGTTGAGCAAACACCGCCGTGGCAGACGCTCGCTGTTGCAGCTCCGGCGGTAAACACTTCGCTAACGGAAATATAGAAGAATGCGTCAGCGAAACTTGAGAAAATGTTTGATGTTATTCTTGGGATGGAGTGAGGGATGAATAGGTATCTCATTCTTCTTAGGAATCCGAAGTTGTAGTTTTCCGAGACTTCAAGCAAGTGTTCGGGTACCGTCTTGAACGCTTGGTATACGCCAATCCAGACATTCCACGCAACAGCATCGAAAACAAGAAAATCGACGGCCGCCTCCACTCCTATCGCGCCAGGGATCGCGAGAACGAATGCGACTAAAACTAGAGGAAGGAAGCCTATGACTGGGATCGATTCAAACACGTTGGTTAATGGAACGTATGCGTTCTCGAATCTCCTGCTCTTAATCGATGCGTAAGCGAGCAGCCATCCGGTTATGATAGAGAGAGCAATGAGTGCGAATATTCTGCCGACGGTCGCAAGCGTAGCCAGTGGAATGAGAAGATCCACTTGTCAGACCCTTGACGTCTTTAACGACAATTCGTCGTATAGCTGATCGATATAGTCTAGGAACCGAGGGTCTCGCTCGGTCCTTGGTCTTGGTAAATCAATTTTAATTTGATCGACGATTGTCGCAGGTGATCCGTTCATTACGTAAACCCTGTCGGCGAGTTGCACGACTTCATGTAAGTTATGCGATACAAGGATTGCGGATTTGAGACTCGTCTCCGGGTTAAAGACAAGTGAATAAATCTCTCGTCTCAAACCGTCGGCGGTTATTTCGTCGAGGTGGACGAATGGTTCGTCCATCAACAGAACTGCAGGCGACGCTGCTAGTGCTCTCGCGATCGCGACTCTCTGCCTCATCCCTCCGCTCATTTCTTTGGGGTAATCATTCTCGTCCGCCTTTAGGCCTACAAGATCCAACATCTTCTTGGAGATTTGAACCGCTTCGTCGTTGGGTGTTCTCTTGCAGATTAGCGCGAGTTTGACATTGTCTAAAGCCGTCATCCAAGGAAAGGTTGCGATGGATTGATGAATCAGTGAGACGGTGGAAGAAGGTCGCGTAATTTGTTTTCCTTCAAGAAATACGTGGCCGGTTGTCGGAGGAATAAGATAGGCGAGAGTTCGAAGCAGAGTTGATTTTCCAGTTCCGGTCGGACCTATGATTGCGACAAGTTCGTCATTGGACACGGTTAAGTTGACGTTTTTGAAGATGAATTTGGGGCCGTACGCGAATCCCAGGTCCTCACAAGCGAATTCAGCTTGATCGTGGTGTGCCGGAGGCGCGTTGATAACAGCTTTTGTGGTCACTGGGAGAACCGCCCACAACAACCACGGGAATTACGCAGGTGATATACGCTTTTCCGATGGGATCCAGCGAAATCTAGGCCGGCAGAATTCTCGAAGCCTAAATGCACCACTCTATCCCTTAGCGAGCGGATACTGTTTCAAGTTCCTGATCGACGCCAATGTTGCAGACAAAAACATTCTGCCGGGTCTTTCAACTAATCGTATGCCGGCCGAAACTCTGCCTCACGGATCTGCTGGTTTACAGCATCATAGCTTAGCCTTTAAATGTTAGGTGAAACTAACTCTTATACGTGTTCCATTCGAGTCCGGTCATCCGAAGGGGCGTTCTATGCTGGGATTAGCACTTCCGTCTAGGCTACGTACGGTTAGAGCCGCTTTGAGGGGTTCCGCGGCAACTGGTTTCATTCGCTATATCGGTCCAGCTCTGATTGTTAGTACGGCTTACATTGATCCGGGGAATTTTGGGACCGATATTGCAGGCGGAGCACAGTACGCTTACCAACTTCTTTGGGTCGTTTGGCTTGCGAACATAATGGCTATGGTTCTCCAATACCTTTCCGGTAAGCTGGGCCTTGCGACTAGTCTTTCTCTCGCTGAGATCATTCGCGGGAAGTTGAGGACCCGATGGAAGATCGTACCTTACTGGCTGGCTTGCGAAATCTTCGCTGTATTTACGGACCTAGCGGAATTTCTCGGCGTCACAATTGGCCTGTATCTGCTCTTCGGCATCCCGCTAATCATAGCGGCGTTCATATCCGCCTTTGACATTATCGTCATATTCTTTCTGACGGGCAATAAGTTCCGGAGAATGGAGCTCATCATAGCAAATTTTGTCACCGTAATTGGCTTAGGGTATCTTTACGAGGTCTTCATAACCAAACCGAACGCGATTCCGATTGCGGTGGGCTCGATTCTTCCATTGATTCCGGGCACGAATGCAGCAGTGATTTGCGTTGGTGTTATTGGCGCAACTGTCATGCCGCATGCCCTCGTATTGCACTCCTATCTGGCCAAGAATAAACTTCAGGAAGGAGATTTGAAAGAAAGGAAAAGATTGCTTGGGTATCATCGGAATGAGACTCTATCCATGCTAACCATGGCTGGGTGCGTTAATGCGGCGATCTTGATCATGGCATCTGCGGCCTTCAACACGCGCGGAATCCTAGTGGCCACGATTCAGCAGGCATATTGGACGCTGCTGCCCCTCTTCGGCTTTTTAGCCGGTACTGTTTTCGCTATAACCCTCCTATGCTCTGGTTGGTCATCTTCTTGTTGTGGAGTTCTGGCTGGCCAGGCTATACTCGAAGGCATGTTAGGAAGCCACATCAATCCATGGGTCAGAAGGATCATAATCCGAGTCATCAATGTCGCACCCACAACGGTAATGATCCTGTTGGGATTTAATCCGCTGACCCTTCTAGTCTACAGCCAAGTCGTCCTAAGCTTCTTAATACCCCTCCCTCTGATTCCGCTGATAATCTTCACGATGGATAGGAAGTTGATGGGTAACTTCGTCAACCGAAAATCACTCACAGCAATAGCACTCCTCTTCTGCGGAATTATTATTGCATTTAACATCTACATCTTAGTTCTCACACTATGAGTGACTGTTTACGGAACGAAAAGTTTCGCTGAGGTTTCGATTATTCACTGGATTGGACTTTACCTGCGTGAGCAAGGCTGATGGAAGTTGGCCGTGGGAGAATGGTAACAGACGCAAAACTTCTGCAACGGGGATTGTTCGTAGAGTATGTTAGCGTATTATGGATGACAGTGGAATGTGCTGCCGCCATTTATTCTGGTATGGCCGCTTGGAGCCTCGCCCTTCTTGCCTTCGGAGGCGACAGTCTAATTGAATTACTGTCATCGTTTGCCGTGATACAATATCTGAGGACCAGCTTGAAGGGGAGATCAAGCTCAACTGCTCACGTCGAGAGTAAGCGAGCTGAATGGGTCAGAACGTTGCTTCTCCTTTCGTTAATACCCTTGATCGGGCTTGCAGCGATCTACTCTTTCCTTAACGGCATCAAACCCGAACCCTCACTGTTGGGTATCGCTGTTGCCATTGCGGCAGTCGTGATTATGCCGGTATTGTGGTTTGAGAAGAAACGGATTGGCATAGCTGCTGATTGCTTGCCGCTGACGATTGACGCTGTGGAGTCGGCTACTTGCTTCTGGATGTCTGCGGCGCTACTTTCCGGTCTTGCAATTAACTATGTTTGGAGAATTTCAGGGATTGATTATCTAGCGACGTTCGTGATTTTGGTTTTTGTAGTTAAAGAGGCGGGAGAGTTGATTATTGAAGTACGGGATCGCTGAACTTACCCCGTTTACTTGGCGTGAGGAAGCTCTCCCGATTTCGTCGAATTAATTTTATGGTGCGGGGAGTGGGATTCGAACCCACTGGTATCGATCGAACATACGCCTTGAAGAGGAGAAGCTTGTGGAGGTCGGTGGGACGAGCGTCCGTATGGCTTTTTTCCCTGCTCATCGTCCTCGCGGTTATTGTTGTTGTGACGATTCTTGTTCCATCCCGGATGGTTGTTCCATCGTACCGTACTGTGGATGAGCTGTTCCGAATCACAAACTTGGCCTTGCTGGCGTACATACTGTTTAGCTTGTACCAAGCCCTTAAAGGCGAGCGGCATGAGGTTGGAGCCATGGTACTGTCCGGCTTCGTTTTTCTAGCTGGGAATGAGTACAGCCTCTTGCTCTGGGCCCTTGACAGAGGGTTGTCGTCACTGGTTCTCGCACATGTAATGCAACTGGCTGGACTGGTAACACTGGCAGTTGCTCTAACTAAGGGATTCCGAAAAGGCTAACCCGACTTGGCTAAGGACGAGTTCAAGACCCGCGGACGCAACCGTGAGAGAATTTACTATGATATTCTCTGCTCAATAATCAGCCAAGAAAAGAAAGGGTATACGAGGATTACGAGGGTTCAGAACGAAGTTAACCTTCCGTCCGACCGCTTGCGGCGGCATCTCCGAGAAATGGAGCAACTCAGGCTTCTCAAGCACAGCAGCGCCTTAGGCAGCACTGCCAAAGGCAGAGCTTTCGTATCACAGTACAAGAGAGTTCTCGAGGTACTGAAGCAATTCGGCCTCGCTGATTAGCTCGCATTTGGGTCGCATGGCACCTCGCATAACGCTGGCCTATCATCGTCTACAGGCTATAATGGGCTAGTCGAGTTCTGAGTCCTCGGAAGAGACCATTGAAGCTTCTCATCGCTGAAACTAGGTCGTAGATATGGATAGAGTACGTATGTAGCGTACGTATGCAAAGCGTTATAGGCGCAAATCGCACGTTAGTGCTTGGAGTTCTCTCGTTGAGATTTTCCGGTCGTAATCTTGAGAGAGCCGTCGCGAGCTCCTTAGTGGTGGTTGCAACTGCCGATTTCATGCCGGGCACACGAGTGGCAGATATCGTTCAGAGAGGTGAGGTCGGGTTATGGATCCTTCCAGTGTAGGATCAGAGACTCCGACCCGAAAAAGGATGCGTTTGAAGACTCGAACGGCCCTTCTGGCTCTGCTTATACTGATCCTGGCAAGTGGGACGTCGTACTGGCTGTTCTTTCAGCAGCATCCTAGCGCCGTAAGTACGGCTACCACAGGCCCAGTTGGGACGGCCACGACGCAGCCGATCAAGTTCGCATTTTTCGTGGCACCGCCGTTCTTTCATGTCGCAGCGGCTGAAGGGAAGAAGATAATCGCGTTCGTACAACGCTCAACTAGTTTTTCTGGCGTGATTACAGTTGACGTTGTGAATCCTCCGAACTGGGTGGCCTACAAACCTGCCACCATTGGGCCAACGGTTTCGAATAGTACCTTCGAGGTTTTTGCTTCGAAGGATGCGCCTAAGACTGAGCTGAATTTGACGGTGCGAGCGTCATCAGCTGGTGTCGTTGACCAGTTCGCTCTCCTCGACATGAAGGTTGTAGGCGTAAGAAACATAACGGAGAGATCCGGATCAGCGATTGTCTATGATACTACGAAGATTCTTCCAAGTGAAACACTGAACGCGCTCACAAGCTACTCCAACGGCACCTTCGTATTCTCTACCATGACTCCAGAGTTACATGGCCTCGCTCGAGGCGATGTAATAATCGTTCCTCCGAAGAAAACTCAACTGGCAAGACAAGGTTTGATGCGCAGCGTGCCCTCCGTAATCCGTAAAGGAAGTAAAGTCGTTGTGGAAACGGTTCAGGCCAGCCTATTTGATGAATTTCAGGCGCTCAACTTGGGCAACAGTGCGATGAACTTTACTGCACACTCATCATCCAAATCTCGTGGGTCTTCTCAGTATTCAAAAATGTCCTCCATTGTTCCGGATTATTGGTACTATGATTGGTATTCACTCTTCAGCGGGCCATTCGGGACCTCCAGTCCAGTAGATATCGGGAGTGGAGACACCTTCTCCGCTAGTGGGAACTTCGCGGTTGGGATCACTCCCGGCATTCACTTCACTTGGAGCAACGGTCTCGACTACTTCAGGATACATTTGGGATTCGTTGTAGATGAAGATGTTTCGCTAACTGGAAATGCGGGAACCAGCTTGAACTGGTGCGCATGTACAACGGACAATAATCTGGGGACCCTTTACCAAGATCAGATCCTAATCTTCGATGATCTCGTCTGGCTTAGCATTAATGTCTTCATGGAAGGGAGAGCCAGCGGAACCCTTAGCCAGAAAATCAATTTGCAGGTCCAGAACCAGAATTTCGGTTATGAGGTCGGTCCGACATATGACACGATGGATGGCTGTCCTGGTACGGATCCACATGAACAATGTGGGGGATGGTTTATGTACAACAGTTGGACTGCGCCGGCTGGTGACCATAGCGCCAATCCAGTCACTCCAGGGTCCGGTTCAGATGCTAAGGTGGAAATTGGACCTAATTTCCAAATTGCCATAAACGGTGGCCTAGGAGGGCTGATTTACGCGTCGGCCTGGGGATCCCTGTCAGCTGATTTCTTCATGCAAGTGAATTCATTGATCCCACGTAATCCCAGCTGGTGGGTTAACTGGGGGGTCGATGCATACGCAGGAATAGGGCTGAGCTTAAGCGTCCTTTGGGGTTTGTTTACATGGAATATTGGCCAATGGTCATGGGGACCGGAGCCATTACTCGGCCCTGAGCTGCTGTTCGAAGGAACAATATTCCCGCCCGTAGTCGCGATCCTATACCCTCAACCAGAACAGGCTATGGATGTTTCGTCGGGCGTAGCGGCTGCAGGCTTCAAGGCCACAGCCGTCTCTCCTCAGGACGGTGACCTCTGCGGCTTGTCCCCCGCTAATCTGGTCTGGACGGATGAGGACGGCAAACTTGGTAACGGCTGCAGTCTCCCCGGGGAGACCTTCAAACGTGATGGAGATTATCACATAGTTTTCACCGCGACGGACAGTGAGGGTGCAATTTCAAGCGCGACGGTGCACGTGGTCGTTACCGTTGCAAAACCGAAGGCATACATCATTAGCCCCACCGCAACGGATACGATCTACGTAACTGACGCGATCAACATGGAAGGAGATGCCAGTGTCGGGGTGACCGGTCTCCCTTGCAATCAACTAGTTTTCACTATCTATCCGGAAGCTGAACCCTCTAATGTTCAAACCTTTAAGCCAACCCAATCGTCTGGTTGGTGCGCAGCCACATTAGAGTCCGTTCCAAGCGACGGGGTGTGGGTGATCACGCTCACCGCCACGGGCACTAACGGATACCAAGCCACCCAGAGCGTTCAAGTTAACGTAAAACCTCTAAATCCAGGGGAAAATCCAGGGCCAGAAGTCACAATTGATCAACCTGATTCCGCGCAGCTGCAATACTCTACATCGACCACTCAACTCGTCGGATCCATAAAGAGTAGGGGTGAGGGTAAGGTAAACAAGTATGCGTGGACTGTTGCTTCCGGTTCTAACAGCCCGACGACAATCGGCTCCGGCAGTCTCTCCAACCAGGACTGCAGTAATGGCTGCCCAGTTTCCGCCACTTTTCAAGCCGGACCATACTGCACATTGAACACGTCCACTCAAGTAACCATCACCCTGACTGCATATGAAGGCTCCGTGCCGGGCGACAAGACCCTAGGTCTCACCCTCCGATGTCAGGCTCCGCTGCATGACAAACCCGCGACTGTTACTGTTACATCCCGGAACCCCCAGTCACTCATATCACCGCTATCCTCGATGTTTTCCAAGGACTCGGCCACAGCGGAAGATTGCCTACCAATTCCCTCACGCCCCTTCATCCCATCCGCCTGGATCGCAGGAAACAATCCGCATCGTTCCCTTCGCCTAGCTTCACACGTGGGTCATTGGGATGCATCCTCATAGCCCGAGAGTTTGGCTCATGGTCAGGCAGAAATTGGGGGCTCACGAAGCTTCTTCGATTCGATGGAAGAATATCCGGAAAAGTAATCACATCTTGCGGAGTTGAAAGGAAATTGGCTTCGGAAAATTGGGCAACAATAGTGATTCTTTCGTTGGTCTGTGTTGCGTCTCTCCCCACAACAACGAGCAGCACGGTCGTCGCGACATCTGCACCAGTTGATGTCAGTGTGGTTCCGCCAACAGTGCCCGTGGGCCAATCATTCGACGTACACTTCACAGTCAACTCCCAATTTCAGGGCCAGGCCAATGCCACCGTTGAGGTCGGAACCTGCTCCGGCTGCTCTAACATCTGGAAAAGCTTGCATATGGGGGTATACTTCGGGTACAGCTACGATGTAGCTGCTCCTGGCATTAGCACACCTGGAAAGTACTTTGTAACAGTCTTGATCGTAATCCCCGGCCCGTTGGGTGGAGCAGCGATAGGCGGAGGCGCGACCTTCGAAGTTGTCGCTTCGGTAACTCAAACACAGGTACGGAGTTCAACAAGTCGGACAACAACTCGGACAGTGAGAGAGAGCTCAACAACTAGTACTCAGGCACCATTCGACTTTTCAATATCAGTTTCGCCAACCGAACGAACGGTAACCCCAGGTCAAAGCGCAGCGTACGTTGTGATAGTAAACCTCATCTCTGGAACACCAGTTCATGTTCAGCTAGGCATCAAGAACATGCCGGCGGGAATAACTGCGTCATTCGACCCACAATCCGGAAAACCCCCCTACAACTCACTGCTGACCGTCTCGACGACACAATCAGCGTCAGCCGGGCAAGTCGCAATAAGAGTGAGAGGTACTGGGGGAGGGAGAGAACGAGACGCGAATTTCACCTTGATGGTAAGCGGGCAGACGCAGACGACATCACCCCAGAACCTCAGCAATTCCTCTCAACCCAATCAAGCTGCTTTCTTTGTGGGGTTGATTCAACAGAACGGTTTGGTCATAGTCGGCCTCCTCGTCATCCTAGTCGTAATCGTTGCGGTAATCTTTGCGAGAAGCCGCAAACCGAAGCCCATCCCAAAGCCATGAACCGTCTCACCAACTCTCTGTGATGCGGTAGTACTCGCGATGGTTGCCTTCATTATGCTCGGGCATGAGAAGCAACCTGGTTAGCCCAGCGCACGGGGATAGTGAAACGAGAGTGCACATACACAGGCTTGTGCTAGGGTTTGTGGTAATTCTCTGGATTGCATTCGCCTCTCCCACCGCTTTCGCTCAGGCAGGGGCTACTGTAAGGTATCACTACATGATACTCTCGGGGGCGCATACTGTGATGGGTGAACAGAAGGCGCTGATAATTCTAGTCGACTTTCAGGATGTTCATCATGTGAAGAGCCTCCAGGATATTGAGGGCGTTGCAATGTCGCAGCTCAATGCTTACTACGCCGAAGTATCTTACGGCCACATCTCCATTACGGGAGCTGTGTATGGTTGGTACTCACTTCGCCATACGATGAGCTACTATGGGCATGATCGTAGGAACCCTGGTGACGACGACAACCTGCAAGCTCTGGCTCCTGACGCGCTCGCCATGCTGCCCCCCTCGGTCGATGTCACGGGATTCAAGTATCTTGTCATCGTCCATGCGGGGGAGGATCAGGCTGATGATCAATATAATGTCAGATCCGATGAGATATGGTCGCAATGCTTCTGTTCAGTCTTCCCGAACTATGAAGGAGTCAACCCTGTATCCTCCAAGGGAAAGGCGTTCGAAGACTATGCGGTTCTTTCGGAATTGAATGGGGTTGGGGCGTTTGCACATGAGTGGGGCCACCTTTTTGGTCTCCCGGACCTATATGATGCTGTTACCGGGGGTAGCTATGTTGGATACTGGTCATTGATGGATGATGGAAATCGATGTTGCTACAACAAAACTGAGAGCACACCATCCTATATCGGAGGTTGGGGAGCAACCTTGCTTGGTTGGCTCACACCAACTGTAGGAGACCCAAACTTACCGATATCCTCTATCTCCCTGAACCCTTTGGGGTCTCCTCAGGCGACTGCAATGATCATACCGATCTCGCAGAGTCAATACTACTTTGTCGAGGACCGCGCCAAGTCGGGCTGTGATTCACATCTTCCCGCGGCCGGGGTCTTGGTGTACCTCGCCGACGAGAGCCTGAATACGGGTAACGGAATCCTGAGGCTAATCAATCCAAAAACGGGAACCCTGTTTCCAAGTGAAGATCACGTGGACGATCTAAACGGTGCAGTCTTTGAACCAGCAGATCACTTCTATGATTCAAGCAATGGTGTCTACCTCAATTTCCTAGGCACGCCAGGGAAGATTATGGCGCTATACACGACGCAGCTGCTTACGGCTCAAATTCTCCCAACGCAGCTACATGCCTTGAATACGCAGATCACCGCAGCCTACAATGATAAGGTGGCGACAACAGTCGTTTTGGTGGATCAGACAGGGGCGCCGATTACAGGCCAGACAATCGAGGTAGATCTTCAAGACCAGGGCGATTGGAAGCAGATAACCTCAGTCACGACTAATCAAACAGGCGGGGCTCTCATTGAACTGGATCTCAAGTACAATGTCGGAGCCTACAATGTTCGAGTCTACTATGTGGGAGGACCAAGTTGCCGTGCATGGTTCCTACCCTCGTCCGTGTCTCTCTCCATGAATATTGCACCTGCTGGAATGATTCTCAGCCTCTCCCAACCCCCCATAACCGTGACCTCCTCACACGCTACTGTGACGGTGACGGACGTACACGGAAACCCACTGGCTGGTGCTTCACTCACCCCGTACGTGAATGGAAAGCAACTCCCAACTATAATAACCGACTCAACAGGCCGAGCAAGTTTCACAATTCAAGCGAGTCAACTTGGTAATCAAGCAGTCGCAGTACGAGCGTACCTAGCCAACTACCAGTCAACAATAGCAACGGGTTCGACATTCGCGCTCCCGGTTTGGCTCGTTGTCGCCATAATAATGGCCGTCATCGCAGTCTTGATTTTGCTACTACGGAAACAAAAGAATCAGACCTGAGGCTTCAATCTCCATGCGCATTTCGTTCACAGTTCGTCGTAGTCATGAAAAGTGCCGAAAGTAACGAAGATTCGTACCACACCGGCCCAACCATTTTACAAACCGACTATCCAAGCTTGGCAGGCCGTTCCATGCCGTAATAATATTTCCACCGAATCTGCAACCATTAGCCATTACACACCCTTCGCTCGCAGAAGTTTGCGATTGCGAGTCAATCAGCTAGCTTTGACAGGGGGAGGTTGAACTGTCTACAGATACAGAGGTAGCCGCAGGATAACATCTGCTTCCTCCATTCCGAGACATTGAGGAGAGCATGGTTCCTTTGATGGCCTCGGGGTTGAAGAGGTTGACGCGCCTGGCGAGGCTTCTGTGCAGCTTCACGCGGCCTGTGATGGTGGATTCT